>Ga0116170_10001243_pt1 | contig 26025 bp, 14 predicted proteins | sample AD_JPNHW1_MetaG_FD_89797 | JGI IMG/M metagenome (GOLD analysis project Ga0116170, IMG submission 89797) | Active sludge microbial communities of municipal wastewater-treating anaerobic digesters from Japan - AD_JPNHW1_MetaG | ecosystem: Engineered > Bioreactor > Anaerobic > Digestate | place... | reverse complement strand
TGCCAGTCCATATCGAAGAACAGTTCGCAGTGGGGGAAGGGTTGGGCATAGACGATCTTGTCCAGCAGATGCTCCAGCAGCGTTTTCAGGGCTTCGCGCACGCGGGCTTCCGGCCAGGCGCGCAGCAGGGCGGTGTAGGCCTCCAGCACGTGCAGCATCGTGTTGTAGGACTTGGGTGAATTCAGATCCTTGTCGCTCAGGCGCATGTCATCAAGCGTTCCCCAGTCGCGGCTCAGGGCTTCGATGTATCCGCCCTTTTCGAAATCCCGGGCGCGCTTTTCCAGGATCTCGAAGAGTTCCTTCGCGCGTTCCAGCGCCGCGGTCTCGCCGGTGGCGTGATGCCAGGACACCAGGCCGTACATCGTGAACGCCTGCGCGTAGACCTGCTTGCGATCCGAGAGCGCGCTGCCATCGGGGTTCAGGCTCCAGTAGACGCCGCCGTTCTCGCCATCCCAGAAGCCGTTGTTGATGAGCGCCAGGGCCTTGCGCCCCGTCGCCAGCCAGCGCTCGTCCGGCACCAGGCGCTGGGCCTCGGCAAAGGTCCACAGAATGCGCGCGCAGAGCACGGAATGCTGGGGGATGTTTTCGAAAACACGGAGATCGTTGGCCACGATGCCGATGAGCGCGCCCTTGGCGTTGAATCCGTGCCGCGTCCAGAAGGGCAGCACGTTCTGCGTCAAGTCAGCTTCGGCGCTTCGGCGGAGTTCAGTGATGGAGAGGGTCGGTTTCGTCATGGCCTGATTATGCCAGGGCAGGGCGGGGCCGCTTCAGCCTGAAGGGCTTTCGGTGCCTGCTGAAGGTGGGCGGCACCTGATGGCCCGGAAAATGACGACGCCTTGATCTGGGAGAGAATGGTGGGTTCCTGATGAACGTCTCTCTGAACGTCTCTCTGATCGTTGCCAATCGAACCATCTTCAAGGCTCCTAACTCATGGAGCAATCCGCCTGGATGCTGCTTTTCGAACTTCGGGCCGATTGTGTTTATTTGCTACGTTTTTAATGTCCCAGTGTTGCTTTTTGCTTTATGTCGGAATAGTGCACAAATGGATTGCAAAGATGTAATCTGGTCTCCCCAATAAGGAGCAATGGTATGGCGAATGCGTATATCTCAGACGTTCTTTCCCAGGTGAGGGCAAGGAACGCCAACGAACCTGAATTTTTGCAAGCAGTTGCAGAAGTTCTCGACACGCTTGAACCGGTGGTTGAGCAGATGCCGGAATTGCAGGCGAACTCTATCCTGGAGCGCATGGTCGAGCCCGAGCGGGTCATCATATTTCGTGTGCCTTGGGTGACCGATGCCGGAAAGATCGTGGTCAACCGTGGATACCGCGTGCAATTCAATAGCGCCATCGGCCCCTACAAGGGCGGTTTGCGCTTCCATCCTTCCGTTAATCTTTCAATCCTCAAGTTCCTCGGATTCGAGCAGGTCTTCAAGAACAGCCTGACCACGCTGCCCATGGGCGGCGGCAAGGGTGGCGCGGACTTTGATCCCAAGGGGAAATCCGATGCCGAGGTCATGCGTTTTTGCCAGAGCTTCATGATTGAGCTGTATCGCCATATCGGTGCGGATACGGATGTTCCCGCGGGCGATATCGGGGTGGGTGGACGCGAGATCGGTTACATGTTCGGCCAGTACAAGCGGCTGTCGAACGAATTCACCGGCGTCCTGACCGGCAAGGGACTTCCCTACGGCGGTTCGCTCGTCCGGCCCGAGGCCACCGGTTACGGTTGTGTTTACTTTGCTGACAACATGCTCGCGGTGAAGGGTGATGGTTTCACTGGCAAGACCTGCGTTGTCTCCGGATCCGGAAACGTCGCGCAGTACACCGTCGAGAAGATCAATCAGCTCGGCGGGAAGGTCGTCACCCTGTCCGATTCCGGCGGGTATATCTACGACGCCGATGGCATCGACGCCGAGAAGCTTGCGTTCGTCATGGACCTGAAGAACGTCAAGCGCGGGCGCATCAGCGAGTACACCAAGAAATTCCCGAAGGCGACCTACACGGCGGGACAGACCCCCTGGGGTGTCCCGTGCGACTGCGCGTTCCCCAGCGCGACGCAGAACGAGATTTCCGGCCAGGATGCCGAGACGCTCGTAAAGAACGGCTGCCGCCTTGTCGCCGAGGGCGCGAACATGCCATCGAGTCCTGAAGCGATCGCGGTTTTCCAGAAGCACAAGATTCTCTATGCGCCAGGCAAAGCCTCGAACGCGGGCGGCGTCGCGACCTCCGGACTTGAGATGAGCCAGAACTCGATACGCCTGTCCTGGACTCGCGAAGAAGTCGACGCACGACTCAAGGGCATCATGAAGAGCATTCACGATAATGCCTTCGCGGCCTCGAAGCAGTTCGGGCACGAGGGTGACTACGTGATGGGCGCGAACATCGCTGGGTTCCTGAAGGTTTCCAGTGCCATGATCGCTCATGGGGTTGTCTAGTCCTCTGAATCATTGATCTGTATTCAAGAAAAGCCTTTCGTTCCCATGCTTTGGGGAACGGAAGGCTTCTTTTTGATCTATCTGTTCGTATGTGTATTGAAATATCGGTTGATTTTATCTTGTTGTTTTATTCCTAGAGTCGGCCCCAGGCTTCCAGCACCTGTTGGGCGTGGGCGATGGGGCCCCGGTCGCTGCCCAGGGTCGGGAGGGCGATGGTGCCATCGGGGCTCATGTGGGCGTCCTTCTGGCTTTGGACCCAGCCCATGAGCTTCATGGGATCCAGCGGCGTCTGCGGGCTTACGCGGATCTTCAGGCGGCCCTTGTCGAAGGCGACCTCGCTCACGGCCACGGCCTGGGCCAGCAGCTTGGTTCGAAGCAGTTCGAAGAACCGGGCGCTGTCCTCGTCGTCCGCGGGGATATGGCCGAAGCGATCCTCCAGTTCCAGGCGGTACAGTTCCAGATCGCGCTCGGTGCGCAGCCTCGATGCGCGCTTGTAGGCCACCAGGCGCTCGGCGGCGAGATCGATCCAGCGCTTGGAAAGCTGGGCGGGGCCTAGCTCCAGCTTCACCTCGAAGGTGCCGCTGGGCTGTCCCTGGAGTTCCTGCAGGGTTTCCTCCAGCAGCTTCACGTAAAGCTCAAAGCCGATGTCGTGGATCTGGCCGCTCTGCTCGCCACCCAGCAGGTTGCCTGCGCCGCGGATCTCCAGATCCATGGCGGCCACGCGGAAGCCCGAGCCCAGGTCCGAGAAGTCCTCCAGCGCCTGGAGGCGCCGGCGCGCGTCGTCGGTGATCTCGCCCTTGCCGGGGATCAGCAGGTAGGCGTAGGCGGGCACGTCGCTGCGGCCCACGCGGCCGCGCAGCTGGTAGAGCTGGGACAAGCCGAAGGTGTCCGCCCGGTGGACGATGATCGTGTTGGCGTTGGGGACATCCAGTCCGTTTTCGACAATAGTTGTCGAAATCAGGACGTCCAGCCGGCCCTCCATGAAGGCGAGCATCACCTGTTCCAGGGCCTCGTCGCTCATCTGCGCGTGCCCGACGCCCACGCGGGCGTCGGGCACCAGGGTGCGCACCCGCTCGGCGATGCTGGTGATGCTCTCCACGCGGTTGTGGATCAGGTAGACCTGGCCGTTGCGGCGGAGTTCAAACTGGATGGCGCTGGCGATCAGTTCGTCGCTCCAGGCCGTCACAACGGTTTCGATGGCCAGTCGGTTTTTGGGGGGCGTTTCGATGAGGCTGATCTCGCGCAGGCCAGTCAGGCTCATGTGCAGCGTGCGCGGGATGGGCGTGGCGCTCATGGCCAGCACATCCACGTTGGCGCGCAGCTTCTTCAGCTTCTCCTTGTGGCTGACGCCGAAGCGCTGTTCCTCGTCGATGACCACCAGGCCCAGATCCGAGAACTTCGTTCGTGCGCCCAGGATCTGGTGCGTCCCGATGACGATCTCGACCTTGCCGTCCGCCACCTCCTGCTGGATGGTCTTGGTCTCCTTTGCGTCGACAAAGCGGTTCAGCATTTCCACGCGCACAGGGAACCCTGCGAAGCGTTCCTTGAAGGTTCGATAGTGCTGGAAACAAAGAACCGTTGTCGGGCAGAGCACCGCCACCTGTCGGCCTTCCAGCGCGACCTTGGCCGCGGCGCGCATGGCGACTTCCGTCTTGCCGTAGCCCACGTCGCCGCAGAGCAGGCGATCCATGGGCCGATCGCTTTCCAGGTCCGCCTTCACGGCCTCGATGGCCTCCTGCTGGTCCGCTGTCGGCTCATAGGCGAAAGATGCGTCGAACTCGGCCATTTCGGGCCCGTCGGGGGCGCAGGTGCGTCCCTTCTCCATCTTGCGCTGGGCGTAGAGTTTCAGCAGTTCCTCGGCCATATCGCGAATGGCCTTCTTGGCCTTGCGCTTCACCTTGGCCCACGTGCCGCCGCCCAGCTTGTCCAGGGGCGGGACCGTGCCTTCGGGTGAGACGTAGCGCTGGATGAGGTCGGCGCGGTCCAGGCTTACGTTCAGCCTGCCGCCGTCGGCGTAGCGCAGCTGGATCACTTCGTGGATTTCGCCACCGACGGTGAGGCTCTCGAATCCCGTGAACTCGCCGATGCCGTGATCCATGTGGACCACGCGATCGCCGGGCTTCAGGTCGCGGAGATCGCTGAGGAACGCCGCCACGCGGCTCTTCTTCGGCGGGGCGGGCATGGCCTTGCGCCCGAAGACCTCGCGCTCGGTCAGCACCAGGATGCGCGGAGCCTTCAGGTAGACGCCGGAGGTAAGGGCGAGGAAGACGCTTCGACATCCGGTGTCCAATCCGTTCGAGACGGGCAGCTCGTATTCCTGGATCAGCTCTGCCAGGCGATCGCGCATGCCCGGCGTCGATCCGGCCAGGAATACCCGGTGGTTGGTCTCCATGAGCTCACGCAGGTAGGCGGCAAGCTCGCCCTGGCGGCCCTGGAATTCGCGGGCGGGCTGGGATTGCAGGCTGACGCTGGCTTCGGATTGGAACTCTGTCAGGTGTCCCGTGACCCGGCTGGGGTCGGTGGCCAGGAAGCGGTCCTCGAAATCCGGGCAGACCACGCCGCCGCGCCGCAGCACCTCGAGTCCCTGCTCGATCCGCGCCTGCTCACGCTCGCGCAGGGCCTCCGTCCAGGGGGCATCCAGCTTCAAGCGCAGGCAGGGGGGCATCCAGTGGGCGAGCTGGCCCGGGCTTTGATCCAGCAGGGGGTAGAACAATTCCTCGCCGGGAAAGCGCCCGATGCTCGCCAGGCGTTCGCGGCGGAAGGCGAGATCCTCGGTTGGATCCACGGTCTTCGAGGCGCGGGATTCCACGGCCGCCATCAGGGCGCCATCCTTGCCGCGGTTGCCCTCGAAGCGCGGATACAGGGTGAGCGCGTCGATCGCTTCTCCCGTGCGGCGCTGGCTGCCCGAGTCGAAGGGGTTCAAGCGCTCCAGCTCATCGCCGAAGAACTCCAGGCGCAGGGGATCTTCCAGATGGTCGGGCCACAGATCCACCACCAGGCCTCTGGCGCTGAACTCGCCGGGGGTGCTCGCCAGCTCCGTGCGCCGGTAGCCCAGGGCCACCAGGGTCTCCAGCAGCAGTTCCCGTGGCACCTCTTCGCCCTTGCGCAGCTCCAGTTTCTGCTTTTGGAACCAGGTCGGATGGGGCAGGCGCTCGAAGGCCGCCAGGGGGCCCGTGACCAGGATCTGGATGCGATGTTCCAGCAGGCCGATCAGGGTGCCCAGCCGATCCTTGAGGACCATGCCCGGCGGGCTGGATTCGCCGCCCGCGAAGGGGGCCATCCCCGGGAAATAGGCCACGGTGGCGTCTGGCACCAGGGTGGCCAGATCCTTGGCCAGGGCCTGGGCCTCTTCCTCCGTCGGCGCGTCCACCCATAGATTGCGCTGTCGGCCGCCCTTGGTGGACCACCGGGCCAACAGCAGCGCCAGGCCACCGGAGGTCGACCAGCGGATCCGCACCCCATCCACCAGTGCCTTCGCGGGATCGTCCAGCAGGCGAAGCAGATCGTTCAGGGCGGCGCGGTCACGGGATTCCATAGCCTTCCAGTTTGACGCGATTCTGCGCGGAGGGCGCCCTGTCGTCTTTCGCTGGGGCTCTTGAAGGTGCCTTCTCCTATAATAAAAGGTCATATGCGAGGCATGAATGATGGATCGCAGTTCCCTCACCCCTTCTGAAAATACTCCTCTGGATTACGCTGCTTGGTGCGCTTCGAATGAGCAAGCGCTGGAAGTCCTCGCATCCTTTGAGCGGGGGTTGGCGGAAAACGCTGCGGCCGATCCGGAATCCAGCGTGGATCTGGCATCCGGCCTGCAGCGCCTGCGGGAAGAAATGGATGCCCATCAGGCGTTCGAAGCCTCGGAGCTGCTGCCCATCCTGGATGAATTGGGCGCCGAGGCCCTGCGGGAGCAACTGCTGGAGGATCACGACGAGATCGCCCGACTGGCGTCCGGTCCGGCCCTTCCCGAAGCGGGCTGGCGCCTGGCGCGCCTCATCCGGGAACATCTGGCGACCCAGGAGCGCCTGCTGTTGCCGCTGCTCAAGGGGCGCAAGTTCTGGCCTGCCACCGCCGTCGAGGAGGACGGCTACCTGATCCTGGAAAAGCGCCTGGTAGGGCCGGAGACGTGGTCTTTCGTGGTGCTGGCTCCGCAGGTGGCGCGGGGCCGCAAGCCCGGACAGTTCTTCATGGTGGCGCCGTTTTCCAATAGCGAGCGCATTCCGCTCACCCTGGCGGGTGGCGATGCCCGCCGGGGCTGGATCCGCTTCGTCATGCAGGAAGCGGGCTCCACGACGCAGGCCATGGGCCGCCTGAGCGCGGGAGATCGGCTCTACGCGGTGGCGGGCCCGCTGGGCACGCCCACGGAGCTGGTGGATCACGGCACCGTGGTGCTGGTCGGCGGCGGATACGGCAGCGCGGCCATCCTTCCGGCGGCGGAGGCGCTGCACGCCAAGGGCCGTCGTGTCCTCACGATCCTGGGCGGGCGCAGTCGCGAGCGCGTGCTGCTCGCCGAGGAACTGGCCGCCGCTTCCAGCGAGCTGGTCATCACCACGGATGATGGCTCTTGGGGTCGCAAGGCTATTGTCACCGAACCCCTGAAGGAGATTCTGGAGCGCGAACCCGTGGCCCAGGTGGTGGCCGTGGGGCCGGTGCCCATGATGCAGGCGGTCGCCGAGCTGACCCGTCCCTACGGCGTCTTCACGCTGGTGAGCCTCAACGCGCTCATGGTGGATGGCACGGGCATGTGCGGCGGATGCCGCGTCTCCGTGGGCGGCGCGGTGAAGTTCGCGTGCTTCGATGGCCCGGATTTCGACGGGCATCAGGTGGACTTCGGCCTGCTGCGCCAGCGACAGAGCTGGTACCGCGAGGAGGAAGCCAAGGCCAAGGCGCATGTCTGCAACCTGGGGCTGAGCCAGACGCCCATCACCGAGGCCCAGTTGCCCGCCGTCGAACCCGCGCTGGTCTATCCCGCGGATTTCGATTGGCGGCGCGAGGATCTGGCCAACCTCAAGGCGAGCCAGCGCCTGCAGATCCACCGCCAGCAGATGGCGGTGCAGGATGCGGATGCGCGCGTGGGTAACTTCCAGGAAGTGAACCTGGGGTTCACGGCGGATCAGGCGCGGCTGGAATCCGCCCGCTGCCTGCAGTGCAAGAAGCCGGGCTGCGTGGAGGCGTGCCCCGTGGGCATCGATATCCCCGGCTTCATCCAGCGGCTTTCTGTGGACGATGTATCGGGCGCGGCGCGGATCCTCAAGGAGAGCAGCAGCCTGCCCGCAGTCTGCGGCCGTGTGTGCCCGCAGGAACGCCAGTGCGAGTCCAAGTGCATCGTGGGCGTCAAGGGCGAGGCCGTCTCCATCGGCCGCCTGGAGCGATTCGCCGCGGAATCCCTGCTGGCGGAGGGCGCCGAATTGCCCCCCGTCGCGCCTGCCACGGGACGCACTGTTGCCGTCGCGGGCGCGGGACCGGCGGGCCTGACCGTCGCGGGCGAACTGGCCCGCAAGGGGCACGCGGTCACGGTCTTTGACGCGCTGCATAAGCCGGGCGGCGTGCTGCTGTACGGCATCCCGGAATTTCGCCTGCCCAATCGCATTGTGGATGCGGAAGTGGACGCGCTCCGGCGCATGGGCGTGCGTTTTGTGATGAACACGCTGGTGGGCCGCAGCATGACGCTGGCGGAGCTGCGCGAGGAGTTCGACGCCGTGTTCATGGGCACCGGCGCGGGCCTGCCGCGCATGCTGGGCGTTCCCGGCGAAGACCGTAAGGGCGTCTACACCGCCAACGAATTCCTCACGCGCATCAATTTGATGGGCGCCAATCGCTTTCCGGACCATGGTACGCCCGTGACCGTGGGCGAGCACATCGTCGTCGTTGGCTGCGGCAATACGGCCATGGATTGCGCCCGTGCGGCTCGCCGCATGGGTCGGGCCATGGCCCGGGCGACGGGCCGAACCATCGAGGGCCGGGTCAGCGTCGTCTACCGCCGCACCGAGCAGGAATCCACGGCGCGCATCGAGGAAATCGAGCACGCCAAGGAAGAAGGCGTCGAGTTCCTGTGGCTCACCAATCCCATCGCCGTGGGCGGTGACGAGGGCGGCTGGGTGCGCGAGCTGGAATGCGCGGTCATGGAATTGGGCGAAGCGGGGCCCGATGGTCGCCGCAGGCCCGTGGATACGGGGCGGCGCGTCGTGCTGCCCTGCGACACCCTGATCGTGGCGCTGGGCTTTGGCGTGAATCCGCTCATTGCCCAGACGGAAGCGCGCCTACGCACGCTGAAGGGCGGCCTCGTGGAAGTGGATGAAGCCACGGGCGAGACCAGCGTCCCCGGCGTTTTCGCGGGAGGCGATGTCATCACCGGCGGCGCCACCGTGATTCTTGCTATGGGGCAGGGCCGCCGGGCGGCGGAAGCCATGGACCGATATCTGAGCGCGACCCCGCAATAGGCTGTGCAAACAACTGACATTTTGGTAGGTTTTCTTCTCGGTGTGCGATGAAGAATCCCCAGGCTCCCTTTGACCCCACCCCTCGCATCCATCGCGAGGTGAAAGAGCTTTCGCTGATTTTCGAGATCAGCCAGGTGCTTTCGCGCAGCCTGGATCTGCGCGAAGTGGCCGCGCCGCTGCTGGAGACGATGGCGCAGAGCCTGGGCATGCTGCGCGGCACGCTGACGCTGCTGAACCGCGAAACCGGTGAGATCTCCATCGAGGCCGCGCATGGCTTGAGCAAGAGCCAGCGCGGGCAGGGGCGCTACAAGGTGGGCGAGGGCATCACTGGGCGCGTGGTGCAGACGGGCGAACCGATCGTCGTCCCCAAGATCAGTGAGAACGCGGCGTTCCTCAATCGCACCGGGGCGAGGCGATCATCGCGAGAGCAGGAGCTGTCCTTCATCTGCGTGCCCATCAAGATCGGCAACGAAGTCGTGGGGACGCTCAGCGCCGATCGGCTGTACATGGAAAAGGCCCTGCTGGATGACGATGTGCGCCTGCTCAGCATCATCGCCAGTCTCATCGCCCAGGCGGTGCGCGTTCGCCAGGCGGCGGAGGAGGAGCGCCAGCGCCTGCTGGAGGAAAACACCCGGCTGCAGGCCGCCCTCAAGGATCGCTTCCACCCCAGCAACATCATCAGCAACGACCGGACCATGCAGGCGATCTACGAGCAGATCGCCCAGGTCTCGCGCAGCACGGCCACGGTACTGATCCGTGGCGAGAGCGGCACGGGCAAGGAGCTGGTGGCCAGCTCCATCCACTTCAGCAGCCTGCGGGCCCAGAAGCCCTTCATCCGCGTGAACTGCGCCGCGCTGCCCGAGAGCATCATCGAAAGCGAGCTGTTTGGCCACGAGAAGGGCGCTTTCACTGGCGCGCTTTCGCGGCGGAAGGGGCGCTTCGAACTGGCCGAAGGGGGCACGCTGTTTCTGGATGAGATCGGGGATTTGTCGCCCGCCACGCAGGTAAAGCTGCTGCGCGTGCTTCAGGAGCGCGAGTTCGAGCGCGTGGGCGGGCAGGAGACCATCCACGTGGATGTGCGCGTGCTGGCGGCAACCAACCGGGATCTGGAGGATCTGATGGCCGCCGGGCTCTTCCGCCAGGATCTCTACTACCGGCTGAACGTGTTCACCATCCACCTGCCGCCGCTGCGCAAGCGCAAGTCGGACATCCTGCTGCTGGCCGATCACTTCGCCGAGGTCTACGCGAAGGCCAATCACAAGACGATCCGCCGCATCTCGACGCCCGCCATCGATATGCTGCTGGCCTACCACTGGCCCGGCAATGTCCGCGAGCTGGAGAATTGCATCGAGCGCGCCGTGATCCTCAGCGAAGACGGCGTGATCTACGGGCACCATCTCCCGCCGACGCTGCAGACGGCCGAAGCCAGCGGCACGATCCACCATGGCTCCCTGGAGACCGCGGTGAAGAAGCTGGAGCGCGAGTTGCTGATGGATGCGCTCAAGTCCGCCCGTGGGAACAAGGCCAAGGCCGCCCGGGCGCTGGGCTTGACAGAGCGGGTGATGGGCTTGCGGCTGGATGAGCACGAGCTCGATTACCGGGACTTCCGCCCCCGCCAGTCCCTGTAGCGCTCCTGTTGTGCCGGGCGGGGTTCGCCAGGACAAAAAAAGCGGCCCGGTATTCCGGGCCGCTTTCGAAGAAATGGTCTGGCAACTAGGCCAGGGCGTTGACCTTGAGGGTCAGGCGGGACTTGGTGCGGTCGGCGGCGTTCTTGTGGAACACGCCCTTGCGGACGGCCTTGTCCACAACGCCCAGGGTCGCAGGCAGAAGCGCGGAGGCTTCGGTCTTGCTGCCCGTGGAGACAACGGCGAGGAACTTCTTGACAGCAGTCTTTACGGCCGAGCGATTCGAACGATTCCGAAGCCGAGCCTCTTCATCGCGGCGGGCCTTCTTGGCGGCGGACTTGTGATTAGCCATGCGATCACTCCTGCGAACCGGAAGGAGCCCGGAAGCGCGAACTGTCATTCTACCGAATGGCGGGGGTGGGTCAAGGGAAAATAACGCAAGGCGTTCGGCCTTTTGGGGCTTCCCGTCGGGCCCTGTTTCATTCATCCTGGTTCGAGGCCCCTGGCTTCCGGAAAAAGGATTGTCGTGGAGCGATTGAAGAATGCACTGAGAACGGCTCTGGCGGATGCCATGGGCGAATCCCTTTCGGGGATGGAAATCACGCTGGAGCGACCGCGCTCGGCCGAGATGGGCGACGTGGCGTTTCCATGCTTTCGACTGGCCAAGGTGCTGGGCAAGAATCCCGCACAGCTTGCGAAAGAACTGGCCTCCGCCATTCGTCCTGATGTTTCGGGGCTTGATGGCGCTGAACTGGTGGCGGTCGGTCCATACCTGAACCTCAAGTTGAGGCCCGAGGCCAGGGCCAAGCTGCTGCTGGAGGCCACGCTGGGCGGTGTTCCCTACGGCAGTGCCCCCGCCAACGGCGAAACAGTGGTTGTGGAGTACAGTTCCCCGAACATCGCAAAGCTGTTCACCATCGGGCATCTTCGCAGCACGATGATCGGGCACGCGCTCGTCCAGGTGAACCGCTACCTGGGATGCCGCACCCACCGCCTGAACCACCTGGGCGACTGGGGCACGCAGTTCGGCACCCTGCTGGCCGCCTACAAGCACTGGGCCGAAGTCCAGAATCCCAAGCTGGATCAGGACTTCGAGTGGGCGGAGGAGATCCCCGAAAAGCGGCGCACGCCGCTGTTCCGCCTCTTTCAGCTCTACGTGCGCTTCCACCAGGAGGAGGAGCGCGATCCGGCGATGCACGACGAGGCCAGGAACTGGTTCAAGCGCCTGGAGGATGGCGATGGCGAGGCCCGGCGGCTCTGGAGCTGGTTCCGCGAAATCTCGCTGGCGGAGTTCCAGCGGATCTACGATCGCCTGGGCGTGGCCTTCGACGCGATGGACGGCGAATCGTTTTATGAAGACAAGATGTCCGCCGTCGTGGATCAGCTGAAGGCCTCCAGCATCCTGGAGCCCGGCGAGGGCGGCGCGCAGATCGTTCCGCTGGAGGATGTGGGCATCCAGACGCCCTGCCTCGTGCTGAAGGCAGATGGCACCAGCATCTATGCGACGCGTGATCTGGCCGCGGCCCTGTATCGTAAGGGGACCTATGCCTTCGATCGCTGCCTGTATGTGGTGGGTGGCGAGCAGGTGCTGCACTTCCAGCAGGTCTTCGCCGTGCTGGGCAAGCTGGATCCGTGGTTCCAGGGGCGCGTGACACACACGCCCTTCGGCATGATCACGCTGCCCGAAGGCAAGATGAGCACGCGCAAGGGCAACGTCATCTTCCTGGAAGACGTGCTGGATGAGGCCCGCGAGCGCGTGCTGGCCATCATCCGCGAAAAGAATCCCGAACTGCCCCATGCGGAAGACGTCGCCGAGATGCTGGGCATGGGCGCGGTTCTCTTCTTCAACGCCCTGAACGATCGTGTGAAGTCCATCACCTTCACCTGGGATCGCGCCGTGGCGCTGGATGGAGACACCGGTCCTTACGTTCAGTACGCACACGCCCGGATTCTCAGCGTGCTTCGCAAGGCGGGTGGAGACTGGGCCGAGTTAGGGCGCCCGGTGGCATCCCCCACGCCCGAGAGCGCCTTCATCGACTACGCGCCCCTCGCCGTTCCCGCTGATCTGGCGGGCTTGAACGAACCCGCCGCGCAGAACCTGCTGTTCGAGCTGGCGGGCCTGCCCGATGCGATCCGCTCCGCGCAGCGCGAGAACATGGCCACTGCTCTTGCACGACAGTTGCTGTCCATTGCCAAGGCGTTCTCCGGGTTCTACACGAATTGCCCGATCCTATGGCTCGAGAACAGCCTTGAGGTTCGAAACGCACGGCTGGCGCTGTGCGTCGCCACTGCCCGCACCCTGCGCCAAGGCCTCTTCCTCATGGGCATTCAGGCCCCGGAAGAGATGTAGTTCCAGGCATTCCCCTTTTTGGCTTCACCCATTTTTCGAGGTTTCCCATGACCAAATTCGTGTTCGTCACCGGTGGCGTGCTCTCCAGCCTGGGCAAGGGCATCGCGGCGGCCTCGCTGGGCGCGCTGCTGGAAGCCCGCGGCCTGAAGGTGACCCTCATGAAGATGGATCCCTACCTCAACGTGGATCCGGGCACCATGTCGCCCTTCCAGCACGGCGAGGTCTTCGTCACCAACGATGGTGCCGAGACGGATCTGGATCTGGGCCACTACGAGCGCTTCACGTCCGTGCCCACGACGCAGAACCATACGATCACCACGGGCCGCGTCTACAACACCGTGATCCAGAAGGAGCGGCGCGGCGATTACCTGGGCAAGACCGTGCAGGTGATCCCCCACATCACGGACGAGATCAAGGCGACCGTGAAGAAGGTGGCCAAGGACGTGGACGTGGTGATCGTCGAGATCGGCGGCACCGTGGGCGATATCGAAAGCCAGCCGTTCCTGGAGGCCATCCGCCAGTTCCGCGCCGAAGCGGGCCACGGCAACGCCATCAATATGCACCTGACGTACGTGCCCTACATCAAGACGGCAGGCGAACTGAAATCCAAGCCCACGCAGCACAGCGTCAAGGAACTGCGCGCCCTGGGCATCACGCCGGATGTGCTGGTCTGCCGCGCGGATGTGGAGATCCCCCGCAGCCTGAAGGACAAGATCGCGCTGTTCTGTTCGGTGACGCAGGACGCCGTGTTCAGCTGCAAGGACGCAGACACCATCTACCAAGTGCCCATGAACCTGCACGAAGAAGGTCTGGACGCCAAGGTGGCCGCCCTGCTTCAGCTTCCCCAGGCCGATCCCGATCTTTCGCGCTGGCAGGATCTGCTGCACCGCATCCGCAACCCCAAGGGCAGCGTGCGCATCGGCATCGTCGGCAAGTACGTGGAGTTCAAGGAAAGCTACAAGAGCCTGATCGAGGCGCTGCATCATGCGGGCTATGGCCTGGAGACGCAGGTGGACCTGAAGTGGATCGAGGGCGAGGCCATCGAGGAGACGGGTCCTGAGGCGCATCTCTCCGATTGCCACGGCATCCTGGTGCCCGGCGGCTTCGGCGTGCGGGGCACCCAGGGCATGATCGAATCCATCCGCTACGCCCGCGAAAAGAAGATCCCCTTCTTCGGCATCTGCCTGGGGATGCAGATGGCCAGCGTGGAATTCGCCCGCAATGTCTGCGGCCTGGAAGGCGCGGATAGCACCGAGTTCGAGGAAAACCCCAAGCACCGCGTCATCTTCAAGCTGCGGGAGCTGGTGGATGTGGAAGAGCTTGGCGGCACGATGCGCCTGGGCGCCTACCCCTGCGTGCTGAAGGCGGAGAGCTTCGCCGCCAAGGCTTACGGCACGACGGAGATCAAGGAACGCCATCGCCATCGCTACGAGTTCAATCAGGCTGAATTCCGCCCGGTGCTGGAGGCCAAGGGGCTCGCTTTTACGGGACTCAGCCCTGATGGCACCTTCGTGGAGATCGTGGAGATCCCCGAGCATCCCTACTTCTTGGGTTGCCAGTTCCACCCCGAGTTCAAGTCGAAGCCCCTCGCGCCGCATCCGTTGTTCACGGCCTTCGTGAAGGCCAGCGTCGTGGTCGGGAAGGCTTGACGCTTCACAAGCCTCTATCATTTGTTTTTAGGTCGAACTAATATCGAGATCATCTATTAGAAGGACGGTCCATGACATTCTCCGCCACCCCACTCGACAAACAGTGTGCGAACACCATCCGCTGTCTTGCCATGGATGCCATCCAGAAGGCCAATAGCGGCCATCCTGGAGCCCCCATGGGTCAGGCGCCCGCGGCCTACGTTCTGTGGTCGCAGTTCCTGCGCCACAACCCCAAGAACCCCACTTGGTCCAACCGCGACCGTTTCGTACTCTCCGGCGGCCACGCGTCCATGCTCATCTACAGCCTGCTGTTCCTCTCCGGCTACGGTCTGGAACTGGAGGACCTCAAGCAGTTCCGCCAGTGGGGTTCCCGCACACCTGGGCATCCCGAATACGGCCACACCGTGGGCGTTGAGACGACGACGGGCCCCCTGGGCCAGGGCATCGGCAACGCCGTGGGCATGGCTATCGCCGAGCGCTGGCTGGCCGATCGCTTCAACAAGGAAGGCCACGCCATCGTTGATCACCGCACCTTCGCTTTCGCGGGCGACGGCTGCTTGATGGAAGGCATTTCATATGAAGCCGCCAGCCTGGCGGGACACCTGGGCCTGGAAAAGCTCATCGTGCTTTGGGACAACAACAAGATCACCATCGAAGGTCACACCGATCTCGCCTGGAGCGAGAACGTGCCCGCGCGCTTCGAGGCCATGGGGTGGCGTGTTCTCAAGACCGACGGCGAGGATCTGAACGCGCTCGCGGCGGCCTTTGAGCAGGCCTCCAAGCCCTGCGGCAAGCCCACGCTGATCGACTGCACCACGATCATCGGCTTCCCCGCTCCCACCAAGCAGAACACGCACGGCGCCCACGGCGCGCCCCTGGGCGATGCCGAGATCCGCGCCACCAAGGAGATCCTGGGCTTCGATCCCAACGTGGACTTCCCCGTGCCCGAAGAGGCCCTGGCCCACTGGCGCAAGCAGACCGTTACCCGCGGCGCGGCTGACGAGCAGGCCTGGAACGCGCGCTTCGAGGCCTACCGCAAGGCTTTCCCCGAACTCGCGGCCGAATACGAGGCCTTCCTGAAGGGTGAACTGCCCGCCGATTGGCAGAAGGCCGTCCCGACCTTCTCCACCAGCGACAAGTTCGCCACGCGCGAAGCCTCCGGCAAGGCGCTCAATTCCCTGGCTGCGGCGATCCCCAACCTCATCGGCGGCAGCGCCGATCTGGCGCCTTCCAATAACACGAACCTGAAGGACGGCGGCGATTTCGGTCCCAAGTCCAGCGGCCGCAACTTCCACTTCGGCATCCGCGAACACGCCATGGGCTCCATCCTCAACGGCATGGCCCTCCACGGCGGCGTGAACGTCTTCGGCGGCACCTTCCTCATCTTCTGCGACTACATGCGCCCCACCGCGCGTCTGGCCGCCCTGATGAAGGCCCCCGTCACCTACGTCTGGACGCACGATTCCATCGGCGTGGGCGAAGATGGCCCCACGCACCAGCCCGTCGAGCAGGTGATGAGCATGCGCCTCATTCCCGGCTTCACGATGCTGCGCCCCGCGGACGCCAACGAAACGGCCCAGGCCTGGGCCCTCGCGGTCTCGAAACAGGATGGCCCCGTCGCCCTGGCCCTTACGCGCCAGAAGCTGCCGACCCTGGATCCTGAAAAGGCCAAGGGCCTCGCAAAGGGCGCCTACATCCTTGAGGAAGCCAGCGCCCAGCCCAAGGTGCTGCTGCTGGCCACGGGCTCCGAGGTTCATCTGGCCATCGAGGCCCGCAAGGTTCTGGAAGCCGAAGGCATCCCGACCCGCGTCGTCTCCATGCCCAGCTGGGAGCTGTTCGAGGCCCAGAGCGCCGAATACAAGGCCAGCGTCCTGCCGCCTTCCGTGAAAGCCCGCGTCTCCATCGAAGCCGGCGTCACCACCGGTTGGCAGCGCTACGTCGGGCTGGATGGTGCCGCCATCGGTCTGGATCACTTCGGTGCCAGTGGCCCCGCTGAGATCCTGTTCGAGGAGTTCGGCTTCACCGTCGAGAACGTTGTGAACACGGCCAAGCGCGTAATCGCCTAAGGCGCGCCCTCGGCGAGCCGATCCTCGCGGTCTCGTCCGATCAAAAACCATCCTCCTGCTCCGGAACGGTCCGGAAGCAGGAGGATGTTCTTTTGGGTGCCGTCCTCTTGTCCTTGCCGTGCCCTTCGCCTGCTGGCGAGGGGTGCTACACGGTCGTGACTTGGAGGTCCGCGCTCTGGGGATCTTGGCGCTCGCTCGACGCCTTGGCCTGGTTCCGGTAGGCGGAGGGAGACTGTCCCGTGATCTGCGTGAAGGCTCGGCTGAAACTGAAAGGATTGAGATACCCCATGCGCTCGGCGATGTCCTGGATTGGAAGTTCGGTCTCCGCCAGCAGGGAGCGAGCGGCATCCATCCTGAGTTTGGAGAGGTAGGCCTTGGGGGAAACACCAAAAGCCTCTTGGAAAAGCCGGGAGAGATGGGATTGGGAAATTTCGAGATGGAGGCACAGGTTTTCCATGCTGAGCTCCTGGCCGATATTGGCGTGCATTCGCTCCAGCGCCTTTTCGACATGCCGGTTTATGGGCGTGTTGCCATTCACGTTCCGTTGGTCGGCCATTTCGTAAAGAAAACTTCCAAGGAGTAATGATGCCGATTTTTGCATATTCCTGCTTGGGCTGGCCGCCTTCTGGGCGGTTTCCTCAAAAAGCATCCTCCGCTCGGTCCCAATCCGGAACATGGGGCTTTTAGGTTGATCACTTGGGCTCAGCATCTGTTGTAAGTCTATATTGATGTCTTTTATTCCGATAATGTAGATATCGAAATGAGGTGAAGTGGGTGATGCTTCGATTCCTGTTGTCTGATTTGTTTGAATAATAAAGCCACTGTTTGCGAAAAAACGATAGGTTGTTTGGTTGGCTGTGAGTCGGCCTTCGCCCGTGATTGAATATGCGACAATATACTCCGGCGCGTCTTCGCTGGAGCTGGGGTGGACGATGTGATTCCAGGCCTGGAGCAGTTCCGCCCCGCGAAGGGTCCGACCATGGATGGCCCGCGTGATCTTCACTTCGAATGCCTCACTTGGCTTTTTTGAATGGGTATCCAGCGCCTGGGCAAGCGATTGCGTTCCTGGCGGGAGGAACCTTGCCGGGTCCCATTATAGACAGGCCCTCATCGCTGCTCTGGGTGCCCGCGATGTAAAGACATGGAACCTCTGGCGAGATGGGGGCCGAAGCGAAATCGTTATGCATATTTTGGGTATGCAATGCCTGTTTTTGCGATTCCTGTTTGCCATGGACTGGCGTAATTATTTCGATGGTTCTACTTGAAATACGTCACCGGCATTGGTCTCCAATGGGCATTGGGCTTGTCTAAAGCTCTGGCAGCAGGAGGTTTGGTGTTGGTTGCGCACATGGGGGCCTCCAAGGCATCGCGGTAACGCCTTCCTTTTCATGCACCTGTGTTACGTTGTTGTTACACTGTTCCGCTTTCCCCTCCTGGTCTGACAGCCAGGTTTTCTTCCCAAAGCAATACTTCAGGCCGTTTCGGCCTTACCAAAACAGGAGGCTTTATGCCATCACCGAAAAGGTTCGCCCTCTGGGGCTTGGCTGCGGTTCTAGCCAGCTCCCTGGGTCTCCAGGCCCAGGAGGCGGCCTCGCCTTTCAGCTTCGATTGGAAGATGCGCGTGGGCTATGCTCCCAGCGCCAAGGACAATCTCCGTCAGGGCTCCCTGGGCTTCGGCTTCAATTTTGGCTACAAGCTGGGCGATGGAAAGCTCGGTGCGGAACTGGGCTACACCTACAAGACCGGCGACAACTACTTCACCATGCCTGACACCAGCAAGATCGCCGCTGGTCGCGAGGCCATTGACCCCACCAAGACGGTGGTTGATAAGCGCAATGAATTCGAGGGCCTGACCCTGCGCCTGTCCTACCAGCAGGACATCAACACCACTTGGGCTTGGCAGGCGGGCTTGCAGATCGGTGGCCGGTTCCACCAGCAGGCCATCATCGACACGCGCAGCCAGAACTACTCGTCGTCTGTGGCTGCGAATGTCTCCGCGGGCAGCTGGCGTGATCTCTACAACACCACGCGCGCCGAATACAACCTCATTCCGAGCCCCTTCGCGGGCGTGGTCTGGAATGTGGACAAGGATTCCAGCGTCGAGTTCAACCTGTTGTTGCTGTCCTACACCGCTCTGAACTACCACCACTATGTCGGCGCTTCCTCGACGCCTTACTACGGTGGCGTTCATCAGGAAAAGGGCGACAACGTGAACTGGGTGGGTCCGATCTGCACCGATATCCAGGGATTCCCTGCTGACTCCCTGGACAAGTCGACGCACATCATGCCGCACTTCGAAATCACCTATACGCTGCACTTCTAAGCCACTTCGACTAATCTGTGGAGATTGAATATGCAAATTAGAAGGCAAATGATCCTGTCCACCGTGGCGGTGGTTCTCGCCGGTGGCACGAGCCTGACGGCTCAGGTGACCACGGGCGCGCTGAACGGCAAGCTGACCGATTCCACTGGCAAGCCTGTTGCTGGCGCCAAGATCACGATGGAGAGCTCCGCGCTCTTCAACCCCCGTGTCGTGACGACCGATGCCCGCGGCGATTACCGCGCCCTGCTGCTGCCCGTCGGCGACTACACCCTCAAGGTGAGCGCTCAGGGCTTCCTGGCCAAGACGGCCACCAATGTCCGCGTCGGTGTCGGTTCGAACCTGACGATGTCCTTTGTGCTGAATCCCCTCACCACGGCCTCCCAGACCGTGGAAGTGGTTTCCGATCTTGCGGCGGCCGCCAAGACCGACGACAAGATCTCCACCAACTTCTCGGCTGAAAAGCTGATGCAGTTGCCCACGGGTCAGGGTGGTCCGAGCTTCGCGGGCGCTTTGGGCGCAACCCCTGGTGTCCAGGGTTCCTGGGCCGCTTCGGCGACCACGGTTCGCGGTGGTGAAACCAACCAGGTCATGTATCGCATCAACGGCATCAACGTGAAGGATGACACCGGTGCCGGCGCTCTCTACGAGCCCCTGCCTGATTCCATCGAGGACGTCCAGGTGGTGTTGACGGCCCTGAACGCTCGCTTCGGCAGCGTCTCCGGCGGCCAGGTCAACGTGGTGACCAAGAGCGGTTCCAACGAATTCGAAGGCACCATCCGCAACGAATTCAGCCGTTCCTCCTGGGCTGCTGACCAGCGCAAGATTGCCACCAACCTGGCGGCCGACCGCTCCGAGAAGTTCCAGCAGCACACGGACATCGTCGTGTCCGGTCCCATCATCAAGGACCGCTTGTGGTTCTATGTGGGCACCCGTTTCCAGCCCAGCAAGAGCGTGACCGCTACCCTTGGCGAACAGACCATCGGCAAGGAAGTGGATCCGAAGACCGGTGTGACGACCGGTAAGACCTACCCCTGGGAATACGTCCGCCAGCACCTGGGCCCCGGCAACACCTACGGCGCCGTGCCTGAGATGGATACCATCATCAAGAATGGTCCCACGGGCTACAGCTACACCAGCTGGGCAGCCAACGCCGGTGATACGGTCTACGGCAACATCGACTACAAGAAGTACGACGCCAAGCTGACCGGTGCCATCACCGACGCCCATCTGCTGAGCGCCACCTACCTTTACGAGAAGACGACGCAGGGCGCGATGTCCGGCGAGCGCCGCACCAGCCCGCTGCAGGTCTTCAACCCTGCCCAGGCTGGCACCAGCACCACTGAAAGCAAGGGCTGGACCCTGAACTGGAACGGCACCCTGGCTTCCAACTGGACGGTCGAGGCCCGCATTTCCCGCATGACGCGCGAGCAGAGCGACGTTCAGCGCAATGCTGGCAGCTACACCGGTCCTTCCACCTGGAACTTCCTGCAGAGCGATCTGCCGAATATGATGCTCAACGTGCCCAGCACGAGCTGGATGAGCAAGGAATACTGGTACTTTAACATCGCATCTCCCCGTGCCATGTCTTCCTACAACCAGCCTGAAAAGCGCGGCAACGGCACCTATTCCGTTAACGTCACCACGTTCCAGGAACTGGCGGGCCAGCATCAGATCGACTTCGGCTTCCAGCGCGATACTTCGCTGTGGAACTTCGGTCGCGCGCGCGCCGGCAGCTCTGCCATCTACAGCGACGGTGTCTATGTGAACACCGCGGGCGATGAACTCTACCCGACGTTCTACCGCACGCCGCTCAACAATGGCAGCATCCCGGCCAACCGCAATGGCTACCAGGATGGTAAGGCCGCCAATGGTGGACTGACCGATCCCATCGAGGCCACGGTCAACGATCCCGGCCTCCACTCCAATTGGCCTGGAATGACCGGCGCGGGCTGGGCTGGCGCTACGACGGGCCAAATCTGGGGCATGGCGGATCGTTCCACCGATGGCTGGCGTCTCGGTGGCGACATCTACACCCAGTGGGGCCAGGTGACCTCGGTCGGCACCCACCTCGAGCGCAACTGGATCCGTTCGCAGGATGAAAAGAACAGTACGGATGCGTTCTACGTCAACGATTCCTGGACCATCAATTCCAAGTGGAACGTGATGATCGGCGCGCGCTACAACAAGATGGAACTGATGATGTATGGCAAGGAAGCGAAGACCATGAACGTCTTCGAGCCCCGCGCCATGGTGAAGTTCAACCCCGATGGCAACAACAAGAACATCTTCAGTCTGTCCTACGCCAAGCTGAGCCAGGTCTATTCGGACAAGATGGCCAACTACTTCCGCGGCAACGAATGGACGATGCAGTCCATGCAGCACTGGACGGGCGCTGCGTTGGATACCGCCATTCAGCAGCACGGTTTCGACTCCGTTAGCGCGCAGAATGACGTGGTCTCTGGCACGCACAATGGCTACACCTACGACGGTGTGACCAATATGCACGGCATCCGTTTCGTGGATTACCAGACGCTGACGAACTTCGCGAACTACTCCACGGACGCGTCCTTCAAAAACCGGCCCGCGACCTGCGATATCAGCGATCTGAGGGTGCCCTACGCCTTGGAAGCCAACCTGGGATTCCAGCACAACTTCAGCCAGGGCTGGTTCAAGATTAATGCTGTCCAGAGGCAGTACAAGGACCGCATCCTTGGCTACAACTGGGCCGCCGTGGCCAACTTCGGTAAAGACAACTGGAAGATCATCAACAGCCCCGTGCCTGGTTCCACCCAGCAGTCCCTGGCCTGGAAGGATATCTACCGCAGCTCCACGCAGGGTCAGACCTACCGCAGCGTCGAATTCAGCTTCGATCGCCAGCTGACCAGCCGCTGGGACTTGACGGGTGCCTTCACCCTGGCCTATGCGACGGGTAAAAACGAGGAGCAGTACTACCAGAACATCTCCATCCGCCAGGACATGTTGACTGCCTCCGAGCAGGCTGCGATCACGCCTGACACCGTGCTGACCAACGACAAGTTCGGCTACTTGGCCGTCACCTACGTTCAGCCTGTGGGCAAGGGCAACATTTCGCTCAGCACGCGCCTGAACTACGCCAACAACGGTGGCTACGGTTCCCTGAACTACACCGGGAACTACCAGGACGATCCCCGCTTTGCTGCTTACGCCTCCAGCATCCCCAAGAATGCGAGTGACGCGGCCAATAATCCGAATGCGCTCGGTTGGACGGGGGACAATAGCGGTGCTGATTACGGCTTCGCCAAGAGCGACATGAACTACACCGTTTACTACGGTTCCGCTGGCCAGTACCGTACGAACTTCGACACCTACACGGCCGATCTGAAGCTGAATGCGGATCTGCCCATCTACAAGAAGCTGCACTTCATCGGCTACGTCACGATGAGCAACATCTTCAACGCCTACCAGTTGACCAATATGCACACCGCCATGTCCAACATGGCTGGGCAGGTCAACGCCTCCAGCGGTGCGGGTGTTTACGGTCGCGCCTACCAGACGTTTGACGCCAACTATGTGTATGGCAAGCCCCAGAACATCAACAATGCGAACCAGCGCCACAGCGACTACAACTGGGGCAATCCCGGGCGTCAGGTTACCAACGTCAGCATTGGTCTGAAGTTCTAAGCGTCCAGCGCAAAGGAGAATTCTATGAAGCTAATTGGTATCTCCCTGCTTTCCCTGCTGGCGCTGCCCCTGGCGGCCCAGGACAGTGGATTCAGTGTGAATGGCGGCGTGATTTGGGCCCCATCCACGTATTTCGGTTCCTACGAAAAGGCCGTCAACAACAACTCCGGCTACTACGTGGGTGGTTCCTACACGACGGGCGCCAGCGAGGCGGGCGTTGTGGGTCGCGGCACCGTTTCCTACTATGCGATGCCCGGTCAGGCCCGTGCGAACGGCCTGAAGACCTCCCTCGATCTGGTCCAGATCGCGGGTGACGTGGTGTTCCCCATGGGTGTCGAAGGCCTGGACGGTGTGGTCGGTTTCTCCGCCAACATCTACTCGGTCACCAACTCGGGCACCGAGAGTGCGGATAAGAACGATGTTTACAACCACTTCCCCGTCAAGAATGGCTCCGGCCTGAAGGGCGGCGTTCGCATCGGTGTTGAATATGCCATCACCAAGTCCCTCAAGGCTGAAGTGATGTTGCAGCAGACCGAGTTGGGCGGCCAGAACGGCAACGACCCTGTCAAGCGGGTCGGTGGTGTCAACCCCGGCTGGATGCAGATTGGGCTTCGTTACAACTTCTAGTTGAAGCGACCCAGAAAGTGACTCAGGTTGTTTTGACCTGAACGACGCGGAGACGGATGGATGGGAAGCCATTCCGTCTCCGCACCCCGAAAGCCTTTTCGCCCATCATGCTACGCGGGCGGGAAGGCTTTCGGTTTGCATGTACGGATCTGCCGACGGCCCTTAGCGCCGAGAACGCCGTGTGCCCTGGAGCATGCATGAAGCTACGCCTCATGGGTGCGCGCAACGCCACAGGATGTTCCCGGCCGCACCTCCGTTTTTCGCTGCCCTTGAGGTAACGATCCGGTTGGTCCCTGCCCGTGCGCCCTTAGGCGCAAGACGATAAGGTGGTGTATTCAGGGTGAAGGCCTGGGGACGGGCTTCTGGGTTCGCGGCGAGCGATCAGCGGAGATCGTGCCGTCCTTTGCGCATCTCCGCCTGGAGATCATGGATGGCCTGGAGGGGGTCCTTGGCGGCGAAGACGGCGCTGCCGGCGACCAGCACATCGGCGCCCGCTGCGATCAGATCGGCGGCGTTGCTCGTATCCACGCCGCCATCCAGCTGGATGAAAAAGGGCACGCCGCGCTCGGTGCGCAGGGCGTCCAGGCGCTTCACCTTGTCCACCACGCGCGGGATGAAGGTCTGTCCGCCGAATCCCGGGTTGACGCTCATCAGCAGCACGAAGTCGAAGACGCCCACAAGATCCACCAGGGTTTCCACGGGCGTCGATGGATTCAGCACCACGCCAGCCTTTACGCCGGGACCGGCGGCGCGAATGGCGCTCAGGGTCCGATGGAGGTGCGGGTCGGCTTCCTGATGCACCGAAACCCAGTTGGCTCCGGCCTTGACGAACTCCAGCGCGTAACGCGATGGCTCCGTGATCATCAGGTGGCAATCCATGGGTATCTGAGTGGTCCTGCGGATCGAGGTGGCGACGGGCAGTCCGACGGTGATATTGGGGACAAAGTGGCCGTCCATCACATCCACATGCACCACGCAGTTTCCGGCCTGCTCCAATAGGGCCAGGGCATCCGCCAGTCGCGTGAAGTCCGCGGCTAGCAGCGAGGGCGCAAGGATGGGTTCGATGGGGCGCAGGCTCTGGCTCATGAACCCAAGTCTATCGCGGTTATCCGGGTGAAGTCCCCGACCGGAAGCCTGATGGGACCCGAAGGTGGTGTTCAAGACGGGACGGCTGCGCCGGGGCGGGACAGGGCTGCGTCAGGGCGGTATGCTGGCCTTTTCACGGTTCCATCATGCCCCTCGATGTTCGTCGCCCCATTGATCGCTGGCTCCTTTTCTTCGCCGTGCTGCTTGTGACGGTGGGCATGGTGTGGGTCTTTTCCGCCTCCGCCTTCAAAAATCCGAGCATGCAGACCTATTTTCTCAAGCGCCAGTTGCTCGGCGGCTGCGCGGGGCTGGTGCTGCTTCTGGCGCTCACGCAGGTGGACCTGACGGGGCTGCGCGAGAATCCTAGGCCCCTGCAGGTGCTCTATGTCGTGCTGGTCATCGCCCTGGGACTGGTGTTCTTCTTTCCCGCGAAGAACCACGCGCACCGGTGGATCCAGTTCGCCGGCCAGAGCCTTCAGCCTTCGGAATTGTTCAAGCCGCTGTCGGTGATGATTTCCGCGTGGTGGATGCTGCGCTTCAAGGACGCCTGGAATACGCGCCAGGAGGCCATTCCCAAGCTGGTGATGCTCTGCCTCGTCCTGGCGCTGCCCCTGGGCCTCATCGTGCTGGAGCCGGATTTCGGCACGACCTTCCTCATCACCTTCGTCGGCCTGCTGGTGGTCTTCATCGGCGGCGCGCCGCGCTGGATCTTTGCCCTCGTGATACCCGTGCTCGGGGCGCTGGGGGCGGCCTTCGTGTGGTTCGAGCCCTACCGCCGCGCCCGCGTGCTGAGCTTCCTGAACCCGGCCGCAGATCCCTTGGGCAAGGGGCACCAGGCCCTGCAGAGCCTCATCGCCGTGGGCAATGGCGGCGTGTTCGGTGTGGGCGTCGGCAACAGCATGCAGAAGCTCAGCTATCTGCCGGAGGCCCACAACGACTTCATCTACGCGGTGATCAGCGAGGAAGCAGGCTTTGTCGGCTCTGTGCTGGTGCTGGCGCTCTTCGCGGCGGTACTCTACCGGGGCTACCGCATCTCCCAGCGTGTGCGCGACAGCTACCTGAAGCTGTGCGCCATGGGATTCACGCTGCTGCTGGTCGTCCAGGCGTTCATGAACATGAGCGTGGTGTTGAGCCTCGCCCCCAACAAGGGCATCCCATTGCCGTTCATCAGCTATGGCAGCTCCAGCCTGATCGCGTCCATGGCCAGCCTGGGGCTATTGCTGGCAATCAGCAAAGAAGCCGGAGAGTAGGGTTGGATTTTCAAGCAGACGCCGGGTGAGTCTCTGGGGATAATGGCTGTCACCTTCTTCGGGATGACAGATGAAATGCTCCTCCGCGCTTGCCGCAGCCATGGCGTTTTCTGCCGCTTTGTTCCTGAGCCCTTCGCTGGGGTGCGGCGGAAGCCGCACCGAGGCGGTCACCACCTCCACACCAGGTTCGACTACACCGGGTTCAGGCACACCGGGCGCGGCTCTGTCGGTCGGAGGCAAATCTGCGTACGGCACATGGTCGGCGCAAGTCATCGGCGCAAATGGCGCCTGGAAGCCCGGCGATAGCGTCAAGCTTCAGGTGGTCCTGGGCCTCCAGGATGGCTACCTGAGCGCGCTGTCCAAGGCAGGGTATCCCGTGGATCAGCTCTTCGTGCTGGTGACGGCCGAGCGCTCCTTTGACGCGGATGGGCTTGCGCGGCTGCCTTCGGACGAGAACATGTCGACGCTGTTGACGCCCACGGGGCTCGCCATCGAAGGCGGCAACCAGGGGCCCGTCAC
>Ga0116170_10001239_pt1 | contig 26057 bp, 15 predicted proteins | sample AD_JPNHW1_MetaG_FD_89797 | JGI IMG/M metagenome (GOLD analysis project Ga0116170, IMG submission 89797) | Active sludge microbial communities of municipal wastewater-treating anaerobic digesters from Japan - AD_JPNHW1_MetaG | ecosystem: Engineered > Bioreactor > Anaerobic > Digestate | place... | reverse complement strand
GGCCAAAACATCTCGTTCCCACCGGCCAAAACATCTCGTTCCCACCGGCTAAAACATCTCGTTCCCACCTCGCTGCCGCCAATTCCGGCTCCCTCCGCCTGCCGCGCCAGCCTGCGCGTCTCGTTCCCACCTCGCTGCCGCCCTCCGCCTGCCGCGCCAGCCTGCGCTTCTCGTTCCCACCTCGCTGCCGCCCTCCGCCTGCCCGCGTCCCCTCATCCCCTCATCTCCTTCATCCCATCCTCCCGCACCATGATAATTTTTCTTGACAAAAAACCAACAGTTGCCTATTTTAACGATGTTTGATCCATCGAACCGCCGTCGGCCGCCGTTGCGCCTGCGGGCCATGCTCACCTCGCCGCGAAAGGAACGCCTATGAATCTGACCGTGCTGGATTGGGGCATCGTCGCTGTCGTCGTCGCCTTTATCTTCGCCAGCGTCTATGCCAGCCGCACCTTCATGCGCAGTGTCGCCGATTATCTCTCCGCCGGGCGTACGGCCGGCCGCTACCTCATCAGCGTCTCGCAGAGCATCGCCGCTCTCGGGGCGATCACGGTCATTGCCAATTTCGAGATGAACTACCAGGCCGGCTTTCCCATGACGTGGTGGGGTTTCACCATGGGGGTGGTGGTCCTTTTCATCACGGTCTCGGGCTGGGTGGTCTACCGCTTCCGCGAGACCCGTGCCATGACCATGGCCCAGTTCTTTGAGATGCGTTACAGCAGGAATTTCCGCATCTTTGCCGGCGCTCTCGGGGTCGCCGCCGGCATTATCAATTTCGGCATCTTTCCGGCGGTCGAGGCGCGCTTTTTTATCTATTTCTGCGGCCTCCCCGACACCTTTTCGCTCTTCGGCCTGCCCATCTCCACCTTTGCCTTCACGGTCGCCCTGCTCCTGGGCATCTCGCTCTACTTCGTCTTCACCGGCGGACAGGTCGCGATCATCATCTCCGATTTCATCCAGGGGGCCTTTGTCAATATCATTTTTGTCCTGATCATTCTCTATTTTTTCACCCTTTTCTCCTTTGACCAACTCTTCACCGGCCTGCAGACTGCTCCGGTGGACGCTTCGCTGCTCAATCCCTACAAGACCAGTCAGGCCAAGGATTTCAATTTCTGGTTCTTCCTTATCGGCGTCTTCGGCGCCATCTACAGCGTCCTGTCCTGGCAGGGCACCCAGGGCTTTAACAGTTCGGCGCGGAACGCCCACGAGGCCAAAATGGCCGGTGTGCTCTCCAACTGGCGCGGCATCCCCCAGGTGATCTTTTTGCTCTTCATCCCTGTGGCCGCCTACACCCTGCTGCATCATCCCGAATTCATCGGCAAGGCGGCCAACGTCCACAAGGTACTGGGCGGAGTGGGCGACAAGGTGATCGAAAGCCAGCTCACCGTGCCCCTGGTGCTGACGCAGCTGCTCCCCAAGGGATTGATGGGGGCGTTCGTTGCGGTGATGCTCATGGCCTCCATCAGCACGCTCGAATCCTACATGCACTCGTGGGGCAGCATCTTCGTTCAGGATGTGGTCATGCCGCTGCGCAAAAAACCCTTGACCCCGAAGCAGCATATCAACATCCTGCGCCTCTCGATTGCCTGCGTCGCCCTCTTTGTCTTCGCCTTCAGTAATATTTTCCGCCAGACCCAGTACATCCTCCTCTTCTTCGCGGTCACCGGCGCGATCTACGCCGGCGGTTCGGGGACGGTCATCATCGGCGGCCTCTACTGGAAGCGCGGAACCACCGCCGCCGCATGGGCGGCGATGATCACCGGCTCCGTCGTTGCCGTGAGCGGAACGGTCATACCCTCCATCCTCAAGGCCGTCCCCGCCGCAGGGGAGCGCTTCCCCCTTCTTGCCGCGCTCGGGGTGATCAACGGCCAGGTCTTCTGGTTCCTCGCCATGGCCAGTGCGATTCTGATCTATATCCTCGTCTCGCTGCTCGGACCGAAACGCGCATTTGACATGGATCATCTCCTCCACCGCGGCCAGCATGCCGTCCAGGAAGACGCGATGGCGCAGGCCGCCGAGCCGGTCAAGGGCTGGAAGATGCTGGGAATGGGCAAGCTGTTCACCCGCGGGGACAAGATCATCTACATCGCCACCTACATCTGGACCTTCATCTGGTTCGTAGCCTTCGTCGTCGGCACGATTCTGGCGGTGACCCGTCCGATTTCGGATCTCGGCTGGATGCGCTTCTGGTACCTCTATCTGATCATCGGCGTCGCGATCTCAAGTGTGGTGGTGGTCTGGTTCGTCGCCGGCGGCATCCGCGACATGCGCCGCATGTTTGCCGAGCTTCACTCCCGTGTCCGCGACCACAGTGATGACGGCACGGTGCGCCGCGTCCGCGACGAGGCCAGGTAGGGCCTACGGACAGGTGCGTGCGAGGGTTTGGGGGATGGTGTAAGGGCTGGTGATCAGGAGAAGCAACGCGGAAATCTGACGTGCAGCCGGTAGATCAGAACCTGGTCTCTGGCAGCAGCACAAGGCCGCCGATTCAGGGGTTCCGGGAAAAGGGAGGCGTCTGAGCATTCGGGCCGGTGCGATCATCTCGAGGGGCACGATGCGGGCCGTCATGTTGTCCGGTTAATTGAGCAGCAGACACTTCCGGGTCTGCACATGGCCACCGGCCTGCATCTGAATGAAATAGGTACCCGATGCATGGCCGGAAGGATTCCACAAAACCTGATAGTACCCGGAATCGCGGGAATCATTGACCAGTTCGTCGATCAATTCACCCTGCAGATTGAATATTCTTATCAGCACTTGAGTGCGATCAGGCAATCCGAAAGTAATCCCGGTTTGCAGATTAAAGGGATTGGGGTAATTTTGATAGAGCACCATTTCCTGGGGGGAGCTCCGGGCTATTTCCCATTCAGCCTTGATGGAATATTCCAGACCATTCAGTACTTTTAAATTATCAAGATATTCATATCCGAATTCGGCCTCAGCCGCTTCGACTGTGGCCGCACATTCAATCCCGATATACCAATCCCCTGCTTGCACCGGCGCGATCACGATCGTTTTATCTGAGCCATTTTGCGTTGCCGATAGCAGGGCATGACCGGCGTAGGCGCAGGTGTTGTGATTCACATAAAGATTGAAGGGATATACGTCTTCTCCATCAAGGGAGATCGTCATTTTTACAGCCGGAACGGGAAGCGACACCAAAAAATGATGGTACTGTTTGTCACCGATTTTGGCAAACGCCGGATCGTTCTCCCGGGTGTTCTTGTTCATCTGCCGGGCCCTTCCGTTTTCCAGAGTTCCCTTGAGCGTGATATCGCCGGTTCCATCGAGGGCGTACAAGAAGATAGCTTCGATTAGTTTACGGCCTTCGTCATTCTCACACCACTCCGGATGACTGCCGATGACCACGCCCCGGCCGGATTGCCGTGATGCCTTGTATGCCCAACAACTGATGTGATGATTCAATTCGTATTCCGGGCAGTCATAAGTTAACAAGGCCTCGGTATTACTGGGCATATGTTCATCCTGGATGGCATAATGGCCGCCACCATATCTGATTTTTTCAATTTTAAAATCGTCCCCAAAATCCCGATATCTCAGCAGCGGAGAGTCCTGGGGAATATGATGATCCAGAAACAACCAGTGACCGTTATCGAACTGGTGAACAAACCCGGGCCATATTTTATAATACACATCCATCACCTGACCATCTTTTCCCGTGCTGAAAATAGCACTGCCGGCGCATGACCCGGAATAACTCCCTCCATTGAAATAGAACTCCCGAATTCTCTGCAGCCCTTCCTCCCCTAAAGAATAGCCATGATACGTCGACGAACCGCCGAACGTATACAAGAGCCGGAATCTCGGTTCGCCATCGGGGTAAAGCAATACGCCGTTCTCATCATTCGCATTGGAGATCAATACCCGACGCTGCAGAACCGGATCTTCGGTATTGAGATACTCCATGCTCAGATGCAATGAATCTATCGCAGGAATCGTTAAGTATCCAATAGAAACACCCCCATCGAGAAAGATATCCTTGTAATACCCCTGGGCCAGCGCTGCGGAAAACAAATAGCACTGCAAAAAGAATACAGGCAGGAGAAATCGGCGGACGGCCGGATTCACCCTGGATGATCTGGATAGATTCATAACGCGCTTGCCTCTCCGCGCATCGTGCGCCAAGCCATTCGGCACGCGGTCCGTCGCTGCGGCGCAGTGCATCCTGTTCATGAACGGTCAGCCCAGCCTGTGACCGGCTTACGCTCAGCGCAGCAGCAGCATCGTGCGCACCGCCCGGAGGGATCCCGATGTCAGCCGCGCAAAATATTGGCCGCTGCCGGCAGGCAGGCCCTGCAGGGTGGTGCCGTCCCAGGTGGCCTGGTAGGTGCCCGGGCCCTGGGTAGCGCGCACCAGCTCCGCTACCTTGCGGCCGAGCAGATCGTAGACGGCCAGCTCGACCGTCGCTTTCCGTGCCAGAACATAGACCAGTGTGGTCGCCGGATTGAAAGGATTGGGATAATTTTGCTGCAGGTTGAACAACTGCGGTTGCTGCGCCGGAGCCGCCACTGAATTGATGAGCGTGCCGCGCCCCCCGAGAAAGCGGATTTCGTCGGCACTCAAGGCACGGTTGAAGATCTGGATGTCGTCGATCCGGCCTTTGAAATAGACGCCGCCGGTCTTGCCGATGGTAGCGATCTGACCCGCCTTGACCGTTCCGGTCAGGGGATGGCTGTCCTTGAGTTCGCCATTGAGATAGATCATCGCTTTGGCGCCATCATATACTCCAGCGAGATGGATCCATTCGCCGGCGGCGAGGTCGGCGCTGCGAATGCCAGGCCGCTCCGCACTCACCGTGGTGGTCACCTTGAAGCGCAGCTCGTGAATGCCCTTGTCCTCGTACAGGACGTAGGTATCGCTCTCGGAATCGTAGAGGGGACCGAACGCGCCGGGGAGGGTGTTCGGCACATAGTCCATCCAGGTCCAGAGCGACAGGGTGACCGCCGGGGTGTTGAGATCGAGAGAGGGCGAGGCAGGCACCAGAACGTAATCGTCGCTGCCATCGAAGCGGAGGCTGTTGCCGCTATGCCCGCCCGACCAGGTGATGCCGTTTTGCAGGGCACCGTGGTTGGCATTGCCGGAGTGATCGGGCAGGGTGGTGCCCTCCGCCTCGTTAAAATCCCAGGCAGCGACCAGTCCGGGCAGATAGGCCTGATAAGTGAAGGGGACTGTCTCGGTTTCAACACGGGTGTTGGGATGGAGCGCCTGGTCCGTGATCCCGGTGACGGTCAGGGTATAGGCGCTCCCGTCCGTCAGCGGTGAGGTGACGAGGATGACCGAAAGCGAGTCGAGGGCGAGTCGGGCGCCGGTGACCGTGATGCCGGGTGCGATGAGAAAGTTGGCTGCCTGTTCGGCGCTCGTCTTTTCGATGCGCTCGTTGAAGCGGACCACCACCTGATCGGCCCGTCCATAGGCCTGAACCGCGGTGATGTTGGGCGGCTGCAGGTCCGGCGCGGTGGTGGCCTCCACCTCATTGCTAAAGCCGGGGCTATAAAGTCCGGCGACATTCCTGGCCCGGATGCGGTAAAAGTACTGCTGCGATTCGCGGCGGGTATCATCGATATAGGCGGTCGTGTCGGTTACCGTCGCCAGCAGGGTTTCGGGATGGGCCCTGGTGTCGCGGTAAATCTCATAGGTGATGGAGGTGCTTTCAGGATCCGGCGCCGGCAGCCAGCTCAAGCCGATGCGCGTTTCCTCGACCAGCGGCGCCAGGAGCACGACCTCGCCCGGCGGTGTCGTGTCGAGAAGAGCCCTGGCGATATTCGGGTAATTGGTGGTGATGGCATCCACGCCTTGATGGATCAGCGTGGTCATCTCCGTGGCGCTGTCGACGGTCCATTTGTTCACCCGCATGCCGCGGACGTGCGCCGAATCGAGCAGGGCGGTAGTGATGGTGCCGTTGGTGCCGACCCATGCCCCGCCGATGGCGGCGACCTGACGGATCTGGGCCAGGGAGATATCGCCGAAGAGCTGAACCGCGATGGAGGGATCGAGCAGCCGGGATTTGCTGATGTGGCCGAAATCGAAGCTGCTGATGATCACGCGCTCCTGGAGGCCGCGCTGCTGCACAGCGGCCACCACCTTGTCGACGATCGCGGGATTGCTGCCCTTGATCTCGATTACCACTCCGACCGGGTAGGAAGCGTGCACGGCCAGGTCCAGGGCCTCGCCCAGGGTGGGGATCTTTTCTCCCGCAAAAAGGGGACTGAACCAGGAACCGGCGTCGAGGGCGCGCAGCTGCGCATAGGTCAGGGTGGGAATCGTGCCGCTGCTTCCGGTGGTGCGCGCGACCGACTCGTCGTGCATCAGCATGAGCGAGTCATCCCGGGAGAGCCAGACATCGAGTTCGAACCAGCCGGCACCGATCTCAACCGCCCGGGTGAAGGAGGCCAGGGTATTTTCCGGCGCCAGTCCGGAGGCGCCGCGGTGGGCGATAATCTCCGTACCTGCAGGCAGCAGGGCGGCAACGGTGAGCAGCATCAGGATAACCAGACGGACCTCTTTTCTCAGCATGGCAGCATCTCCAAAGGGGGTTAGGATCCACAGAGTCGAAGCGGGGTGGCGCAGTGGCTCCTCCAGCGCCTGGTGCGCCTCCTTGTTGGAGATCGCCAAGGATCCAACATCGCAGCGGGGAGGCGCAGCGTCGATCGCGGGAGCGGGGGGCATGGCGGCGCCGGGGTCATCCCCTTGTATACCCGGTTCAACGGTAAATTAGCCAATCTGCATTCCATTATCAAGCGATTTTGCAGAACAGCCGGCCGGTCCTCATTCGCCTTTTTGCTTGTAAATATGATCCGATTTTTGTAACATCCTGCATGGGATCGCCCCGCTCTCGCGACACCGTCCCCGGTTTTCCCCCATGCCCCGCAGCGGCTGAGCGGGGGAAGAACAAGAGAAGAAAGGCACGACAAAAGGAGTGATGACATGCGCAAGGTATTGGCCATTGCAGGTGTGCTGCTGCTGACGACGCTGGGGGTGGCCCAGGAGGGATTTCAGCGTTCCTCCGATTTTCTCCCCATTTCGGTCTGGTACAGCGGCGGCACGGCGCGGGCGCCGATGCTCTCGACCCTGACGCCCCAATCGCAGGCCGAGTGGCGTCGCGACCTGGCCCAGATCAAATCCCTGGGCTTCAATACCGTGCGCACCTGGGTCGAATGGGCGCATTGCGAGCCGCGGCCGGGCGAGTACCATTTTGAAAACCTCGACCTGCTCTGCGAACTCGCCCGCGAGCAAGGACTGCGCGTCATCTGCCAGATCTATGTCGACTCGGCCCCGGACTGGGTCGCCCGGCGTTTCCCCGACGGCCGCTTCGAAGCCCAGAGCGGCGACAAGGTGACGCCCCAATCCGCACCAGGCTGCTGCACCGACCATCCCGGCGTCCAGGAAGCGGTCCTGGGATTTTTCACCGCCACCGCCCGGGCCGCCATGCAGCACCCCAACTTTTACGGCTGGGATCTCTGGAGCGAACCCCATATCATCAACTGGGCCTACATCAATTACGTCCCCAATGCCACCTTCTGCTATTGCCCCAATACCATGCAGGTCTTCAGGGACTGGCTGCAGAAAAAATATACCACCCTTGCGGCGCTCAATCAGGCCTGGTACCGCAATTTTACCGACTGGAGCGAGGTGAGCGCACCGCGCTTCGGCACCATCCTCAGCTATACCGATTTCATCGACTGGAAGAATTTCATCTATGAAAAACTGGCGCACGATCTGCGGCTGCGTTACGAGGCCATCCGCAAAGCGGACGAGATCCATGTGATCACCTCGCATGCCGCCGTCCCCTCGATCTTTTACTCACCCTATGTCGGCGCCGGGGCGACCGATGATTTTCTTATGGCCGAGCAGATCGATTTCTACGGCACCTCGCTCTATCCCAAACACAACCACCCCTCCAGCCATTGGGAGCTGTGGAAGTATCAGGTGGCCGTCGACTTTTCGCGCAGCGCCAACAAGAAAAACGGCGGTTTTTACGTCGGCGAGATGCAGGCGGGCAAGGGTACCTACGGACTCAATATCGGCAATCCCATCACCCCCGAGGACCATCGCATCTGGATGTGGTCGGCTTTGGCCAAGGGGGCTCGGGCGATCAATATCTATGCCTATTATCCCATGTCCTCGGGCTATGAATCGGGCGGTTACGGGCTGATCAACCTCGACGGCAGCGTGACCGAGCGGGCGGCCGCAGCGGGCAAGACCGCCCGGATCGTCACGGAGAACATGAAGCTGCTCCTCGATTCCAAACCGGTTCCGGCGCAGATCGCCATCGTCTATAATCCCCTGGCGCAAATGGTGGGCGGCGAGCAGCGCACCGTCACCACCGACCTGCATCAGCAGTCTCTGATCGGCTGGTACCGTTTCTTCACCGAGCGCAATATCCCCGTCGATTTCATCCATCGCCGCGATCTCGAAAAAGGGGATGTGGCCGGCTACAAGCTCATCATCGTCCCCTATCCCCTGATGTTCACCACCAAGGCAGCCGAGGGCTTGCAAGCCTTCATCGCAGCGGGTGGGTTTGCCGTCAGCGAAGCGCGCCTGGCCTGGAACGATGAGCGCGGCTATGCCATGCCGGCCATTCCGGGGATGGGGCTGGACCGGATCTTCGGCGTGCGCGAAAGCTCGGTGCGGATGGAGGAGCGGCCGCTGCTGCGGACCACAGATGCGGCCCATGTCCTGCTGCAGGGTTTGACCGCGGCGGACACCCTCTTCGGCGCCAATTTCGCCGAATCGCTGGCCCCGCTGCCGGAGACGCACAGCCGGGTGCTCGCCCGCTTCGCCGATGGCACGCCCGCCCTGGCCGCGTCGAGCTATGGCAAGGGCGAAACCCTCTACATCGGCACCTTTCTCGGCATGGCCAATCAGCTCAAGCCCGCGGACGCCAACGAGCGCTTGATGCAGAACCTGCTCGCCTGGAGCGGGATCGAACGCCCCTTCACCAGTTCGCACGACGGCAACAAGGAGGCCCCGGTGGAGATCCGCCTGCGCCGCACGGGGACAGGGTACCTTCTTTTTCTGATCAATCACAGCGAAGCGGTGCAGCAGGTCGGGATTCAGTTGCGGGTGATGAAATCGGGGGTCTACACTCTGCGGGAGCTGGTGCACAGCCAAACCGCCCGGGCCACGGCGCACGGCAGCGATTTGCAGCTGCATCAGGAAATCGCCGGCCGCGATGTCCAGGTTTGGGCTATCGAATAAGCGGAGAAGGCCAAAAAACAGCATCGCGCTCCGGCTGTGTCTGGCGGGCGGCAGGCCGTTTTAGTTTTCGCCGAAGAGCTGCATCCAAGCATCGAGATCCAGATCGTTGACGCCGCCGTGCTTCTCCTGCAGATCCTCGTCGCGGCCCTGCTCGAGTTTTTGCCGCCAGGCTTCGGAAGAGAGCACCTGGCAGCCGCAGGAACGCACAAAGCGCGCCAGCGGCTGATCGGAGGTAACGACTACGACGTCCCGCGGCTGTTTCTGCGTCTGGGCCAGCCGTTTGATCATCGCATCGGCATTTTCGGGCGGCCGGGAAAAGAGCACCTTGACCTTGCCGCCGGTGCTGCCGGCAGAGGGACCCACCCCCTCCTGGCCATCGAACACCAGGGTGATCCGGATGCTTCTCGAAGCGGCATAGCCGGCATGCTTGCGGATCACCGCCTCGCGCTGCTGCTCCAGCTCGGCGGCCGCCACCCGACTGCGATGGTAGCCGCGCAGCAGCACGTTATAACCATCCACGATGATATGCATCCACCTGCTCCATCCCTTGTTACGGTTCCGGCATCCTCATTGTACTGCATTTGCCCCAGACTTGCAAGGCCTTTTTGCACTCGACAAGAGCGTGGCATGCCGCTGCGGCCGTGCATGCGCCCCGGCACGGCGGAATTATCTTTCTTCCGGGATTTATTTTCGCTATATTGATCGATTCGGCTCGATAGAGTTCACGGAGCGCACGGCTTCGCCGCACAAAGGAGTAAACGTTGCCCCATCAGGGTGAAATTGCCGCCTTGATCGCCGTGGTGCTGTGGAGCAGCACGGCCATTCTGTTCGAAACGGTCGGTAAACGCACCGGCCCGCTTCAGACCAATCTGATGCGCCTGATCCTGGCTTGCCTCTTTCTCGGGGTGACGCTGCTGGTTCAGGAGGGCACCTTTTTCCCGGTCGCGGCGAGCAGGGAGCAAAAGCTCTGGCTGGGATTGAGCGGCGTGGTGGGACTGGCGCTCGGGGACAGCGCCTTTTTCGCTGCGCTGGTGATCCTCGGCGCGCGGCTGTCGACCCTGCTGCTCTCGCTCTCGCCGGTCTTCACCACCGCTTTCGCCTGGTTTTTCCTCGGGGAACATCTCAGCATGACCGGACTGGCCGGCATCGCCATCACCTTCACCGGCATCTTCTGGGTGGTCAACGAGGCGAGCGATGAACATCATCCGCGGGTCAAATTCAAGGGGATTCTTCTGGGTATCCTGGCGGCCATCGGCCAGGCCGGTGGGGTCATCCTCGCCAAATACGGCTTTCGCACCGAGATCGGCGCTCTGCCGGCGACCATGCTGCGCATGGTCCCGGCCGCCCTGGTGATGGGCATAGCGGCGGTGGTGCTACGCCAGGTAACGCCGATGAAGGTCTACCTGACCGACAGGCAGGCCGGACTCTATGTCCTGATCGCCTCAATCCTCGGCCCCTTCCTCGGCGTCTGGCTGGCCAACGTCGCCGTCAAATACGCCGAGGCCGGCGTGGCGGCGACCCTTCTGGCGATGGTCCCCGTGCTGCTCATTCCGCTCGTCTGGATCGTTCGCGGACACCGCCCCACGATTCGGGCCATCACCGGCACCCTGATCGCCATGGCCGGCGTCGCGCTCATCTTCCTGCGCTAACCCTCCCGGCGGAGATAGAGCAGGGTGATATCATCCTCAAAACTCTCGGCCTGCGTAAACTCCCGCACGTCCGTTACGATTTCCTGCAATTCGCACTCCCTCTCCTTCCGGGCCAGCTGCCGCAGCGAAGCCTCGAACCGTCCCGAGTTCTGATAGAACTCCCCGGCGGGATTGACCGCCTCGGTAACGCCGTCGGTATAGAGCAGGAGCCCGTCGCCCCGCTGCAGCGTAAACGCTCCGCTGGTGTAGCGGACGCCTTCGCGCAGGCAGCCCAGCGGCGGCCCGCCCTCATTGGGAATATCGATGCGCCCGTCCCGCCGGATCAGCTTGGGCGGCAGGTGACCGGCATTCATATATTCCACCCTTCCGTCCACCGGATCCAGCAAGGCCACGAAACAGGTGGTAAAGAGCATGGCGGTGGTGACGTCAAACATCAGCTGGTTCAGGCGCAGCGCCATCGCTTCCAGAGGGATGCCGCTCTCCAGATAGGCATGCAAGGCGGCGTGCAGGCTGTTCACCAACAGCGCCGAATAGATGCCCTTGCCGGCGACATCGGCGATGACCAGGGCGTTGCGGCCGTCGGAGAGCGGAATGATCTCGTAATAATCGCCGCCAACCTCCCGGGAGGGAATGTTCAAGCCGCTGCTGTGGTACCCCGGGATGACCGGGAGGATCGAGGGCAGGATCGTCTTTTGTATGGTAGAGGCCAGCTCGATCTCGCGGGTCATGCGCTGTTTCTCCAGCATCTCATTGAGGAAATAGCGGTTTTCCAGCGCCGTACGCACCTGCTGGCTGATCAGGTGCAGGAGCATCTTGTCGACGGTTTCGAAACGCGCGTGGGGCTGGTGGTTCTCCTTGCCGATCACCATAAAGGTATACTGAGAGCCGACCGCTTCAAAACCCGACTGGATGATATCAGCGTCGCCCTCGCTTTCCGGGGACCCTTCCTCTGGAAAAGCGATCTGCTCCATGCTGCCATCCGGCTTTTTGATGTGGACCATGCCCCGGGAGGCGTCGGTCAGCGCTGTGGCACGACGCAAGGCGAGGTCCACCAGAGACTCTGTCTGGTCGATACGGATGATGTCAATCCCGGTATCGATGAGTTCGTTCAGCTGCATGATCCGGCGCTGCAGACTGGCCGCGGTTTCGCGCAGCTTGCTGTCACTCAACTTTTTGTCGGTCACATCGCGGGCCGCGGCGAAGAGCAACTCGCTACCCGGCTCGGGAAAGACATTCCAGACCAGGTGCCGGTACTCTCCCCCGACACTGCGAAAGCGGTTTTCGAAAGCCAGGGCCGGCAAACCTTGCCGCAGTTTGGCGATTTCCTCGGCGGTCTTCTGATGGTCGTCCGGATGGATCAGGTCCCAAAAGGAACGGGAGAGGAGCTCTTCACGGGACCACCCCAGGGTGCGCGAAAAAGCGGGATTAAGATCGACAAAGTGCCCCTTGGGATCGGCGATGCAAAAGAGGTCCAGAGAGAGCTCGAAAAACTTTTTCAGATGCTTTTCCATGATGCATTCGCCTTCCCCTCAGGAGAGCATTTCCATTGCCTGGCGGACACTTTCCGCCTTGAATGCAAGATTGTATATTCCCATAATGTGGAACGTCCGGATCAGCTCCGGTTTCGCCCGCACCAGAGCCAGTCCCCCCTTCCTGGCTTTAAGCAGCTCCAGAAGGCTGTGCAGGCGGGAAATTCCCATGCTGTTGGCCGCTGTCACCTCCTCGACCACGAGTACAACCCTGGAGATGGACCGGCTAGCGGGATGGCCAAGGGTCCTGAGAATGGCCTCCGCGCCGGCGAGATTAAGATATCCGCGGGCGAATATGATGAGAATTTGGGAGCAAAGTTGTGTTTTCACACCAAATGAGGACATGCTGCGGTCATTCACCATCCTTTGCGTGGAGGGAAGCACGATCTCTGAGCACGGAACATCGACGGACACCATTTTTATACCGGACCTGGTTCTCGCTCATCCTGCAGTGCGGAGGGTGACCTCGCGCACCTGAGGAAACCACTCATCGCGGGAGGCGTGCAAGGGGAAGGCCCTTTGCGAACTATCTTCATAGATTAAACCTGGGGCTTCATCGGGATATTTCTTCTTATTTGCGAAATATTTAACTGTTTCGCAAATTGCATCTCTCCCCGGTCCCGGAGAACGGCACGAATCTTCCGCGGCAAGGCGATGGGCTGCCGTTCGCGAATTCGCGCCGGTTCTGGAGTGCCGGCCTCCCGTAAATTTTGCTTGATATCTCCTGCCTGAATGGCTATACTTATAGTCAGAACGGCTCCACCGTGAGTTGACGCCGGCGAGATCCGGCTGCCAGAATCGCCGCCGCGCCGGGGCCGCCCCTGTGCCGGGCGCGGAGACGGACAACGCCGATCCCCTGCCCGCCAGATCCGCACCGCGCCCTGCCTGCCGAAAGGAGAGAGAACAATGAAAGGTAAACTGCTGCTGCTCCTGCTGCTCACCAGCCTGACCGCGGCGCAGCCGGCGTCGCCGGCAGTGCCCGAACCCGTCATCCGCAAGGCCTCGCCCGAGGCCAGGGCCTTGCTGCAGCTCCTCTATCGCCTCTCCGGCCAATACACCTTGACCGGGCAGCATAATTATCCCGCGATCCGGGACACCAACACGCAATTCGCCGCCACCTATATCGGGAAAACACCGGCCGTTTTCAGCTGTGACCTGGGATTTGCCGCGGCAGGCGACAAGGACAGCTTTCACGCCCGCCCTGCCATCGTGCAGGAGTGCATCCGCCAACACCGCCTCGGCTCGATCATCACCCTGTGCTGGCATGCCGTCCCCCCTACCGCCGACGAACCGGTCACCTTCTCGCCCATCCCGGGCGCCAACCCCGAGTCGCTCCGGACGGTGCAAGGGCAGCTGCTGGACCGCCAGTTTGCCGAGCTGCTGACACCCGGCACGCCGCTCTATAAAAAATGGTGCGCCCAGGTCGACACCATCGCCGGCTATCTGCGCCAGCTGCGCGACGCCCATGTCCCGGTCCTCTGGCGTCCCTACCATGAAATGAACGGTTCCTGGTTCTGGTGGGGCGGCCGGCACGGCGACAAAGGGACCGCTGCCCTCTACCGGCAAATCTTCGACCGCCTGACCCGGCATCACAAGCTCAACAACCTGCTCTGGGTGTGGAGCGTCGACCGTCCGCATCAGCCGGCCATGCACTTTTCCCATTATTACCCCGGCGACGCGTTCCTCGATCTCCTCGCCCTCGATGTCTATGGCAGCGATTTCAACCAGGGCTACTATGACAGCCTGGTCGTTCTGGCCAAAGGCAAGCCGGTCACCCTCGGTGAGGTCGGGCAGCCCCCCTCCCTGGAGATTCTCGCCCGTCAACCGCGCTGGGCCTACTGGGTCATCTGGGCCGGCATGGTGCGCAACACCTCGAAAAAGGAGCACCGCATCCTGAGCCGCGACCCGCGCGTGCTCAGCCTCGAGGATGCAGCCTACCGGCAAGCGGTTGCGCCTTACCGCAGCGCCTGCAGCCTGCTTCCCCTTCCCATGCCGGCCGCCGCACCTGCACACCGCACGGATTTTTCCGGAGAGTGGCTCCTCGATGAAGAGCTGTGCGATACCGGCGGTGCGGGATTCAGTGCCGTGCCGGAACGAATCGCCATCAGCCAGGGCGATGCCGAGATCGTCCTGCGCCAGGTGATGGTGGAGGAGATCGGCGCGAACCGGATCGTCACGGAACATCTGCCGCTCGACGGCGGCGAACTGAAAGCCTTCATGGGGGAGGCGCCGCGGACGACCACCACGGAGTGGTGCACCTGCGGCGATACCTTGCGGGTTCTCTCCCGGACCCGCTTCACGCGCGGCGGGCAAGAGCTGGAGATGACGGAGCGCCAGAGTTTCACCCTCGCGGGAGCGGGCCGGCGGCTGATCATCCACCAACAAGTCAGATCGGGCTGGGGCGAGCGCCGCATGGTTCTGGTCTACGATCAGGCCTGCGCGCGCCCCTGAGCGGGGCGGGCGCCGCACTATTCTGGTCTATGATCAGGCCTGCGTGCGCCCCTGAGCGGGGCGGGCACCGCAGGATTCCGGCCGATGGCCGGGCAGCTCCGCCGCGGCGGGCCCGGCCGATTCCAGTCTTGCTTTTTGATAATGCGATATGTATATTACGGCTTATTATCCGCTGCTGCTGGGTCCCTCAAACAAGGAGCAGAATCGATGACGCTCTCCCCCCTCGATATTGGCATTGTCGTCAGCTACCTCATTCTCACGGTACTGATCGGTTTCATCGTCTCCAAACGCGCCTCCAAGGGCCTCAATTCCTATTTTCTCGCCGACAAGGGCTTGCCCTACTGGATCCTCGGCGTCTCGGATGCCTCGGGAATGTTCGACATCACCGGCACGATGTGGCTGGTCTATGTCGTTTTTGTTTACGGCCTGAAATCCGTCTTTCTGCCCTGGCTCTGGCCGGTCTTCAATCAGGTTTTCCTGATGGTCTTCATGTCCAAATGGATGCGCCGTTCCAACGTCATGACCGGCGCTGAATGGATCGGCACGCGTTTTGGCGGCGGGCGCGGCGGCGTGCTGGCGCACATCAGTGTGGTTGTTTTCGCCCTGGTCAGCGTCATCGGTTTTCTCGCCTACGGATTCGCCGGCATCGGCAAATTCCTGGCCCAGTTTCTGCCCTGGGGTTTGCCGCCCAACTATTATGCCACCATTCTCATGCTCGTCACCGCCCTTTACGTCGTTGCCGGCGGTATGTACAGCGTGGTCATCACCGAACTGCTCCAGTTCACGGTGCTGACCATTTCCTCCGTCACGGTCGCCATTGTGGCCATGTCCAAGACCACCAATGCCGCCATCACCGCTGCCGTCCCGGCCGGCTGGAAGAGCCCCTTCTTTGGCTGGAATCTCAACCTCGACTGGTCCGGCTTGATCCAGTCGGTCAATACCAAAATCGTCGCGGACGGCTATTCGCTCTTCACCATTTTCTTCATGATGATGCTCTTCAAGGGCATTCTCGTCAGCCTGGCCGGCCCGGCGCCCAATTATGACATGCAGCGTATCCTCGCCACCCGCAGTCCCAAAGAGGCCTCCAAGATGAATTTTTTCGTCTGCTGCTGCCTCTATTTCCCGCGTTATCTCCTGATCAGCGGCATCGTCGCCCTCGGCCTGGTCTTTTTCAGTCCGCAGATCGTCGGCATGGGCGCCAATATCGACTTTGAACGCATTCTGCCCTATGTGCTCAGCAACTTCCTGCCGGCCGGTATTCTCGGACTGGTGCTGGCCGGCCTCTTCGCCGCCTTCATGTCCAATTTCGCCGCCACGGTCAACGCCGCCCCGGCCTATGTCGTCAACGACATCTACAAGCGCTACATCAATCCCAATGCCAGCCACCGCAAACTCATCACCCTCAGCTACATCGTCTCGTTCGTCTTTGTCGCCACCGGCATCTTTTTCGGCTTTCATGCCGCCAATATCAACGAGGTGACCCAGTGGATCGTCTCCGCCCTCTGGGGAGGCTATACGGCCGCCAACATCCTCAAATGGTACTGGTGGCGTTTCAACGGCTACGGTTACTTTTGGGGCATGATCACCGGCATCGCCAGCGCCCTGATCCTCTCCAGGTTCCCGGGCTTGTTCCTCTGGCTCTATCCGCCCATCGCCGCCAATCTGAACGCCCTCTACTCCTTCCCGGTCATTCTGGTACTTTCCAGCTTCGGCAGTGTCCTTGGTACGCTGCTCAGCAAGCCGGAGGAAGAGGAGATTCTGATCAAGTTCTACAAGCAGGTCCGTCCCTGGGGCTTCTGGAAGCCCGTCCATGCCCGAGTCGTCGCCATGGATCCCTCCTTCGTCTCGGATGCCAATTTCAAGCGCGACATGTTCAATGTCCTCGTCGGCATCGTCTGGCAGACCAGCCTGGTGATCCTGCCGATCTTCATCGTCATCCGCGAAAAGGCGAGCATGCTCGAAACCCTGGGGGTGCTGATCGTCAGCTCCTTGATCCTGCACCGCACCTGGTGGAAAAACATCACGGACTAATACGAGATGAGAAAAAAGCCCCTCTGCTGGAGGGGCTTTTATTTTACCCGGAAGCGATCCGGCTGACCCGCCGGCCTCGGCCGGGGCCGGCACCGGGCGGCGGAAATCCGCAGGACAGCGTCACGACCGCTCCACCGCGCTCCGCCAGGAAAGCCGCAAATAAAATATTTATTAATTTCATAATTGTACTTGACTTTTTGCCGGCAATAATTTATTTTACATTTGCAACCTTGGTTATGCAGCCCTAGATACCTTCCAGCTCACTCCGGATCAGAACATTTTCCCCCCCCCCAATTCACCTTGCACCGACCTGACACGGTTCGTCGCGAACAGTCAAGGGGATCTCCATGTTGCGTGGGGTAAAATCCTCGCCGTGGAAAGGCCGTGCCATGCTTCGCACCCGCATCTCATGAAGGAGGGATGAGCAGGATATTTTTGTGCCTTGTCCAGACTGAATAACAGTCTGGTGGTCGAGATGTTGATAAACTTAGCAAGGGGGCTCCACCATGAAGGATCTACGCAACGTTACGCTCTGGTGCGCACTCATGATCGTCTGCGCACTCTCCACTCTGCTCTTCGCCGGCACCACGACAACCCTGCCCAATACCATCGAACTGACGGTTACCGCGGGAGATTGCATCACCAGGGATCTCTCGGTCATGCTCAAAAGCGGTCCGGTCATCAAAAAGGGCGACATCGTCTTCAATTTCGACCTGACCGGCAGCATGTCTGCAGACATTGATGCCATGAAGGAAGATGCCCTTACGATCATGAACCAGATCGCCGGTACGGGCATCGATGCCGCTTTCGGCGTGGTTTCCTTTGTCGATTATCCACACAGTTATAGCTCCTGCGGGTATACGAGTATCTATGGCGGTGGCAGCGATTATGCGTTCAAGGTCGACCGCGCCATCACCACCAATTTTACGCTCGTGAACAGCACCATAAACAACCTCAATATCTACAATGGGGAGGATGGCCCGCAGGACTATACGCGCGCCTTGTATGAAACCCAGTTCCTGAACTGGCGCGCGGATGCCCGCAAAATTGTCGTCATCATGGGGGATGCCCCGGTGCATGACTGCAATTTCTACGCTCCGGCCTCCTACGGCGCGGATCCCGGCCGCGATGAGGTGATCGGCACCGCCGACGATCTCGATTTCGAATCGGTGGTAGCCGAACTGGCGAGCTCCGGCATCCACGTTGTCGCCATCAACTGCGGCCCCGGCAGCTCTGCTGCCACTAAAAGCTTCAACTACATGGCCAGCCAGACCGGAGGCAAATACTTCGAGTCCTCCGATGCCAGCAAAATCCCGCCGGCGATCATCAACCTGATCGGCGAGGTCTTCAGCAGCATCGCCTGGCTCAACCTCTCCGTCGACCCTGAAAGCATGTGCGACTGGGTCAGCTGGACGCCGAAAGGTTTCGCCAACGTGAAGGGGGATGTGACCCTGCCGTTCAAGGTAAAATTCTGCATTCCCGAAGGCACGGCTGCAGGCCTCTATTGCTTCAAAATTGCCGTGATGGGAGACAAGATTCCCTTGGCCGAGGTCCCCGTCAAAATCCACGTCGGCTGCGCCACACCGCCGGTGGCGGACTTTGATTCGGACCGCAACGTCGGCCTGCCGCCGCTCCGGGTGGCTTTTACCGACCTCAGCAAAAACGGCCCGACCCGCTGGGATTGGGATGCAGCGGTCGGCGCCTTCGGTGGCAGCGGCATCCACCTGTGGGATGCCAATCCGGTCACCGAGTACTGGATACCGGGCCGCCATGATGTCCAGTTGAACGTCGAAAACTGCGGTGGCGCAGATGCCCTGCTGCGCTGGGGCTGCGACCGCTCCTTCGTCGAAGTGTATGGCCCCTCCGGCTATACCGTGATGGAGGTGAAAGAATCCTCCGCGGCTTACAAAGATGAGCCCTGGAGCAACGCCATCGACGGTGATCTGTGGGGATGGGACGGCACGGCAACCCTGAGCACGACAGGTGCGGCTGCGCCCTATGCCATCTTTTCGTTCAAGGATGGGCGGACGAAAAAACTGACCCACTTCCGGCTGATGACCAACACCGGCGTCGGCTATAAGGACCGGTGGGTGCGCGCCTTCCACATCGATATCTCCACCGATGGTACCCAGTGGACGACCGCAGTGACCGGCCGGCATGACGGTAACTTCAAAATCGGCCCCGATACCTGGGATCCGGATGGCGGTTGGTGGCAGACCTATGCCCTGGCGACGCCGGTGACGGCCAAGTTTGTCAAACTGGTGGTCGACAACCCGCCGTTGAAGTGGGCGCAGATCGGGGAATTTGAGGCCTATGAAGAGATCAAGCTCGCCGACATGACCCGAAGCACCATCACGGTCACCACGCCGCATCTCAATGATGGCAAGGATGGTTCCACCATCACCCTGACCCTCAAGGACGGCAGCGGCAAGGCCGTCACCGGATACACCAGTGATGACCTGGCCTTCTATTGCATGGACGAACGCACGGCAGCCAACGTCTTCGCCCCCTTTGTCGAATCGTCGCCCGGCGTCTACACCACCACGCTGACCAGCACCCTGGCGGGCGACAAGCATGTCGTCGCCGTGGCGCATGGCGCGGTGGTCGGTTACAACAAGGATTGGGGATGGACCAACACCGTGACCTTCATCGACGGCCTCTACCAGTATCAGCTGAAATTGGTCGAATCGAGCGAATCCTTTGTCTCCGAGCCCTGGTCCAAAGCCATCGACGGCATCTATGAGGGCTGGGAGGGGACGGCGACCGTCAAGGGCACACCCGCCTATGCCATCTTTGAATTCAGCGACTCCAAAACCTATGCGATCAACAAATTCGGAGTGCAGACCGACAACGGGATGGACGATGACCGCTACGTCAACCGTCAGGCCAGACGCTTCCGCATTGAGGTCTCCACCACCGGCACGGCTTCCACCGACTTCACCTTTGCCCTCGAGACCAATATCAAGAAACCGTGCCTGACCTACTATCGTCTGCCGAAGCCGGTGCGCGCCAAGTACATCAAGCTCACCATTCTGACCCCTGAGAGCTCCTGGCGCCAGATCGTCGAGTTTGAGACCCACATCGATGCAACGCGGGGCCTCGGTCAGCCGTATGCCGAGACCACCGATATCGGCTTGGCAGCTCCGGAAGGGTATCAGCTCAACCAGAACTACCCGAATCCCTTCAATCCGGTCACGACCATCAGCTATCAGATTCCTGAAGCCTCCCAGGTGGATCTCAAGATCTATAACACCCTGGGCCAGGAGGTGATCACGCTCGTCAATGGCTTCATGGAACCGGGACTGCATGCCGTGACCTGGGATGCGGCAGAGGTTCCGGCGGGAGTCTATTTCTGCAGAATAACGGCTGGATCGTATAGCAAGATGACACGCATGCTGCTGTTGAAATGAACCGCGGCCGCCTTCCAGCCCCGCAACGCTGGAAGGGCCGGGCAGCACGCAAAGCACCTGGACAAAAAGGGGCCGGGCGAATTCGCCCGGCCCCTTTTGCTTGTTACAGGCAGAGTCGGTCGCAGCGGCCGCACTTGCCATCGTCCTGCCGGCGGTCGTCCACCCTCCCGCTGCCGGTGATGAAATCCCCGCTGGAAAAAAATCTTGCGCATGCAGCAGACCTGTCGCAATAAAAAGAGCTTCACGGTGTTAAACGAGCTGGAGCGATTCTCTTTAAGTCCGGCTCCGTAATCACCATCAAGCGATCAGCTCGGGAGCAACAGGCCGATGAAAAACCGGTCATGCCCGCTCCATAGCCTCTCCCTGGTGGCCCAATACTGCTGCGGCGTCCATAATTTTTCCGCCACCTGGCTCTTCGCCAGCGCCGGGGTCTATTTTGAGGTTGTGGCCGAGCAGTGGGCAGACAGGATTTAACAACCTTTGTCAGGGGCAAGGCGGGAAATCCCTGATCAAACTCGACAGGATAAAAGTATGAAAAAAATAATCGCCCTCCTGGTCATGCTGCTGATCTCGTTCAGCGTATACGCACAACCCGGCGGCACGCCTCCCGGTGGCACGCCGCCCGGCGGCAGCGGTGGCGGCAGCAGCTCGCTTCCCACCACCTATTCCGGCGCCTACACCCTGAATGGCGGATCGGCCGTGCTTGCCAACCAGACGATCAGGGCCTCGTCACAGGACCAGTCCGGTGTCTATGTCTACAACGGCGGCCAGCTGGTCATGACCCGATCGCAGATCACGACTACCGGTAATACCTCCAGCGGTGACAACAGCAGTTTTTACGGTCTCAATGCCGGGGTGCTGGCCCTCTCGTCAGGTTCCATCAGCCTGTCCGGGAGCAAAGTCACGACCAGCGGTACCGGTTCAAACGGGGTCTTTGCCTATGGCGCGGCCGTCATCACCCTCGCCAGCGACACCATCTACTGCAGCGGACAACTCGGTCATGCCATCATGGCCAGTGGCGGCGGCACTCTCTCGGCCACCAATGTGGTCATGACCACTACCAATACCAATTCCGGCGCCATCGCCACCGACCGGGGCGGCGGCACTCTTAATGTCCGCGGCGGCTCGGTCCTGACCACCGGCAAGGACTCGCCGGGGATCTATTCGACCGGCATGATCACCGTCACCAACACGCCCATCTCGGCCACCGGCTCGGAGGGCGCGGTAATCGAGGGTCTCAACACCGTCACCCTCGACAGTGTCAGCCTCTCCGGCGGGGTCGATGCCTATGGCGGCGTGATGATCTATCAGAGCATGTCCGGCGATGCCGAAACCGGGACAGGCACTTTCATTATGCGCCATGGCAGCCTGCCGCCACCAGGGGCGCCCTCTTTTTCATCACCAACACCCATGCCAAAGCCGTCCTCTCCGAGGTTACCGTGACGCCCTCCGCCACCGGGGTTCTCATCAACGCGGCGGCAACCACGCGCTGGGGGAACAGCGGGTCAAACGGAGGGCATCTCGATTTTGCCGCCAGCGCCCAGACCCTTACCGGCAATATCCTCGTGGATGCGATCAGTACTGCTGCGATCGCCTTGCAGAACGGCTCGGTTCTCACCGGCGCCGTCGATGCGGCCCATACCGCCCAATCGCTCTCCCTCACCCTGGATGCCACCAGCAGTTGGAACGTGACGGGCACCTCCTATGTGACCCGGCTGGTCGAATCGGCCGGCACCGCATCGTCCACGCTCACCAATATCAACAGCAATGGCTATACCATCTATTACCGTCCCGATTCCTGTGCCTGGCTTGGAGGCGCGACCATAGCCCTGACCGGCGGCGGCAAGCTCTCCCCGCTCACGACCGGAATTGACGACAAGTCCGGTGCCCTGCCGGCAGAACTTGGCCTGCAGCAGAATTATCCCAATCCCTTCAATCCGGTGACCACCATCGCCTACCAGCTCCCGGCCGCCGGCAGGGTGAGCCTGAAGGTCTTCGACCTGCGCGGCCGCGAGGTGGCTACCCTGGTCGAGGGGGAGGCACCGGCCGGCTCCTATACGACCGTCTGGAACGGCGCGAATGCCGCCAGCGGCCTCTATTTCTGCCAGCTCGCCACCGCACAGGGTCTTCTGACGCGCCGGATGCTGCTGGTCAAATAACCGGAAGCCGGATGCCCTTGATTTCCCGCTAACTTCCGGGTCGCACAGCGGATTGGCCGCAATTGCCCGCGTGATCGGCGATGGCCTGTCGCGCCGACGTGCTGATAGAAAAAAAGCCCCGTCATTGGACGGGGCTTGAAGATTTCCGGAGTGGCTGCGGTTAGAGCATCGACAACAGATCACAGCATCAGGGGAAATGGATCGGGGGGCGAGGAAGGGCGCTGTGTACGGTGGGGCTAATGGTTGGGCGGAGTCGACGGATAGAATCGATCAGGTCTCGAGAAAACTGCTGGCAGTTTTCTTTGTGGTCGCGGTAGGGGCTGCTCGTGAGAGCAGTCCCTACCGCGACCAGCGGCAGGGCGAAGCCCCGTCCGCCTGTAACGACTGGTTGGGCAGGTGCATTTCCACGCGCATCCGCAGGATCACCAGCATTGGCCAACCCTCGTACTTCTCCGCGCGTGGGTATCGTGCAGAGAACTGAGCGTCCGGTGCATACTCGCCGATACCCTCCATGTGGAATCCGGCTCCCAAGGCGGCCATCACAAAGTCTCCAAGTTGGTGCGGCAGGCTCCCGGGCTGTACCACGTCTCCGGACACAGGGTCGGTGAACCGCGCCTGACTGCCCCGGAGGAACATTGCCGGATGCATGGCAGACACCACCGCTCGACCGCCCGGTCGGAGTACCCGGCAAGCCTCCCCAAAAAACCTTGCCAGGTCACTCAGATGCTCCAGGACCAAGCCGCTGACAACGAGGTCGAAAGTGCTGCTCGGCAGAGGGAGTGGCTCATGCAGATCGTGGGCCAGGAAGCGGATGTTCATTCCGCCTGTCTTCTGGCGAGCTTCTGCGAGCATCCCTTCTGAAAAATCGACGGCCGTCACACTGGCCCCCGCGGTGGCCAGCCAGACCGCGTGTCGACCGGTACCACACCCGAGATCGAGCACAGCCAAGCCTCGGACGTCCCCGGTGGCTTCCTGCATGTGTGGCTCCTCCAGGGCCAGAAGCGGATTTGCGTCGTGGTCATAGATCGGCGCCCAGAGGTTGTACCCACTGCGAACGAAGGCCACTTCATCAGGCTGCTTGTCGTGCATTTCAGAGCCTCCACACTACCTAATCGCGGCGCTGAGCAGCAGCCCCCACAGGGGGAGTGTCTGCTCGAGTGCCAGGTTCAGCCTGAGCAGAGCGAAGGCTCAGGCACTCGATGCTCAGGGGCGCGATTCAGCCCGAACAAAGCGAGGGCTGAACGCGAAGTGCCACCTGCCGTCACCGTTCATAAAGTTACCATAAAACGACAAAGCCTTTCGGGTTGTGCAATAAATTGAACAAGCGAAAGGCGGTACCGCTCAGGTGAACACATTTGTTAGCACCTACTAATCTGCAAATATCAACTTCTCTACTTCCTTGAGGTTGATCCTTTTTTGAGCAATCCAGAGATCGTAATTATTTTGCATAATTAACCAACTCTCTGGCGACCTTCCCAATGTTTTCGATAAGCGTAACGCCATATCGGAAGTAATACTGCTTTGTCCATTAACCAAACGGCTCAGTGTCGAGGTTGAAACTTTAAGCTTTGCAGCTATGGTTCTCAGGCTGAGATTATAGGGTTCAATAAAAACTTCTTGGATAAATTCTCCCGGATGAGGAGGGTTATGCATTTTCATTTGTGATAGTCCTCATAATTAACGATAAAAACATCACCATCTAAGAATTTAAATGTAAGACGCCAATTTTTGTTAACATCGATAGCCCACAAATCTTGCATATCACCTTTAAGAGGATGCAGTCGAAATCCTGGTAAATCGATATCATTCAAAATGGTGGCGGTGTCTAATGCTACAAGGCGCATTCGTAACTTTTGAGAGTGGGCTGGTTTAATTCCAGCAGTACCCCCTGTTTCATAATATTTTTGAAGACCTTTGTGCTTGAAAGATTTTATCATAGCACAATATAGTTACATATTGCGCAACACGCAACATAATTGTTTTGCAATTTGAGTTGTAGGGTGCTAATCGCGGCGCCGAGCAGTAGCCCCCGCAGGGGGCGCGTCTGCTCAAGTGCCTGTTTCAGCCTGAGCAGAGCGAAGGCTCAGGCACTCGATGCTCAGCGCCGCGATTCAGCCCGAGCAAAGCGAGGGCTGAACGACCAGCGTCATCTGCCGGCAGCGCGTCAAATAATAATTGTGTATGATTAAGCCTTTCGACTGCGTCAATTAATAGTACGACGAGAGGCGCTGCCGGTCAGGTGAACACTGGGGTTATACAATTTTACAGATCGTTATACTACAGAGTATCTGGGAGTATTAGAGGGATAATTTCCCTTCTATTGCGTTTGTAAATTTTGAAGTCAGTATCTAAGGTACATATTATACTATCTGATATTTGTTCTGACAACCGCACAAGACATCCATCAGCCAGTGACATTGGAATATTTTTATATTTTTCTAGTAATCGAATCATTGCTTTCGATTCTAATTCAAGACTAAAGGGGAGAATGATTAAACCTCTGTCTACGAGTTCTAAAATATTTCTAGCCCCATTTTGAAAATTTCGCAGCAAAAAGCAAGCTTCTGACAATACGGCCTCACAGGTAATGAAAGGAGGAGCTAAAAGTGAAAACTGAGAAGAAGCCCAATCATGATGGGTATCACGCTTATTTAAAAAAGCTACAAGAGGTCCTGTATCGATAATAACTTTTTTGCTTTTCATTGGCCATACCCGTCGAGATATTTTTTATTTGTGGAAAGCTCCGGCGGCCCTTCAATACTACCTGCTAAGTCCTCAGAAAAATCAATAAAAGCACCATTAAGTCGTACATCACCCTTTGAAAAAAAATCTGATAATGCCTTACGAACAATTTCAGATCTGCTCAGTCCTTTTTGTTTGGCATACCGATTGAGTTTAGTTTTAAGGACTTCTGGAATTTTGAGAGTTAAGGTATCCATGCACACCTCCGATTGTATTACCATTATGGCAAAAAGGTAATACATTTTAGCAAAATAAACAAAGATATTTTTTACACGAGTTATTGCTTTTAAAAGTATAATCGCGGCGCTGAGCAGCAGCCCCCGCAGGGGGCGTGTCTGCTCGAGTGCCAGGTTCAGCCTGAGCAGAGCGAAGGCTCAGGCACTCGATGCTCAGCGCCGCGATTCAACCCGAGCAAAGCGAGGGCTGAACGGTGTGGCTGGGCGGCGAGTGGAGGCGGCGGCGCTGTTGTCCGCCAAACCACAACAGCCATGCAGCCGTAGCGATGTCCGCTCGAGCCACTTGTTGGGGGGCGGACTAAACATCTCTTATAACTCAACGAACTCCGCATAATTATCCACGCGCCAAAACCGAATCAGGAACCAAATCGTCATCCCGTATGTGAACAGGAACAGCACGATGCCCAAGGGTGGCAGAAATGCCACCGGCTCCAACTCGCGACCCGTCAAAAGGTAGACCAGTAAGTATCCGGTTGAGGCCAGCCCCAGGACCACCATCCCACCCACTGATTAAATCCGTAATTTTGTGTAAAAAGAGCTTGTAAATAAAAAGAGTCATGCTTACATCCTTTTGTCATCAACCCTTAATTAAAAGGAAAGGATGTTCACATGACTCAAGGAAAAGATACAG
>Ga0116170_10001238_pt1 | contig 26059 bp, 25 predicted proteins | sample AD_JPNHW1_MetaG_FD_89797 | JGI IMG/M metagenome (GOLD analysis project Ga0116170, IMG submission 89797) | Active sludge microbial communities of municipal wastewater-treating anaerobic digesters from Japan - AD_JPNHW1_MetaG | ecosystem: Engineered > Bioreactor > Anaerobic > Digestate | place... | reverse complement strand
GTTCATGGATTCGATCCACGACAACATCGCCTATGGCCGCGAGGCTTCGCGCGAAGAGGTGATCGCCGCGGCGAAGAAGGCCTATGCGCACGATTTCATCCAGAGCCTGCCCAGGGGCTACGATACGCCGCTGGCGGAGACGGGCTCCAGCCTTTCCGGCGGCCAGCGCCAGCGCCTCGCCATCGCGCGCGCGCTGCTGCAGGATCCGCCCATCCTGATCCTGGATGAGGCCACCAGCGCCCTGGACACCGAAAGCGAGCGCGCGGTGCAGGCGGCGTTGGAAGTGCTGATGGAGGATCGCACCACGCTGGTCATCGCACATCGCCTATCCACCATCCAGCGCGCCACACGCATCTGCGTGCTGAAGCACGGGCAGATCGTGGAGCGGGGCACGCACCGCGAACTGCTCGACAAGCAGGGCGAGTACGCACGGCTGCATGCCATCCAGTTCGCAGAAGCCTGATGAAGCGTTCAGCGTTCCATTTCGATCTGCCCCCGGAACTCATCGCGCAGCACCCCGCGGAGCGCCGGGATGCTGCGCGCCTGATGGTGGTGGATCCAGCCCGTGGCGAGATCCGCCATCACGCGATCCGGGATCTGCCCGATCTGGTGCCGCCCGGCACGCTGTGCGTACCCAACGACGTGAAGGTGCGCCACGCGCGGCTGTTTCTGCGCCGGGCGGGCGGTGGCCACGGCGAAGCGCTGCTGCTGAGGGCACTGGACGGCGGGGCCTTCGAGGCCATGGTGCGGCCCGGCCAGCGCCTGAGGCCCGGACGCGCCGCGGATATCGTCGATCCCGGCAACGGCCAGATCCTGGCCAGGCTGGAGATCGAAGCCTCGCTGGACGAGGGCCTGCGTCGCGTGCGCGTGCTTCGCGACGAAGCGGATCTGGATTGGGACGAGGTGGATCGCATCGGCCGTCTGCCTCTGCCCCCCTACATCGAGCATCTGGCGGAAGGTGACGACGAGGAGCGCTACCAGACGGTCTTTCACGCCGATGCGGGCGAAGCCGTTGCTGCTCCCACTGCGGGACTTCACTTCACGCCCGAGCTCATCGCGTCCCTGCAGGCGCGGGGATGCCTGTGGCGACCCGTGCGTTTGCACGTGGGGCTTGGCACCTTCAGGCCCATGACGGCGGATGATCTGGAAGACCACCGCATGCACGAGGAGCGCTACGAGATCCCCGAGGATGCGGCCCTGGCGATCGAAGCCAGCCTGCTTCGCCATGACCGGCCGCTGATGTGCGTGGGCACCACGAGCCTCCGCACGGTCGAGAGCGCGTGGGATGGACAGCGACTGTCCAGATCCGGCGCCACGCGGCTGTTCATCCGTCCAGGGCATCCGCCCCGCACGCCGGATCTGCTGCTGACGAATTTCCATCTGCCCGAAAGCACGCTCTTCGTCCTGGTCAGCACGCTGATGGGCCTGGATCTGGCCCAGCGCGCCTATGCCGAAGCCATTCGCGAAGGTTATCGGTTCTTCTCCTACGGCGATGCGATGTTGATCCGCGTCAGTCGAGGATGAAGAGCACGGCGCCTTCTTTCGAGTGAACGCGGTGAGGCTTTTCCCCCTCGGGGACGTGGAAGGACATGCCCGCAGTCATACGGTGGGTCTGGCCCTGCTGGAATTCCAGATCCAGTTCTCCGTCCAGCACCAGGAAGATGTGTCCCTTCTCGCACCAGTGGCTGGAGAGGAAATCCGGCGAGCAATCCACCTTGCGGATCCGCAGGCTTCCGGCTGCAACGGTGCGGGAGAGCATGTACCCCTGCTCGCCTTCATCCATCCACGGCGTCAGGCCATCCCAATCCACGGGTCCGCCCGGGAATCCTTGCAGGTGCATCAGAGGTATTCCACGAACTGGTGCAGGACGGGGATCTTGTGGCGCTTGCCTTTGGTGGCCTGCAGGATGCTGATCACGGACATGCCCAGGCACCACAGCAGCCAGGCCGGCAGCATGAGCCGGATCACCAGGTATCCGATCACGGGCAGCAGTCCCAGGATCACCAGGGTCAAGGCGACGACGATCTCGACAAACGCGAGCAGCACCCCCTGGCGGGCATGCCAGAGCAGCTCTTCGTCATCCCTGTTCCGCAGATAGGGCTTGAAGGCCCACGGCCCCATGTAGCACAGGACCAAGTCGCGCAGCCGCTCGCCAGCGTACAGGGGCGTTGGAATATCCATAAGCTAGAACCCACCTCGACACGAGAATAGCGCAGGAGCGGGGGTCAAGCAGCAGGATCCAGGTTGGCGGCGATTGTGTTCCAATGGAGGAGATTGGTAGCGGAGCCCATGCGCCTTAACTTTTCTGATGATGTGATTCTGGACAGCCGACGCGCCGTGTTTCTCCGAAAACAGGAGACGCTGGTGATCGCGGATCTGTTTTTGGGGTTGGGGGCCGCGCGCCGAAAGCGCCCGGACCTCATCCCGTCCTCCCAGCAGCACGACATCTGGGAGCGCCTATTGGGGTTGCTGGAGGATTATCAGCCCCGCCGCGTGGCCCTGCTGGGCGATATCAAGCCCAACCAGGGGACGCTGGAGGATGACGAGCGGGAGGAGCTGCACCAGCTCTTCCACAAGCTGCAGGGCCGGGGCCGCGAGGTGGTTCAGGTGGTGGGGCATCCGGAGCGTTCCTGGGGCCCCGCGCTGGAGGGCACGGGCATCCAGCCCGTGGACACCTACCGCGTGGGCAACAACACGCTGATGCATCGTCGGCGCATCTTTGTGTACCCCCGGCATGATCCGCCGGGCGGATTCTGGATCAATGGCGGCCTGCATCCCCTGTTTGCCGTGCCCATGGTGGGCGCGGACGGCAAGGAAGAGTGGCTTCGCTATCCCTCGTTCCTGTACACGGGGTTCGCGCTGGTGATGCCTTCCTTCGTGTCCTACGCCCAGGGCTGGGAAGTCATGCAGCCCGAGCGCCTGCCCCGGCAAGCGCGGGCCTGGCGCGTGCTGGGGGACCAGCTGGCGCCGCTCTCCTTGCCCGATCTGCCTCCGGCCCCGGAGGAACTGAGGAATCTTGCGCGGCCCCAGGTGCGCAACAAGCGGAAGGAAGGCGGCGAATAGGCGCTATCGCTTCTTCTTGCGCGCCTGCTTGGCCAAAGGATCGGCGGGGACGGCGCAGCCACCCTTCATTACGCTGCCGTCGGCGAGGTGCAGATCCCATCCGATACGGTCCCCGACCTTCAGGCCCAGGCGCTTGATGGTGCCAGCGGGCAGTTCCACGAAGTGACGGGTGTCCACTTGGCCACCGTAGTTGGGAATCTCCTCGTCCGGGCCCTTCCACATGGGGGAGAGGGGCGGGACATTCTGGGCCATCTCGGCCACGATGCCATCCGCCTTGACCCAGATCACATCCAGGCTGATGAGGCAGTTCTTCATCCAGATGGCGTGGCGGCCATCCTGGCCGTAAAGGAAGATCATGCAGCGGTCCTTGGCCAGGGACTGGCGGTACATGAGGCCGCGCGCCTGCTCCTGCGGCGTGCGGGCGACTTCGGCCAGGAACCGCTGCCCCTTGATGGCGACCGTGCCCCCGTCGGGGGTTCCGGGGGAAAGGGCGAGCAGCAGACTCAGGAAAAAGGCGGACATGGGGCCTCCGTCGACAAGTCCCCATGTTAATCACAGATCCCCTGGCACCGACATCACAACGGTTGCTAAGATCTCCTACCCTGCGCTGATGGTCGCAGGCCAGGACCCCGATGAGACGCTCCTTGACCTTGCTTCCTGCCGCGCTCTCTGTTGCGCTGTCCGCCGCGCTGGCGATGGCGTCGCCCACGCCCAGCAAGTCGCTCGAAGCGGTAAGGCTTTCTGAGCCCATCAAACTGGATGGACGCATGTCCGAGGCCATCTGGGAAGAAGCCCCGGTGGCCGATCGCTTCACTGCGGATTGGCCCGACTTTGGCGAGCCCTCGAAGCTGAAGACAGAAGTGCGCGTGCTTTACGACAACCGGTACCTTTATGTCGGCGCGCGCATGCTGCATCCCCAGGGGGGAAAAGCGGTGGTGGGTCGCGTGCATCGCCGGGATCAGTGGAGCCTGAGCGACTGGTTCTCCGTGTGCCTGGATAGCATGCACGATCGCGGCAGCGCCGTGGCCTTCCAGGTGAATCCGGCGGGCGTCCAGCGCGACGCGATCATTTACGGCGACACCAGTTGGGACCACAGCTGGGATGGCGTTTGGGAAAGCGCCGTCATGACGGATGATGGCGGCTGGACAGCCGAACTGAAAATCCCACTTTCCTTGCTGCGGATGCGGGCAGGGCGTGGATCCCAGACCTGGGGCATCAACTTCCAGCGGGAAGCCAATGGCCCCGTCCGCGAGAGCAGCATTTGGGAGCTGACGCCGCGGGGCGTAAATGCCTTTGTCAGCCGCTTCCCGGAGTTGCGTGGACTCGACGGCTTGGTGCCTCAACCCCGCCGTGAGTGGATCCCCTTCGTGGGCGTTCAGCGGAAGTTCCGCACCAGCGCCTCCTATGACGATCGGGGAACCACCCTGACGGCAGGGTTGGACGCTCACCTCAGCTTGAGCACGTTCTCCCAGTTGGATCTCACGGTGCGGCCGGATTTCGGGCAGGTCGAGGCGGACCAGGCCACCCTGAACCTGGGCACCTATGAGACGTGGTTTCCCGAAAAGCGGCCGTTTTTCCTGGATGGCATGGATATCTTCCAGGTGGCGGGCTCGTCCCTTTTCTACAGCCGACGCATCGGCGCGGGTCTTAGCAATCCATGGCTGAATGATGGCGAGACCTTGATCGATCGCCCCCAGCTCACGGATGTGGCAGGCGCGGCGAAATACACCGGGAAATTCGAGAATGGCCTGAACATCGGCGTCCTAGGCGCATCGGTCGAAACCTCGCGGGCGCGCATTCGCCTGGCGAATGGCACCGAGGTGGATCGAATCCTCAGTCCCTATACGACCTTTGGCGTGGCCCGCGCCATGGAGCGCCTGGACGACCGGGGCAGCTACATCGGTGGTTTTGCGTCCTACATGGATCAATCCCGCTACGAAGACGCTAACGGCCGGGAAGCTGCGGTCGTTGCCGCGGACGGCGTCTACAAGTCCCAGGATCGTGGCACGACCATCGACGCCACGATTTCCAAAAGCCAGGCCGGCGTGAAGGGGGAGGAGAACAGCGGCCACCGCGAGCGATTCTCGCTGAACCGGCAATGGAAGAGTGGATGGTGGGCGAACCTGGGCACCGAAAACGCCACGCGGGCCTACAACCCCAACGATATGGGCTTCATGGGTCGAGCCGATCAGCAGCGCGTGGACGGCTCCTTGGGGCGGAATTACGACAGCACCTGGCGCAGCTTCCGTAACTGGAACTGGTCCCTGGGCGGCACCTGGGCGCGCAACCAGGAGGGGCGCGTGTTCCAGCGCAGCTTCTGGAGCAACGCCGGCACGAATTTCACGGACTTCTCGAGCATCTACGTAAGCGCGGGTGCCAGCCTGCCCGCCGACAATGATCGCGAGCTGCGCACGTTCGATGATCCTGTGCGCAAGTACCTTCACTACGGCACGCTGCCTTGGGTGGGACTCGAATGGAATTCGCCAGACAACAAGCCGTGGTGCGTCTCCGTGAATCTCAACCGGGGTTGGCGAGAAGGCGGGCCCAGCAGGAGCGTGAACCTGTTCCAGTCCATCAAGCTGAGTCCTTCGCTTGAACTCCAGCTCAACACCAACAGCGCCCTGAACCAGGGGGAGAAGAGCTACCTGGAGACCCAGGACTCCACTCCCATTGTGGGCCTGCGCAAGCTGTCCTCCTTCAACCAGACGCTGCGTTTGGCTTACGCGTTCAGCCCCAACCTGACGCTTCAGTTCTTCAGCCAGTGGCTGGAGGCCAACTGGAACTACCGCGACCTGATGTCCTATGTGGACGATCACACGCTGATCCCCGGCGCCACCAGCGCCCAGACAGCCTTCAGTGACCGCATGTGGAACGCCAACCTGATCACGCGCTGGGAATTCAAGCCCGGCAGCACGGTCTATTTCGTCTACACCCACGCCACGTCCACGGATTCGGTCATCAACGATCGCGCCACCATCAGTCCGCACCAGGATCTATCCATGCTGACCCACATGCCGAGCGACGACTCGGTCATGTTCAAGCTGAGCTATCTGTTTCGCTGATTCAGGTCCGCAGCCAGGCTTCCAGGCGATCCAGATCGCGGGCGCCATGCCATCCGTGCAGGGCGATGCGCAGGTAGCCTTCGCGCGCCGTGGCGTGAATCTGCAGCGGTTGGGCTGATTTCAGGCATCCGGACAGGAAACGGCTCCCGCGGCCCTGGTGATGCAGGCAGAGCAAGGGGCCGAGCCTGCCCGAGCGCCGGAGCGCCTCCAGTCGATGCGCTTCTTCGGCCCACGTGGGATCTGCGGCAAGCCGCGCCAGCAGGTCTGCCTGCAGCCGTTCCACGTGCGCTTCGATGGCGGGGACGCTGACTTGATTAAGCGTTTGAAGGCTCTCGCGTAGGGCCAGAGAGCCCGCCAGCGGCAGGCTGCCACATTCCAGGCGGCGACCATCGGCGAACCAGTCCCGGCGGAAATCCGTCACGGCACGCGCCAGATCGGATCCCCCATCCACACTCAACCAGCTGCCCTGCGGAACCAAGCGCTGGCGGAAGTCCGGCGCGGTCCAAAGAAAACCATGCCCCTGCGGCCCCAGGCATCCCTTCTGCCCCCCGCAGGCGAAAGCGTCCACGAAATCCAGCGACGGAACATGGGTGCCGACGCCCTGGATGCCATCCACCACGAAAGCCACGCCCCGCACTCGGCAGGCCTGGCCGATGCGGTTCAAATCGAGCCTCAGCCCGTCTTGAAAGCGCACCCAGGAAGCCGCAACCAAACGGGTGCGGGGACCGATGGCGGCGATGATCCGGTCTTCGGCATCCGGGGCCAAATCCGGGGCCGTCGAATCGGACGGTGGGGTGGATTCCATGGCGCCTTCGCCGCAGCGGTGCCCATCCCACAAAGGAACCTCGCGGAAGGTGACGCCGCGCGCTTCCAGCGCCTTCCATGGCCATGCATTGCTGGGGAACTCGCCCAGGGGCGCCAGGACCTCGTCGCCAGGGGCGAATGGGAACCCCTGGGCAACGGTGGTGAGCGCTGCGCTGGTGCTGGCGCTGATTGTGATATCTGTGGGCCGCGCGCCAAGGATGGCGGCGGCTTCGCTGCGCAAGCCATCAGGAATGCCAGCCCATTCGTTGACCAGGTCCAGCGCCCAGGGGTGGATCTCCCGCTCCAGGAAATCCCGGGTCGCCTCATAGGCCGCGCGCGGCGCGGGTCCCTTGGCGCAGTGCATGATCCATAGATGCTCGCCCAGGTCGAAGAGATCGGGATCCAGGACAGGGGTGAGCGCGGACATCAGGCGGAGAGCCCTTCCAGCAGGGCCTTTAAGCCCACGGGAAAGACCGCCTCGGTTACCTGGCGGATGGCCTGGCCGTATTGCTGGATCTCCCACTGGGCGTGACCATCGGTGCGCAGATGGATGAAGTGGGCGACAGCCTGAAGGCTGGCGGTCCAGTAGACTTCGGAGTAGAGGCCCAGGGGCAGCACGCATCGCGCCTGTTCGCGGCAGACGCCCAGGCTGAGCAGCTCGCGGTATTGCCCCACGCTGTTGCGACAGGCGGCCAGGTAGAGCTCTTTGGCCCGATCGCGGTTTGCCTCGTCGATCTCGCCTTCGCTGCCCTGCTTGTTCACTTTCGCTTGCTGGCGGAAATGTTCGGGCACGTAGAACTCGTCTTCCGGAAATTCCACATAACGGCCTGAGATCTCGTTGAATTCACTGCCGATGCGGTGCTTCATCCACTGCCGGAAGACGAAGATCGGCGCCTTCACATGAAAGGTCAGCGCGGTATGGCGGAAGGGGCTGGTGTGTTCGTGGGCGGCCAGGTACCGCACCAGCTTGGCGTCGCCTTCATCAAAGGATTCTTTGCGCTTGCCGAAGGAAACGCGCGCGGCATTCACGATGCTGAGATCAGAACCCATGTGATCGATGAGTTGAACAAAGCCGCGGTCGAGAACATGGATTTCAGATGTGGCCATGGGAAGCTCCAGCCTTCAGCTTCGCGCAGGCGCCGATGAAGGGGAAGAGGAAGCCAAGACGTGTCGCTGGGCTTCACGATGCAACCCAGCCCCGAGGACCTTGGATCGGCTTCCATGGGGCGATGATGGCCCGAAGGTCTCCTGCCCCGGCCCAGGGTGCGTTCCCTTCCCATGGATGGGAAATGAAAAAAAACCCTCAAGCGGAAGATGGGCTCGGCCGAAGAGTGGTTGTGCGGGGGAAACCCCAACGGAATCACAATCACGACGGCACGGATGCCGTCTAGCGCATCAAGGAGGATGCCATGGCTTCCATTCTGAACAACGTTTCCGCCCTCGGAGCAAGCCGCCAGCTGGGCATTACCAGTTCCGGCCTGGAGCAGACGATCCAGCGGCTGACCACGGGCAAGCGCATCAACAAGGCCTCGGATGACGCCGCCGGCTTGGGCATCAGCAACAAGCTGGGCGCGGATATCCGCATCGCCTCCCAGGCAAAGCGTAACGCCAACGATGGCGTCAACTACCTGCAGGTTGCTGATGGCGTGCTGGAAGAGGTCACGAGCCTATTGACCCGCGCTTCAGAGCTGGCTCAGCAGGCCCAGACGGGCACCATCAGTAACTCCAACCGCACCAATATCAATCTGGAATTCCAGAACATCATCAAGACCATCGCGGATATCGGGCAGAGCACCACGTTCAATGGTGCCAAGGTCTTTGATTCCGGGACCACGGTGAGCGTTTCTGTGGGCGGCTTCAGTGCTGTCGCGATTACGGTGGCGTCCATCAGCACTTCTGCAACCGCTGCGCTTGGTCTGGCGGCTGGTACTGACGCGCTGGATTCGGCTTCCAACGCCAGTTCTGCCGCAACCAAGATCGGCAGCGCCCTGAATTCCGTCAGCACCGTGCGCGCCTCGCTGGGTGCTTCGATGGCGCAGCTGAATTCCGTGTCCAACGCTCTGGGCATCCAGGTGGAGAATTTCACGGCGGCCTTCAGTCAGATTCGGGATGCCAATATTGCGGATGAAATCGTCAATCTGACGAAGTTCCAGATCCTCAACCAGTCCGGAACCAGCGCGTTGAGCCAGGCAAATCAGGCCCAGCAGCAGATTCTGGCCCTCCTCCGGTAGTTCACACGGTTTGATTCAGTCTCAGGGGGGGGATCCGTTCACGGTTCCCCCCCCCTGTGCTGATTGAGATTCGGAGAATGTCCCATGCCTGATCCCATCTCTCTTGCAGGAGGTTTGGGTCAGTTGCCGGTCGCGGCCTCTGTTCCCGGATTTCCTACCTCTCCCTCTGGGTCCGCAGCGACCGGTGGAGATCAAGTTACCGTTGTCCCAGGTCAAACCGGGGACATTCAGCGAGTTGTTGTCGGCTCGGACGCCAACTCGAATGCTGCTCAAAAGAGTTCAGCCCAAAAAGCTGAAAGCGAGGCGCTAAGTCTGGAAGATTCGGTCAAAGCCATGCGGGATTTCTTGAAGAACCTGCCCTCGGATCTCCAGTTCCAGCCTGACAAGGAGAGCGGGTACGTCATCTTCAAGGTGATCAACCCCGTGACTCAGGAAGTCATCCGGCAGTACCCGCCGGAAGAAGTTGTGTCCATGGCCCGGAAATTGAATGCTGCCCTGGCGGCAGCAAAGAAACACAATTCCGGCATCCTTCTTGATGGTCAAACCTGACACGTAGTATTTTGCCTGGTGATTGGGGGCTCTCATGACAACGGTATCGAGCACCTCCTCAAGTTCCTCCTCTTCGGCGATGAGCTTCCAGGGGCTATCAACGGGGCTTCAGACGGATTCCCTGGTTGAAGCCCTGATGACTCAGGCCAGTCAGCCGCTGTATCGCTTGCAGGCCAAGCAGGCCCTTAACAAGGAACGGGCCTCCCTGGTGCGGACCATCAGCGCGAATATTTCGGCGCTGAACACCGATATCTCGAATTTGAATGGCTCTGGATTCACGGCGAACACGGTTTCGAGTTCAGACGCGAACGGTTCCTACGTTACGGCTACCGCCAGCGGTGCGGCAAAGGGCAATTACAGCCTGTTTGTGAAGCAGGTGGCTGTGGCTGCCCAGACGGTGTACTCGGGTGTCATCACGGCGTCTCAGGATTTGGGCGGCACGCAAGGTTCCGATGGGAAATATCATTTCAGCGTCACGGGCACGGATGGCACAAGCACGGATATCTCAACGTCCACCAATACCTTGCAAGGGCTTCGCGATGCCATCAATGCCTCTTCATCCACCACGGGTGTTGCGGCTTCCTTGGTGCAGGTGGATGCCAACGGAACGCAATATGCCCTGACGATCAGCGCCTCCAAGACAGGGCTTGGGTCCGGGGGCGGCAACACGGTGTCTTTGGCTGCGGCGAGCGAGAACTCGGGCAGTACCATCACCGCGCTAACCACCGCTGCGGTAGGAAGCGGGTACTCCAAGACGGTCACCAATGCCCAGAACGCAGTGTTTACCGTGAATGGCATTGAGTTGACCCGCACCAGCAATACGGTGACGGATGCGGTGGAGGGGATGACGATTTCTCTGAAATCGGCCCAGGCGACCGGAACCTCTGCAACGATATTGACGGTCGCAACCGACAAGACTGCGCTGACCAAATCCATGCAGAACGTGGTGGACAAGTTCAATGCGATTCTGAAGGTCTACAAGGATAACTCTGGGCAGGATAGTTCTGGAAACGCCTTGCCATTGGCCAACGATTTCACGATCCGGAACTTGATCTCCACGGTCAGATCGAAAATCATGTCGGTCCCAACAGGGTTGTCTTCCAGCACGTCCTTTCGAAGCGCTGCGGATTTGGGACTGAAAACCAACAGAGATGGAACCATGTCGTTGGATAGCGCGGCATTTCAGGCGGCAGTGGATCAAGACCCTTCCGGCGCTGTCCGCGTGTTCAATGCGATCGGTTCCGACATGCAGGCCATGGTCAACCAGGTGACCTCCCCGGGGTCCGGCAACCTCGCGTTGGTGCTCCAGTCCATTGATAGCCAGAACAGTCGCTTGACATCACAGATCTCAATCATGCAGACCCAGCTCGATCGCAAGAAGACGATTCTTCAAAGCCAGTACGCGAATCTGGAGACGACGGTCGGTCAACTCCAGTCCATTTCCAAGAGCTTGACCGGCCTCAGTTCTTCGAGCAGCAGTTCCTGACGTGATCGATCGGGTGAAGAATAGGCAAGATTGATTCTGGAGAGCTTTTCATGCAATCGGCGTACAGCGGCAACGCGACTGACAACTACTTGATCCAGCGCATCAATGCGGCAGGTCCTGAGCGATTGGTCGCCATGCTGCTTGAGGGGGGGCAGCGGTTCCTGGGGCAGGCCATGGTCGCCATGAACAACCGGGACGTTCCCACGAAGGCGCGGATGATCAACCGGGTCTCGGCCATCATCGAAGAATTGGCTGTCCGCTTGGATCATGAACACCCCAGCGAGCTGGTGGTGAATCTGGCCCGCTTGTACGACTGGTGGCTTAATGAGGTCTTCCAGGGCAGCCAAAACAATCAAGTCCAGCGTTTGGAGACGGTCTACCGGCAGATGGGGGATCTGCGTCAAACCTGGGAACAGCTTGCCCAGCAAAAGGCTTCCGAGGTGGGGATTCCTGCATCCTCGTCGCTTGGGGCTGGGGGCATTGTGGGATGACCGACCAGGATGTCATGAAGGCGCTAGACGACTTGGAACATTATCTGGCTGTGGATCAGTCTTCGTGGGATCCAGCGCATCTGGAAATGCTGCATGACCGTTTCCGGGCAGCAGTATCCGGCGCGGAGCGAGGTCCGGATTGGCTCGCGATTGTCGAGCGGGCCCAGTCGATCCACCTGGTGCTGCAGGGCCGCCTTGCGAGTGTCATCCTGCAGCGGGACGCCATTCGAAAGGACCTGGAAGGTCAGGAAGTCGGACAGCGAGCCCTGATCGCTTACAAGTCGAATAACGGGTAATTCCAAATCGAGCGGCGGAGCCGATCCTGGTTATGGGCGATTCGAGGGTTCAAGTCCCGTTGAATCGCCCATCTGTTTTGTTGGAGACTTCCAGAAATTTTGTTGACCTGCCTGAAAACGCTGGTTTAGTGGAGAGCTAGAAGAACATTCCCATCGAGGATAAAGTTGTTTCAATCAACTAGGTCCCGCGTTGGCGGAGGGTATAGATGCTGAAAAAGGTCCAGATATTCAAGGCGCTGGACATTGAGATCAAGAAACAGAAAGGCCCCTCGGCGATGAAGGAATCGTACCGTGGCCATCACTCCTTGAAGGAGGAGCTGAGCCAGCCCGGAATTTCGATCATTGCGGAAATAGCTGGCGGAAATCCGTTGCGAGGCCAGGTCCGTGAAAGCTACCGCGCCTCCACTCATGCCAAAAGCCTGGTGGAGAATGGAGCCAGGGCGCTTTCTGTCGCCACGGATCGGTTCCTCTATTTCGGGGAAGACAAGCATCTCCCCGAGGTCCGCGCCTCTGTGAAGGTGCCGCTGGTGCGTCTGGATTTCATCTTCGAGGAATACCAAGTCGAGGAGAGCAAGATCCTGGGAGCGGATGCGATTTTCCTCATGGCTGCCCTGCTTGAGCCTGATCGGATCAAGGCGCTGCGGGAATTGGCTATATCCAAGGGATTGGATGTTGTCGTCCAGGTTGCTTCGGAGGCGGACCTCAAGAGGGCCCTGGAGGCGGAGGCCGATATCATCTGCGTTCTGGGACGAGATCTGGATACCTGGGAGCCGTCCTGGGATCGCGCCATTGAACTCATGAAGCTGATCCCGGAGAAGAAGTGCTTCCGGATGATCGAAGTTGGTATCTCCACGCTTGCCCAGATCAAGAGTCTCGACGAAATGGGCATTCATGGCGTGATCATCGGCGATCCACTGCTGGATGAGTTTTATCCCGGTAAGCGCTTGGCCCAGATCCTCGCGGGGGTGGAGCCAGCCAAAAAGGCCTTGAAAGCCAAGCCCAAGGCGGCCCCTGAAGCCCAAACAGTTGCGGTGGTGCCCTCGAATGATCATGTGGTGCCTAGTCATGGTGCGGCTAAAAAGCCCGCTACGGTTCCTTCATTAACTTCCAACTCTCTCTCTCACACCGCCCACAAGGGCAAAAAGGAGTCCCCAATGGGAAACAGCCAGATCACTTCCGGCGAGGAAACCAGTTCTCAGGTCGATAGCGCGACGAGCAGCGCTCCTGCTTCGTCCAAGAAGGTTGCCGCCAAGAAGTCTGCTCCCAAGAAGCCCGCCGCGAAGAAGGCTGCGCCCAAGAAGGCTGCTGCCAAGAAGCCGGCCGCGAAGAAGCCCGTGGTGAAGAAGGCCGCCCCCAAGAAGGTCGCCGCGAAGAAGCCCGTGGTGAAGAAGGCCGCCCCCAAGAAGGTCGCCGCGAAGAAGCCCGTGGTGAAGAAGGCTGCGCCCAAGAAGGTCGCTGCGAAGAAGCCCGTGGTGAAGAAGGCTGCGCCCAAGAAGGTCGCTGCGAAGAAGCCCGTGGTGAAGAAGGCTGCTCCCAAGAAGGTCGCCGCGAAGAAGCCTGTGGTGAAGAAGGCTGCGCCCAAGAAGGTCGCCGCGAAGAAGCCCGTGGTGAAGAAGGCTGCGCCCAAGAAGGTCGCCGCGAAGAAGCCCGTGGTGAAGAAGGCTGCGCCCAAGAAGGCCGCCGCGAAGAAAGCCAAGTAGTCATTCCCACAAGGAATTCACTAAGCCCCCTGAGAGGGTGTTTGGGGTTTCGCGATGACATTGATCGAACGCATTTCCGCACTCGAAGTCCTCGATAGCCGTGGCAATCCCACGGTCCTGGCCCGAGTCGAACTCAGCGACGGCACGATGGGGCAGGCGCTTGTTCCTTCAGGCGCATCGACAGGTAGTCGCGAGGCTCTCGAGCGTCGCGATGGCGACAAGAGCCGCTACCTGGGCAAAGGCGTGCTTGGGGCCGTTCATGCCATCAATACTGAAATCCAGGACGCCCTTCAGGGGTTTGATGCTTACCAACAGGCCGAACTGGATGAAGTCCTGATCGATCTGGATGGCACCGACACAAAGTCCAACTTGGGGGCCAACGCCCTTCTTGGCACCTCGATGGCCATTGCTTCGGCTGCGGCCAAATCCATCCATCAGCCGCTCTATCGCTACCTGGGAGGCGCTGCCGCGCGTCTGCTGCCCGTTCCGATGGCCAATATCCTGAACGGCGGCGCGCATGCGGATAACAATGTCGATATCCAGGAGTTCATGATCCTTCCCGTCGGTGCGCCAAGCTTTGCCGAAGGGTTGCGATGGGTCGCCGAGGTCTATCACGCGCTCAAGAGCGTGCTCAAGGCCAAGAAGCTGGCCACGGGCGTTGGCGATGAGGGCGGGTTCGCGCCCAACCTCGGCTCCAATGAGGAAGCGCTGGATCTCATTGAAGAAGCGATCAAGAAGGCCGGATATGTTCCCGGGAAGGACTTCTACCTGGGACTCGACGTGGCTTCGAGCGAGTTCTACAAGAATGGAAACTACGAAATCGACGGCGCGGCGCGCTCGGGCGGCGAACTGGTCGAATACTACAACGGCCTGACGGAGCGTCATCCCATCCTGACCATCGAGGATGGCTGCGATGAGAGTGATTGGGCGAACTGGAAAACCCTCACCGACAAGCTCGGGAAGAAGATCCAGCTGGTGGGCGATGATCTCTTCGTCACCAACCCTTCCATCCTCGCGCGTGGCATCAAGGAGCGCGTGGCCAACGCCATCCTCATCAAGCTGAACCAGATCGGAACGGTGACCGAGACGCTGAAGGCCGTGGATATGGCCCACAAGGCGGGCTACCGCGCCATCATCAGCCACCGCAGCGGCGAAACCGAAGACACCTTTATTGCTGATCTCGCCGTCGCCACCGGTGCTGGTCAGATCAAGACCGGCGCCCCCGCGCGCACGGATCGCGTGGCGAAATACAATCGCCTGCTTCAGATCGAATGGGAGCTGGGGGCCTCGGCGAGATACGCGGGGCGCGAAGCTTTCGGTCCCTTCCTGGGTTGACCCACATGAATTCCGCTTGGCTCCTCAGATCGAGCACGCTCTGGGGAGCTTTGATTTTTTCCAGCGTGCTGTCCATGGCATTGGTGCTGCTCTCGCCTGCAGGCATGCCCAGCCAGCGCAAGCTGGAGGCCGAGCTGCTCGAGTACCGTTTGGACCTGCGGCAGAAGATGGAGCGGAACCGGGAACTGGCGGAAGAAGTGAAGCGCCTCGCCGCAAGGGATCCAGAGCTGTTCGAAGGCCTCGCCCGAAGGCAGGGATATGCCCGGCCCGGCGAGACGGTCTACACCTTCCGCGATCGCAGCGAACCGCGGTAGCTCGCGTGAATGTTCCTGCGCTGACGCTGGCCTCGGGTTCCGGGAATTGTTTCGCCTATGGTTGGCGGGATGAATGGCCCGCGGAATGCGACGGAGCGAGCCTCGCCCGGGCGTTATGCCCCGGCGAGACGGGTCTGGGCCTCGACGGCCTGTACCTGTTGGATCGGCCCCGGGCGGGTCACCCCTGGGAGATCGAGCACTGGGAACCCGATGGCGCCTGGACCTTTTGCGGGAATGGAACCCGGACCGCGTTTGCGATTCCCGGGGCGCCCGCGCCGGGACCTGTGGCGGTTCGCTCCAATGGGCAGGATGTCCTTTTGCACCAGGAGATGGATGGGGCCATCGCCCTTCGCATGCCGAACGGCCCGGAATGCGGGTTCCGCGAGAGTCCCCTGCATCTTCCCCAACCCCACGCTTGCGCATGGATCGGAAACCCTCAGCTCATCATTGAGGTGCCCGATGTCGACGCCATCGATCTGGCGGCCTTCGCGCCGCCTTTGCGGCATCACCCCACCTTTCCCGAAGGTACCAATGTCTGCATCATCCAGATCCTGGAAGAAGGGCGCGCCCGCATCCGCAGTTGGGAACGGGGTGTGGAGGGCGAAACCCTTTCCTGCGGAACCGGGACCTCCGTGGCCGGGGCGTGGCTTGCGCAGCGCACGGGACGGCGGGAGTGGCAGTTCCAGCCCCGGGGCAAGGACGCCGTGCGCGTCACGGCCGATATGGGGCGTGATGGGCGCTGGGAAGAACTTTGGCTGGCCGGCGTTTCGAGGATCCTGGGCGTCTACAATCCGGATCCGGCCCTCTTGAAATTCGTTTGAGGAGTTCCGATGGCCGACGTGGATCCGCTCGTTCGCCAGTGGCTGGGAGAAGGCCTCGCCTGCTTCAAGGCCGGGGACGTCATGACAGCGCTGCTCGCCTTCCGCAAGGTGTTGAGCCGGGATCCTCAACAGATCGACGCCTGGACCAACATGGCCTCGCTGCTGCGTGAATTGGGCCGGCGCGAGGAAGCGCTGGAGGCCTGTCATCGCGCGCTGGAGTTACTGCCCGGACATGCGCCCGCCCTCTGCACGCTGGCGAGCCTGCAAGCGGATGGCGGTGATTTTGCCGAGGCCGAGTTGATTTACAGGCGTGTCCTGGAACAGGATCCGGCCAACTTCCCGGCGCGCTTCCACCTGGGCTGGGCGCTGTTCAGCCAGGGCAGGCTTGAAGAGGCGCTGGTGGCGGATGAGGCGGCAGTGGCGATGGATCCCCAGATGGCGGCCTCGCACATGAATCGCGGCTACACGCTGATGAAACTCGGGCGGTTGGAGGAGGCCGAGGCCGCCATCCTCAAATCCCTGGAACTGGATCCGCAACTGGCCCTGGCCCATTGGAACCTTGCGTTCGTGCGCCTGCTGATGGGCCGGATGCGGGAGGCCTGGCCTGGATTCCATTGGCGCTGGCAGGTGCGCGAAGCCAAGGTGGGATACAGGCCCTTCGATCAGCCCGCTTGGCGAGGCGAGTCGTTCGCCGGAAAGACCCTGCTGGTGTGGGCCGAACAGGGCTTTGGGGACAGCATCCAGTTCGTGCGCTACCTGCCGATGGTGAAGGCGCAAGGCGGCACGGTGCTGCTGCACACGCAGCCCGCCCTGGTGGAGCTGATGCGCACCTGCGCGGGCGTGGATGCGGTGTTTAGCGAGCGGGACCAGCCGCCCGCCTTCGATCTCCAGGTGCCGATCCTGGACCTGCCCGCGCTGTTCCAGAGCACGCTCGAAGACCTTCCGGCCGATGTGCCCTACTTGTCGGTGCCCCGCCCCGATCAGGGATACCGGCCGACCGATGGCCTGCAGCGCGCGCTTGAGGGCGCACGCGGTGCGAAGATCGGTCTGGCGTGGACGGGCAATCCCACCCACAAGGACAATCGCACCCGGTCCATCTCGTCATCGCTGTTGGCGCCGCTGGCCGCGATTCCAGGGGTGTCGTGGTTCAGCCTGCAGAAGATCCAGCCCGGCAGCGATTCGGCGCCGTTGCCCGAGGCGCTGCAAGCGGTGGATCTCGATCCGCACCTGAGGACCTTTTCGGATACGGCCTACGCCGTGGATCGCATGGATCTCGTCATTTCGGTGGATACCTCCGTTCTCCATCTCGCGGGGGCCATGGGATGCCCGGCCCTGGTGATGCTGCCCTTCAGCCCCGACTGGCGTTGGCTTGCCAAGGGCGAGACATGCCCCTGGTATCCGACGTTCCGCCTGTACCGCCAGCCGCAGCCCGGCGACTGGAGCGCCGTGGTGCGCGCCGTGGTGCAGGATCTACTGGGCACAGAGTCCTGATATGCCCGAATCCCTGGAGGAATGGCGCGCCCAGGTGGTGGGCCTGGCGCACCAAGGCGCCCTGCCTGCGGCCTTGATGCTGCTTCGGCGGCTGCTGGCGATGCCGCTGCCGGAGGCCGCGCGGGTGGTGATGGAGGCGGATCTGGGAGGGATCTACCTGATGATGGATCGCGCTGAGGATGCGCGGGCGGCCTGCGAACGGGCGCTGAATCTCGATCCAGGGCACCCTGCGGCGATGCTGAATCTCGCGAACGCCTTGCAGATGATGGGCGAATGCGAGGCCGCGACGCGCTTCTACCGGCGGATGTTGGCCATGGAGCCAGCTTCTCCGCTCGCGCACTTCAATCTCGGGCGTGCGCTGGCCATCTCTGGTGGAGAGGAAGAGGCGCTCCAGCATCTGGATCAGGCGCTTGCTGCAAACCCGCAGGATGGCGAGGCGCATCTGAATCGCGGCTATGCACTGGCCAGGCTCTTTCGACTGGATGAGGCGGAGGCCGCCTATGTCCGAGCTGGACAGTATCTGTCCAATCCTGACGAGGCAAGCTGGAACCTCGGCGTGCTCCGGCTCCTGCGTGGGAACTATCCGGATGGATGGGCGGGATATGAGGTGCGCTGGGCCACGCGACAGTTCGCGGGGCTGGATCGTGGCTTTACTCAGCCGCAGTGGGCGGGCGAATCCTTCGCCGGTCGCACGCTCCTGGTGCATGCCGAACAGGGTTTTGGAGACACGCTCATGTTCGCCCGCTTCCTCGCACAGGCGAAGGCCCTGGGAGGGCGCGTGGTCCTGGAGGCCCAGACCCAGCTGTGTGCCATGCTCTCAACGTGCGAGGGCGTGGATGTCTGCCTTCAGACAGGGAGCCCTCTCCCGCCATTCGATCTTCAGGCGCCCCTGCACTCCCTTGGCCGGTTGTTCTGTCCCGATCCTGGCGGCCTGGACGGAAGGCCCTATCTGGCGACACCCCGGGACAGCCCCAACGCGCAGCGCATCGCTTCGCGGATGGAGGGCGGCGAGGGCCTGCGGGTGGGGATCGTATGGGCGGGTAACCCGGGCCACAAGACCGACGCGCAGCGTAGCCTCCGCGTTCAGGATCTGGCTGTGCTGGGAGAGGCGCCGGGGCTTCGCTGGTTCAGCCTCCAGAAGGGCGCGGAGGAGATGCCCGTCCTGCCGGGGCTCACGAACCTTGGGGATTGCTTGGATGATTTCTCGGATACCGCCTTTGCCTTGGAGCGCCTGGATTTGCTGATCACGGTGGACACGTCCGTGGCCCATCTGGCGGGGGCCCTGGGCCGACCGGCCTGGGTTCTGCTGGCCAGCTATCCCGACTGGCGGTGGATGCTGAATCGCGAGGACAGTCCCTGGTACCGCTCGGTAAAACTGTATCGCCAGGGTGAGGTTCGAGCCTGGGTCCCGGTGCTTGAACGGGTGGCGCAGGATCTCCAATCGCTGTGTGGAACCTGCTAGACTTGGCGATGTTCCACGGTCGAGGATTCCTTGTCACAGCTCATCACCAGCTCTTTCGCCGCGCCTTCGAGGTCCTAGGATGGCCGCGCGGATCTTGGTGTTGGCCAACCAGAAGGGTGGGGTAGGCAAGACGACATCGGCCATCAATCTCGCCGCCTCCCTGGCGATGATGGAAAAGATGGTCCTCCTGGTGGACTTCGATCCCCAGGGGCACAGCACCACGGGCCTGGGCTTCCCGAAGCCCGATCATCGCGCGGGCGCCTACGCCCTGATGAAGGGCGCCCCCATCGAGGCGCTGACCCTCAGCACGGAAGTCCCCATGCTCCAGGTGATCCCCGCGGGCAAGGACTTGGCCCAGCTGGAATTCGAGCTGTTCGAGCTGCCGGAATTGCAAGTGTTGGGCAATGCTCTGAACTCCGTGCGGGATCACTACGATTTCATCATCATCGATCCCCCCCCCAGCCTGGGCATGATCACGCTCAACGCCCTGACGGCGGCAGACGAGGTGATCGTTCCGATGCCCTGCGAATTCTTCGCCCTGGATGGACTGGCGGAGCTGATGGAAACCATTCGCCGCGTGCAGGCCGGTCCGAACCCGAATCTGAAACTGGGCGGCATCCTGCTGACCATGGCAGAGGAGCGGACGAATCTTGGGGCCGCCGTGGCCAACGAGGTCCGCCAGGCCTTTCCCGGCAAGGTTTTCCAGACCTTCATTCCGCGCAATATCCGTCTGGCCGAGGCCCCCAGCCATGGGAAGCCTGTCGCCTTCTACGATCTGCGGTCCAAGGGCGCCCAGTCCTACTTGAACCTTGCCCGTGAATGGCTGGGCTTGGCGGCGGATGGCAGTCTAGCCGAGGAAGGGAGTGTGCATGTCTAACGCCCCCAAGCGTCCGGCTCTGGGCCGCGGGCTCACGTCGCTCATGAACCAGATCGCGCCGGAGGACGCCGTCCAGCGTGAACTGCCCGTTGGTTCCATCCTCCCCAATCGCCAGCAGCCCCGCACCTATTTTGACGAGGCCGCGCTGGAGGATCTCGCGGCCAGCCTGAAGGTCCACGGCATGGTGCAGCCCATCGTGGTGCGCAAGGTGGGCGACCGCTTCGAGATCATCGCGGGCGAACGGCGCTGGCGCGCGGCCCGCAAGGCGGGTCTGGCCACGGTACCCGTGGTGTTGAAGGAAGTCCCCGACGATCGGTTGCTGGAATACGCCCTGGTGGAGAACATCCAGCGCCAGGAACTGAATCCCATCGAGGAGGCCAAGGCCTACTGGCAGCTGGGCGAGCACCTTCGGCTGACACAGGAACAGGTCGCGGACCGCGTCGGCAAGAGCCGCCCCCAGGTGGCCAATACGCTGCGCCTGTTGCGCCTGCCGACCACCATCCAGGAGCAGGTCGCCATGGGCGCCGTCTCCACCGGGCACGCGAAGGTGCTGCTGGGACTGGAAGATGCGCTGACGCAGGAACAACTCGCCAAAGAGGTCATCGACAAGCAGCTCTCTGTCCGGGCCCTGGAATCGCGCCTCAAGCAGCTCGCCAGGGCGCGCAAGGCCAAGGGCACCCGCAAGCATCCCCAGGCGCTCTTCATCAAGGCGGCTTCCGAAGAACTGACCGAGACATGGGGTGCGCGGGTGGAGATCAAGCCTCATGGCAAGGGCGGCGCCGTGGTCATGCACTACGCCACGGAGGCGGAACTGGACCGCCTGTTTGAAGCCCTCAAACACGGCCCCAGGCGCTAGGCGTCAAAGAGATCGCCCAACGATATCAAGGAGTACGGGATGTCCTGGTTCATCAAGAAGCGCGCCCAGAAGATCGCGGTGGAAGAAAAAACGGTCCGCGTGCCCGAAGGCCTGTGGATCAAGTGCGAGGCCTGCAAGGAGCTGATCTATCGCGCCGAACTGGTCAACACGCACAATGTCTGCCCCAAGTGCGGCTACCACTTCCGCATCGGCGTGGAAGAGCGGCTGGCGAATCTGCTGGACCCTGATTTCGAGGAGATCTTCGAGGCGCTGCGTAGCACGGACCCCCTGAAGTTCGAGGCCACCAAGCCCTACGCCGCCCAGCTCAAGCGCTACCAGGATGCGGGTCTGGAACACGACGCCATCCTGATGGTCGAGGGCACGCTCAAGGGGCATCCGGTGGTCGTGGGCGTCATGGATTTCGACTTCCTGGCCGCCAGCATGGGCAGCGTCGTGGGCGAAAAGATTCGTCTGGGCGCCGAGCGCGCGCTGGAAAAGCGCTGTCCGTTCATCGTCGTCAGCTGCTCGGGCGGCGCGCGCATGCAGGAAGGTACGCTCTCGCTCATGCAGATGGCCAAGGTCAGCGCCGCGCTGGCCCTGCTGGATGACGCGGGCATCCCCTACTTCTCCGTGCTGACCGATCCCACCACCGGTGGCGTCAGCGCGAGCCACGCCATGCTGGGCGATCTGAACATCGCCGAGCCCAAGGCCCTCATCGGCTTTGCCGGTCCTCGGGTCATCGAGCAAACCATCAAGCAGACGCTGCCGGAGGGCTTTCAGCGCTCGGAGTTCCTCCAGCAGCACGGCATGGTGGATAAGGTGGTCAGCCGGGACCGCCTGCGCGAATTCATCGCCCTGTGCCTGGATTGGATGGTGGGCCCCGCGCCCGAAAAGACCAAGGCCTGATCGTTCATCGCGCGCCGCGGTCCCAGAACCAAAGGTTGTCCACGAATAGCGGGGCTGTCAGCCGGGTGGCCAGACTCCTGTTTTGGGCCTCGGTCGTACGGCGGATCAATTCGGCCTCCAATTGCCGCATTCGGCGCAGGCGGCGGGGGGTTCGGAGATCCAATCCTGCCTGGATGTTTGAGTCCATGTGATTTCCTCTGGTTCTGGGTCCTGCGAGTGCGTGCCTTGGCTGATCGGTTGCCAGGGCGGCTCGGGGACTTGGCATTTCTTGGATACACCCAAACAATTACAAGTTTAGTGGCGCGCTGAATGGGCATAGATCACAGCTGGGTGTCGATTCCTTGGGGCCGAATGCGAGGGCTCGTACAGCGCCGGCCGGGAGTATGGTTTTCTCATGGCGAATGATCCGGAACTCATCTTCCTGAAGCGGCTTCAGGCGCGCGGGCACTGGGGCATCAAGCGCGGGTTGGACAACCCGCGGGCGCTGCTCGAGGGGCTGGATCGCCCGGATCAAGCCTTCCCCGCGGTGCTCATCGCGGGCACCAATGGCAAGGGATCCACCGGGGCGTTTCTGGCCAACGCCCTGAAGGCGGCAGGCCTGCGCGTGGGTTGGACCACTTCGCCGCATCTCGTGTCTCCCGCCGAACGAATCTGGCTGGATGGCGCCTTCCTGGATGAACCCGGGCTGGATGCGCTGCTGGGCGACGTATTTGCCGCCGAAGCGACCGTGGGCATCCAGGCCACCTATTTTGAGCTGATGATTGCCGCGGCCCTGCTGGCGTTCCAGCGCGCCGATGTGGATATCGCGCTGGTGGAGGTGGGCCTGGGGGGGCGCTGGGACGCCACCAATATCCTGGATCCCATCCTCACGGCGCTGACGAATGTGGCGCTGGATCATACGCAGTACCTCGGAACCACCCGCGAAGCCATCGCCCGCGAGAAGCTCTGCACGGCGCGGAAGGGACGCCCGCTCGTGCTTGGGCCCAGCCTGGACGTCGCCTGGATTCGGCCTCTGCTGGAGGTGGAACCGACGATTCAGGCCGCGCCGCCGCTGGTGGCTGAAGCCATCGCCTGGGATCACAGCGTGGTGTCGGGCCATCGGGTGGGCCTGGCGGGGCGTCACCAATTGGATAACCTTGCGACCGCCTTCGAGGTACTTCGACAGCTTCGAAGCCTTGGCTTCCAACTGCCGGAAGACGCCGTCTGGCAAGGGATTTCCAAAACCCGCTGGCCGGGGCGCTTGTGGGCGGTGCCTGGGCTTGAGAACGTCTGGGCGGATGGCGCGCACAACCCGGACGGGGCGCGGGTGCTTTCGCAGCATGCCGTGGCCTGCGGTGTGCATCCCCACATCGTTTTTTCCGTCATGGCGGATAAGGATTTCAGCGAGATGGCCGAGGCCCTCCGCCGCATGGAGCCCGCATCCATCACCCTGGTCCACGGGGAAGACGAGCGCTATGCCCGTGAGCAATCCCTTCAAGCGGTCTGGGGGCCGCTGCCCGTGCTGGATCTGGGCCAGGCTGCGGAGATGCTGGGTCGCCCCGCGGAAGGGCCGCGGCTGGTCACGGGATCCCTGTTCTTTATCGGCGATCTGCTGCGGACCCTGGGGCTTCAGTTGCGAGGATGAGCGGCCGATAACATGGCCATGTCGTTGTCTGCCTTGACCATGCTTCTGCTCGCGACGCCGGCCCTGGTTCCGGGGATGTCCTCGCTTGCGGGAACGCCCCCGCTGCGGATCGTCTCCGTGGTGCGCCCAGGCTTGCCTCCCTATGAGGATGAGAACCGCTTGTACCGCATCGAAGGCGAAGGTTGCGCCCGCATGCACCAAGGCGAACCCATCGTTCTGCAGCGCAAGGGCGAGCAGCGCGATCTGGGCAGGTTGAAGGTCGTCGGTGCCTACGGCGGCTACGCGCTGGCCCAGGTCGTGACCGCCGGCGAGACCTTTCCGCTCAAGGGCGATCTGGTCTATGCGGTCGAAGGACCCAGGCCTCTCCCCTCAATGGTGGCCAGCAAGCCTGCGGAACTGGCCTCCGGCGCCGCCTTGGGCGCTTTGCCCGTCCACCCTCTTTCGGAGCCTGCGCCACTCACCAGCGCCCACCCGTCTCCCCAGCGCCAAGGCCAACAGCAGCCCATCTACTTCCTCAAGGGCGACGCCCGTCTTTCGCCGGGGGCCCTGGTCAAGCTCAAGCGCTGGGTCGACGAATGGGGGACTGAGGGTGCGTGGATCGTGGGGTACCCGGATGAGGCGAATGCGGAACTCACGCAGACCCGGGCCCAGGCGCTGCGGGCGGAGCTGATTCGCCTGGGTGCGGCATCCATCCAACTGAAGGTTGTTCGGGAAGCGCCCAAAGGTCGGTACGACGCGCTCCTGATCGCCTGGGAACCTCGATAGACTGGCCGAGGATATGGCGATCTCTCCCGGTTTGATGATTGGGCCCTACGAAATCCTCTCGCGGCTCGGCGTGGGGGGGATGGGCGAGGTCTATTGCGCGAAGGATCGCCGCCTGGGCCGCAAGGTGGCCATCAAGGTGCTGCTGCCCGCCTTTGCCGAAGACCGCGAGCGCCTGGGCCGCTTCGAGCAGGAAACGCGGACGCTGGCCCTTCTCAATCACCCGAACATCCTGCAGATCTACGACAGCGGCTCCCATGAAGGATCGCCCTACATCGTCATGGAGATGCTGGAAGGCGAAAATCTGCGTGACCGCCTGGACGGCAAGGCGCTGCCCTTGCGCAAGGCGCTGGAGATCGCCAAACAGATCGCGCGGGGGTTGGCCGCGGCGCACGAAAAGGGGATCACGCACCGCGACCTGAAACCCGAAAACATCTTCCTCATGAACGATGACCGGGTGAAGATCCTCGATTTTGGCCTCGCCAAGTTCCGGATCCCGGAATCCGCGAATACCGAAATCACCCAGGCGCTGGCGGCCATCCCTTCCGTCACCGAGGTCGGCATGGTGGTGGGCACCGTCGGATATCTTTCCCCGGAACAGGTGGTGGGTCGGGCGGCGGATTTCCGATCGGACATCTTCTCCTTTGGCGTGGTGCTGTGGGAGATGCTCTATGGTGTGCGGCCCTTCCGCGGGGCTTCGACCGTAGAGACGATGCACGCGATCCTGAAGGATGACCCCCTGGTGGTGGATCCGGAGATACCGCTGCCTCAGGAGCTGCTCCGTATCCTGTACCGCTGCATCGAGAAAGATCCCAAGGCCCGCTTTCAAAGCGCGCTGGATCTAGCGTTCAGCCTGGATTCCATGGCCTTCACCAGCCTCAGCCAGATGGTGCCGGCGATGCCGACCAAGAGGCGCAGGCTTTGGGCGTGGGCTGTGGCTTCGGGTCTGGGATTGCTCCTGCTGGGGGGCGGCCTGTGGCTGGGGGCAGGGCCTCGCGCCAAGCCCCAGGCCCTCAGCTTCCAGCGCCTCACCTATCAGAATGGCCGCATCCAGGGCGCCCGCCTTGGCCCCGACGGCGTGACCTATGTCTACTCGGTTTCCTTTGGCGGTGGACCTTGTGAATTGCGCATGGGCCGCATGGACGGTCTGGGCACGCGGTCGCTTGGGATGCCCCTGGGATCGCGGGTGCTCTCCATCAGCCAGAACGGCGAGATGGCGCTTCTGCTGAATGCCTCTGAAGACGGTCCGGGGCTATTGGCCCGGGTGCCGATGAGCGGCGGCGCTCCGCGCGAGATCGCCAGTGGCGTCTATGCGGCGGACTGGAGTCCCGACGGCAAGGCGTTGGCCATCGTGCGCGACAGCCCTGGCAACCGATGGCGCGTGGAATACCCCATCGGAAACCCGGTTTTCGAAGCGCCAAACACCTTCAAGCTCGGAGGTCTGAGCGTGTCGCCCAAGGGCGATCAGGTGGCGTTCTCGGTCATCTCCTCGGTGGCCGTGGGAGAGCTTCGTGTGGTGGATCAGAAAGGAAAGGGCAAGGTCCTGGTCAAGGGACAGTGCGATAGCCCGGTCTGGTCACCCAAAGGCGATGAGATCCTATTTCCCAAGGTTTTCCAGGATGATCGCCGCGAGTTGCGGGCCGTGACCCTCTCCGGGCGCGAGCGCCTGCTCTACCCGGTGCTGGGGCGCGTCACCATCCACGACATCTCTCCGAATGGCAAGGTGCTGATGGATCATCTGCTCGTGCGCCACGGCATCCTGGCCAAGGGGCCCAAGGATGCGGCCGAACGGGACCTTTCGTGGCTTCAGTCCTCCCTCGTGGCGGATATGTCGCCGGATGGACAGTCCATGCTCTTTGGCGAACTGGCGGAAGGCCGAGAGACGGGCGGCGCGTACCTCCGCCGGTTCGATGGCACCGAAGCGGTGCG
>Ga0116170_10001236_pt1 | contig 26082 bp, 23 predicted proteins | sample AD_JPNHW1_MetaG_FD_89797 | JGI IMG/M metagenome (GOLD analysis project Ga0116170, IMG submission 89797) | Active sludge microbial communities of municipal wastewater-treating anaerobic digesters from Japan - AD_JPNHW1_MetaG | ecosystem: Engineered > Bioreactor > Anaerobic > Digestate | place... | reverse complement strand
TTCTTGGCCTTCTTAGCCTTCTTGGCCTTCTTCTCGGCCTTGGGCTCTTCAGCCTTCTTCTCTTCGGTGCCGAGGGCCTTCTTCACTTCTTCCTTGGCAGGAGCGGCTTCCTTCTTGGCAGCCTTCTTGGCCTTCTTGGCGGCCTTCTTCTCGCCCTTGCACTCTTCAGCCTTCTTCTCTTCGGTGCCGAGGGCCTTCTTCACTTCTTCCTTGGCAGGAGCGGCTTCCTTCTTGACAGCCTTCTTGGCGGCAGGCTTCTTCGTCTCCACCTTCTTGGTGGGCTCGGCCTTTTCGGCTTTCTTGGGCTCTTCCGCGAAAGCGGGGCTGATCAACGCAGCGGCCATCAGCAGAGCGGCAAGCTTGTTCATAACATCTCCTTTTTGTTCCGGATCATCCGGATCACGGTGGGAGACAAGCACAGGGCGAGCCAAAACACAAAACCATACAAAACAGCATTTATAAATTGCACCCGCAGAAATGACGTGTGGGATCTTGCGACGCGATGCAATCTGCAACATTTCAGAGCTCTTCGTTTTGATCCCCCAGCCCCAGGTCGCGGAGCTTGCGGTACAGGGTGGTTCGATCCTTCCCAAGGATTTCGGCGACGCGACTCTTCCGGTGCTCGTGCTTGAGCAGCACCTGGATGTAGCGCCGTTCCAGATCCTCCAGAGTCGGTAGGTGATCCCAGCCTTCCACCAGCTCCATGAGGGGGGCGAGCGGATGGATGATCTCGACGTTGCGGGTCCGCAGATCCTCGCGCACCTTCTCCGGGATGTCTTCGGGGGTGATCTCTCGGCCGCGGCTCATCTGGGTGGTGTGCTCGATGACATTGGCCATTTCCCGCACGTTGCCGGGCCAAGTGTAGCGCTCCAGCATCTGGCGGGCGTCGCTGCGAACCACGTAGGTCTGCTTGTCCTTCTGGCCGCACTCGGCCAGGAAGTGATCCAGCAGCAAGGGAATATCCGAAATGATGCGACCGCTGTGTTCGTCCTTGGACCAGCGCTCACGCAGGGGCGGGACGCGAATTTCCACCACGCTCAGCCGGTAGTAGAGGTCTTCCCGAAACTTGCCGTTCTTCACCATCTGGGAGAGATCCCGGTTGGTGGCGGCGATCACGCGCACATCCACCTGGACGGTCTTGTTCCCGCCCACCCGGCGGACCTCGTGTTCCTGAAGAACGCGCAACAGACGGACCTGGAAGCTGGGCGAGGTTTCACCCACCTCGTCCAGGAAAATGGTTCCGCCGCTGGCTTCTTCGAACAGACCTTTCTTGTCGCAGATTGCGCCGGTGAATGCTCCCTTCACATGACCGAAGAGTTCCGATTCCAACAGTGTTTCGCTGAGCGCGCCGCAGTTGATGGGGACGAAGGGGCGGTCCTTCCGGTCGCTGCTCTGGTGGATGGTGCGCGCGACCAGTTCCTTGCCGGTGCCGCTTTCGCCTGCGATCAGCACCGTGGTGCGGCTGTTCTGAAGGGAGGCGATGGTGCGGTAGACATCCATCATCTTGGGGCTGGATCCGATCATGACGCTGCGCTGAAGCCGGGGCGTGGCGCCCGCGGGCTTGCGGCCTTCGCGGCTCTCCTTGCGAACGATCGCCCGCTTCACGAGGGCCTTCAGCTCCTCGTTGTTCCAGGGCTTGGAAATGAAGTCGAAGGCCCCTTCCCGGACAGCCTCAAGTGCCTTCTCCAGGGTCCCGAACCCGGTCAGCAGAATGGTTTCCACGCCCAGAGGCTTGGCGATCCTCAGCAGGTCCAGGCCATCCTGGTCGGCCTCCAGGTTGATGTCCGACAGCATCAACTCAAAGCCGCCCTGGTTCAAAAGCTCGATGGCGTCCTTGGGGCGGGTGGCCTTGGCAATCTCCAGGTCCATTCCGTCCTTGCCTTCGGTCAGCAGAAGCTCCAGGAGGTCGCAAGTCTCTTTGCTATCGTCCACAACCAGGATGCGGGCCATTTTTTTCCTCACAACATTCAAAAAAATCAATGCACCAAGGGTGGTTCACTCAAGACAGATGCATTACCATGAGCTCCAACTCATCGCGATAAAGGACGGAGGCTCCATGAAGACAGCCTTGCGGATTTTCTTTCTCTCGGCAATGGCAACCCTTGCAGCAACCGCTGGGGATTTGACCATCACCTACGACTATGCGGCCAAAGGCCCGCTCTGGACGGGCGGCAAGGGCGTAGAAACCCAATTCATGAACGCCAACTACATGAAGGTGGCCAACGAGGCCACGCGCACGGACACGCTGGTGGACTACGGCAAAGGCGTCTTCTACACCATCAATCACAAGGACAAGAAGATCCAGCTCTTCACGTTCGATGATCTCGTGGCCGTGGGGGATGCCCTCGCCAGCCGTTCTGAGGCCGCCGCCAATGTGCCGGGTTTCCTGCAGGGCATGCTGGGCGGGGATGATGGTGACGTCAAAGTCGAGTCACAGGGCAGCGAGACCATCCTGGGCCGCGAGGCCAAGAAATACCGGGTGACCCTCGGCAAGCTGGTGAACGAAGTCAGCCTGGACCCCACGCTGAAATCGCCCATCAATGCGGCCGCCTACGCCCGATTCACGCGATTGAGGGGCAACGCTCTGGGCCTCGCGGGCGGCAATATGCGCAAGGTCTACGTTGAACTCAGCAAGCTCAAGGGCATGGCGCTGCGCTCCCACATCTCTGGCTTCATGGGCACCGATTCCCAGATGGTGGCCACTGCGGTGAAAACCACAGATATCCCCGCCAGCGTATTCGCGCTGCCCGCCGGGTACGCCACCGAGGACCAGGGCAAAAAGTTGTTGAAGAGCCTCAAACACGAGTGATGTCGTCAGCCCACCGCGATCAGGCCATGCCTGATCTGCGGGCTTCGCGCGTCAGGCGGTAACCCATGAGGGCCGAGACCAGCGCCATCGCCGAGGCCGCGGCCCATCCCAACCGAAACGCCATCGCGCCGAAGTGAGGCTCGCTGCGCCCGATGATCTGGCCGATGAAGAAGGCCCCCAGGCCGATGCCGGAGTCAAAGGCGAACAGCATCGCGCCGAAAGCGGCCCCCCGGCGCGCGGGATCCACCCGATCCAGCACATAGAGGTTCACCAGGGTGTACATCATGCTGTAGCCGGCGCCGTAGACCAACGCGGAGGCCGCGTGCCGCGAATCCCCGCCGGGCAGCAGGGTCAGACACAGCAATCCGCCGAAGGCCATCCAAAGCATGGCGGGCAGCCATCGCAGGGGGCGATCACCAAAACCCGTGCGGGTCACCACGATGCGCAGGGCCACCATGCCCACGGCCATGCAGCTGAGGAACATCCAGGGCCGACCGTGGCCCAGCTTCAGGATCTCCTGCGGGGTGAAGGTGCCCAGGCTGCCGTAGCCCAGCGCGGTCGTGAAGAGCATGACGCAGGGCGCGATCATCACGCCGCCGGGCAGCTTGAAGGCCGGATGATCGCCGCGCTCCTTGCGATCCCTGGGCAGGCTGAAGCCGAGCAGGGCGATCAGCAGGAAGATCGCGCCCAGCGTGAAGGCCAGGCCGGGAAAGCCGAAATGCCGGAAGAACGCCAACCCCGCAATGGGCCCAAAAATGACGCCCCCGGGGCTGGCGAGGCCGTAGAGCGAGACGCCCGCGGCGCGGTGCTCCTCGGGCAGCACCTCGCCCAGGATGGGCATGGTTGTGGTGAGCAGCCCCGACCAAACGATGCCATGCGGTAGGGCCAGCAGGGGGAACATCCACCACCGGGAGATGAGGCCATACAAGCCCACGCAAAGGGCGAAGCCCGCCGCCGAGACGATCATCAACCGGCGGTGGCCCATGCGATCGCCCAGGGGGCCCGTGAACAGCGCGCCGCAGGCGGATCCGCCCGTGAAGACCGACATGAAAAGCCCGGTCTGTTCGCGTCGCGCGCCCAGCTCCAGCAATCGCAGCGGCACCGTCGGGAAAAGCTGGAAAGCCGCAATGAAGGTGAGAAACGTGACGCTGCAAATCAGAAGGAAGGCCGGCGAACGCAGCGGTGACGACATGGACTTCGACATGATCCCAGTGTGGCAGAAGGGATTCCCGCATCGTCACGGCCGCGCTGGTAGGATCCTTCATCACATCTCGCGGGAAGCCCATGATCTCCATCGGTGAAGCCTTCAGCTCGGCCATCGCGCGCACGAAGCGCATCCTTTTCCAGCCTTTCGACGCCGGAAAATGGTTCACGCTCGGTTTTTGCGCATTTCTCGCCAACCTGTGCAGCGGAGGAGGGGGCGGTGGCGGAAGCCGCTTCAATGTGCCCACGGGCGGCGGGAACACGGGAAGCTCGGGCGGACCCGAGTTCGATGCCTGCGCCCGCTGGGTGATGGGACACCTGCCACTGGTCATCACGCTCGGCGTACTGCTTGCGATGTTCGTGATCACGCTGATGGTGGTGTTCCAGTGGCTGGGCAGCCGCGGGGCCTTCATGTTCCTGGACGGCGTCATCCGGGATCGCGGCTCGGTGGTCGAGCCCTGGCATCGCTTCCAGAAACCGGGCAACAATCTCTTCCTGTTCCGGCTGCTCTTGGGGCTGGCGACCCTGGTGCTGCTCGCCCTGATCGCGGCGCTCGCACTGGGGTTGGCCTGGCACGATCTGCGCAGCCGACACTTCGGCGCTGGTGCCGTGGTGGCCCTCGCAACCGGCCTTCCGCTGTTCATCCTATGGGCGCTGGGGGCTTCGCTGCTGGATCAGGTCCTGACGGATTTCGTGGTGCCCATCATGTACCGGCGGGGAATCAGCACGATGTCTGCCCTGCGTGTCTGGTGGCGCGAGCTGGTGCCGGGGCACGGATGGGAATTTGTCTCCTTCTATCTGCTCAAGCTGGCCCTGGCGCTCGCGGCGTTCATCGCCATCCTCCTGGGCACGTGCTGCACCTGCTGCCTGGCCGCGCTGCCGTACATCGGCACGGTGTTCTTCCTGCCGCTCTACGTCTTCTTTCGCTGCTATTCCCTGGGCTTCCTGGAGCAGTTCGGCGAGGAATGGACCCAAACCCCCGTCGAGGACTGAATTTCAGTTTCATGAATCCACCGCCGATGGTTCTCGTGTTCACCTTCAACGAGGAAATTTCCGCCATGATGGCCGAATAAAACCCGTTGTTTTCAGTGGAGGAATCATGAACATCGCAAGACTCATCGCCGCCACCGCCTTCGCCCTCACCGGGACCTGCGTGCAGGCCCAGGACGTCCACTTCGGCGCCCAGGCCACGCTAGCCCTGCCCCAGGGGGATATGGGCAAGAGCGACGCCCTGGACGGCAAGCTGGGGTACGGGCTGGGCATCCACGCGCTGGTGCCTCTCCAGGGCGGACACGCCCTCGTTCCGCGTCTGGACTACACGATGTACAAACGCAGCCTCGAAGGGGACGCAGATCTCAAGGTCAACGTGCTGGCCGTCGGAGGCGACTACAACTACTTCGTCAGCGAAAAACCAGGTGATGGTTTCTATGTCCTGGCAGGTCTGGGCTACAGCTCCATGAAGTGGGAGATCAGCGCGGGGCCCTTCTCCATCAATGAAACCAAGGGGACGTACTACCTGGCAGTGGGCGGCGGATTCCAGTTCACGCCCAACGTCGGCGTCGAACTGCGATACACCCACGCCAATTACACGGATCTGGGCAGCAGCATCAACCCGTCGATCAAGGAAGATGTGACGGGGCCCGCCATCAACGCGAGCGTATTCTTCCGCTTCTGACCCCCTCAAACCGCACGTGAAGGCCTCTTTCGGGGCCTTCACGTGCAGATGCGCCTTGATCAGAATTCCTACCCGGCTTGAAACTGGAAGCGGCAGGGGGGAGACCAAATGGCATTGGCAATGATGGGGCGCGTCGAAACCGTCCGAAACTGGTTCGAGCGCAAGGGCCTGCAAGAGAGCGAAAAGCTGGCCCTGGTGATCTTCACGTGCGTGATCATCCTATGGGGCGTGCGCCTGGTGGCCAAGGCCGTGCGCAAGGCCGTGGGCAGGGAGCATGTGCTGAAGGCGGAGGCCGAGCGTCGCGCCAAGACCCTGGGCTCGGTGCTGGAAAACACCGCGCGCATCCTGGTGCTGGCGTTCTTCGTGCTGACGACCCTGCAGGAATTCGGCGTCAATATCAGCCCCCTGATCGCGGGCGCGGGCATTGCGGGCGTGGCGGTCGGCTTCGGCGCCCAGAGCCTGGTCAAGGACGTGATCGCGGGCTTCTTTCTGCTGATGGAAAACCAGTACGGCGTGGGCGATATCATCGCCGTGGATGATCGCCGCGCGGGCACGGTGGAGCGCATGACGCTGCGCATCACGCAGATCCGCGATTCGGAAGGGCGGGCGCACTATGTCCCCAACGGCTCCATCAACCAGGTGGTCGTCCTCAGCAAGGATTACGCCCGGGCGCTGGTGGATATCGAAATCCAGGGGGACCAGGACCCGGATCGGGCCATGGAGATCCTGGGCGAACTGGGGCAAGGCCTGCTGACGGATCGTCCCGAGCAGGTGCTGGAGGCCACCGATGTGAAGGGCGTTGAAGCCATCAACGCCAGCGGCATCCTGATCCGCACCCTCACGAAGACCGCGCCGGGTGCCCAGTGGGACGTGGCGCGCGAATACCGCCGCCGCGCGCTGCTGCGCCTGCGGGAAGCGGGCATCGCCCTGGCGACGCCGGTCGGCTCGCGCTGATCTTCTGGTGGCTCGATCCATTCCAGACGACGGGGACGGGCTGCGCTAGGCTGGAGAGGTTCTGCCGGAGTTTCCCATGCGCCATCTCCTTTTGTCAGCCTGCCTCGCCCTGGTGTCCCTGCTGTCTGGAACGCGAGCGCTGGCGGCCGAGCCGACCTGGACGCCGGAGAAATGGTTCGACAAGGCCAAATCGCCCCGCATCGCGAACTACCACATCCAGGCGGCGCTGGACTGGGAGCACAAGACGCTGGAGGGCAGCGAAACCATCTCCTGGCGCAACGCCGGCACGGCCCCCACGCAGGAATTCCCGCTACACCTCTATCTGAACGCTTTCCGGGGACCGCAAAGCCTGTTCCAGCGGGAGGGCGGAGGGCTTTTCAGGCGCAAAGGGATGAGCCGGGCCAATCCCGACGACTGGGGCTACTGCCAGCTTCAGGGCGTGAGCCTCGGAGGGCACAAGCTGGACGGCCACTTCGGCGAGGATGAGACGGTCTACTGGGTGCGCCTGCCCAAAACCGTGGCACCGGGCGAGACAATCCAGGTCCTGGTGCAATGGACCTCGCGTTTCCCCCGCAACGCGGAACGCACGGGCTGGGGCGGGGATTCCATGCGCGAATCTCATTTCCTCATGGGCGCCCAGTGGTTCCCCAAGGTGGGCGTGTATCAAGGCGATCACTGGATTTGCCATCCGTATCACGCCTTCACGGAATTCTTCTCGGATTTCGGTGTCTACGACGTGGAGCTGTCCATGCCCAATGCCCTGCTGCTGGCGCACGTTGGCACGCAGACCAATTTCAAGACGAATGACGATGTCACCAAGGACCCCAAGCGGCCCTTGAACGTGATCTGGAAACTGCACGCCGAAGATGTCCACGATTTCGCCTGGGCCGTGGCCCCGAAGCGCAGCTGGGCCTGCGAGCGCCACACCTATCGCGGCGTCCAGGTGTTCTACTACTACCAGCCCGAGCACGGCATGAACCTGGATCGCCAGCGCTTCGCCATCGAGGCCGCGCTGAAGCACGCGGGCGAATGGTACTTCCCGTATCCCTACCCGACCTTGAGCGTCGTGGACGTGCCTGATGAGGCCGCCAGTGCGGACGGCATGGAATACCCCACGCTCATCACCAGCAGCTCGACGACCTTCGATCCCCTCAAATTCAGGGCCTCCGTGGAACTGACGGCCATCCATGAATTCGGCCATCAGTATTTCTACGGGATGCTGGCCTCCAACGAGGCGGAAGAGCCCTGGCTGGATGAAGGCATTACGACCTGGTTCACCAAGAAGGCCATGGAGCGGGCGTTCTATTCACTGCTGGGCAGCCGCCGCTTCCAGGTGGGGCTCGATATTCTGACCCAGGCCCAGTATTGGTCGGAACCCTCGCTGGATCCCGTCAGCCGGGCCGGATACCGGATGTTCGACTTCGCCAGCTACAACCGCACCGCCTATTCGAAAGCGTCTCTGGTGCTGGATCAGCTGGAGGCCACGCTGGGACGGCCCGTGATGGAAGCGGCCATGGGCGCCTACGCCCAGGAGATGCAGTTCAAGCACCCCACGTCCAAGGATCTCAAGCGCATCCTGGAGCGCGTCTCAGGCCGCGATCTGACGGCCTTCTGGCGGGATTTCGTCGAGGGCACCGAGGTGCTGGATGTTGCCATCCAGGGCGTGAAGAACCTCGACACCTGGCAAGGCGGCTGGATGCTTTCCGGTGAACAGCTGGTCTTCGCTCCGCCCCAGGTGCTATCCCCGGGCAAGCGGGGATCCATCACCCTGGTGAGGCGCGGCGGGCTGAAGCTCCCCATCACGCTCTGGGTGCGCCTGGAGAACCGCAACGAACTGCGCATGGTGTGGGATGGCCAGGACCGCTGGACGACATTCGAATTCGAGAGCCCCGTGGTGGCTGCCGTTCTGGATCCCGATGGCAACTACCCCATGCTGAAGGATCGGCTCCACGCCAGCTACACGGCGAACCCCACGCGCCGAGGCCTGCACTACTGGAGCCAGATGGTCTGGAGTTCGATCACGGCTGTGCTGCAGGGCGCGGGTCTGGCGTAGGCACCGCATTCGCTGGAGCCGCCAACGCCGCGTCGCCCATCTGGATGCGGCGCACCACGCCGCCATCGCCCAGATCCACCAGGATCGGGAAGAACATCAGGGCGCAGTTTTCGAAGGGCTTGCTGACCGGCGCCAGCAGGGCGGAGCGCTTGGCCTTGGATAGCCTTTCGCTCAGGATGCGCGCTTCGCTCAGGCTGGGTTCCAACAGCGAATCCTGCTCCTCCGGCTGGGCGCCATCGACCGTGGGAACCAGCCAAGTGGTCCCGGAAGCCAGCTCCGGCAGGCCGTCCTTGGGCGCGGCGGCGATCCACACGCGCTTGCCACCGGATTCCTGGCCCATCTCGCCAAGCGTGGAGTCCACGGGCAGCATCTCCGGCAAACGCCAAACGCGGAACCTCGGCGAGGGCGCGCCCAGCAGTGCGAAGGCCCGCTGGAAGGCCAGAATCGTCTGGGATGAAGCCCCATCCCAGCGCTCCTTGATCTGCGTGAGCCGGCCTTCGTCCGCTTCCGCCAGCGCGAAGCACAGTGCATGTCGAAGGGCATATCCGAAGAGCAGCTCGCCGGGACGCGCCGCGGCGAGCAGGCGATCCTCCCATGCGCGACGCAGCTCGGGCTGGAAGGCACCTGCCCGCACCCGGCGCTGCCCCCAGCGCCAGAAGGCGAGACGGCTGCCCGCTTCCTTCAATCCCTGGGCCTTCACGCGGTCTGGCCATTGCCCTTCCGGGCTGTTCAGCAAGGCCCCGATCGAATCCGCTTCCGCCCATGCCTTATCCCCCTTGCGGAACGGATTGGCAGGAACGCCTGGAGCGAAAGCTGCCGCAAGCCATCGCAGGCTCGGCCGATCCGCAGGCCGGACAGACGCGGCCCAGGGCTGCTGGGCGAAATCGAACGGGCCATCGCCAAGGCCATCCCGCAGATCGTAGGCCTCGAACAAGCGCGCCTCCGCCTCCACGCGGGTCAGCATGTTCGGCGCAGCGGCCTTTCTGGCGCGAGGCGCGGCGGGCATCGGCGTTGACATCGAGCCCGCCAACAACAGGAGCAGGGGCGAGACGGCGAGCGAGCGAAACACCGGGATCGTTTTCACGGGGACTCCACGCGGAAGGAAATTCCCTGAGAGAATGACAGACCCGGCCCGCGCCGGGTTCGCGGAGTCCTCATGAAGCCTCTTTCCGCCGTCGATCGCCTCGTGGTGGCCCTGGATGTGCCCACCGCCGCTGAAGCCCTGGATCTGGCCCGCCAATTGAAGGGCCGGGTCGGCATGCTGAAGGTGGGCCTGGAGCTGTTCTGCGCGGAAGGTCCTGGTTTCGTGCGCCAGCTTCAGGAACAGGCGCCGGTCTTTCTCGATCTGAAGCTGCACGATATCCCCACCACGGTGAACCGGGCCCTTCAGGCACTGCTGCCGCTCGACGTTCGGCTGATCAATATCCACGCCCAGGGCGGCCCCGCCATGATCGAAGCCGCCGCAGAAGCGGTACGCGCGCATCGCGCCAAGGGTGGCTGCACCGAACTGCTGGCCGTGACCGTGTTGACCAGCCTGGATCGCGAAGCCCTGGCCGCCACCGGGCACACCTCTGACCCTGGCGATCTGGCGCTTCAGCTCGCCCGCGTCGCCCGGGATAACGGCGCGGACGGCGTGGTCTGCTCGGCGCAAGAAGCCGCCGCCGTGCGCGAAGTCTGTGGCGAGGCCTTCCACCGCCTGACGCCGGGCATCCGCCCCGGCGGCGCTGCGACGCAGGATCAAGCCCGGGTGGTGACCCCCAAGGATGCCCTGCGCAAAGGCGCGACCTGGCTGGTGGTGGGTCGGCCCATCACGCGCGCCGCCGATCCCGCCGCCGCAGCGGACGCGATCCTGGCCGAGATGGGCGGGTTCTGAGGCGGCCGTGAACATCTCCTCGCCCCTGGTCTTCCGGCCCAGCGCCCTTCAGCGCGGGCTTTGCGCCTTGCTCTGTGCTGGATCGTGGGTCGTCGGAATACGCACCCTGGCGCTGCTGCTGGAGCGACTGCCCGTGCTGCGCGGAACCCTGAAGATCGCCGAGGCTTCGGGCGAGCCGACCTTCTGGATCCAGGTTGCCCTCGTCTCCGCCATCGCCTCCTGCGTGGTGGGAGGCGTCCTGCTGGCGCTATCGGTCTACGCCCTGCTCATGGTGGAGAGCTGCACCGTGCTGGTGGATGAACTGGGCATCGCGGTGGAACTCGCCGCCCTGCCCGGATTCCTGGCCCGATGGGCGGGCGCGGGCCGCCTGACCTGGAAAGAGGTCTCCAGCCTGGAAAAGGGGCCGCTGCTCTTTGCCATCCGGGGGGACGGCGCACCTGCCGAAGCGGCTGCGCACCAACCTCGATCGCGGGCTTCCATCACGCTGCGCTTCGTGCTGGTGGATGAACTGGAACAACTGGTGAACCTCATCATCGAGCGCAGCCCGAACCTGAAGTTCAAGTCCTGAAGGAAGGCCGTGGAAAGGCATCCCCTCTTTTCCGGTCGAGGCAAGCTGACGCCAGTCGAATTTTAGACAATCGCTGTCAAAACGCTGTGAGCCAGCGCTGCGTCGTCCGTTCCGATGGCTTCGCCCCTCTTGATGCCCTCCTCGGACGCAAAAGCCGCGCGAAGGTGGATGCGTCCATCCGGCAGGGGCTGGGCCAGGACACCCAATGGCAGTTGGCATCCTCCACCGAGCCCGGCCAGGACGGAACGCTCCAGGCGGACGCAACGCTCGGCGAGCGGATCGTGGAGCGCCGACAGGCATTGGACAATGTCTGTCCGATCTTCGCGCGTCTCGACCAGCAGCGCGCCCTGGGCGGGAGCGGGCAGCAGTTCCTCGAAGGACAGCGGCCGCACCTCGACGTCCGACAGATCCAGACCCAACCGCCGCAATCCAGCGGCCGCGAGGACCGTGCCGTGCAGAGGCTCGCCCCGCAGCGCGCCGTTCCGCACGTGCTGGACGCGGGTGGGCACGTTGCCGCGAATCCATGTGAAGACGGCCTCGGACATGGACGCGCGCAGGCATCGCGCCCGACGCTCTGAACTGGTGCCGATCACTGGGCGGGAGGGCGCATCCAGGCGCATCACCAGCCAATCGCCAGGATCCTCGCGGGGCGGAACGCAGGCGGTGATGACGCCCGCAGGTCGCTCCAGCGCCACGTCTTTGAACGAGTGCACCAGCAGATCGACCTCGCCCTCCAATAGCGCCGATTCCAGCTCCCGGGTGAAGAACCCGCTGCCGGACAGCTTATCCAGAGGCCCGGCCTGCCAGCGGTCCCCGTGGGTGGTGAAGCGTCGCCACTGGACCTCGTGGCCCGTGGATGCAAGAAACGCCGCGATGGACTGGGCCTGCCCCACCGCCAGTTCGGAGCCACGCGTTCCCAACGTGATTTTCATGCCGGCGTGATCCTCATGAAGAAACCCGGTCCTGGTGCATGGCGCGGAAGGACAGCGTGCGGCCTCGCTTGAGCAGCTGGCGCAAAGTCTCGCGGTCCGCATCATCCAGGCTCGAAAGTCCGCTCAGAGCTTCGGCCTCAAGCTGCTCCCAGGCTTCCGCAAGGCGATCCTGGGCCCGGTGCGCGCCCAGCTTGCGATCCCGTTCCTCGGCCCGCTTCAGCAATCGCACCACGGCACCCGCGAGATGGGATTCCGCGCTCTCGGAGGCCTCCTGGCGGCGCGCCCGGACGGATTCCGTTTCCGCAAGAAAGCGGGTGAGATCCACGCGATGCACCCACGGCAGCTGGGCCAGATCGGGTTCCGTATCGTGGGGCAGCGCCAGGTCCAGCAGGCGCAGGGGCGGCCGATCCAGATGGCGCCAAGCCGCCAGGGTGAAGAGCGGACGAGGGCTGGCGGTGGCGCTCACCACCGCATCGAAGCCCGCCGGACTGCGCTGGAGTTCTTCCAGGGGCACCGTGGGCAGGCCAAACGCCTCGGCCTTGGACATGGTGCGGTTGGCGACGCTGATGGCGAAACCCCGCTCCGGCAGGCGCTCGCTCAGGTAGCGGCTCATGGGGCCGACGCCCACGATGGCGATGCGGGATCCCTGGGACAGATGCTGCTCCAGGTGATGCAAGGCGGCGGAAGCCACGCTGGCGCTACCATCCGCCAGCCCGATGCGGGATCGAAGCCGTTCCGCCTCCCGCAGCACATCCTCCATGGCCGCCTGGGCCTCTGGGCCCGCCGCACCGCAGATCCGGGCCTGCTCCACCGCCGTCCGCAACTGATCGACGATCTCGCGATCGCCCAGATTGGCGCTATCCAGCCCGGTGGCGACTTCCAGCAGATGCCGCCAGGCGGATTCGCCCTGCATGCGGGTCACGCGCCCGTCCAGGCCCAGGGCGTCCCCATCCCCCCCCCAAAGGATCCACATCACGCGCTGACAGGTGGCCAGGTAGACCATCTCCCGGGCGTCGGTGATGCGCATCCAGCGAAAGAGATGCTCGGGAACCCGGTCCCGCAGCACGTGCCGCGCCACGAGATCCAGCTCGTGCTGGGGGGCGCGGAAAGTGAGCAGCAGGGGATGCATCGAGGTTTGGCAGAAGGTTCAGTCTGAATCCTGAACGCCCAGGCTCTGGCCGCGCAGATGCGGCGGGACCGGGCTCGCCTGCTGAGAAAGCGCAGGCTGCAGGACTTGGTTGTTCGCGGCCGGGCGGGGCGGCTGATGGCTGCCCAACACCTTGGACATCTGCTCAGCGCCCACCATGCATTCCAGGCGCTCCAGCTGCTCCGCCGTGGGGAAACCCTCATAGCGCAGGCGGCGGGGGCCCCAGATATCCACCGGCGTGCCGCTCAGCTCGGGGATGCGCGGCAGGGTCTGGCGCACATAAAGCCCCAGGGGCTTGCCCTGGGCGGAGACGAAACCCACGAGATCCGAATCCGGCAGAAGCACCGACGTGCCTTCGATCCACAACGCGTAGCTGATGGCCCTGCCCTGCTGCGTGCGCAACAGGCCCATCTCGGCGGGCTGGCCGAGCGCGGGGTCCAGGTCTTCGCTCTGGATACGGTAGGCGTGCAGCAGGTCGCCCTGGCGGAACTCCCGCTGGGGCTGGGCGATGGGATGGGGATCCTGCAGATTGGCCGGCAGGATGCCACCATCCACGAACTGAAGGATGGTCCCCATCAGGCGGGGATGCTCGCTGCTGGCGAGGGTGCGACCGATGGCATCCACCAGCTTGGGCAGCAGCACCTGGGGCGCGGCCAGAAGCACGCCGCCTGAAGGCACGGCGACAAAGGTGTTCTGTCCCGGAAAGAGGTGGGACCAGAGCTCTGGAAGCAGGAGGCGAGCGGAATCCACGCCGTCGCCATAGGCGCTCTGGTAGATGCCGCTGGGAAGACGCTGGAAGGGCACCCTCTTGGATTTCTCCATCAGGTGATCCAGGGCCCGCTCCAGCACATCCGCTTCGGAAACGCCCCACAGGGTAAGCCACGCCGCGGGCATGACCTGGCTGCCCACCAGCACGCGCTGGCTGAGGCCTTCGATGAAGGGGCGGTAGAAGAAGTTCTCGCGCTCGGCCTGCCACGCGGGCACCACCTGAGGCATGAGCTCGAACTGCGCGTCCACCCAGCAGGGCGGCAGGGACTGCTTGTTGCCGTGCAGCTGTGCCAGCGCGTCCACCCACGCTCGTCGACCTTCTGCGTCAAGGTGTTCGAACTCTGGCAGGAACTCTTCAATTCCGGGGTATTCGGCGGGAAGCCCCTTGGCCGTCAGCAGTTCTTCAAGGGAAGGCAGGGGCACCCGGGGGGTGCGCGAAAAGAAACGAGAAAGAAATGCCATGGGAATCCTGTTCAACACTCCATTCTGCCGCAACCGGGCGGATCGGCGGAGTGCTATCTCTCCCGGGGCGGCAGCGCGCCGACGGCGGGAGCGAGACAGGCCAAGGCCTCCTGCAGGCAGACCTCCCACGTCTCGTCCGGTACCTCGTCGAGATAGAATTCCAGGGCATTGCCGGCGGGACGGGCCTCCGGATGCGCGGACCAGACCTCAAACAGGGCATCCAGGGTGGACGTGTCCAGGCGGTTCGCCCGTAGCTTGTGGGATTTCCGACCCCGGTCCGTGTCCGGCCCCTTCATGAAAACGCCTTCCTTGCGCGTCGCATGAAACGTGAACACATGGACCCACATGGATCCAATGAACTGATTGAAGTGCAGGCAAGCGCCGTGATTGGAATGCGTGAAGTCCAGAACCCGGGTGGGGCCCTGCCAGGTCGTGCCCCACCGTTCGAGGATGGCGGCCGCCCTCGCGCGCCTTCCCGCATGCTTGAGGATATTCATGGCGACGGCATGGAAAGAATCGAGCGTGTCCAAAATCAGGCTCCAAAGACGAGATTTCAAGTTAACCCAAGCAGGCTATGTTCCGAAAGGATAAGGGGGGGCTGTCCTCCTGGGAGGGGTTTTGGCTGCAACAAATCGAAACGCTGTCGAAACTCTGATCAATCGTCGGCCCGGATCGCTTTCCAGCCTTCTATTGGCGGCGGGGGTATTGCTGCTCGTGGCCGGGGGACTGTGCCTGGCGGTGAACCAGGCGGCCTGGGTGGTCATGGGCCTTGGCCTTCTGGCCCTTTCGGGTGGACTGGTCTTCTGGAACCGCTTCCCGCGGGACCCCCTTTTCGGAGCGATCGAGTTCTGGCTTCGGGATGTCTTCGGAGACCAGCGCCGCGCCTTCAACTTGCTGCCGGTAGGGGTGTTTATCGCCAATCCCCAGGGCCGGGCCTTCCGCGCCAATCTCGAAGCCATGAGGCTTATGGACATGGATCAGGCGACCTTCCTCGGCGTGGATTGGCTGAACCCTGCGTTCTCGATCCTGGCGATGGATGGCCACCCCATGCCCTTGGATCAGACGCCCTTCCATCAAGCGATCGCCAGCCGGGAGCGAACGTCCGCCACCCTGGCCTTCGAGCAGGCTTCCAACGGCGACTGGATCTGGATCCAGATGACCGTCCAGCCCCGCTTCGATCCCCGTGGGCGGATTCGCACGCTCTTTTGCACACTGGAGGACATCACCCAGCGCCGCACGGCCGAAACCGAATTGATCATCCAGAGCTTCCGGGATCGGCTCACCTCCCTGCCCAACCGGGCGCTGTTTATGGAACGCCTGGGACAGGCCCTGCTGCGCGGCGAACGGCGCACCCGCTCCAGCGCCCTGCTGTTCCTGGACCTCGATCGGTTCAAGGTGGTCAACGATAGCCTGGGGCACGAAGCCGGAGACCAACTGCTGATCCAGGTCTCCCGGCGCATTCGCAAGGCGATACGGCCCGAGGACACGGTGGCACGCTTGAGCGGCGACGAATTCGTGGTGCTTTTCGAAGACATCCAGTCCATCAATGACGGGCTGCGCGTGGCCGAACGCATCAAGGCCTCGTTCAGCGATCCCTTCGAGCTGCTGGGCCGGGATCTCTACGTCACCTGCAGCATGGGCCTGGCCGTCGGCTCCGCCTCCATGACGCCCTCGGAACTGCTGCGGGACGCGGAGGTCGCCATGTTCCGCGCCAAGGCCAAGGACGCCGGCACCATCGAAATCTTTGATCCCAGCATCAACGCCCAGGCCATTGCGCGCTTCCACATGGAAGCGGACATGCGCCGGGCCCTGGATCGCCAGGAATTCATCCTCTACTACCAGCCTCTCGTATGCCTGCGCACAGGAATGGTCGAGGGCTGGGAGGCCCTCGTGCGCTGGAAACACCCGGAAAAGGGCCTGATTCCGCCGCTTCATTTCATTCCCCTGGCCGAAGAGACGGGCCTGATCGTGCCCCTGGGACGCTGGGTGCTGGAGGAGGCCGTCCGCCAAGCCTCGATCTGGCGCGTGCAGTTCGCATCGGATCCGCCCAGGCTCATCAGCGTCAACCTCTCGGCTCGTCAGTTCCAGCAGCAGGATCTCATCCAGACCGTGACCGATGCGCTCGACTCCAGCAATTTCGATCCGCGCTGCCTGAAGCTGGAGATCACCGAAAGCGTGATGATGAGGGATCCCAAGGCCACGCTGGAAGCCCTGAACACCCTGCGGGGACTGGATATCCATCTGGTGGTAGACGATTTCGGCACCGGCTACTCGTCCCTGAGCTACCTGAAGCGCTTCCCCGTGGACACCCTGAAGGTCGACAAATCCTTCGTGGATGGACTGGGCAAGGACTCCGAAAGCACCGCCATCGTCAAAGCCGTCATCTCCCTCGCCAAATCCCTGGGCATGCGGGTCACCGCCGAAGGCATCGAAACCGAGGACCAGCTCGAGCGCCTGCGGGCCCTGGACTGCGATCTGGGACAGGGCTACCTGTTCTCGCGCCCGGTACCCGCCGCCGAAGCCGAGGCCTTCCTCAAAAACCGGCTGGCGACCATCCAATAGGCCATGTGTTTCTTTTCAAAGTGAGGCCTTCCGTCGCCGTCCATCCCCTGCTAGAACGGTATAACTTCCCCAAGACCCCCAATCCGGCAGAGGCAGATCATGATCAAAATCGACATCGCGACGGAACTCATGAAGACGGCCCCCGTCTCCAAGGCCATGGCCCTTCAGGTGGTCGATCTGCTCACGGAGCGCATGAAGGATGCCCTGCTGAACGGCGATCGGATTGAAATCCGGGGCTTCGGCGTCTTCGAACCTCGCCCCCGCAAGCGCGGCCTGGGCCGCAACATCAAGACGGGCGCTGCGGTGGAGATCCCGAAGGGCAAGAGCATCCGCTTCAAGCCCGGCAAGGATCTGCGCGATATCGAGGTCAAGTAGTCACGCCACCGAGATCTGCTCCCACTTCACGTCGAAGTGGGCCAGGATGGCGTCCCGCTCCATGCGCTCCTGCTCGCCCATGCTGGTGTAGGGATGGAGAAACACGACGCGGCGGACGCCGCGACGCACCAAAGAGCGGGTGCATGTCAGGCAAGGCTCGTGGGTGACGTAGGCGATTTGGACAGTTCCTGTCGAAAACCCGAGCGCATTCTCCTCCGCGTGCGACGTGTGCAGGCAGCGCTGGTCGGGTGAGCAGGTCTGCGGCGTGCAGTGAGGCATGCCGGGCAAGGCGCCGTTGAAACCGCCTGAAGCGATGCCGCCATCCGACCTCAGCAGGATGCAGCCCACCTTCAGGCGACAGCAAGTGCCTAGGCGGCTGATCTCCAGGGCCATGCGCAGGAAGACCTGATCCTTGAGAACGGCGCGCTCGCTCATGCCTGCTCCTTGCCGAAAGCAATGTCCACGGTGGCGGCCTGCAGCGGACCTTCGTCCAAATCAATCCAATGGATCTGGGCGCCCAGCAGCTTCGCCAGCTGGTGAATGCCGTCGCGGGTTTCGTTCTGGAGCATCGCGCGCAGCTCCCCGTGCATCTTGATGCGAACCGTCGCGCCCTTCAGCCGCTCGCCCTGGCGCGCCATCTCGCGGTAGACGCCCAGCACCGCAGTCTCAGGACTGATGCGCCGTCCCGAACCATCGCAGTGGGGGCACGCGCAGGTGAGCAGGCGATCCAGGCTGGGCCCGGTGCGCTTGCGCGTCATCTCCACCAGCCCGAATTCGCTGATTTCCACGGCGCGCGCGTGGTCGAGGGACCGGAGCAGCTCCTCCTGAAGCCTGGCCATGACCTCCTGCCGGTGCTCGAGCACCATCATGTCGATGAAGTCGATGACGATGATGCCGCCCAGATTGCGGAGGCGCAGCTGGCGGATGATCTCGGGGATGGCTTCCAGATTCGTGAGGAAGACCGTTTCTTCCAGATCCTTCTTGCCGACGAACTTGCCCGTGTTCACATCCACGCTCACCAGGGCTTCCGTCTGGTTGATGACGATGCTGCCGCCATGCCTGAGGAACACCTTGGGCTGCCGACCAGCCTCGATTTCCTTCTCGATGCCGAAGGCCTGGAAGATGGGCAGATCGGACGTGAAGTGCTTCACGCGCTCAACCCATTCTGGGTGCAGCTTCCCAATGAAGGACGAGACCTCCTGGTAGGCCTGCTCCGTATCCACCCAGAAGCTCGCGACCTCTTCGCGGAAGAGATCCCGCAGCACCTTTTGCATCAGCCCATGGTCCTGCCAGACCAGGCTGGGAGGGCGCACGGTCTCGGTGCGCTGCTTCACGTCATTCCACAGTTCACGCAGGAAGGTCACATCCGAGATCAGGTCCTCGTCCTTTTCTCCGATGGCCGCCGTGCGCACGATGAAGCCCTCTCCGGGATGGGCGTGCCCCTTGATGAGCATGCGCAACCGTTCCCGTTCTTCGGGATCGGTGATCTTGCGCGAGATGCCCACATGATCGATGCCGGGCATGAAGACGAGGAAGCGGCCGGGGAAGCTGATGTGCCGCGTGAGCCGAGGTCCCTTGGTGCTAATGGGATCCTTCACCACCTGGACCAGCACCTCCTCACCCTCCTTGAGGGGCGGCAGATTCTGGACCACCGGTGCGAAGTCCAGCGGCTCTCCATCGTCTTCTCCCAGGATCTCCTCCGAACCCAGCCGGTGGGCCTCGGGCTCGTCCAGATACAGGAACCCGTCCTTGGGGCCACCGATGGAGACGAAGGCGCTCTGCATGCCCTGGAGCAGCTTGGCGACCCGCCCCTTGTACACGTCCCCCACCTGGCTGACGTGCGTGGTGCGTTCAATGAAGAGTTCGCACACCTGCCCATTTTCCAACAGGGCGATGCGCGTCTCCAGCGGGGTCGAATTGACCACCAGGGACCGTCGAACTTCCATGGCTGTTACCTCTCTCGAATTCGGCGAGGAGCCTCCCGGCTTCCTCCCAAACCCCGGTGGCGTACCAGCCATTCGGGGGTTCCACTTTTTACCAAATGCCAGCCTTCGAGGAAAGGTTTCTCTTAACGCTCCTTCTCCGCGAAGGCGTCGACAAGCGCCGGCGTGCGCTCCTGGGCGGCCTTGGAGACGATCCGGTTCCGATCATCCACGAAGACCACCTTGGGCTTGTGCCCGTCGGCCTCCCGCTCGTCCAGCCAGCCGTAGGCGGCGAGGATGACCAGATCGCCGGGATTGACCAGATGGGCGGCGGCACCGTTGATGCCGATCTCGCCCGAACCGGGGGTGCCGGGAATGACGTAGGTCGCCAGACGCGAACCATTGGTCACGTCATAGATATCGATCTTCTCGTTCTCAAGAAAGCCGGCCGCCTCGATGAGCAGGGGGTCGATGGTGATGGACCCCACGTACTCCAGGTCGGCGCGGGTCACGACCGCACGATGAATCTTGCCAAGCAGGAATTGACGCAACATGGATAACTCCAGGTCCAGGCCCTGAAGGGTCCCGGCCGTCCTCTAGGATGAGGCTTTCCCGCGATCTATTCCAGTCTGCTGAGCAGCTGGGCGCCCTCCGGGGACGGGGAGAGCAGCATGTTATCGATGAGGCGCGTGCCGCCGATGCGGACCGCCACGCACAGGGCGCAGTCGCGCGTCACCTCGGGTCCCAGCGGATCCAGGCTCTGGGCATCCACCAGCGAGCAGTAATGGATTTCATCCGCAGCGGAAAGCTCCGCCTTGGCGAGAGAGACGAGCTTGGCCGTCTTGCGCTCACCGGCCTGGAACGCCGCTTCGGCCGCGAAAAGCCCCCGGCTGATGCCCAGCGCACGGACGCGCTCCTCGGCGGAAAGGTAGGAATTCCGGGAGCTGAGCGCCAAGCCGTCGGCCTCGCGCAGCGTCGGCGCCACGAGGATATCCACCGGCATGTTCAGATCGCGGGCCATGCGCCGGACGATGACCGCCTGCTGCAGATCCTTCTGGCCAAAGAAGGCCAGATCCGGCTGCACCATATTGAAGAACTTCGCCACAACGGTCGCGACGCCACGGAAATGCCCGGGCCGCTGCGATCCGCACAGCACGTCGCCCATGGGGCCCGGCTCGACGAACGTGTTGAACCCCGTCGGGTAGAGCTCGGAGGGTTCGGGCAGGAACAGCACATCGACGCCCAGCTTCAGGCACAGGTTCTGATCGCGCTCCAGATCCCTGGGATATTTCGCCAAGTCCTCCTGGGGACCGAACTGGATGGGGTTCACAAACACCGATACGACCGTGGCCCCGCAGCGGGCGGAGCTCTGCCGGATCAGGGAGGCGTGACCCTCGTGCAGATAGCCCATGGTCGGCACGAAGCCGATCCGATGACCCCCATCCCGCAGGGATTTAACTACCGCGCGAAGCTCAGAAATCGTTCGGACAATGCGCATGGACAAAAAGTGGCTCCTCTTTACTCGGCTTTGGGCCCTGTGCTTCCGGGCTGGCCTTCCGCCTGGGGCCGCCAGGCGGCCAACCGCAGCCGGGCTGCTTCTGGAAGCATATAGGACTCGGCCTCCGCAGGGAATGACTCGTTCTGGATGTCGCTGATCCAATTGGATATCGCGGAAGTCATTAGGCCGAAACCGTCGAGGTACTGGCGCACGAACTTGGCGGAAGGCCCGGGGATCAGGCCCAACAGATCATGGAACACCAGCACCTGACCCGAGCAGTGGGGACCGGCGCCGATGCCGATGGTGGGGACCTCCAGCACCTCGGTGACGCGCGCCGCCAGATCCGCGGGAATGCCCTCCATCAACACGGAAAAACACCCGGCGTCCTGCAGGCGCAGCGCGTCCTCGATCAGTTGGATGGCGTCCGCGCCCTCGCGGCCCTGAACCTTGTATCCGCCCATGACGTTCACGGATTGCGGGGTGAGCCCCAGATGCCCCATGACCGGCACCTCGGCATCCACCAGGGCCTTCACCACAGGGATGCGCTTGGCACCGCCCTCCAGCTTCACCGCCTGGGCCCCGCGCTGCATGAAGCCGCCGCCATTGTGGATCGCCTCGTCCAGGCTCGCGTGGTAGCTCAGATAGGGAAGATCCGCGATCACCATGGCCCTCGGCCGCTGGCGCGTCACCGCTTCCAGATGATGGTTCATCATGGCCATGGTCACGGGCAGGGTGCTGTCGAAGCCCAGGCAGACATTCCCAACGCTATCGCCGATCAGCAGGAGGTCGACGCCCGCGGCGTCCGCGATCCGCGCCATCGCCGCATCGTAGGCGGTGATCATGCTGATCTTCTGGCCCTGGGCGACCTTGCGGCGAAGCTCGGGAATGGTGACGCGGCGGCATTGCGAAGAACTGGAATCGTGGCTCATCAGAAATTCAGAAGGGGCAGGTTCACCTGCGTAGGTGTCCAGTCTGCCAGAGGGTCAATCCGTTCGGGCAGCGTGAAACGCAAACCCGCGCCCTCGACGGTCTCCTGGTAGCGATGAATATCGGTTCGCCCGAGGAACGCCATCTCGCTGCTGGTGGGGACTTCCGACCAGATCTCCTGGAAGTTCGAGGCCGCATCCTGCAGCTTGGTGCGCGCGCCCAGGCGTTCGCCGCGCCCCAGAAGCTGGGCAGCCGCCAGCGCATGGGCCTCCAGCGCCGCGCCCGGAAAGCACAGATCCCGCGCCGCCGCAGACATCTCGCCCAGGGCCGTCAGGCATTCCACGGCCACGGTTTCATCCTCGGTCGAGGTCCCGATGAGCAGCAAGGCGTGGGCATGGAACCACTCCATCTCCAGCCAACGGGAGCCGGAACCTTCGACGGGCGTCTTGATGGATTCCAGTGTTCCCCACGCGCGTTCGATGACGATGACGCCGCCGGAGCGGCGCACATCGCGGGTTCCAGCCTGGATGCCGTGGAGACGGGCCAGCATGGCGCGCCAGTTCAGGCCCGCGCGCTCGAAGACCTCGGCCGCTTCCTGGAACAACCGCGTCGCGTCCCCCCAGGCGCCCCGGAACCCGGCGATCTCTCCCTGGAGGAACAACAAATCACCCCGATCCATGGGGGTGCCAACCTCAGCGTTCATGGACTGCAGCATCAGCAGATCGCATTCGGAAATTTCGCCCAGGGCCGCGAGCGTCCGGGCTTTCCACGCACGCACCCTGTGCAGGGAGGCCCGATCGCCAAGGGTGGTGAAGCGCTCCAGAGCGCGATCCAGGTGATTGAGGGCGGGGGTCAGGTGCTGACGCAGGCTCTTGATGATGCCGCTGTGCAGATAGCACCGACCTTGAAGTTCCAGATCATCCAGGGCGCGGGCGATGTGCATGGCATCGCGCAGGCAGCCCTGGGAAGCCTCATATTTCCCGGTGGCCAGGTAGATCTGGGACAGGGAGAGCAGCAGCGCCGACAGCCGACGCTGATCCTGCTCGTGCTCCAGAAGCCGCTGGGCGGATTTCAGCGTCGAGATGGCGCGCTGGAACTGGCAGCGATGTCCGTAGGCGTAGCCCATGTCCACCAGCAGCGCCACATGATCCTCGCGGGAGGTGGGCTGGCCTTCGGCGGTCAGGAGTTGAAGCCCTTCCTCGAAGGCCTTGATCGCCTTGCTGACGTAGCCTTGAAGCATGTGGATCCGCCCCAGCGCGAGACGGAGCCGGGGCTGTTCCGGATCCTGGGGACAATCCGCCAGACACTGGGCGGCCGCCTGGGCGGAACCCAGCGCATCGGTCAGATTCTGCAGGCGGATGTGCAGAAAGGCTTCCTTGCGCAGGATGCGGGCCAGATGCTGGTTTCGGGTCTCCGGCGCGAGGGCCGAGTCCGTCTCCAGCGCCGCCCGGGCCCGCCCCAGCGTCTCCAGAGCGGCGGCATAGGGCGAGCGCGGCTCCGAGACGGGCTGAAGGCGCTCCCGGACCGTGGCCTTGGACCAGGCCTCCGAAAGGTATTCCCACAGCTTCATCTGCTCCATGGGGCTGGGATTCAGCTGCAAGGCCCGATGCACCAAGCGCTCTGCCAGCGCGGGCGCGGGCACCGCCTGATCCAGCATTTCCAGAATCCGAACCAGGGCCGTTGGCCCGTCGATGGCCAACAGATGCAGGTGCACGCCGATGGACCGTCCGGCGGCGTCTTCGCCCAGGGCCTTGATCAGCCGTTTGGCCGAGCGCTGGACCTCGCCGGGTTCCACGCCACTCAGCGCCAGTTCCTTCACGCGGGGGTTGTCCAGCAGCACCCAGCCATCCTTGACGATGGCCAATCGGGAAGCCACTGCGGCGCGGATGGCTTCTTCCAGCGGATCGCCCGCCAGACCCAGCGCGCTGCCCAGGGTGGGCACATCCAGGGGATGCTCGGCCAGGGCCAGCAACCGGATCAGCGATGCAGGGGCCGAACCCAAACGCTGGAAGCGACCCGTCAGCAGTTCGCCCGCCATGTCCTGATGGGCTCGGAAGGCCTGATCATGGCCGGGCGCCAGACGCCACGCCCCGTCCTGCCAGACCAAGGTGCCATCCATCTGGGCGATCTCCAGGGCGCTTTGAAGCAGCCCGGGGTTGCCGAGGCTCGATCGCACCAGTTCGCGGCAGAAGGCGCCGTCCAGCTGATGGGGCCCCAGCAGATCATGGAGCGTGGCCAGGAGATCCGGATCCTCCAGGCGATTGAGCTGCAGAAAGGCAGCCGTGGCATCGGATTTGAGGGGCGCCAGCAGGGTGCGGGCCTGGTTGCCCGAACCGGATAGCGTGACCGAAAGGAACCACGCCACTTTCGAACCCACGACCAGTTCGCGCAGCACGGAGAGCAGTTCGCTCTCGGCGCGTTCCAGCCCCCAGATCTGGATCATCCGGGGATGCACCTCGCGGGCGAAGGCCAGGACCTTCAAGGCGGCCTGCACCTCGTCCATGGCCATCGGCTCGTCGTCCTCGCGCTGGCGGCCGCTGCGCAGGAAGGCGAAGGTGGGCAGGCGCCGGGCGAGCACGCGGGCGGTCTCGGGACTCTGGGCGTAGAAGTCGGCTTCGTAGCCCTTGAGCAGCCCGCGCAGCAGGCGCGAGCAGAAGCTGGACGCCTTCTCGCCGTGCTGGACGCCCAGTTCCGTCAGCCAAAGGGCTTCGGTCTCCGCCGCCGCCGCCGCCCACTGGCCCAGCTGACGCTGGCCCAGGCCCTCTTCCCCCTGCAGCACCACGATGCGCTCCATGGGCGAAGGACGCGAAAGCCCCAGCATGAGCGACTTGAGGTAGGTCAGTTCCTGGCCGCGGCCGCGGATGGGGCGGGCCGCGTGATCCGAAACGACGGGAGGCAGTTCCCAGGAGGCGGCGCCGCTTTGCGTCTCCGCCGAAAGCGGAAGGGCGGGCAAGGCCCTCAACAGATCGTCGAACGCCATGGGGGCCTGGCCCAGCACCCGGGGCAAGGTCACCCGGCCCACCTGAATCCCGATGACCTCGGGATGGAGCAGCCGGGCGTGGCGATCCTGCTGAAGCAGGCGCTCCAGGGCGTACAGGAAGTTCTGGCGCACGCCCGCGTCCCATTCCGGCCAAAGCCGCCCCAGCGGGGTATCGGGGATCTTCTGCAGGAACCACGCCCGGCCATCATCCATGCCAAAGCGCGCGCGGGCCGGATCGATCGGATCGTTCTCCGTGAACAGCTGAAGGAAGTTCTCCCGCAGCTGATCCAGCTCCCGATCGGAAGGGCGGGGCGACCAGAGCTGCAACATCCATAGCGCTTCGCTGTCTTCGTCTTTCAGCAGACTCCAGGTGCAGGCATCCGACGCAGCGAGGTCGGAGACGTGGCCATACCAGTGCCCGCTGAGATGCAGACGCTTCATGCCGCCCTACCCTGCCAGGGCCTTGCGAAGTGATGCGAATAAGACATGCGCTGAGTCTATCAGAGCCATCGCCCCCGAATTCATGGCATTCGCATTCATGGCATTCGCAGCCACTCCTTCAAAAGCCCCAGACGCTCGGCCAGCACGCCGAACCGCTCCACGGGAAAACCCATCACGGTGGGGAAGCTGCCCTCGATGCGCTCGATGAACATGGCCGTGATGCCCTGCACGGCATAGGCCCCGGCCTTATCCATCGGTTCGCCCGTGGCGGCGTACCAGCAACGCTGGGCGGGGCTCATGGCACGCAACGTCACCTGCGCGGTATCCACGAACGAGTGGATCTCGTCGTCCTTCTGCAGGCAAAGCCCCGTATGAACCTGGTGCGTTCGGCCCTGGATCAGCCCCAGCATCCGTACGGCGTCGGCTTCATCCTCGGGCTTGCCCAGCACGTGATGATCCACGGCCACCGTGGTGTCCGAGGCGATGACCCAGCGTCCGGGTTGCGCCCGCGCCACGACGTCCGCCTTGACGCAGGCCAGGCGCTCCACCATGGATTCCGGATCCTCGCCCGGCAGGGGGGATTCATCCACCTCCGGGGCGCAGACCTCGCAGGGGATGCGAAGGGATTCCATCCACTGTCGACGCCGGGGCGAACTGGAGGCGAGGATCGGCGGCAGCAGATCGAGCGTGATGTCTTTCATGGCGCAGACTTTCGAAACGAAGGAGCGACAAGGGCCAGGAGCCCCGCCCCCAGGAGAAGCTCCAGGAACAGGACCAAGCCGGAGTGGCGCGCAGGGGTGCGAATGGGACGCCAGCGCAGGGAGAAGACGTACGATCCCTCGCTGCGCGGCTCGCCCCACAGGGTCCAGGCGCCGTCTTCGCGGAAGACGCCGGATTTGCCCGTCAGAGTCACGCGGAGCAAGGGCAGGCCCG
>Ga0116170_10001234_pt1 | contig 26092 bp, 20 predicted proteins | sample AD_JPNHW1_MetaG_FD_89797 | JGI IMG/M metagenome (GOLD analysis project Ga0116170, IMG submission 89797) | Active sludge microbial communities of municipal wastewater-treating anaerobic digesters from Japan - AD_JPNHW1_MetaG | ecosystem: Engineered > Bioreactor > Anaerobic > Digestate | place... | reverse complement strand
CCTGCGGCCGTAGAGCGGGGATGTGGACGAAAGGGCGAGATCGCTCATGAGCGAGAGTATCGAGCCGGAGAGGAGAATGCACCAGTCGGAAGTGCGGAAACTCCGGTCCCATGATTTCTGGAGCGCAGAAAGAATGGACGGATCGTTTTTGATCAGGTACGTGAATTCATCGATGACAAGGTACATCCTTTTTTTGGGCGATTTTTGTGCGAGATAGGTAAAGAGCTGGTCCCAGGATTTTATCTCCAGCTCTGCAAGAAGGGAATCGCCGAAATATTCTGCGCACCGGCTTTTGAGCTGGGCAATCTGGATATGCGGGGATGCGTCTTCTGCGATATAGAGAATGCCGGGCTTGTCCCGGATGAATTCATCGATGAGCCGGGTCTTCCCGATCCTCCTGCGGCCGTAGAGGACGATAAGCCGCCCCCCGTCGCCCTGCCACTCGCGTTCGAGCAGCGAGCGCTCCTCTTCGCGGTCGATGAACTCCCTAATCATGATTAGTACTAATCACGATTAGGATTATTAAGATATCGCCAAGTTCCGGATATTTTTGGGACTAATCCAATAAATGTACTGAGATGCCAGCCGGCATCCGTTCATAAGGGAAAATCCGGAATTTTAATCCCGTCCAAATCGACAAGTTTAGAAAGAACCCCTAATCGTTTCAGAAATTCATCGGGAAAAATTCCCCGGTCTCCACAAAATACAGAAACCCGGCCACGTTTTTCCCGGCCACCAGTTGCCTCGCCGCTTCACAATATACCGTCATCGAGACCCGGTACTCCTCCGCAACTGCTGCATACTCCTCCGGCCCGAAAACCTCGCTTTTGTAATCGATGACAACCCACGAACCGTCATCAAGCTCAACGAGCCGGTCAATCTTCCCGTTTACGTGCTTTCCTTCCCACGTGATAACAAACGGCACCTCGCAGTACGACCTCTTCACCCGCTTCATCAGGTCGGAAGCAAAGAATTTCGAGACGATCTCCCCGCACTGCCGGAGATGCTCGTCAGAGAATTCACCATACTCTTTCAGGACGGTCGCGGCATCCCGGCCCCGGAGGACTTCGTGGATGATCGTCCCTCGGATCGTCCCGTGAACGCCGGGCAGGAACTTCGGCACGACCGGTTCCCGTGCCGGGGATTTTACGAACGATTTCCCGGATTCCTTCTCCAGCTCCGAGACCGATACCGGCTTCACCCGGGCCGTTCCGGGATTGTACTCCGGCTCCTTCCTGGTCCCGGTCTTTCCCGCACATTCCTCCGGCACAACGATCAGCGACGGCTCAACACGCCCGGCAATGGCCGGGATCGCCGCCGGGTCCGAAACGATCGCCAACCGGACCGATCCGGTCCCGTCCGGCAGTGCAAGATCCAGCCCGCCGGCAGCAACCGCATCCGGCGTGATTCCAAGCGCCGTGAAGATCCATTCGATCCGGGACTTCGCAAGATCGAACGGGAGGCCGGGATCGTCCGGCGCCGTCCCACTCATGATGAGATGGTCCCGGGCGCGGGTGAGGGCGACGTAGAGGAGCCGTTTTCTCTCCGCCCGCTCCTTCTGCTTCTGCTGCTCTCTGAGCATGAGGAGGACGGCGCTCTCGGCCATCTCAAAGTCCGCCGCCGGATCCGGGACTTTGATTCCGGCAACGAGCGGGTTGTCGCCGATCATGACCGGGGGATACCGGGCGGGGAAGCCCGCCCCCATGTCCGGCACGACAACGACCGGGAACTCGAGGCCCTTTGCCGCGTGCACGGTCATGATATTGACGGCGTCTGCTGCGAGCGCATCGAGCGGCGCCTCGCCCTCCCGCTCGTCTTCCTCCATCGCCATCCGGATATCGGCGGTGAAGTCCGGAAGCCCGTACGGCCCGGCCTCCTCCCGGTTCCGTGCCATGCCAACCAGTTTCTCGATGTTCGCGAGGATCTGCTCGCCGGCAGGAAGCGCGGCATAGACCGTGTACACCCCGGACTCGGCCAGGATTTTCCGGAGCAGCGCAACGAGCGTGACCCGGCCGGCGCACTGCTGCCAGGAAGAGAGCAGCCCGAACGCCCGGGCAGGCGTCCCGCCATTTCCCGCATATGCCGACAATTTATCCCAGAGCGTCTTCCCGCGTTCCTGCGCGATCTGGTAGAGTTCCGCGTCCGTGACGCCAAAATACGGCGACCGGAGGACGCCGGCAAGGCTGATATCGTCGTGCGAATGTTCGAGGAACGAGAGGATGTTTAAGAGATCGCAGACCTCCTGCCGGTGGTAGAACCCGGTCCCGCCGTGGACATAGAACGGGATCCCGTATTCAGAAAGTGCCGCGATATAGTACGGGAGGTTCGTGCGCTGCTCTAAGAGGATCGCGACATCCCCGTACCGGGCCGGGCGCGGAACAAACGTATGGTCAGGCAGTTCTTCGTATACCGGTAACCCCCCGATCACGATGCTCTGGATCTTCCGTGCTGCAAGGTCCGCCTCGTTGCGTTTCGTTGCCGAAGCGTCATCGCCCGCGGGAGGAAGCAGGAGTTCCACGGATCCCGCGTGGTCCTTCCGGTTCACCGCGACCGGCTCGTACCGGAACTCCCACGGCTTCTCCGCGGAGGCGAGCAGCCGGGAGAAGAGGATGTTGGAAAACCCGATCACGTCCCGGGTGCTCCGGAAGCTCATATCAAGGCTGACCTCCCTTCCTTTGCACGCGGAGGTGACAATCTCCTGCGCCTCGCGAAACCGGGTCACGTCAGCGTCCCGGAAGAGGTAGATCGACTGCTTGGGGTCGCCTACAATGAAGAGGCAGTCGGTTGCGGGCGATGGCTTCCCGATGATGGCGAGGATAATCCCGAACTGCGTGATGTCCGTGTCCTGGAATTCGTCGATCAGGATATACCGGAACCGGTTCATGAAGTGCCGGGCAACAAGCTCGTTCTGTTCGAGGAAGAGCCGGCGGGCGTGGAGGATGAGATCGGTAAAGTCAAGTCCGGAGAGCGCGGCCTTCCCGTTCCCGACAAGGTCCTGGTACCGGGTGAAAACAATTGCGAGCGCGGCAAAGAACTGTACCGACCCCGTAATCACCGGGTCGGAACCGGCAACCGTCATCCGGAAGAGGGATCTCCTCCGTGAAAGGATATCGGCAAGCGTCTTCCAGTATTTTTTGAACGCGGCAAGATCCGATCCCTTCCATGCCGCTTTACTTCCCACGTTCCCGGCTTTTTTTACCGAGAGTTCAAGCCCGGCGGAACAGAACGCCGCAGTCTCTGCAGGCTTCTCAAGCACGGCAAGCAGCGGCCGGATTCCCTCTAGGAACGAAACCGCCTTGTCGTCCACCCCTTCGTATGCGGAAGCGAGCCCGAGCAGCGTCCGGACCGCAAACACGAACGAGATGTCCTGCTGCAACGCCGCGATCTCCCCGTCGCGGAATGTATCGACCTCGTGCTTCCACGCAGACATGACGCCACCTTCGTCGTTCCGGAGCGCGTCGAAGAAGAGCCCGTACCGGTCCCGCTTTGCGTACATCGCGGAGAGCATCGTGCGCAGGGTGTACTGGTCGGTAATGGACAGCACATGGACGAGCGCCTCGTTTACCTCCCCGTCCTGCCTTGTATGGATCAGATCTTCGAATGCCGCGCTGTGGATCCGGGCAGCCTGTTGCTCGTCCAGCACGACAAAGCCGGGCTCCAGCCCCGCCTCGATCGGGAACTCGCGCAGCACCTGCGCACAGAACGAGTGGAAGGTCTGGACCGGCGCGACAAGGAAGTCCTCTGAAGCCTTCTCCCACTGCGGGCCGGACCGGCTCGTAATCTCCCTGCGGATACGGTCCTTCATCTCCGCCGCTGCTTTATCGGTAAACGTCAGCGCGAGGATCTGCGGGACGGCGACCCCTTTTGTTGCCAGGAGATCGAGGTATTTCTGGACGAGCACGTAGGTTTTTCCGGTCCCGGCGCCGGCGGTCACGACCATGCTCTTGTCGTGGAGCGTAATCGCCTCGTCCTGCTTTGGTGTCGATGGCATCTCAGGGCTCCTCCGGGATCTCCAGCACCCGGTATGGGTCGAACCGGCAGATCCGGGAAAAAGCGCAGTAGGGGTTCGGGCATTTCTCGCCGGCGGGAAGCGGGAACCGTCCGGAACGGATCCCGGCAATACAGGTAAAGGCACAGTCGAGCGCGTGCCGGATCGTCCCGGTAAAATCCGCGGACGGCCGGACCCGCCTGACCATCATATCCTGCACCGAAGGATCGGCAAGCACGATGCTCCGGTCAACCTCGCGCCGGATCGTGTAGTACCCCCCGCCGATCCCGCGCGAGCTCGTAACCTGCTGGAACGCGAGCAGGTAGAGCGGGAGCTGGAGGGCTGTTCCCCCGGTGATCTCCTTTGCGGTGGGGTGTTTTGTTCCGGACTTGTAATCATAGATAAGAAACGTCCCGTCCGGCGCGATATCGACCCGGTCGATCCGCCCGCGGATCCGCAGTTTCCGCGTCCCATCCGGCGATGCAAGCTCGACCGGGTCCGGCACCGATGCGGGATCGTCCGATGCCTCCGCTCCCATGCCGAACGAGAACTCGAACCGGGAGGGAACGAGAGGGGACGCTGCCTCCGTTGTTTCAGAGAGAAGGAACCGCCCGAAGTATCCCGGGCCGGTGTGCCGGTCCCCGAGCATCAGGATCCGGGTCGCGTCCCAGACCGGGCTCTCGAACGGGTACTTCTTAAGCTCGTCGCGGGCTATCCGGAGGATCATCTCCGTTGCCTCGGCAAGCGAGCCGGGCGGGACTGTCGTGTGCCCGGCTCCCCTCCACTGCCGGTAAAATTCACTCAGGATGGCGTGGATGACCGTCCCGCGGTTGCCGGGCGAGAGGTCCGGTTCGACTTCAGGCAGGGGATCAAGCCCGATCACCCGCTGCTGGAAGTAGGAGAACGGGCAGGCAGCGTACGTCTCAAGTCCTGTCGCGGACCAGACATGGTCCGGACCGTACCGGTCCGCGAGCGCCGCACAGATCGCGGGATCTTCCGTCAGGATGCCGTCATACGCGGAATCGCACGAACCATACCGCCATGACGCTTCCATGTCGATCCGGCGGGCGATATCGGTAATCCCGGTCGTGGACGGTATAAACGAAAGGGCGTTGCAGATCCCGTCGTTAAGGATCGTCCGGCCTGCGAAGACCGCCGCGGTCCGCCGCGAAGAATTCGTATCACCCGATGCAGGCCACGGGCACTCCCCGGCCCGGCTCCGCACCCGCTCGAAGAACGCTGAGGTAAGCAGTATCTTTTCGCCATCGGCGAGCGGAGCGCTTAAGTACACGGTCTTTTCAGCGGAGAGCAGTGCCGCGATGAAATAGTACTGCTCCTCCCGGAGAATTTCGGAAAGGGTGCGGGTGCCCATCCGGGCGTTCTCCAGCGAGTTCGTGAACGGGAGCCGGGTGGTGAGCCGGGGAAACGTCCCTTCAGAAAGCCCGGCAATGAAGACGATGGGGAGCTTCAGGTGCGGGCATTCGCGAAGACCGAGCAGGGCAACGCCGTCATCGTCGTACCGGCCGCTGTCATCCGGTTCTTCGCCCGCAGCAGAGAGGAGCCGGGAGAACTCTGAAAATCCGACCGGATCGTCGTCCTTTTTCCAGGACGCCCGGGCAAGCGCATCGAGCCGGGATAGGAATGCAGTGTATGCCAAAAGTTCCCGTTTCTCCGTATCGGTGTCCGGCGCCATCCGCAGGTTCGGGATCTCCCACGTCGCAAGAAACGCCCGGAAATCCCGGACATGATCCCGGAGGGATTTTTTATGGGCAAGGCGATCCAGGTCCTTCTGGAACGCCCCGATCCCTTCCCGGACCCGTTCGACAGTGCTGACCGTAATACCGGGAAAATTCTTTGCATTTGCAGAATCCTGCAGTTCGGTACAGAGCCACGTAAGCTGCCGGTCCCAGTCCGGCCGGGGGCCGTCGATCTTCGCATACCGTGAGACACGATCGACTTCGGCAGGATCGAGCCTTGTTGACCCGCCCGGTACCGGTTCGCGCCGGAAGAACGGGCTTTCTATCGCCCGGATCATTGCCTCGCGTTCGTACCCGCCGGCCGCAAGACCCGCGATACCGGTAAGGAACCGGACGACCGGCGAACGTGACAGCCGGGGACCGACCGCCGCATTCCACGGGATCCCAAAATCGGTAAAGATCTCCCCGACAAGGCCGAGATCGCTTCGGACATCCGGGAGCACCACGGCGACAACTGAAAGCGGGATTCCCGAACCATGCAGCCGGGCGATCTCGGCCGCAACCGCTGAGAGTTCCGCATACCGGGTGGGAAATGTCTGCACATGGAAAAACCCGTCGCAGGCAAGCGATCCGGATTCCGAAAAGAGGCCCGTGATCTGCGATCGCGGGGACCGGGGATCGAACGTAGGCTCCAGCCACGATTCGCCCCGGCGCGAGAAGATGTTCCGGTCCAGACCATCGGGGACAAAGAGGTGGATATTTTGCGCTTTTTCTTCAAGCGCATTGAACAGGTCCTGCTCAAGCGGGAGCGGTTCATGGAACCCGTAAATGACGACAGAACTGATCGGGGATACTCCAAGAGAATGGAGGTGATCGATCGTCCACGAAAGGATCGTATCGTTGTCAATAAGATCCAGATCCACAAGCCGGTCGTAATACTCCCGGAGGATCCGGTCCAGCTGCCGGCTCTTCTCACTTTCAAGATCGCCAAGACACGCTGGAAAATTAACCTTCCGTGAAAGCGTGACGTTCTTAAACGTCATGAGATCATCGATGGTCGCGGGAGACGGGCGGTTGCGGGGGGCAAAGAGCGGGACATCGACGGCAAGGTCATGGATCACCTGCGCAAGCAGCAGTTTTGCTTCCCCGTTTGGCAGGAACCGCCCGGTCTTCCGGTGCTCTTCGAACCGGGCTTTGCAGAACCCGCCCGGCGTGCAGATCCGGGATGCGAGGAACGGAATATCCTTCGCTGCAAGATCAGCAGTAATCGACAGAACCAGCCGCTGCGTCGGGAGGATGAGCCAGCTCCCGAACGGATCGTCCTTTGCCGCCGCAACAAACCGGCTGACCGCGTCTTCCAGCAGGTCCCCGGGAAGCCCGTACAGGGGAACGGCACGGCCAAAGGATTCCAGGGACGATTGTGCTGGCATACTATGTGGTTGATGTGCCGGTAGAAAAAAGACCGGATATCACTCCAGGTACTTGTCGAGCGGGATCGTCTCGATCCTGTCCTTTGTCACCGCTTTGACATCGATCTCCTGCGCCTCGGCTTCCTTGGTGATGACCTTGACGTCATGTTCGAGATCTTTGATCGGGATGAGCTTCCGGCGCTTCTCCATGGGCGGGTTCATCTTCTCGGCCTTCTCGAACTCCACGACCTTTTCGAGGATCTCCTCCGGCAGGGATTCGCAGCTCTTCAAAAGGCCGAGGAACTCGTTGAAGAAGTACGTGTCGATCTGCATCCGGCGCTTCGTTGCGTGGGCAAACTTGCCTATCACGTGGCAGATGTTCTCCCGGTCCTCCGGGCTCAGTTTCTCCGCGAACTCGTAGTCCTCGATCTTCCGCAGCGCAAGCACGATCGGTTCGAGGCAGTCGGACGTGACCACGAAGACCTGGTAATCCGCCATGTCGAGATGGAAATCGTCGATATAATCGACCGTGTTGGCAGGGACGACGAGAAATATATCTTTCTTGACATTCTCCTCCTTCGCGTACTTCTTTGCCACCTCGGCCTGCGCCTTGAGATAATTCCAGAAATTCGAGAGTTCCTCCGGGTTCTTGGGGCTCTTTGCATCGAAGATGACGTACTGTTCGGCGATGATGACCGCATTATCCGGTTTCTTGGTGGAGAAGGGGAACTTCTCCTTGTCGCAGTACTCCAGTGTGTGACGCTGGCAGATTGACCGGAGCGACTGCTCCACCGCTTCCTCATGCCTGCGCCATGTCTGCTCCATTACCTCGAACCTGCGCCCGATCTCCGCTTCGCGATCTGCCTGAAGACGGAGCCGGTCGCCTTCGAGCTGATCCTTCAGCGCCATGAGTTTCGTTACACGTTCGTCATGCTGCCGGGCCCGCTCTTCCTCGTTCTGCCGGAGCTGCGCGAGCATCTTCTGCGATTCCGTGTACTGGAGACCAAGCTGGTCGTACCGTGCATTCAGTGCTGCGATGTCGGCGTTCAGATTCTGGACCTGTTCCCGGTTTTTCTTGTCAGCTTCAAGGAGTCCGCCGGCCTCATTCTCCCGTTCGCTGTTCTTCTTTTGCAGGTCCTCGTTCCTTGATTTCAGGCTGACAAGATCCTCTTTCAGCTGCAGGATAGTCTTCTCCGAATTCTGCTGGGTTTCAAAAAGTGTTGCCGCAAGTGCTGACCGTTCCCGCTCCTTTTCAGTGATTTTCTCACCAAATGATTGGGACCTGATCTGCTCGGACGACAGCTCCTGCTGGAGCCGGGCCGCTTCCTGTTTCTGATATGCGATCTCCTGCGTGAGTTCCCGGGTTTTGTTGTTGAGGGAAGCCAGCTCCTGTTCCCGCTCCCTCAGAAGATCCATGAGCCGCTGGTACTCGGCAAAGGCATCGTATCCCTGCGACAGGATCGTCCGCCACGAAAAGATACGTTCGATCAGCCCGGCGTTTTTTACGCGCTCAAAGAAACTGCGGAGGTTTTCACAGGAATCTGGATCCATTCCGGCACCCGGCGGGCATCTGCCCGGTATCTGTTGAAACTTTGGCGATGGATCGTATTAAGGTGCAGGGCGGCAGGTGAAAGTGATCCGGTACCGGCCTCAAATGAAAACGGTTTTAATAAGCCATGATAACATCCTTCACATCGGATATGGCAGTCCTCGATCAGCAGCGGGCAGATAAAATCAGGCAGTGCCTTTTGGGGAAATCACGGGGACTGACGATCACCGATCTTGCATTAAAGACGAAAATGAACCGGAACCTTGTTGCAAAGTATCTCGATCTCCTCCTTATCTCCGGCCAGGTGGAGATGCGGGAGGTTGGCCCGACCAAAGTCTATTTCCTTGCAAACCGGGTCCCGATCTCCGCCATGCTCGAATTCTCATCGGATTTTGTTATCGTGGTCAATGAAGAGCAGACCCTTGTCCAGGTAAACGAACCGGTTCTTGCGCTTCTCAACGTGGCACGGGAGAACCTTATCGGTAAAACAATAACCGGTATCGATCACCCGTTCTTCCAAAGCCTTCCGGTCCCGGGACCCGCAAAAACCGGGAAACCTGCCGGTGAAACGATCTCTGAAACAAACTGCGTTATCAACGGGGAACCACGCCATTTCCGGGTCAGGCTGGTGCCGACAACCTTTGAAGACGGGAACCTTGGCGCAACCTTCATCATCGAAGACATAACGGACAGAAAAACGGCAGAAGAAAGAATTGCACACTATATCAGGAACCTTGAATTCCTCGCCCGGACATCGGCCTGGTTTGCCGATATGGGAGATGACGAGAACATCTACCAGTATATCGCTGACAGCCTTGCAGAACTCGAACCAAAAGCCCGTGTCGTCGTAGCGTCAATCAACCCGGAGACCCGGTCTACCCGCATGCAGGCATTTGCCGGGGATATGGACTGGTTTAAGATGGCGTTTGAAAAGTTCGGACGATTTCTGAGTGAAGACGTCTCCCTAATAAAGGCACCTGAAGTGTTTTCCGTCTTCCAACAGGGCGTCCTTGTCAAGGGCCCGGGTGATCTTTTCTACCAGACCTACCGGATGTTTCCGGAGCAGATGTGCAATGAGATGCAGGAGCGTCTCTCGATTGGAAATACCTATGCTATGGGATGCACGTGCCGCATGGGCCTGTACGGGAACATCAGCCTGTGGTACATCGATGACGATGATATCGGGAACCGTGAGACCGTCGAGGCATTCATCCGGCAGGCCGGGGTGGCGCTCCAGCGCCGGCACCTGCGGGAGAGACTCCGGGCGGCAGAAGGGCAGCTGGCAAAGGAGAGGGATTGAACCTGCCGGATAATAACGGACCGCTGCAGTCGCGACAAGGTGTAATGCCTGGAAAAATCAGGAAAATTAAGAGAGCCGGTTACTTCTCGGTCGGCTTCCCGTCGTACTCTTCCGGCCGGTCGAGCGCTTCCTGCTTCGTCTTCCGGAGCGTCTTGTCGATGTGCTCGGGCGGGGAGTAGATCGTGTAGAGTTTCAGGGGCTTTTTCGCTGACGTGTTGACAACATTGTGCTTTGCGCCGGAAGGGACAATCACGGCACTCCCGTCCTTCACCTCGTACTTCGCATTGTCGATAAAAACAAGGCCCTCCCCCTCTTCGAACCGGAAGAACTGGTCGACGGTATCGTGGGTCTCCATGCCGATCTCTTCCTTCGGCTTTAAGCACATGAGCACGAGCTGGCTGTACTTTCCCGTGTACAGGACACGGCGGAAATCGGTGTTTTCAAGCGTCTCTTTCTCGATGTTGGCATTGAAACCTTTCTTCATGGTTCGCCTCAGACTGATCATCTCTTGGTTGTTTTATAAGAAGGTAACGGATGGATACCGGTACGCCAGTACCGCTGGAAAAACCTGCCGGACGGCGGCATTTCTGGCACAGCAGCGGAGAGAAAATCCGGACGTTGCCCGATATGCGTGCGCCGGAGAAACGATGATCTGCGGAAGGAAAAAGGGGGCAGGAGACGGGGGAGTTTTAGTCTTCCTTCTTCTTTGCCACGATCTTCTTGTCGATCTTCCTGATCGAGACGCAGTTGATGACCGGATCGCCCATCATGACAAACCGGTGCATGACCTGGCCCAGCACTTCGACAATATCGCCCTTTTTGATATTCTCATCCGGGCTCGTGAACATCTTCGCCGAAATCCCGCCGGACCGGTCCGCGACATAGTAGGACGGACGGTTGAGGAACTGGAAATGGACCTGTTCAACGACCCCTTCGATCCGGACGATCTGCCCGAGCATGCTCTCATTGATCAGCCGCACCCGGACAGTCTTTGCCTTCTCACGGTACTGCGGTTCGAGATCCTGGTACTGTTTCCGGCTCATGTAGTTGAGCGCGACAGGAATCACAAGCAGCATGATAAGCGCCGGAATAATCCAGAACAGCTGTCCCCTGAAATCCGCGTTGAGAACAGAGGCAATAATGATAAGAATGGTAAAGATCACAAACACCGCAATCGTGATGATTGAGATCTTTATTTCGACATTTCCGATCTTCATCGGAAAAATTATTGATTGTTAATCTACTTCAGTGCTGCGATCTCTTTCCGGAACGCAACCCAGTAGATGACGCCGACGAAGAACAATCCTCCGACAATGTTACCGAGGGTAACCGGGATGAGGTTGATCGTCCACATGTTGATCCAGTTCACGGTAGTGGCGGTGTTGGTGACGCCCGCGGTCATGATACCGGCGGGGATGAAGTACATGTTTGCAACCGAGTGTTCAAGGCCGCTCGAAACGAAGGCCATGATCGGGAACCAGATACCGAAGAACTTGCCTGCTGCATCGTCAGCACAGATACCGAGCAGGATAGCGAGGTTGACGAGCCAGTTGCAGCCAATACCCTTGAGGAAGGCTGAGTAGAAGCCCATCATGCCGACATACCCGGTCTTTGCTCCCATGATGGCAATTGCACGGCTGCCGAACGCAGTGATGGTTGCGACACCTGCTGCATCGAAGTTGACATACGGGCCGTTTGCCATGATGTATGCCCATGTGATTGAGCCGATGAAGTTGCCGATGTAGACAAGGACCCAGAGCTGGAGAACTGCTGCCCAGCTGATCTTGTGGATGAATGCTGCCATCGGGGCGAGCATTGCGTCACCGGTGAAGAGCTCAGCGCCCGTAAGGACGGTGATGATAAGCCCAACCGGGAACACCGCTCCCAGAACAAGCTGGGCCATACCTGCTGATGCGAATCCACCGGCAATTGCGCCGGCCTTAATTGCATCTGCTGAATATGCAATGCCTGTACTGCAGACTGTTGCGAGGGCTGCACCCATTGCGATGTACGCACCGGACATGAATCCACGTACAACCATGTTCCACGCCGGGAGCGAGGTCTTGTACTTACCTGCGTCCCCAGCCTTTGCAACAATTGCTACTGGAGCATGAAACACCATTTTTTTACACACCTCTGAAACGTCCACCTATACCAATAACATATTAAATCAGTTCGATATAGGTCATTGAACATTCTTGTGCCTAGTTATTAATAATTTTCGGATTGTTCCCGGATCCGGCTCAAAATATCCGTAATCCGGTACTTGAACGGGCAGAAAAATGAAGTACATGTGGTTAACTCTTCTGCGGCTGTCAGGAATCCGTAAAAAAAATTCTGCAAAATTTCATACTACGGCGCGAAAAAACTGCGGTACAGTGCCGGATTCCGGCAGGGCGCGCACCGGTCGGGCAGGGGCGGAAACCGGCTGGTTTGGGGGGCGCCTGCGTCATGCAGCGCCGGTAGTCCGGCCATGCCTCCATAGCCGGTATCTTCATATCCCCGGACAAGAATGTGGGTAGTAGGAGAAGCCCGATGACCTGTTCTGCCATCATAGGCCCGGTATTTGGGAACCATGATCGTTCCGGACATGCCGAATGCCATGCCCGGCTTGTCTCGATCCGGGCCGGCCTGCCGCAAAATGTCCGGATCCACGATCCCGTTGCCGCATCCCGCGGGGATCTCGTCCGCGTGCACGCGCCGGGATACCTTGCATGGCTCGAACGGCAGTGCAGGAAGAATGAAGATTTCTGTTTCCTTGACGATTACACGACAACCGGCGGGTACCTTGAGCAGAACCAGTTTGTTGCGGGATACATCGATCCCAACACCTACATCAATCCCTGCTCCTATGAAGTTGCCACATATGCCGCAGGTTCCGCGGTCGATGCGGTTGAACGGGCGCTCTCCGGTGAATGCTGCTTTGCACTCGTGCGCCCACCCGGCCACCATGCCGATGCCGACAACGCGATGGGATTCTGCCTGCTCAACAACGCGGCGGTCGCTGCCGGCCATGCCCTCACCGCGGTGGACCGGGTGGCAATCGTCGACTGGGACGCCCACCATGGCAACGGCACGCAGAATATCTTCTATACAAGCGACCGGGTCCTGTATTGTTCCGTTCACCAGGAGGATGCGTTCCCCCACACCGGCGCGGCTGAGGAGACCGGCACCGGCAAAGGAACCGGCTGCAATGTCAACGTGCCACTGCCGCGCCGTTCAGGTGTTGCCGAATACTCCTGCGCCTTTTCCAGCATCGTCGTTCCCTCGCTCGTGAGGTTCCGGCCGGATCTCATCGTCATCTCGGCCGGCCAGGACATGCTTGCCGATGACCCGGTCGGGAACATGAACCTTGCACCGGCCGATACCGGGCTTCTTGCCGGCATGATCCGGAGATCGTCGGATGCCCCGCTCGCCCTTGTTCTCGAAGGCGGGTATGGCCCCTCCCACCCGGCGGCGATCCGCGCAATCTTCGATGGGCTTGAAGGCCGTGTCCCGGATAACACGCCTCCCGCTCCACCGGAAGCAATCCGGGACCGGATCGGGAGGATCGCACGGCTTCACCGCCTGCCCGGGATCTCCTGACAAAGGTCTCCGGCAGGGATTTTCCAGCATGGGATCTCCGGATACTATATCTCCGGATACTATTTTTGTATGCAGGATGTTTTGTTGCAGGGTACATGCAGTGTATATGCAGGATAGTTCCGGAAACGCAAACGGCATCCGGGACAACAGGAAAGGCCGTTTAAAACCGTTAAACAAAAATGCCCGGCAGGCAATGGAGTACTATGGACCAGAAAGTGGCAGCGATCGCGGTTGCCGGCCTGCTCGTCACGCTTGCAGCGTATTTTTTTGTCGATATCTACCTTGCCGGCATCGTCTTCATATTCCTCGTTGTCATCGTCATGACCCTCATGATGATGGCCGACACCCGGTTCTACCCGGATATCGTTGCGGAGCTCCGCGAAGACGCCAAAGCGGTGATCCTCCGGAATTCCGGGAACGCAGCGGCATTGAAGATCCATGCGGCACTCGTTCCGCTTAACATCGAGTTCGATCTCCCTTCGCTTGCAGAGGAGGCCCGGTTCGAGTACCAGGTGCCGTCGATGATCGAGAACGTGAAAGTCGCTGTGACATTCGAAAACGAGAAGGGCGCGGCATTCTCCCGGACTTTCAACTTAAATGCCATCGAAGGCAACTTTGACCCGTTGAAACCGATGTTCCCGATGTTCAAATGGAAATGACAGCATGAGCAGGGAATACCGGTTACTCCTTTAAAAAAATCCCAAGCGGAATTAATTTAAAAGTTCCCGGTGACAGAAATCCTGATGATGCTTGCAGGAATCAGAGAGACGTTCCGGAAAGAGAAGATCTGGCTCCTTCTCATCCTCATCACCAGTGCAGGGACGCTTTCTGCAAACTTTTTTGGGATCCTGTTTGGCGTTACCATCGTCCTTCCCCACCTTCTCTACGTGCCAATCATCCTTGCTTCCTACCGGTTCCCGAAGAAGGGTGTCGCATTTGCAGCCTGCATAAGCCTTGCCTACTTCCTGATGCTGGTCCTTTTTGCGGGCGGCGATGCAGGAGCCCTCATCTCCGGGGGCTCGCGCGCCCTTGTCATGGTGATGATCGGCTGGATCATCGCGTTTTTGTCGGTCAACATCGTGGAACAGAAAGAACGGTACCGTGCGCTCTTCGATAATGCCGAAGCCGGGGCGGCGCAGGTTGTCGTTGGCGAAAGCGGGGTTATCATCGGGGAGGCAAACTACCGGCTGGAAAAAACCCTGAAGACGGAACCCGGTGCCCTCAATGGCCGTCCGATCGCCATGTTCTGGGACGATGTGGAAACCCGGAAGGATTTCGCTTCCCGGGTCCGGCGCGACGGGGTATGCTATGCCTATGAGGCAACGTGGAAGAAAGCCGACGGGAGCCCGGTCAATGTCCTTGTGTCGGCCGGGAAGGTCGATACAAAAACATCCATCATCACGGTCATCGACATCACGAACCAGAAGAACACGGAGGCAGCGTTAAAGAACGCGAACGCGGAACTCAACCTCCTCTCCCTCCTGATGCGGAACGATCTGATGCAGAAGATTGCGGATGCGGAAGGTATCCTTGATGAGGGAAAGCGCATACCCCCCGCCGGACCGGCAGCGGCCGGCATCTTCACCCGGCTCGAAAATATTGTGCATTCCCTGAAGCGACGGCTCGAACTTGCAGCCTCGTTCCAGGATCTCGGGTTGGAACCGCCGGCATGGTACCCTGTCCAGCGGGTCATCGAAGACGTAGTGTCACGGCAGAGGACCGGGGACGTGAGTGTCCGGGCGTGGACGGAACGGCTGGAGATCTATGCAGAAAACCATATCGGCGAGGTCTTCTTCAACCTGATCGACAACGCTATCCGGTACGGCGGGACAACGACCGAGGTTGTTGTAACGTACCACCTGCTTGACGACGGGGTCGAGATCATTGTCGAGGACGATGGCCGGGGGATCCCTGACAGCGAAAAAGAATCGATATTTGATTACGGCGCGATGTCCCACGGGGGACTCGGCCTCTTTGTCGACCGGCAGATCCTCGGCGTAACCGGAATCTCCCTGCGGGAGACAGGGACGTACGGGAGCGGGGCGCGCTTCGTCCTGCACGTGCCACGGGAGAGGTACCGGATCCTATGACGGCACCGGCATTTTCCCGGGAGCTCCGGGCTGATGAATTCGTGCTTGCAAATACTGTCTGGATCCCGTACCACCAGACACATGGCGATCCGGACCGTGACCGGATCTTCGGGGTTTTTTCCGGCGATGATCTGGTCAGCCTTGCCCGGTGCCGGCGGCATCCTGACGGATACGAGGTGGACGCCGTCTTTACGCCCGCTGACAGGCGGGGGCACGGGTATGCAAGGCTTGTCATGGATGCCCTCATCGAAGCCTGCCAGCATGACACACTGTACATGCATTCGGTGCTGGAACTCACCGGGTTTTATGCGGGGTACGGGTTTGTCCCTATCGGGGAGCAGGATCTGCCCCCGACCATCAAGGCCCGGTTCGATTTTGCGCAGGGAGAACTGGAACAGGTCAACGTGCGCCCGATGAAACGCCCGGCCGGACGGTTCCGGAAGAAGCGATCCGGGACGGCCGGTCCGGGAGACCGGGGGCAGGTCGCCTGATGAAGCGCAGGGATCAATCCATATACGCCCGGATCGGACATCCCGGGATTGCCGCGAGGCCGGCCCTTTGAGATCCCCGGTCATCCCCCCGATGCTTGCCGTGCTTGTGCAGGGTGCCCTTGTGATCCCCGACAGGATGGTCTTCGATCACTGCGAGTCATGCCCGGTCTGCGGGGGATCGGTCTCGGGATATGATACGATAGTACGGCAGTTCGCCCGCATTCTCGATGAGAACGGCATAAAGACGATCACGGTTACTGTAAAACGGTTCCGGTGCCGGTCCTGCGGTGCAATCGTGCATGCCGACGAACCGTTCTACCCGGGCACGCGTATCGGGTCGCCGATCGTCGATCTCTGCATCGCGTTCTCCCAAGCGTACGGGTACGGTCGCGGGGCGCGCAACCTCAGGGCGATTGGCAGCCCGCTGAGCCGGATGCAGTGCCGGCACTATGCGGCGCTCCCCGTCCGGCCGTTCCCGATCATCCCGTTATACGGGTTCCCGATCCCGCAGTCGATCCTCGCGCTCTCAACGCTTTCTGTCAGCGTCACAAAGGGGAGTGGCATCGTAGGGGCAGAAGCGCTCGCTGCCTGTGGTTTCCCATCCGCAGGCCGGGCAGCACTTCACCTGCCGGGGCCGGGAGAGAAACGGGATGATGGGAATAAGGAGGAAGGCCACAAAAAACGGGATGCCGGCGAGCCAGAACACGGCAGAGAGCAGTAAGGAGCCGGCAAAGAGGGGAGGGCGAGCGCAAGGATCCATGAGCGCTGCATACCCGGTCACCTCGTTCCGTGCCCGGGTTGCTGTTTTGTCGCAGGGCGGATCTTCCGGAGCGCCACTTCCCGCACCGCAACGGCAGGAAGCGCTTCCGCTTCCGGCCCGAGATCGCGAGAGAGATCGGTTCCGCCGAGTTCATTTGCGAGATATGCAGAACCGATCCCGGCGGTAATGATCCGGGACGCCCCGGAAGAGTCCATTACCGCCCGGACTTTTCTCCGGATGCTCGCCAGCTGGGCAGTTCGGAACTGCCCTGCGATCGACAGGGCATTCCCGTTACCGATTTCAGCAAGGTCCGAGCAGACCACGCGGGCGAGCCGGCGTAAGGAAGCAGTCACCGTCTTCTCTTTTTTATCCGGCGTATCGCAGCTGTACATCCCTGCATCGATGGTGCCAAGGACGAGATGGGCGTCGGCAGCAATTGCGAAGTACTCGGCGCTGACCGGGACCTCCGTTCCGCCAATGGTGACGGTCTGCAAAACTGCGGGAAGCGTCGTCCGCAGCATGCCGGTATAGAGCAGGTACCCCCGCTTCAGGCGCATAAGATCGGTAAGTCCCTTAAGGTCCTCGAAATGCGTGAGCGGGACGATGTCGGTTGTCGTGCTCCCGCAGTCAACGAGAATGGCGTCCGGGTACCGGTCCTGTAAAAAATCCGCGGCGGCAAGCCAGTTTGCCGCGGCAAGCTCCGGGACGGGACCGTTATGGAACGCTGCATCGGTGCCGTAAAAGATCGCGCCGGGAAATACTCCGCGGACCGTATCGACGATGAACCAGATCCCTTCCGTCTTATCCGTAAAACAGTCGGCAAGTTCGCCGCTCATAACAACCGCTGCCGGATCGGAAGCACCGGACCGGTGCTGCATGAGCAGCCGGGCGAGCGGCGCCCCTTCGTAGAGCGGGCAGTAGTAACTATGGATCCCGGACTCATCGGCAACCTTGAGGTTCGCCCCGCCGATATCGATCCCGATCATACGGGAGTAACCTTCCCGTCCGCGCCGAACCGTACCCTTCCGGTGCAATGGACGGTCTCCGGCGCCTGCCCGTGCGATGCGGCAACAAGGATATCCGCGATCTCTTCCTGCATGCAGGCCGCTATCCCGACAATGCTTGTCGTCATGCGGGCATTGACATCGACGATATACACCTTGTCCGCGACAATGACATCGACGCCGCAGTACCCCTGGCAGCCAAGAATGGTCGCTGCTTTGACCGCAACATCCACGATCTCGTCGTGGCGCGGGTGATCGACCGGGGTCTCGCCGCCGTTATACCGGAAAGCCCCGTCGGGAGCCCGATCGATATGCTGCCGGTTGAGCGCGAGGATGACCGGCGGCCTTCCCGAAAAGTTCAGGCAGGCTTCGCCGACAACCCGGTTGCATACAAGGCTCACCGAAAGGGTTTCACCCGGGATGTACTGCTCGGCAAACTCTCCTGTACCGGGATCAGCGTCGGCAAGCCGCACCCCGACAGCCCCGCAGCCGGAGACGGGCTTGATGACCCGGGTGCCGGACGTCGCTTCCGGGGGCACGGCGATCCCGTGGTTCTTCAGGATGGCGGAGGTTTTGAGCTTGTTGGCGCAGATGGCAGCCGCCATACTGCCGCAGCCGAGGTTGTCAGTCAGCTGTTCGAGAAACATCGTGTACCGGAAGAGGAGATGGTCAGGGGCGATCACAAGGCCGGCATCGCAGGACGGGGCAAGCCGCCGGATCTCCGCGCCGAAATCGCCGGGTTCCGGGGAGATGACGGAATGCCCGCACCGCTCAAAACTCGCACGGAGCACCGCAAGCATTGCGGCGCCTTCCGGGGCAAGGGCAGGATCGTTTGTTACCGCATACTCGGCAAGGAGGACTTTCATTGCCGGATCTGTTGATCGCAGGGCCCTATTACGCTTCCCGATCGGTGTCTATTTGTGATGGAAGCGGCTAAGAAGATGAGCAATGAGCAAAAAACCCGCGATCCTGCTGACCAACGATGACGGGGTCAACTCTGTCGGCATCATGGCGGCATACGAGGCATTAGCGCCGATAGCCGATGTCACGATCGTGGCCCCGGCAACTCAGCAGAGCGCAGTCGGCAGGTCGATCTCCATCTTTGAACCACTCCGGGTGAACAAAGTGACAGTCAGCGGCGTTTCTGCTTATGCCGTTGCCGGAAAACCCACCGATGCGGTCATCATCGGCCTCTACGCGCTGAACCTCAACCCCGCAATCGTTGTCTCCGGTATCAACATCGGCGAGAACCTCTCGTTTGAATCGATCATGACCTCGGGGACGGTGGGAGCCGCCCTTGAAGCCTCGAACCAGCGTTCCAAGGCGATTGCATTCTCCCTGCAGGTCGAGGACCAGGGCGACAAGTTCGACGATCCGCAGACCCACCGGCAGAGCTTTGACGGGGCAAAGAAGATCGTCCGCGATGTTGTCGAACGGGTGCTCAGGTGCGGGTTCCCGAAGGATGCCGATGTGATCAACGTCAATATCCCGTCAAAGATCATCGGCGGGTACGAGGTGACGCGGCTTGCAAGAAAACTCTTCTCCACCGGGGTCGAGAAGCGTCTCGATCCCCGCGGCCGGCCGTACTACTGGATCAACGGGCCGCTCATCGGCGATGCGGAAGAGGGCACCGATGTCCATGCCATCCGGAAGGGGAATGTCTCGGTGACGCCGATAACCCTTGACTGTACGGCGTATCCTGCCGAAGACGGGATTCGTTCGATCTTCCAGAACTGATCCCTTCCGTGCCGGAATTCCGGTTCCGGACATAAAGCCTGCAACTGCCGGAAACCAACACTTCCGGATTTCCTGTTTTTACCAAATCCTTGCAGCGATGGCAGAAGCTATCGCTATCCTGATTAAGCCGGCAGTGCAAACTCTTCCCCCATGGAGAACAACGCCCAGGTTCCGGCAAAGAAAGCGGCGGGTTACAGGGCTGCCGACATGGTGCGGCCGGGCATGGTTATCGGGCTTGGCACCGGATCGACGGTCTTCTTTGCCATGGAGCGGCTCCGCGAACGGCTCGCGGAAGGTTTTGTCTGCGAGGGAGTCCCGACCTCGTTCCAGACTGCGCTGCGTGCCCGGGAATATGGAATCCCGTTAACCACACTCGATGAATACCCGGACCTGGACATTGCCATCGACGGCGCCGACCAGGTCGACCCGGAACTCAGGCTCATCAAGGGGCGGGGAGCTGCCCAGACCCGGGAAAAATGTGTCGCCGAAGCGGCAAAGACCTTCCTTGTCATTGTCGATGAGTCGAAAATGACAGACGTGCTCTCCGCACCGGTCCCGATCGAGGTGATCCCGTTTGCGGTAACCCCCGTGCTGAACCGGTTGCAGGAGATGGGCGGGATGCCGGTCCTCCGCCAGGGCGTCCAGAAAGATGGCCCGGTGATCACCGATAACGGCAACTTTGTGATCGACTGCCGGTTTGCGGAGATCCCCGCTCCTGCGGAACTGGAACTTAAGCTCACCGGAATACCCGGGGTGGTCGAGAGCGGGATCTTCGCCCGGTATACAAAAAAGACAATTGTTATTGTCGGATCCGAAAAAGGATGCAGGGTACTTCCATCAGCCGATGTAGTTCCGTAACTTCTGGATCAGCTGGAGCTGGTGGTTTGCCTCTTTCTTCTTCTCTTTCTCGATCGAGTCCATGATGTCCGTGATCGGTTTTGCGAGCTCGTAGATCTTGACCGGGCGTCCCTTGCTCTCCGCCTTGCTCTCGCGGCTCTTGATCCAGCTCTGTTCCATTAAGTACCGCATTGCAATGCTGACTTCCGGCTGCCGGAGATCGGTGCCCCGCTCAATCGCACGCGAGGTTGCCTCAGGGGTATTTGCGAGAAATACCAGAACCTTGGCCACATTGCGCTTGGTCCCGATCTCGATGAGGAGATTTGCGAATTCTTCTTCCTTTTCCGTGAAATACATCACATTTTCCTGTCTCATGCACAACATCTCACATTTTGTTTCAGATATTTATCAAATACAACGTACGCATTATCTAAATAATGGTATATATGTTCCGCTATTGTTCAGCAATTGCAGAATTCTTTAAATATATGTTTGTAATAAGGAGTTAGATATATTTTTTAATCTGATTGGCTGAGTTAATTCATTTTCACATCAGGCCAAGGCTGCGGAGGTCTGCAAGGATCTTGACAACCGCTTTCTTTGCATCTTCCGGCTCCTTGCCGCCCGTGATGATCAGTTTGCCGGATCCAAAGAGCAGCACGACAACCTTGGGATTCTCGAGCCGGTAGACAAGGCCCGGGAACTGTTCGGGCTCATACTCGATCCGGTCAAGATTAAATCCGACGGCGATCTTGTTGAGGTTGATCGCGGTTGCAAGATCCGCGGAGGTGACGATGTTCTGGATTTTGTACGTGAGTTTTTTCGGGATATCGATCTGCAGGTCCCGGAGCTGTTTTCCAAGGATCTCGAGGCCTTTGCTCAAGCTGTCGATGCTCTTTGCCCCGGTGAGAACGACTTTACCGGAACCAAAGACAAGTGCGGCAATCTTGGGGTTCTGCATGCGAAGAACAACCCCCGGGAAGCGTTTCTTGTTGTATTCCGCATCCTTGATCTTTGACGCAAGTGACGGCAGGTCGAGATAATCGGTCACCTTTGCAGAGGCAACGATGTTCTCGATCCTGAGGGAATCTTCCGGCCGGACCTTCATGTTTATAAATGCCACAGAACAGTATATAAAAAGTTGGGTTAGAAACCCGTAATATTAATCTTCCAGTGTAGAGAGATCGCCCGCGTCCATGCCCATCTCTTTTGCCTTGAGGACCCGGCGCATGATCTTGCCGCTGCGGGTCTTGGGAAGCGTTGTGACAAACTCGATCTCGGACGGCATGGCAATCGGCCCGAGCGTGATCCTGACATGGTAGATCAGCTCGTTCTTCAGCTTATCGCTCGGCGTATGCCCCACCCTGAGCATGACAAACGCCTTGATGACGTTGCCTTTGAGGGCATCGGGCTTGCCGATAACCGCCGCCTCGGCAACAGCCTTGTGGGAGACAAGGGCGCTCTCGACCTCGGCCGTCCCGATGTTGTGGCCGGCAACCACGATCAGGTCGTCGGACCGGCCGATCACCATGATGTACCCGTCCTTTCCCCGGATTGCAAGATCCCCGACAAGGTAGCAGCCGGGGATCGTCTCCCAGTAGGCCCGGTACCTGGCATCGTTGTTGTAGACCGTCCGCATCATGGCAGGCCACGGTTCCCGGATGACGAGGAAACCTCGTTTGCCGGGCAAGGTACTCTTCCCGTCCTTGTCCACGACATCGGCAACGACACCGGGGATGGACTTCCCTGCATATCCCGGGCGCATCGGCTCGCCAAGCACGGTCGTGATCATATGCATGCCAGTCTCGGTCTGCCACCAGGTGTCAACAATCGGGCACCGGTCCCTGCCGATCACGTGGTAGAACCATTCGAATGCTTCAGGGTTCAGCGGTTCCCCTACTGACGCGAGCACCCGGAGCGAGGAGAGGTTGTACTTGTCCGGCCATTCCCTTCCCATCTTCATGAACATCCGGATCGCGGTCGGCGCCGTGTACATGATGGTGACGCCGTACTCTTCAACCATCTTCCAGTAGATGCCCGGGTCCGGGTAATCGGGCGTGCTTTCGGAGAGGATAATTGTCGCACCGGTGGAGAGCGGCCCGTACACGACATACGTGTGCCCGGTGATCCAGCCGGGGTCCGCCGTGCACCAGTAAACATCGCTCTCCTTGACGTCGAGGATATACTTTGTCGTGTAGTACGCCCCGACCATGTAACCTCCGCAGGAATGCACGATACCTTTGGGCGATCCTGTCGTCCCGCTCGTGTAGAGGATAAAGAGCGGATCTTCGGAGTCCATCACCTCCGCAGGGCAGTCCCACCCGACATCCTCCAGCAGTTCGTAGAAATCGATCTCCATCTCATCGTGGATCTCGACCGGCCGGCCAAGTTCCCTCCGGAGGATGACGACATGCTCGACCGTGGGCGCATCGATGACCGCCTCCTCGATTGCATGCTTGAGCGGGATGGACTTGCCGCGCCGCACGGCCATATCGGCGGTGATGACGACCTTTGCACCCGCACCCACAATCCTGCTGTGCAGTGCCGCTGCCCCGTACCCGCCAAAGACCACGCTGTGAACCGCCCCGATCCGGGCGCACGCGAGCATGGCAATGATCTGTTCGGGAATGACCGGCATGTAGATGCAGACCCGGTCTCCTTTGCTGACGCCAAGTTTTTTCAGCCCGTTTGCAAACCGCATGACCTCGCGGAAGAGCTGCCGGTACGTGTAGATCTTCTCTTCACCCTCACCGTCGCCCTTCCAGATGAGGGCGACCTTGTTTCTCAGTTTATCGTTGACATGGCGATCGAGGCAATTGTAGGTGATGTTGGTCTTACCGTTGATGAACCACTTGGCATAGGGATAATTCCATTCCCTGACCTTGTCGTAGGGAGTGAACCAGTGGAGTTTTTTTGCTATGTTGTCCCAGAATCCATCGGGATCTTTCTGGAATTCACTGTAGGTCCAGGAATAATCCCCCATCCAGCTCTTCTGGCGGTAGGACGGATCCGGTGTGAAATACTTTGCATCATTTGTTTTTTCTGCGCTCTCTGCCATTAAGGACACCAATTTTACATTATCAATAATGATGAATTCTAAATAATCCTTGTGGTCTAAATCGCAAAACTCGGACAAATTCCGCCTGTTTTTGGAGAAAAGTACGTTCCGCAGATTTCAGCAAATTTAAATGGTGTCATGCCGAATTTTTTTAAAACGGGATGCAGGACCACGGATTCATCATGAACCTGCCTGCACATGGATCTCATGAACCCGGATAATTTTCACAAGTACTGGCAATGTTGACAATACCTGTTGAGGTGAATTCGTGACACAGAAGATGCTGAGTGAAGCAGAAGGCTATGATATTCTCCGGAAATACGATATCCCGGTACCGCAGTACCAGATCGTAAAGAGCGGTGAAGACGCGGCGCATGCTGCCGAACAACTCGGCTGCCCGGTGGTAATGAAGGTCATTTCCCCCCAGATCATCCACAAGAGCGATGCCGGCGGTGTGATTGTTGGTATCGGCAGCAAGAAGGCGGCACTTGGCGCTTTTACCAAGATCCTCGATGGCGCAAAATCCTACAATCCGGATGCCGATGTGAAAGGCGTCATCGTTGAACAGCAGGCGGCCCCCGGTCTTGAACTGATCATCGGGGGACGGACCGATTCCGCATTCGGGAAACTGATCACGTTCGGCATGGGCGGAACGATGGTCGAGCTCATGAAGGATGTGACCTTGCGGATCCTGCCGGTCTCCGATGACGAAATCCGGCAGATGATACGCGAGATCAATGCATACCCGCTCATTGCCGGCTACCGGGGAATGAAGCCCCGCGACGAGGAGACCCTTGTTAAGATCATCGGGAATATCGCACGATTCTTTTTGGAAAATGAGAAGGTTGTCGAATTCGATATCAATCCGCTCAGGCTGTACGAATCCGGCGCGTGTGCTGTCGATGCCCGCGTGATAGTCACCGATACGGTGGAAGAAAGAAAACATAAGGATCGCCAGCCGGTGCCTATCGAATTTTTCACGCCGCGCTCCATTGCAGTCATCGGCGCTTCGCAGGACTCCACCAAGATGGGATACGCCGTTATGCACAACCTCCTGCATTTCCCGGGGCAGCTCTATCCTGTCAACAACAAGCGTTCGGAGATCCAGGGGCTTAAGGCCTACCCCAATATCACGGCAATCCCCGCCCCGGTTGATATGGCGGTTATCACGGTACCGGCTATCCATGTACCGGCTGTTGTTGAGGAATGCGGGGCTAAGGGCGTTTCGATGGTCGTCATCATCACTGCGGGGTTCAAGGAGATGGGTCCCGAAGGCAGGGCGCTTGAGGAACGGGTTGTCGAGATCGCACGGGGGCACGGCACACGGATCATCGGGCCAAACTGCCTCGGCCTGATCGTGCCGCCACGGGGCATCGATACAACCTACGTCCATGAGTCGCCGCGGCCCGGCAACATTGCGTTCCTCTCGCAGAGCGGTGCCATCATCAACACGGTCGTTGACTGGAGCCTTGCAAAGAACATCGGGTTCTCGAACGTTATATCGGTAGGAAACCAGTGCGACCTTGATTTCCTCGATTACCTGCGGTACGTGGAGAAGGATCCCAAGACAAAAGCGATCATCATGTACATCGAGCAGGTGACGGACGGCAAGGCGTTCATGGAGGTCGTCTCCGAAGTCGCAAAGACAAAACCGGTGATTGCAATCAAGTCCGGGTCTTCCCGGAGAGGTTCGGCAGCCGCTTCATCGCACACCGGTTCCCTCTCGGGCTCGTACGAGGTCTACATGGAAGCCTTCCGCAAGTCCGGCATTGTTGCAGTCCATACGCTGACCGGTGCCTTCTATGCGGCAGAGATGCTTGCCCACCCCAAGCGGTTCCCCAAGGGCAAACGTGCCGTTGTCATCACTAATGCCGGCGGGTTTGCCGTGCTGTCGTCGGATTATGCTGAGCGGTACGGTATCGAGCTTGTCGATCTCCCGCAGGACGTCATCGAAGAACTCAACGAGTTCCTTCCCGAGTTCTGGAACAAGGGCAACCCCATCGATCTCCTTGGCGATGCCACCGAGAAGCGTTTTGAGAAGACGTTTGACGTGCTCATCAAGCACGAGGACATCTGGGACATCGCATTCATTGTCGACTTCCCGAACCTCGTGCTCAACTCCGAGCAGATGGCGCGGCAGATTCTCCGCTTCTCCGAGAAGACGACGAACCGCCTCGTGGCAACGCTCCTTGGCGGGGACTCGATGGATATAGGCCGGAATATGTTAAAAGAGCACGATATCCCCAGTTTCGAAGAACTCGACTTCACCTACCGTGTCATGGGCCGTGTGCTCTGGCAGAAATTCCGGGTCAAGGCACCCGGGTTATTGTAAAATTATCGAAATCTATTTTTTCTGTTCGCCATCAACCGGCGTATCGGGTTTTTCGAGGATTTTCATGGCTATTTCCATAAAATCTGTGCGGTACTAAAAAAAATTCCTATCGTTTGCTCTGTAGAAATCCCTAATTACCCCAATAAATTATAAAATTACGATAGTCCCCGCCCAGTGCGCCGCTCGAAGGTCTTTTGACCTTCTCAAATCAGGTATCGACTGCGATACCTGATACCTCTCGGGGCGCACGGCGGG
>Ga0116170_10001232_pt1 | contig 26113 bp, 23 predicted proteins | sample AD_JPNHW1_MetaG_FD_89797 | JGI IMG/M metagenome (GOLD analysis project Ga0116170, IMG submission 89797) | Active sludge microbial communities of municipal wastewater-treating anaerobic digesters from Japan - AD_JPNHW1_MetaG | ecosystem: Engineered > Bioreactor > Anaerobic > Digestate | place... | reverse complement strand
GCAAAGGTTTTTTCGTCGTTGCTGGTTTTTATGCCTTGTTGACGATCATCTTCTTGATTTTCAGAAAACAGTTGCTGAAGAAGCCTGTCAATAATTCCATTGTAAAACAATTTCTCGGCTAAATCGCATGGCAACACAAACTTCAACAGAAATATTAAAGGAGAGAATCCGGCTACTTGAGGTCAGGCAGGCTGAACAGGGCGAAAAGCTGAAGGAGCAGTTCAAAGCAACTGCTGAAAGTTTGAAACCGGTAAACCTGATTAAGAGTTCTCTGAGAGAGTTTTCAACATCCAAAGAGGTTGTCGGAACGGTCATTGAATCAGTAACTCTTTTGCTCTCCGGTTTTGCCTCGAAAAAATTGATTGATTCATCCAAAGGCGGCTCTTTCATCAAACTGCTGACATCCCTCCTTCAATTGGTTGGATCGGGGCTTTTGAATATCTATAGCGTGAAGATACAAGAGTTTATCGTTGGCTTGATTTCAATGTTTTCCCGAAAACCCGAACAGGAAACAACGGAATCGCGTTGACATAATGCACCGCTGGCTGTTAAAAAGAATTGTAAACCTATTTTTCAACGACAACCAAGCCCTGTCTTTTCCAAAAGCCGGTCAGATTTCCCCAACGCACAACGAGCCTTTTGGCTTCGGCAGTTTTCCATTCGTTTTCAATATCGAGGTGACATTTTTTGCCCAATCCGGTCCGGTCGTGATGGCAAAACCGGCATTCAAGAGGTTCGATGCCGGTTCCATACAATTCGCATAACCCTTTTTTTAGAAAGGTGCATCCGTTTTTAGCGAAAAATTGCATTCGTTGCCTTTAAATGCCGGCGATAATACGCCAAAATCCTTCTCCGGTGAAACTTCGAGCATCATCCGGTGGGCATAACCGGCAGCGATTGCTTTTTCAGCTTCTTCAACACTCCACCATCTCGGGCGCCGGCAATAGCTCACGCAAACCTCGCAGGAGCATGGTTCCGAAGGCGGGTATTTTTCTCTCAGGTTTCCAGTCTTACGAATTTCTGGGATCATTGGTTTTGATTTGTTTTCCTAAAAATACAAAAAACTTATAATCAGTTGTTTAGTTCCAATCTGATTGCTGTTTTTTTTATGTTATTTCCATTATTTCACCATTCGGCACTTTTATTTTTATATCAACAGAAAGGATTTTCACAAGCGAAATGGCGTGGCTGAGGTTCAGAACTTTTATTTTTGATTGATGATAGAAGAAGTGGGCTTTATGAAACTCAAATATGCGATTATTGGGACCGGCGCGTTGGGGGGATTTTATGGCGGACGGTTGGCCAATGCAGGTCAGGAAGTGCATTTTTTATTCCACAGCGATTATGAGTATGTGAAAGAGAATGGCTTATTTATTGATTCCGTCGACGGTGAATTTACCATTTTCCCAATTAATGCGTATCGAAGTACGCTCGATATGCCGGTGTGTGATGTGGTATTGGTTTGTTTGAAAACAATCAACAATAACATGCTGAAGGATTTATTGCCTCCTCTACTGCATGAGCGAACAGTTGTTGTGCTTGTTCAGAACGGCTTGGGGATTGAAGAAGCTCTTGCTGCCGATTTTCCCGATTTGTCAATTGCCGGTGGTTTGGCTTTTATCTGTTCGTCGAAACTTGGAAAGGGGCGCATTGGCCATTTCGATTACGGAAAGATCACCGTTGGCGCTTATCAGAAGGAAGACCGCGAAATGTTGGAGCAGATTTGTGCCGATTTCATTGACGCCGGAGTTCCCGCGGAATATTCTCCCGACCTGAACCTGTCGCGATGGAAAAAGCTGGTTTGGAACATTCCCTATAACGGGATGACCGTTGTGCTGAATGCAACGACTGAAAACCTGATGAGTCAACCCGACTCCCGACAGTTGATTTATGACCTGATGCTGGAAGTAATTGAAGCCGCCAATTGCTGCGGTGTTGAAATAGGGAAGGGGTTTGCTGATGAGATGATGACATCGACTGACGACATGTTGCCTTATGCTCCGAGCATGAAGCTCGATTTCATTGCCAAACGGCTCATGGAAATTCAGGCTATTTATACCAATCCCATTCAGACGGCTCTACGGGCAGGTTATTTTATGAAAAAAGTTGCCATGCTCGAACAGCAGTTGCGTTTTATCCAGCGTAATTTTTAACAGGCTATTATCCTATTTTTTTAGCGCTGTCGTATTTTTACAATTTGGAAAGTGATGCTCTTTGTTATTTTGGGGCACTTTTTTAAGCCATGTTTCACTTTAAAACCAAATTGTAATGAAGAATCCAATTGTCATTCGCGGAGCGCGCGAGCATAACCTTAAAAATATTGATCTGGAAATCCCGAAGAATAAAATTGTGGTGGTTACCGGAGTTTCGGGATCGGGGAAATCATCGCTTGTTTTCGATACGGTTTGTGCCGAAGCTCAGCGTCAACTGATTGAGACGTTCAGCGCTTTTGCCCGCCGTCGTTTGCCAAAGATCAGTCAGCCCGATGTGGACGAGATCCGGAATTTGTCGACCGCCATGGTTATCGATCAAAAAAAGATGGGAACCACTTTGCGGTCGACGGTTGGCACGGTAACCGAAATATATACCAACCTTCGAATGCTTTTTTCCCGTTGTGGCGAACCTTTTGGAGGCTGGTCAAACGAATTTTCATTTAACAACCCCGAAGGAATGTGTCCAACCTGTCACGGATTGGGTAAAGAGATGGTTATTGATCTGACCAAAATAGTCGATATGAACCTGTCGGTGCGCGATGGAGCGTTTGTTCATCCCGACTATAAAAAGGGGGGATATTTTTGGCGTCATGCCATGAAGTGCGGCTTTTTTAATACCGATATTCCGCTGAAGGATCTTCCCGGGGAGGAGCTTTTCAACCTTTTGTACCTTGAGAATTCGGAGTATGAAAGCGAGCAGAGCGGCGAAGCGTATGTGGCGCGATGGGAAGGGCTTGTGACCCGGCTAAAGAAGTATTTTATGAGCAAAGAGGAGGGGTCCGATGCAATCACCAGCTTTTTTACCTATAAGAAATGTACCGAATGCAATGGCTCCCGCATCAATGCGAAGGCCAGTTCGGTGAAGGTTGAAGGAAAAACGATCCCGGAGCTGGTATTTCTCGAATTGCCCGATTTTATGGCGTGGCTCAATTCGGTGCAGGGTGATGTGGCTGAGCCGCTGGTTCGTAAAATGAAGCAAACGACTCAATATCTGATCGATATCGGCGTGGGATACCTGAGCCTGCACCGCCCGGTAGCGACACTTTCGGGAGGAGAATCACAACGGGTAAAAATGGCCAAACAGCTTGACTGCAATCTGGTCGATCTGCTTTATGTGCTTGATGAACCCAGTATTGGACTTCATCCTCGCGATGTTTCGAACCTGAAACTGATGCTTACCCAGTTGCGGGAGAAAGGAAATACGGTCTTGGTGGTAGAGCACGATGCTGAAATGATGGCTCATGCCGATCATATCATCGATATTGGCCCCGAGGCAGGACTGAATGGCGGGCATGTGCTGTTTGAAGGGACTTATGATGAATTGTTGAGATCGGATACGCTTACATCGCGCTTTTTAAACCGGAGCAATCACATTTCACGTCAGAGAAAGTTGTTCACTTCAACCTTTTCGATTGAAGATGCCTCGTCGAACAACCTGAAGAATGTATCGGTGAAGATACCTCAGGGCGTTTTTGTTTGTATTACCGGGGTGGCCGGTTCCGGAAAGAGCAGTCTAATACATGAAGAATTTTGCAGCCACCATCCCGAAGCGGTGGTGATCGACCAGTCGCCGGCGGGGAAGAATATCCGTTCGACCCCCATGAGCTATACCGGCATTTTCGATAAGGTAAGAAAAGAGTTTGCCGATGCAACAGGGAAAAGCGCGTCGCTGTTCAGTTTCAATTCGGAAGGCGCCTGTCCGGAATGTAAAGGGAATGGGATTGTGAAAGTTGATCTGAGCTTTCTGGACGATGTTACCATGGTTTGTCCCGTGTGTGAAGGGAAACGGTATCGTCCGGAGGTGCTTAATTTGAAATGCCGGGGGAAATCGATTCATGAGGTGCTCGAGATGACTATAGAAGAAGCATCGGTATGGTTTACTGACTCTTCTGTTTTAAACCGGCTCAAGGTGTTGAAGCAGGTTGGTCTGGGATACCTGAAATTGGGGCAGCCATTGAGTACGTTGTCGGGTGGAGAAGCCCAGCGGATCAAACTGGCCAGCGAACTGCATAAAAAAGGAAACATCTATGTGATGGATGAACCCACTACCGGGCTTCACATGGCCGATATCGACCGGTTGATGGATATTGTCAAGACGTTGGTGATGCATGGAAATTCGGTCATTGTGATTGAACACAACCTGGATGTTATCTGGCAGTCGGACTGGGTAATCGACCTGGGTCCCGAAGGTGGAAAAAATGGGGGAATCATTGTCGCACAGGGAACACCCGAACAGGTTGCTTGTTGTGATTCGAGTTATACTGGCCGGTACCTGAAACGATTCTTGAGTTAGGTTATTTTGCCGGCATACTCGTTTTGGGAGCATTATCCTGAAGAAATCTGGCCAGCGGGACCGGGTTGTTCTTTTTGGCCCAACGGGAAGTCACTTCGTATTGTTTTTTCAGGTTGTCGAAATTGAACATGGGAAAATCTTCCTTGAAGTCGGGGATCCACACGTAGGTGAGTGGAACCATACTGGGCGCTTCTTTTGAAAAAGACTGGATCTTTTTGATGATTCCATTTTTGAGAAAGTAATCGTACGAAATATTGAACTGGTCGAGCACCTCGCTGTCTTCGATACCCATTCCTTTCAACTCGTGGCTGATTGCAATGTCGCTGTCGCCTTTGCGGCTGATGATGTACACCTTTTCGACGCCGATGCCCCGCTTTTTTTCAAACTCGAGCAATGCGCGGAAAGGAACCTGATCTTCGCCTACACCGCCATCGACATATTCGACATCGGGAATTGTTTTGGCGTTTCGGATCTGAGCTGGAGGAAAAACAATCGGGAATGCCGATGAGGCCATCAAAATATCGACCAGGTTCAGCGTGGTGTCGCTCTCTTCGTTGAGTTTCCGGCTGCACATCCGGTATATCGACCTTTTGGGTGACAGTCGTTTGATGTTGACAAATGAAATGGAGGTGGTTACCGGAAGATCGCCAATGGTGTGGTAACCCAGTACCCCTTCAACCACGCGGGTGTACAATTTTCGTGCAGGTGCTGTGTTCAGCGGAAAGTTGTGGTAGTAGGGTTCAAAAATGTCCTTGTTGGTGATGCCATAAAGTATTTTCCGGTAATCGGTCCAGTTTATTTTTTTATCCAGAATTCCGTTGAGCATAACCGCATTGAGGGCGCCGGAACTGACACCTGAGATGAACACCACATCTTTGAGCAATCCCCTACGGTCCAGCTCTTCGAGCAAAGCGGCTTCCTGCGGAATTCTTGCCGCAGCGCCGGTCATGATAATGGCTACCCCCTGCCGGTGCGACGGAGCTGTTGTTTCCTTCACTTCCTGATTGCTGTTTATCAGGATGTAGGTTAGGATGGCAATTAAAACAACCAGAAAGAATGCTAAGGCGAATCTTTTCATCATTTTATAAACCCCACGATTAATCCTTCTTCTTTATCCGGATCGATAATGATTTCTTTTGCAAAGATAGTATATGTTACTCTTTTCTGCCTTTGGTAAACGACATTGGGTTGTAAAAAATCTTGTCGAGCAGGATGGTTTGCTGTGCCAGACGCCAGCTCTCGATGTACGACAACAGCTTTCTCAGCCAGTCGAAGTAAAGCGATACCATCAGGAAAAAGGTGAATATCCAGATCACAATCAAATCGAAAAGAACGGTGTCGATTTTAATGGGCCCAATTTGCTTGTAGGAAGCGTAAAACTGGGCGGTACCATTGTGGTAGGCAACCGGCCTGAAGATGGGTTCGTCGCCCTGATAGATCCGGTTGTCGGCGTAGTGTATTTTGTAGGTTTCGTATTTCTCGCGCACCAGGTCTTCCAGTTTCTTATTGAAATATTTCTCTTTGTATGCCACCAGCAAGTCGCTGTTGCCGCCGAACTGGCTTAATAGTTGCGAAAATTGATTGTCAAGTGTTTTGGTAGCCTGGTTATACCGGTTGAGGTAAACCGATTTGCAGCTGTTGAGATAAGTATCCAAAACGGTGGCCATCACGGGCTGAAACTGATCATCTTTCAGCGCTTTCATGGCCACAACGACCGAATCACCCGGCTTTTTTGCCTCGGCCGATAGTTCCGAAAACTCGTTGTACAACAATTTCGCCCTGATTTGTGCATCCTCTTTGTTGCCGGTTTTCAGTTCATTTCCGTATTGCACCAGGTTTCGGCTCAATTCCGGAATAAGGTAAAAAGTTTTGAAATTCAAATCGTTTTTATTCTTTTCCAGTTCAAAGACATTCTGTTCAAAATTGTTGTTCTTAAACAGGTTTACGGCCAGCGCTTCGTACGACCAACGGGAAGTCATTACATCGCCCACAATGGGGGTGCGGGTGTAGCTGCTGAGCGACGGGTGCATTTTGTTGAAATCGACGATAACCCCGCTGAGCAGTAATTGGGGAACCAGCAGCAACGGGATGAGAATGTAGATCGAAACCGCCGATTTTAACCCGGCAGAAAGGTTCAATCCTAGGACATTGGCAAAGCAGGCTGTTGTGAACAGGATGGCCCAGGTCGACAGGGTTACGCCCCGTATTTCAAGCATGTAATGGCCAATGAGGATGAACGAGATGGTTTGAATGGCCGATATGATGAACAGGATAAGGATTTTGGAGGTGAAATAGGCGCCCCGGCTCAGTTCGAGGAACTCTTCGCGTTTCAGTATCTTCTGGTCCTTAAAAATTTCTTCGGCGCTGATGATTAACCCCACAAAAAGCGCCACGACCACGCTCATGAAAAGGAATGAAGGAATGTTGTCGTTGAGCGCGAATTTGTACACTTTCTCGGGCGTATATTTTGAGAAAAAGCTCAGGATGATTGCCAGCAGCGGGCTTTCGAGCAACGCGATGGTCAGGTATTGCTTGTTCGACCGTTTGGTTTCAAAATCGCGCTGAATGAAAAGCTTCAGCTGTTTGAACCATCGGGGTGTTTTAAACAGCACATCGGGAAGCTTTTCCTCCTGCACCGGGTTTTGTTTCATGAAATCGATGACCCGGGGCTCCACTTTTTCCTGATAACGCTGGTACCACTCTTCGGGTGTTATCTTTCGTTTACGGATGCTGTGGCCAAAGGCGTCGACCATTCTTTCTTCAATAATCCGCAATGGCTGTACCGTTTGGATATTTCCGCAGGTCATGCATTCACTCTCGTCGGGATTGATGTAATTGGCTTCCTGTTTGAAATAGGTAATTGCTTCCATCGGGTTTCCGAAGAAGGCCATTCGCCCGCCTTTGTCCATAATCAGGATGCGGTCGAACAGTTTGTAGATGTTGCTGTCGGGCTGATGGATGTTGACAATCACCAGCCGGCCTTTCAGACACTGTTTTTTGAGCAGGAACATTACTTTTTCCGAATCGGCAGATGAGAGTCCCGAGGTGGGTTCGTCGACAAAAAGGATGGAGGGTTCGCGCATCAGCTCCAGGGCAATGTTTAATCGTTTGCGCTGGCCGCCACTTAATATCTTCTTCAGCGGGTTTCCAACCACCAGATCGCGGGCTTCCACCAGGTCGAAATCGACCAGTGTTTGTTCAATAATTTCCTGGATCTCTTCCTCGTTCATGTTGCCGAAGCAAAAGCGGGCGTTGAATTCGAGGTTCTTGTAAACGGTCAGCTCTTCCAGTAGCAGGTCGTCCTGGGGAACATATCCGATAACCCCTTTCAGATGTTCGCTGTTTTTTTCATCGTGGATGTCGAACCCATTGATGGTAATGGTGCCTTTGCTGGGTTTCAACTTCCCGTTTAGGACATTGAGCAGGGTGGTTTTTCCCACGCCGCTTCCCCCGATAATCCCGACCAGGTCGCCCGAGCGTTCCTGAAAGCTGAGCGGATGTATCCCTACGATTTTTTTGTTGAAATGGTATTCCACCTCTTCCACGTTCAGTACAATGCGCGGTTTGCCTTTCTCCTGAATGAACCGCGACATGATGCTACTGTAATAGATCGGGATGATGCGCGATGTCCTCAAAATGCCTCCCGGAGGAAATACATATAGCCTTCGCTGAAGTAAGTGGTGACCGTTCAGGTAGAGGTTTCGCGGGCCCCAATAGTAGAAGAAGAGGGTGTTGATGCTTTCAATCCGGATAATGTATACCTGGGTTGCCTGGCCTTCGCGGCGGAGATGGTTGATTTCGGGATCGTGGAAGGTCTCGTCGCCGTTCACCACAAAGAGACAGTTTTTATTCTTTACCTTGTCGAGCGAAAAGAGATAAAAGTTCATCAGGTTATCGTATTCTTCCTCGTCAATCTTCAGGATACGGGCAATGACATAAACAATCTTCAGGTCGGCCTGCGAATGCCCTTCGGCTTTGTTGATGAAATTGAGCAGTTGAACCACAATCAGGAACCTCACGTTCAGGTCGAAGTTCTCAACAATGTTGTCACAAATGTTGAACAGGTAGATGTAGTTGACGTTTTTCTCTTCGGTTTTGTCCTTGAAAAGGATTTCCCGGTGTTTGATATAGTAATAGTCGAGGTTTTTCTGGTAAAGCTCCAGGTATTTATCGACCATATCTTTGGTGAAATTTTCTTTCAGGTACGACTCAACCATCAACGCCGAATTTTCACGCGAAGTGAGATTCGGATAATCGGTAATTATGGCATACAGCTTAATTAATGATTCAATAATCTCTTCGTTCATAGGTTTTGTCTCTCAAAAACGTTGCTTTCCGTTTCTATATTTCTTTCAGTAATTGAATTACTGGTTGTTTTTTTCCCTGATTTGGCTGAGTAAACCGGTCAACTGATCCACCTGTTGTATGGTGAGCGATGCCGGTTCTTCGGCTTCTGCAAAAATGGCATTGATTTTTTTAATGTCGTTCAGCACCGGTTGGGTCAGTTCTATATTTCCACTTTCCATAAGTGCCTGTAGTTTTTGTAAAGGTTCCTTCTGGTATAGGATGGTTTTGACAATCTCTGGATTTTGGTAAGTGCTTTCCGAAAGATGGCAAGTCAGATATAAACCTTCAATTACGCTACCCGCCAGAATGAGATATGCCAGCTCAGCTCTTCCCTGGTTGTTGAGGTAGGAGTAAGCATCCTGGGTCACTTTGGTAATGATCTCGACCAGCTTCTCTTTGTTGTCGATGTTTTCTTCGATTTGCTCGGGCAGGTCGCTGCTCAATGCCGAGGCCAGCGATAAATCGGTAATCAGCTTTTCGGATGCATTGAAGTAGTTTTGTACTTCGGCTTTTTCGTTGTAGGTGGTAGCGTAGGCCAGGTCGGCGGTGTAGATGCCGAGGTTGTAAGCTTTGCTTTGATCCGAGAAATATTTCTCCACATTCAACGGATTATTGGTAATGCCAATGACATAACTGGCATCAATTTGGATCAGCATGTTGGTAATGTCGAACACCGAATGGACGGGGTACGCATATTCCTTGATATCTTGCTGAATGGATTTGTTGGTTAGTTCGGGTGCTTTGCTGGTTCGCTCTTTGCAGGAAAAAGCAATGGGTAGAATAAGCCCTCCGAGGATCACGAACGACATTATTCGGATCGCTGTCCTGAACTTCATTCGGGTATTTGTTGTTCTTTTTTTCAATTTTATCTGTTGATCAAACCGTTGAATGCGAAATAAATGTTTGTTCGTTATTTTCCCTTCGTGGTTGGCGATGATTATGTTTTCAATGTTTTAAAGATAGAAATATTCGTTGAATGTAACAATCATCTCTTTTGCAAACTTCGTATGATGACCGGAAAATAAACATTTCCGGTTTGCGGACACCTGTTGCTGGGACGGATGGAATCGTCGCCCTCGGGCGACGATTCCTCGCAATGATGAAAGGGAGCGTCGCCCGAGGGCGAACATTCTCTGCAAGGTTGGAAGACCCGTCGTATAGGGGCGAAGATTCGCCACAGGATTAAAACACTCGTTCGCCCGTGGGCGAACGAGCGCACAGGGTTGAAACTGATCTTCGCCCATGGGCGAACGAGTGCCGCCGGGTGAAATGGGATCTTCGCCCGAGGGCGAACGAGTGCTTCAGACCTGAATGAACTTTTCGCCCGTGGGCGACCGATGAGATATCCCCTGTTTGGACGAAATGAAACCCGAAACGAATTCAACATACCCTCGGGCGCGATGTGCGGGACTGGCGATTTAGCTCCGCTGATCTTCGATTGTAATCGCCAAAAAATAATCGTCGATTAAAAATCGCCGCTCCCTTATTGTCTAGAGTTTTGTTGTTTCTTTACATTGGATCATTTTAACTACGGTTTTTTGCTTTTGAGAAAATCATTAAGATCGTTGATTTGAAAACTGCAAGGGTGAAAAAGTGAAGGAATAATTGAAAGAAAAGGATTAAATTTGTTGTTGAAAAAACAGATAATTATGGCAAAAATTTCTTTTAACGCGAGAATTGAAAAAGGGGAAAACGGATGGTATGTCGGACAAATTGAAGAAATGCCCGAAGTGATTTCGCAGGGAAAAACGATCGAGGAATTAAATGAGAATTTGATGGATGCTTTCCGGTTAATTGTTGACCAGCGCCGTGAAAGTATTGCTCTGGCTTCGCAAGGGAGAAATACAATTAGAAGAAAAATCTCTTTTGCCGGATGAAACGTGAAACCTTCATAAAATATTTAAAGAAAAACGATTGTTATCTATTACGTGAAGGAGCAAACCATTCAATATTTATGAATCCAACCAATGGAAAGCAAACAACTGTCCCACGTCACCCTGAGTTAGATGAATTAATGTGTAAAATGATTTGTAAACAACTGGAAATCCCCAAGCTGTAATTTAAGAACGATCTGCATCTTTCTTATGCTCTTAAAATAAAGATTGATTCGTGGCAATAGCTTCATACATTGGTCCCGTTTTTAGCTTTGCAAGTAGTTCGTTCACATCATTGGCCCGAATGATTTTTCCCTCCTCTGCCTCGTTTATTGATTTTAACAACTTCGCACTTGGTTTTTCATCCTCAATAATTTAAGTCTGTTTTAAATATCTTAGAAATTCAATCAGCGATTTGCCTGTCGGTAGTCCGCGATAAATATGGGGTTGCCGGAGTAAAACAATGCAAAAAAAAAGCCACTCGTTTCGGAGTGGCCTTCAATAATTTCCAAGCGTGGAAAAATTACTTGTAATCTTCCCAGCTTTTTATCGTAAGATCTTCGATTTTGTAACGGCAAATAGCATAAATGAATGCGCTGGCAACCCTGGCATTGGTGATCAGCGGAATGTTGTAGTCGATCGCATTACGCCTGATGTAGTATCCGTTGCCCAGCTCGCGCGTGGTGTGGTCTTTCGGAATGTTGATCACCAGATCGAGCTTTTTCTCTTTGATGTAATCGGCAATGTTCGGTTTGCTCTCTTCTTCATCGGGCCAGTGAAGCAACGTACAGGTCACATTGTTGTCGCGCAGGAAACGGTAGGTTCCGTCGGATGCATAAATATGGTATCCTTTTTCAACCAGCATTTTTGCCGACTGGAGCAACTCGATTTTGGAACGGGTTGGTCCCGATGAGATCAGGATATTCTTCTTCGGAATGGTATAACCCACTGAAAGCATCGACTTCAGAATGGCTTCGTAGAAGTTGTCGCCAAGGCAGGCCACTTCGCCGGTCGAACTCATGTCGACACCCAACACCGGGTCGGCATTCAGCAATCGGTGGAAGGAGAACTGGGGTGCTTTTACCCCCACATAGTCGAGCTCGAACAACGATTTGTCGGGCTTGTCGTACGGAAGTTTGAGCATTACTTTGGTGGCCAGTTCGATCATGTTAAACTTCATGACCTTCGACACAAACGGGAAGCTGCGTGAAGCCCTCAGATTGCATTCAATAACCTTGATGTCGTTGTCCTTGGCCAGCAGCTGCATGTTGAACGGCCCCGATATTTCAAGCCCTTTGGCTACCTGGCGGGCAATTTTCTTGATCCGGCGGATGGTTTCGATATAGAGTTTTTGCGGCGGGAACACCATGGTGGCATCGCCCGAATGTACCCCGGCAAATTCAACGTGTTCGGAAATGGCATACGCAATAACTTCACCTTTGTCGGCTACCGCGTCAAGTTCGATTTCCTTGGCCTGTTCAATGAACTCGGAAACAACCACGGGGTGTTCTTTCGAAACGTTGGCTGCCAGTTCGAGGAAATGGCCCAGCTGGTCGTAGTTTGAAACCACGTTCATGGCGGCGCCCGAAAGCACATACGACGGACGGATCAAAACCGGGAACCCAACTTCCTCGGTGAAAAGATGAATCTCTTCGATGGTCGAAAGTTCTTTCCATCGGGGTTGGTCAACGCCAATGGTGTCGAGCAGCGAGGAGAATTTTTGGCGGTCTTCGGCATTGTCGATGTTCACAGGAGATGTCCCCAGCACGTGAACTCCCTGGTTGTAGAGTTTCATGGCCAGGTTGTTGGGGATTTGTCCTCCGGTCGAAACAATGGTCCCCATGGGGTGTTCCAGATCGATAATGTCCATGACCCGTTCGAACGAGAGTTCATCAAAATAGAGCCGGTCGCAGTTGTCGTAGTCGGTACTTACTGTTTCGGGGTTGTAGTTGATCATGATGGAACGGAATCCGTTTTTTCGCACCGTGTTGGCTGCATTTACACCGCACCAGTCAAATTCAACCGAAGAACCAATCCGGTAGGCACCCGATCCCAGCACGATTACTGACTTGCCGTCGTTATTGAATTCAACATCGTTTTCAATGCCGTTGTAAGTAACATACAGGTAGTTGGTTTGTGCGGGATATTCCCCGGCCAGGGTGTCGATTTGCTTGATGAAAGGGGTAATTCCCCTTGTTTTGCGGTATTCACGAACTTTCAACTGGCTGGTATGCATTTGAAGCAGGTCGGGTTTCAGCACAAAGCGGGCAATCTGGAAATCGGAGAATCCGAATTTCTTGGACTGAAGCAACAACTCATCGGGAAGATCTTCCAGTTTGTTGTATCCTTTCAGTTCGCAACGCATTTTGTACAGCCCCTCCAGTTTGTAAAGAAACCAGCGGTCGATTTTGGTGCGTTCGTAGATCTCTTCTACCGAATATCCCTTATGGAAAGCTTCTGCAATGGCGAAAATCCGGCGATCGGTCGGGTTTGCCAGTTCTTCTTCAATAGCTTCGATGGTAATTTCTTCGCGGTTTCCAACAAAACCGTGCATCCCGATCCCCACCATACGAATACCCTTCTGGATGGCCTCTTCGAAATTGCGTCCAATCGACATGATTTCGCCAACCGATTTCATCGAGCTGCCAATTTGCTTCGATACGCCGGAGAATTTATTTAAATCCCAGCGGGGAATCTTGCAAACCACGTAGTCGAGGGCTGGTTCGAAGCAGGCGGTGGTTACTTTGGTTACCGAATTCTTCAACTGGTGAAGTCCGTAGCCCATTCCCAGTTTGGCCGCTACAAAAGCCAGCGGATAACCGGTTGCTTTCGATGCCAGAGCTGAAGAACGGCTCAGGCGGGCGTTTACTTCAATAACCCGGTAATCTTCGGAGAACGGGTCGAGGGCAAACTGTACGTTGCATTCGCCCACCACACCGATGCGGCGGATGATGCGAATGGAAAGTTCCCTCAGTTTATGGTATTCTTTGTTGGTCAGTGTTTGAGAAGGCGCAACTACAATGCTTTCACCGGTATGGATTCCGAGCGGGTCGAAATTTTCCATGTTACACACGGTGATGCAGTTGTCGAACTGGTCGCGTACCACTTCGTATTCAACCTCTTTCCATCCTTTGATCGACTCTTCGACCAAAATTTGGGGCGAATAGGCAAAGGCATTCGATGCGCGGGTTTCGAGCTCTTCCATGTTGTTGCAGAAGCCCGAACCTAAACCTCCCAGTGTGTAAGCTGCGCGGATAATGATGGGGAAGCCAATTTGCGACACTGCCGCTTTGGCTTCTTCCATGTTGGCGCAGGCAATGCTTTTGGGCGTTTTTACGTCGATGCTTTTCAGGATATTGGCAAAAATATCGCGGTCTTCGGTGTCGATAATCGATTGTACCGGTGTTCCTACTACTTCGAGGTCGTATTTTTCGAGTATGCCCGATTTAAAGAGTGCCACGCCACAGTTTAGTGCGGTTTGTCCGCCAAAAGCCAGCAAAATTCCCTGTGGCTTTTCTTTTTTGATGACCTCTTCCACAAAGAAAGGCGTAATGGGAAGGAAATAAATTTTGTCGGCAATTTCATCCGAGGTTTGGATGGTTGCAATGTTCGGGTTGATAAGTACCGTTTCGACCCCTTCTTCTTTCAATGCTTTCAGCGCCTGTGAACCGGAATAGTCGAATTCGCCGGCTTCACCAATTTTCAGGGCACCGGAACCCAGCACCAACGCTTTCTTTATATGTGATTTGAAATTTTCCATTTGTTCAGTCATAAATTATTCGTCATCATTTATTGTCCGCCTTATATTTTCTGATGTTTTCAATGAATTCATCGAACAGAAATTCCGTGTCGACCGGTCCGCTGGTTGCTTCGGGGTGGAACTGGGTCGAGAAGAAAGGTTTTGTTTTGTGCCTGATCCCTTCGTTGGTCCCATCGTTTACGTTGGAAAAGAGGATTTCCCAATCCGCAGGAATCGTTTGGTTGTCGATTGCGAAACCGTGGTTTTGTGAAGTTATAAAGCACCGGTTTGAATCTTTGAGCAAAACCGGCTGGTTGTGGCTCCGGTGACCATATTTTAATTTGTAGGTTTCGGCACCTGCTGCACGGGCCAGAAGTTGGTTGCCGAGGCAAATTCCCATGATGGGTTTCCCGATTTCGATGGCTTTCCGGATATTTTTCTCCGTGATATTGCACATCGCCGGATCGCCGGGACCATTCGAGATGAAAAGTCCGTCGTAATCTTCGGTCGTAAAATCGTAATCCCAGGGAACCCGTTTTACCTGAGCGCCCCGTTTGAGCAGGCAGCGGATGATGTTGTTTTTTACACCACAGTCGACCAGAACGACTTTTACATCGCCGTCGCCATAGGTTTCGGGATAATCGATACTGGCTTTGGCCACCAGGTTATCTTTGTTCGGATCGTAAAAATCGATGGGTTCGCTGTCAAATTCAATTTTCCCCAGCATCGATCCTTTTTCTCTCAGAATCTTGGTCAGGGCGCGGGTGTCGATGTCGAACAAGCCCGGAATATCATTTTCTTTCAGCCAGTTTCCCAAACTTTTCACCGCATTCCAGTGGCTGTATTCCACCGAATAGTCGGAGATGATTAATCCGGTAATGTGGATTTTGTGCGATTCAAAAAACTCGTTGATTCCATTGGCTTTTGAATCAGATGGAGCGCCATAGTTTCCGATCATCGGGTAGGTTGAAACCAGAATTTGACCGGTATAGGATGGGTCCGTCAAACTTTCGGGGTAACCAACCATTGCCGTGTAAAAGACCACCTCTCCGGCCACCGATTTTTCACTTCCAAACGATTTCCCTTCAAACTCTGTCCCGTCTTCCAGGATTAACTTCACTTTTTTCAAGGTTGATCAATTTTTATTTGATTATTATATAAAAAAAATGCGTTTATCTGCTCGAGCAGGCTAAACGCATTTCCGTTCCAAAATTCTTTCCCGTTTAAATATTTTCACTTTGGTAATTTACAATATTAATTTCCGATGCAAAAGTAATAAACTTTCTCATTAAAAAGTTGGATTCTTTTCGGGAATGAATATTTTTACGCCCGTAATGAATATTTATTCAATTTTTGATGAAAACTCGTTTGCAGCGACAGGTTGCTATAAGGAACATAATTGTTCAGAATAAGGTTACAAGCCAGGAAGAGTTGCTAATGTTATTAAAACGTAAAGGATTTGGTTTAACACAAGCAACACTGTCGCGCGACATCAAATCGTTGAAAATTGTGAAGACCCCGGATACGCATGGTGGTTATATTTACGTTCTTTCAAAGGAGGAGGCTGCTATAACCAGGCCCAAAGAGGTGCCCGGAGCAAGTTATCTGGCCGATGGTTTTGTTTCGATCGATTTTTCGGGAAACATGGCCGTGATCAAAACCAGACCAGCTTATGCCAGCAGTTTTGCAGCGGTTATAGATTCCGCATCTCCGTTTGAAATTTTGGGAACAATTGCTGGTGATGATACCATTTTTTTGGTTTTGCGCGAGGGGGTTGAAAAGGGAGATATGATTGAATTTTTAGAAATAATAATGCCCAATTTGAAAGGCAAATTGATATAGTTAATTTTAAATTGAAATGATGGATAACATTAAGGTACTGATTGCAGATGAGAGTTTTCTGAGTTACGTCGATGAAATAAACGAAACAATTCAGCGGGCATCAGAGGAGAGGGGAACCGGTATCGCACGCCGCACATACGATTATGTGGCTTCTAAAATGAAGGAGGGAAAGGCAATTATTGCACTGGATGGTAAGAAATTTGCAGGGTTTTGTTACATCGAATCGTGGGGACACCATAAGTTTGTGGCAAACTCTGGTTTGATTGTAGTGAAAGAATATAGGGGGCAAGGGTTGGCAAAGCGTATTAAGCAGAAGGCTTTTGAACTTTCGAGGACAAAATTCCCTGAAGCAAAGATTTTTGGGCTTACAACCGGATTGCCCGTGATGAAAATTAATACCGAGTTGGGTTATCGGCCGGTTACTTTTTCTGAGCTGACCGATGACCAGGAATTTTGGAAAGGATGTCAAAGTTGTGTAAATTACGACATCTTAATGCGTACAAACCGTACCAAGTGTTTATGTACCGCCATGATTTATGATCCGGCGTGGGAAAAGAAAGAAAAAAAGTCGCTGAAAGATGTTATGGATGAGGCTGGTATTTCTTCTCCGGGCGAAGTAGAGATGGAGCCTGCTATGGCAGAGCTTGTATTGAAGTTATTGAAAAAAGACGATTCAATATAATTTTAAAAGATTGAAATATTGAAAAAAGACAGTAAATGGTGCCGCTATTCCAATGGCTGGTAATTCGCAATTCATAAAAGGCCATGTATTGTTGTTGTGCATAAAAGTCGTGTAATTGGTATTTTTTTGAGATGCATCGCAATACATCAAATTGGTATTTGGGTTAGTAAAGTTTATTCGGCGGCACCATTTTTTATTTCATCGATCAGAAAAGCAGAATTCAACAGGATTTTCGTTCTTTTGTAAGGTTTTTTGGACCCTTATATTCATCAATGTTTGGTTTGTCAATTATTTACTTCATAATTTATGGAAAATAAAAAAGTAGTTTTGGCTTTTAGTGGTGGTTTGGATACTTCCTTTTGCGCCATCTATTTAGCTCAGGAAAAAGGGCTGGAGGTATATACCGCAATTGCCAATACCGGTGGTTTTAGTGAAACAGAGTTAAAAATCATCGAAGAGAAAGCATACAAGCTTGGCGTTAAGAAACATGTCGCTATCGATGTGACCGAAGAATACTATCAAAAGAGCATTCGGTATATGGTATATGGTAACGTGTTGCGCAACAATACCTACCCGATTTCGGTCAGTTCCGAACGTATTTTTCAGGCAATAGCTATTATTCAATATGCCAAGGAAATTGGGGCTGCTTATGTGGCACATGGAAGTACCGGCGCCGGTAACGACCAGGTTCGTTTTGATCTGACTTTTGATGTGCTTGCTCCGGAAATTAAGATACTTACCCCAACCCGCGATCTGGAACTAACCCGCGAATATGAAATCAATTATTTGAGGGAACATGGCATTGACGCCGATTTCAAGAAAATGGAATATTCAATCAATGCTGGACTTTGGGGTACCAGTGTGGGTGGAAAAGAAACACTGAAATCGGAGCAAACATTGCCCGAGAGCGCTTATCCAAGCCAGCTGACCGAAAAAGGAGAGAGAGAGATCATCATCGAATTTGAAAAGGGTGAATTAGTCGCAGTGGAAGGCGTTCGCTATGAAAATAAGGTAGATGGTATCCGCGCCCTGCAGGCCATTGCTTCCCAATATGCCATTGGCCGCGACATGCACATTGGCGATACTATTATCGGGATCAAAGGCCGGGTAGGTTTTGAAGCTGCTGCGCCCATGATCATCATTAAAGCCCATCAGATGCTCGAAAAACACACCCTTACCAAATGGCAGCAATACTGGAAAGAACAGCTGGGCAATTGGTATGGAATGTTTTTACACGAAGCACTTTATCTGGAACCGGTCATGCGTGATATTGAACAATTCCTCGAAAGTTCACAGCAAAATGTGACCGGGAAAGTGATTGTTCGTTTGAAACCCTATCATTTCCAACTGGTAGGAGTCGATTCAGCAAAGGATTTGATGAAGTCCGATTTCGGGGAATATGGCGAAATCAATAAAGGCTGGACTGCCGATGATGTAAAAGGGTTTACTAAAATTTATGGTACCCAGCTTAAGATATTCAATGCCGTTAATAAGAATTTTGAGAAGTAAATCATGATCAGCGTTGGAATTATCGGAGGAGCAGGCTATACGGCTGGTGAGTTGCTTCGGATCTTGTTGAACCATCCTGAAGCGAAAGTGGCTTTTGTTCATAGCACCAGCAATGCCGGGAATAAAATCTCTGATGTGCATAAAGATTTGCTGGGCGAAACCGATCTGGTTTTTAGCGATCAGCTCGATTTTTCGGGGTTAGATGTCATCTTTCTTTGCATGGGGCACGGAAAGTCGCTTGAGTTTATGAAAGAGAATTCCTTGCCGGCCCACCTGAAAGTGATCGATTTGAGTAATGATTTCCGGTTGAAAGCAGAAGGGAACTCCTTTCTTTATGGTTTGCCCGAATTGAACCGTGAACAGATCCGTTATTCGAAATACATAGCCAATCCCGGGTGCTTTGCCACCGGTATTCAACTAACCGTTTTGCCACTTGCTGCAGCCGGTCTGATTGTAGACGAAATTCACGTGAATGCCATCACCGGTTCAACCGGTGCAGGGCAAAGTCCCAGCGCTACATCCCATTTCAGCTGGAGAAGTGGAAATATTTCGGCCTATAAAATCTTTTCCCATCAGCATTTGGGTGAAATAAACCAGAGCATCCAGCAATTGCAGGAAAGCTATGAACCATCACTCAACTTTGTCCCAATTCGGGGGAACCACACCCGGGGAATCTTTGCGGTTACCTACACAAAATTTTCGGGAACTTTCGAAGAAGCTCAAAACTTGTATGATGAATACTATAAGGATCATCCTTTTGTCTTTTTGACAAAAGAAAATCCCGATTTAAAGCAGGTAATAAATACAAATAAATGTATCTTGCACCTCGAAAAATGCGGCAATAAGCTTTTGATCATCAGTATAACCGACAACCTGATTAAAGGTGCTTCTGGTCAGGCGGTTCAGAACATGAACCTGATGTTTGGTCTTGATGAAAAGTCCGGTTTGAATTTGAAACCCGTTGCATTTTAACATTGAGGCAAACATTCAATTTTTTAGGAATAGACTATGGATTTGTTTAACGTATACTCCCTCTTTGATGTCGAGCCGGTAAAAGGTGAAGGGGCATTTATCTTTGACAGAAATGGTCAGAGGTATCTCGACCTTTACGGCGGTCACGCGGTAATTTCGATCGGGCATTCCCATCCTCATTATGTGACCCTTCTTTCGGCTCAGGTTGAAAAACTTGGATTTTATTCCAACAGTATTCAGAACCCGATGCAAAAAGAGCTGGCCCGAAAGCTGGGAGAAGCTTCCGGTTTCCCCGATTACTCCCTTTTCCTATGTAACAGCGGTGCGGAAGCCAACGAAAATGCGTTGAAACTGGCTTCGTTCAAGACCGGAAAGTCAAACGTTATTGCGTTTAAAAATTCTTTTCACGGACGCACTTCAGCAGCGGTGGTTGTTACCGATAATCCAAAGATCAAAGCGCCTATAAACTATCGTGATGGGATTTTGTTCCTCGAAATGAACGATTTGACTGCCGTTGAACAAGAACTTGCCAAAGGCGATGTGGCGGCTGTCATTATCGAAGGTATTCAGGGAATTGGTGGTATCCGTATTCCGGAACCTGAGTTTATGCAAGGTCTTAGCGAACTGTGTGCCAAATTTGAAGCCATTTTTATTGTCGATGAGATTCAATCGGGATATGGACGAAGCGGAAAATTTTTCGCATTCCAGTATGCCAATGTGAAACCCGATTTAATTACCGTCGCCAAAGGGATGGGAAATGGTTTCCCTATCGGCGGTGTGCTTATCAGCCCCGACTTTGAACCCCGGATTGGAATGCTGGGAACAACCTTTGGTGGAAATTACCTGGCTTGTGCAGCCGGAATTGCGGTGCTCGATGTTATTAAATCGCAGAAACTGATTCACAATGCCGAAGAAATCGGGAATTACCTGATGAATGAATTGTCTAAAATACCACAAATCAAGGAAGTTCGTGGAATCGGATTGATGATCGGGTTGGAATTTGACAACGATATTGCTGATTTGAGAAAGAAGTTGTTGTATGATAAAAAGATATTTACGGGTGTTTCCGGAAGTAAAATTATCCGTTTGCTACCGCCGTTGAGCCTTAAAAAGGAACAAGCTGCTCTTTTTGTTGAGAAATTGAAGGAAGCGTTAGCTGAAATGGAACAAAACTAAAATCATGGAATTCAAAAAAATAACAATCATTGGTGCCGGAAATCTGGGATTTTCCATTGCGAAAGGTTTAATTGCTTCGGGGCTGATCAATAGAGAGAACCTGACGTTAACCGAAAAAATCCAGAGCCGAAAAGAATTATTGGTTAAGGATGGATTTAATGTGATCAGTAACAACGTGGATGCCGTAAAGGCATCTGAATTAATTATGCTGGTTGTAAAACCCTATCAGATCGACGATTTGCTGACCGAGATTAAGGGATGTTTCAATCCCGAGGAGAAGGTGTTTGTTTCCTGTGTTACCGGAGTTGAGTCGGGTCATATTTATGCCAAGTTAGGTTGTAACCCCGCTCTTTTCAGGGTCATGCCCAATACGGGTATTGCCATTCAGGAATCCATGTCGTGCATCTCTTCGTTTAACGAGAATCCAGAACAAAAAGAAGCTATACGGACGATATTCAGTCAGTTAGGACAGGTGCTTTTCATTCCGGAAGAACAAATGCCGGCTGCTACAGCGTTGGCCGGTTGTGGTATCGCATATGCTCTTCGTTTTATCCGCGCGGCTATTCAGGGTGGCGTTGAAATTGGATTTAGTGCTGAAGATGCTAAAGTTATGGCTGCTCAGATTACCAAAGGAGCCGCTCAGCTGATCCTGATGAACAATTCCCATCCCGAAGCCGAAATCGATAAAGTTACTACACCAAAGGGTATTACGATTACTGGTTTGAATGAAATGGAACATTCGGGCTTTAGCTCATCTATTATCAAAGGAATTTTGGCCTCGTATAACAAGATTGAACAAAAAAATTAACAGATAACTTTTTTACGCTTTAAAAGAGGATTTGTACTCCTCTTTTTTGTTGTTAAAAATAGAATACTGACATTTGTCATGTTTTTGATAATATAATCGGATGCAATCACGAAAATTTAAGAGGGTCGCCATTAAAGTTGGCAGCAATGTGCTGGCAGGAAAGAATGGAATGCTTGATCTGTCATGCATTTCCCATCTTGTTGATCAGATTTCGACGTTGAAAGAGAGTGGTGTTGAGGTTATCCTGATCTCATCAGGCGCCGTAGCTTCCGGCAGGTCGGCTTTCCCGGTGGAAAACCGGATCGATACCGTTTCGGCCCGTCAGCTTTGGTCTGCAATTGGTCAGGTAAAACTGATGAATACCTATTCCGAACTTTTTGGGAAACACCAGATTACCTGTGCACAGGTATTGACAACCAAAGAAAATTTTGGCGATCGGAAACACTATCTCAATATGAAAAACTGTATTTCGACCATGTTGGAATACAGTGTTTTGCCAATTGTGAACGAGAACGATGCCATTTCGGTTACCGAGCTGATGTTTACCGATAATGACGAACTCTCGGGTTTGATCTCTTCGATGATGGATTGCGATGCGCTGATTATCCTCTCCAACGTGGATGGAATTTTTAACGGAACGCCGGGTGATGAAGGTGTTACTGTTATTCCCGAGATTTCGGCCAGTGATGATAACCTGGAAAACTATATTTCGACACAGAAGTCAGGTTTTGGCCGGGGTGGAATGCATACCAAATTCAGCGTGGCCAGAAAGATTGCTCTGGAAGGAATTCCTGTTTTTATCGCCAATGGCCGTTCTGCCAATATTCTTCTGGATATTGTGCACCATAAAAAAGTGGTCTATACGTTGTTCCGTCCCAATGGGAAACGGTTGAAGAGCAATAAAAAGTGGCTGGCACATTCCGATAGTTTTGCAAAAGGAATTGTGATGGTAAACGAAGGGGCCAAAGAGGCTCTTCTCAGCGAAAATGCAACCAGTCTGTTACTGATTGGGGTGGTTGAGATATCCGGATACTTTGAAAAAGGGGATATCATCCGCATTCAGGATGAACAGGGCACCCAGCTGGGGTTGGGAAAAGCTCAGTACGACTCGGAACAGGCGGTTGAGCTTATTGGCAAAAAGGCTGAAAAGCCATTAATTTATTACGATTACATGTATCTATACGAGTAAGTTAGAGATAATAAACCAGAAATAATCAATCATAAATCTACGATGGACTGCACACCAATTTTCAAACAGGTACTGAAAGCCAGCCGTTCGCTGAACCTGATTTCCGAGGAGACTGTCAACAAAGTGCTTGTTGAAGTAGCCGATGCGGCGATTGCCAATACGGAATCAATCCTTGCAGGGAATGCAAAGGATTTGTTGCGAATGGATTCAACCGATCCAAAGTATGACCGTCTGAAACTGACGGCTGAACGCATCAAAGGAATTGCTTCCGATATGAGGAATGTCGCTTCGTTGCCATCGCCGCTGGGAAGGTTGTTGTCGGAAACAGTAAGGCCCAACGGGTTGAAGATCTCCAAAGTTTCGGTGCCGTTTGGTGTGATTGGTATCATTTATGAAGCCCGCCCGAATGTCACATTTGATGTGTTTTCCCTTTGCCTGAAATCGGGCAATGCCTGTATATTGAAGGGAGGAAGCGATGCCATCGATTCGAATACAGCTAGTGTAAAGCTTATTCGCGAAGTTTTGGTGAAAAACGGGGTCGATGAAAATGTGCTGACCCTTTTACCCGCAGGCAGGGAAGAGGCAGCCCAGCTGATGAATGCCCACGGGTTTGTCGACCTGATTATTCCGCGGGGAAGCCAGAGCCTGATCGACTTTGTCCGGAAGAACTCAACCATTCCGGTGATTGAAACCGGTGCCGGTATTTGCCATACCTATTTCGATGAGTTTGGCGACAAGGAGAAAGGCCGCGAGATTGTGAATAACGCAAAAACCCGCAGGGTAAGTGTTTGCAATGCGCTCGACTGTCTTATTATACACGAAAGCCGGCTCCCGGATTTGTTTTATGTGGTTGAAAAAATGGTTGCATCCAATGTTATTATTTACGCCGATGAAAGGGCCTATAAGGCTTTGAAAGGGAAATATCTTGATAATCTGTTACAACCTGCAACCGAAGAGTCGTTTGGAACAGAATTCCTTGATTATAAAATGGCTGTAAAAACAGTTGATTCTTTTGATGCAGCCCTGGATCATATTGCAGCGTACGGGTCGAGGCACAGTGAAGCCATTATCTCCGAAAACGAAGAACGGATTCATCTGTTCCGTAAAATGGTAGATGCTTCGTCGGTCTATTCCAACACGTCGACCGCTTTTACCGATGGTGCCCAGTTTGGGCTGGGAGCTGAGATTGGAATTTCAACCCAAAAGCTTCATGCGCGTGGCCCCATGGCACTCGAAGAGATGACTTCGTATAAATGGATTATTGAAGGCGACGGGCAAATACGACCTAAGTGATTTTATGAAGATTGCGCCATAATTTGTATCTTTGATGGAAATCTAAAGATCATGTTTCGGACAATAATAAAACCACAAAAGCAAAAAATTCAATTGACTCTTCCCGAGAATTATATCGGGAGGAAAATTGAAGTTTTTGCCTTTCCCGTAGGCACCATTCATTTGGATGGACGAGAGGGTAAAGTAAAAATTTTTTCTGCGTTGAGTATCAGTACAAAATGGTATCATTTTAATCGCGACGAGGCAAATGAAAGGTAAGTCATTTATTGATACCATTTCAAATTTCAAGGTTCATCTTAATTTGCCGGATACAGTTGTTAAGGCAGTTGTCATTGCTGAGCAATATGGTTTTTCTTTTTATGATTCCTTGATTATTGCTGCTGCATTGGAAGAACGATGCGATATTTTATTTTCCGAGGATATGCACGATGGCTTGGTTATAGATCAATCTCTTTCAATAATTAATCCATTTAAGTACGAATAAATTTTGACCATTTTTCAAATAAATTTTTAATTATGAGACATTTTACATCCGTACACGATTTGCCCAGCATAGAGGCCGGACTGAAGGAAGCTTTCCGAGTAAAAAAACACCCTTATGATTTTCAGCATTTGGGAAAAAATAAAACCATGATACTCATGTTTTTCAACTCCAGTCTGCGTACTCGCCTTAGTACACAGAAAGCTGCACAAAATCTGGGAATGAACGCTATTGTGCTCGATGTAAATCAGGGGGCATGGAAGCTGGAAACCGAACGGGGGGTTATTATGGATGGCGACAAACCGGAGCATTTGCTCGAAGCGGTCCCGGTAATTGGTTCGTATGCCGATATTATCGGGGTTCGTTCGTTTGCCAAGTTTGAAAACAGGGAGGAAGATTATAATGAAGCCATTCTGAATCAGTTTATTAAATATGCCGGAGTGCCCATTGTGAGCATGGAGGCTGCTACCCGTCACCCGCTGCAAAGCTTTGCCGATCTTTTTACTATTGAAGAATACAAGAAGGTGAAGCGTCCCAAAGTGGTGTTATCGTGGGCGCCACACCCGAGGGCGTTGCCACAGGCTGTTCCGAATTCGTTTGTGGAATGGATGCGGGCTGCCGATTACGAGCTGGTGGTTACCCATCCCGAAGGGTATGAACTGGCCCCGGAATTCATGGGCGATCTGAAAGTGGAATATGACCAGATGAAAGCTTTCGAAGGTGCCGATTTTGTCTATGCCAAAAACTGGGCTTCGTATTCCGACTATGGACAAATCCTTTCAAAGGATATGAACTGGACCGTTTCCAGCCGTCAGATGGCCGTGACCAACGATGCCAAGTTTATGCATTGCCTTCCGGTTCGACGCAACATGATTGTGACCGATGAGGTGATCGAAAGCCCCAATTCTATCGTGATCCCTGAAGCAGCTAACCGTGTGGTTTCGGCGCAGGCCGTGCTGAAGATGATTTTGGAATCGCTTTAATAAATAACCGTTTACAGAAATTCGTTTTGGTGGTGCGCTATTCAAAACGGATTTTTTTATAAATCTTCCATGCGTCTATGAGAAATCTTTTGCCTGTTGTGGCCGGAATGTTTTTCTTTCTGACAACCACCAGCTTTTTGTTCGGATCAAATCCTGTGGCGTCTGATACCGGTAAGAATCCGAAGAAACTACAGATCAGTGCCGGGTATTACAACCTCGGTTCGGTCGATGAAATTTATTCCGACCATCTTTATTCCGGCCACGATATTTGTTATGGGCTGAAATACTATTATGGCAAAGGAGCGGCCAGAGAGTTTACCTCCCTTCGCATGGCAATGGTTGACCGGACACCCCATTCGCTGGTTTTGGACGATAATACCTATGGAGAATCTGACCGGGCCCGGATTTTGAACTCCTTTCTTTTTGAAGCAATCTATTCGTATCAATATCCGATTCGCCTGCAAGGAGCTGAACATTTGAAACTTTTTGTTACAGGCGATTGGATTACTACCGTAAATCTTACAACCAACAGTTATGGCGTTCCCGAATTAGTCCGTAGCGGAATTTCTCCCGGGGTTCAACTCGAAGCCAATTTTAATCGGCATATCCTGAATGGCCGGTTTTATTTTCCACTTGTCTCATGGACCGTGAGAAACAACTATTCCCAGTCGATGACACAGAACTACGAGTCGCTTGATAAGTTGTATTTTGT
>Ga0116170_10001230_pt1 | contig 26178 bp, 19 predicted proteins | sample AD_JPNHW1_MetaG_FD_89797 | JGI IMG/M metagenome (GOLD analysis project Ga0116170, IMG submission 89797) | Active sludge microbial communities of municipal wastewater-treating anaerobic digesters from Japan - AD_JPNHW1_MetaG | ecosystem: Engineered > Bioreactor > Anaerobic > Digestate | place... | reverse complement strand
CGGCCGATAAACATGTTTTCATAAATGGGCAGGTCGTTGATCAGGTTCAGTTCCTGATGAATAAACGCGATGCCCGCGTCCAGCGACTGCGTGGGCGTCTGGAAGTTCTGTGCCGTGCCGTCCAGCAGAATGCTTCCCTCATCGGCGGGCAGCACGCCGCCCAGTATGTTCATCAGCGTGGATTTACCCGCTCCGTTCTCCCCCAGCAGCGCGCAGATTTCGCCGCCCTCCAGGTGAAAGTTCACGGATTTCAGCACCCGGTTGGCGCCGAAGGATTTACTGATTCCCTGCATCTCCAGCTTCATGCAGCCGTTCACATCCGTTCCGGTCAAATTACAGCGGTTCTTCGCTGCAGGCAGGCGGTTCGCTTTGCGCCAATTTCCGCCACGGCTATTGTCAGCGCGTCGCGAACCGCTCGCGGCAGGATACGTGCGATGGTCAGAATGCTGGCCCGCAGTATGCTGACCATCGCACGCGTAACGCCCCAAACACAGGAACAGGTTGGGAAGGGCACAGGCCCCTCCCAACCGCAGGTATCGAAAGTCGATTAATAAACGGTGTTGTTGGGGTCGATGTACTGCGCGCAGTTGTCGCGATCTACAATCGTGGTGGGGATCACTTTCACGGCGTCCACTTTATCACCCTTGAGTACGCTCACGGCCATATCCACGGCGTCGCGAACCATCATCGGGCTGTACAGCGCGGAGCAGATCCAGATGTTCTGGTTTTCGGGCATCATCTTGAAGTATTCCTGCATTCCGCCGCCGCCGGTGATTACTTTAATATCCGTGCGGCCCGCGTCGGAAATCGCCTGCAGGCAGCCGATGGAGGTTTCGTCGTCCAGACTGTACACCGCGTCGATCTGCGGGTTGGCGGCCAGGATGTCGGTAAAGTCTTTCAGGCCGTCTTCACGGGTGAACTTGGTGGCGTATTCGACGATCTTCATGTCGGGCGCGATCTGGGCCATGGTGTCTTTAAAGCCCTTCATGCGCAGGTCGGACACGGAGCCGCTGGTGGGAACGGGCAACGCAACGACGGTGCCGGTGGTGCCGATCTTGCTTACGATGTACTTGGCACTTTCCACGCCCATGCCCTCGTTATCGCCGGTGACACGGTACACGCCCGTGGCATTGATGGCGATATCGAAGTTGACGACGGTGATGCCGCTGTCAATCGCGGCCTGGATGGGCACTTCCATGCCTTCCCACTGCGGGAACGCCACGATGGCCTGCGCTCCCCAGGTTTTCAGGTCGTCCAGCTGGCTGGTCATTTCCTCTGCGTTGTTGGAGGTGTACAGTTTGTACTCCACAGTGTCCGCCAGTTCCTTGCAGCGGGCTTCGGCATTGTACGCAACGCCGGCAACCCAGCCGTGAGTGACCGCCGGGGCGAGAATGCCGATTTTGATCTTGGCGGTTTCTGCGGACGCGGACAGGCTTACGATGCCCAGGCAGAGCGTCAGCGCGAGTACGACGGCCAGAATCTTTTTCATGTTGAATTCCTCCGTTTTGTTTGTAAGGTGCTCCCCCGCACACGCGGGAGGCGTTGTTGACGCAGGAGGACACCAAATACCGCATGGTACCCCGCGGGATTCGATGTTCCTTTTGCTGATGCAAGAATAGCATACGGTTTTACATCTGTCAACGGAAACGCATTCTTTTACATAAGTTTTCATTACTTAAAATATGCGCTAATACGTTTTGATACAACGCTGTTTTGCTTCACATTATCCTTGTTTAATGTAAATGTTTCACATCGAATTACATTCTTTACATCCCGTCGTTTCCCGTGTTATAATTCACACAAGAGCAGATTATCTCCGTTCGCAAGGGAGGGCATTTCATCCATGAAGAAGAAAAGCGCGGAGCCGACCATTACCGAGGTGGCGGCGCGCGCGGGCGTTTCGATCGCCACTGTGTCCAGAGTGTTAAACGACAAGGGCAACGTGAAACCCTCCACCGTGGAGCTGGTCAGCGCCGCAATGGACGAGCTGGGCTATGTGCGCGAGGAACCCTCCGCCGCGCACAACGGGCTGATCGTGGTGGTGCTTCCCAACCTGGACAACCCGTTTTACGCAAAAATCGTGAAAGGGATTCAGGTATCCGCTAAAAACCGCGGACTGGAAACCCTGGTTTACACCGAAGGCAACGTAGACGACCGCAGCCAGCGCCTCATCCGCCTGCTGGGCATGATTAACGCGGGCGGCTGCATCCTGCTGTCGCCGGTTAACGACGAGGCGGTGCTGGCGGCCATCGACCATGCCGCGCCGGTCGTGCAGTGCGCCGAGTATAACGAGCGCAGCCCGCTCCCCTATGTAAGCGTGGATGATTTTGCCGCCGCCCGCAACGCCGTGCATACCCTTTTGCAGCGGGGCCGTCGCCGCGTGGCGCTGATCAACGGCCCGGACAAGTTTAAATACGCCCGCCAACGTTATCTGGGGTATGCCGAAGCGCTGCGTGAAGCGGGTATCCCGGTTGATCCCTCGCTGATCTTCAAGGTAACGGAAATGGGTTTTGACAGTTCCTTTGCCGTAGCGAGGCAACTGCTGACCGCTGGCGTGCGCCCCGACGCGATCCTCGCCACCAGCGACATGTTCGCCGCCGCCGTAGTGAAGGCCGCCAGCACCGAAGGCGTGCAGATTCCCGCGGATTGCTCGCTGATCGGCTTTGATAACACGTATATTTCCATGGTCAGCCATCCCAGCGTTACGGCGGTCAACATGCCGCAGTTTCAGCTGGGGTATATGGTCTGCGAAATTCTGGCGGACCGGATGCTTAACCCGACGGGCGAAGCCCGGCATGTTCTGCTGGAAACCGAGCTGGTTTTGCGGGACTCCATTTAGCGGAGCTCCGTTACGCCGTATCACGCGCCGGGACAGCGCGGGGCGGCACTTTTCCCAACAAACAGAAAGGCCGGGCTCTCTCCCCGGCAACAAGAGGTGTTACGAATGAAACTGGGTTTTGTAAGCGCAATCCTTGCCGACTGGACATTTGAAGAAATGATCGACACAGCGGCTACGATGGGGTACCGCTGTGTGGAGGTGGCTTGCTGGCCGGTGGGCCGGTCCGAACGCCGGTACGCGGGCGTGAGCCACATCGACGTGGACAGCCTGACGGATGAAAAGGCTGCCTATCTGCTGAATTACTGCCGTCAGCGGAACGTGGAGATCAGCGCCCTCGCCTATTATCCCAACCCCATGGACGCCGATCCCGCAAAGCGCGCCGTTGTGCTGGATCACCTGAAAAGAGTGATTGCCGCCAGCGCGAAGCTGGGCGTCAATCTGGTCACTACCTTTATCGGACGCGACCAGCATAAAACCGTGGAAGAAAATTTGGAACTGGCAAAGCAGATCTGGCCCCCGATTCTGCGGCTGGCTGAAGAGAAGGGCGTAAAGATCGCTGTTGAGAATTGCCCCATGCTGTTTGACGGCGATCAGTGGCCCGGCGGGCAAAACCTGATGACAACGCCCGCCGTGTGGCGCCGGGTGTTTGAGGCGCTTCCCTCCCCCAACCTGGGCCTTAATTACGACCCCTCCCACTTTGTATGGCAGATGATGGATTACTGCAAACCTTTGTATGAGTTCCGCGAGAAAATTTACCACGTGCATTTTAAAGACATCAAGCTTTATCCCGACAAGCTGGCGCAGGTCGGCACCATGGGCTATCCGCTGGAGTATATGAGCCCCAAGCTTCCGGGGTTGGGCGACGTGGACTGGGGCCGGTATGTGTCGGCTTTAACAGACATCGGTTATGAAGGCTTCGCCTGCATCGAGGTGGAAGACCGCGCCTTCGAGGGGACGCGCGAGCGGGTGCTGGATTCGCTTCGTCTCACCAAGCGGTACATGGAACAGTTCGTGATCTGAAAAAGAATGGATACAAGGAACAGCGCCACGGGGATAATACCCCCGCGGCGTCGTTTTATATTGTGGGAACATTACAGAGCCATGTCGTCCCGGCCGCGTGCGGTAGCCCCTTTGCGAGGGTTTGCGCGGAAGAAGAAATGCTTGCCGATTTCCGTCGCCAGAATGTACAGCCCGGCGATACCCAGCAGCGCCATCATCATCGGGAAGGGCACCGGCACGATGTTTAATACCTTTTCCAGCGGCAGGTAGGGAATCAGCATCGTCAGCAGCCCAACTCCGAGGGTGGAGAACAGAAGCAGCGGCGCCGGTCTGCTTTTGAAAAACGGCTTTCGGGTGCGCATTACCAGCAGGGTCAGCAGTTCGGTAATGATCGAAAGGATGAACCAGCTGCTCTGAAACATTTCCTGCGGGGTATGAAAGCCCAGCAGCAGCACGGCAAAGGTGAGGTAATCAAACACCGAGCTGATCAGCCCGAAAACGATCATAAATTTCTGGATATAGCGCGTGTTCCATCTTCTGGGCCTTTGCATGTCCTCCGCGTCCACCGCGTCGGTTGCGATGGTCACAGCCGGGAAGTCCGTAAGGAAGTTAATCATCAGTATCTGTTTGGGCAGCAGCGGCAGAAACGGCATGAACAGCGACGCGCCCGCCATGCTGAACATATTGCCAAAGTTGGCGCTGGTGGTAATCAGGATATATTTGAGCGTATTGGCGAAGGTTGTGCGTCCCAGCTCAATCCCACGCCGAAGCACGTCCAGACCGCTGTCCATCAGCACGAAATCAGCGGCCTCTTTGGCCACGTCCACGGCGGTATTCACGGAGATGCTCACATCCGCCGCGTGCAGCGCGGGCGCGTCGTTGATGCCGTCGCCCATGTAGCCCACCACATGGCTCTTCTTTTTCAGCGCCAGAATAATACGTTCCTTCTGGTTGGGGTCCACCTCGGCGAACAGGTTGGTGTTTTCGATTTTTTTCCACAACGCTTCGTCGGTCATTTTACCCATTTCCGCGCCGGTCAGCACGCCCGTTACCGTCAGTCCAACCGTTTGGGCGATATGTTCCGCCACCAGCCGGTTGTCCCCGGTAATGATGCGCAGACTTACGCCCAGTTTTGCCAGCGCCGCAATCGTCTGGTTCACGTCCGCCTTGGGCGGGTCGAAGAACAGCAGAAATCCGGCGAATGTCATGCCCGCCTCGTCGGACCGCTCATACTTCTCCTGCTTCACCACCGTTTTGCGCGCGATGCCCAGCACGCGCATGCCCTGTGCGCTCCACGCGGCAAAACGCGCCTGCAGCGATTTGGTCTGCGCCGTGTCGAGAGCCAACGTCGCGCCGTCCGCGTCAACCGTGTCGCAGACCTCCAGCACGCTACTGAGCGCGCCTTTGGTAACCATCGTGCATTGTCCGCCGTCCTCCACGACGATGCTCAGGCGTTTGCGGATAAAATCGTAGGGGATTTCGTCCACTTTCCGCGTGCTGCCGATCTCCGATTTGCCGCGGCTGATTATCGCCGCGTCCAGCGCGTTGGGCAGCCCCGTTTGCATCGAGGCATTCAGGTACGCCAGGCGGTAGATTGCGTCGGCCTCGTTGCCCGCGGTGTCCACGGCGCCGTCCAGCCGCACGACGCCCTCGGTCAGGGTGCCTGTCTTATCCGTGCAGAGAATATCCATACTGCCGAAATTTTCTATCGAAGTCAGCCTGCGCACGATCACGCCCGCTTTGGCCATCATACGCGACCCTTTGGAGAGCGTGATACTGATAATCGCGGGCAACAGCTGCGGCGTAATGCCCACAGCCAGCGCGACCGAGAACAGCAGCGCGTCGATCGCCGGTTTGTGGTACATCACGTTGATCGCAAACACCGCCAGCGTAAGCACCAGCATGATTTCCGTAAGCAGATAGCCGAAGCGCCGCACGCCGCGCTCAAACTCCGTCTCAGGCGGCCGCAGGGTCAGTTTCTGGGCGATTTTCCCAAACTCCGTGCCTTCGCCCGTTTGCGTTATCAGGATTGTCGCGGTTCCGCTTCGCACGCTGGTCCCCATCCAGACGCAGTTGGTACGATCCTGCAGTTCCGCATCCTCCGCCACGGCTTCCGGGTTTTTCTCCACCGGAAAAGATTCGCCTGTCAGAATGGACTGGTTCACGAAGAAATCATTGCCGGCCAGCACCCGCCCGTCCGCGGGGATCAGGCTGCCCGCCGCCAGCGTCACCACGTCGCCCGGCACGATCTCGCTGGAAAACACCTCGGTCGGTTTTCCGTTCCGCAGGACCGTAGACTTGATCTGTACCCGCGACCGCAGTTCTTCCACCGCGTTGCTTGCGCTGTACTCCTGAAAAAAGCTCAGCAGGGCGCTTCCGAAAATGATGGCCAGAATAATCAGCGAGTCGTACAGGCTGCCGGTTGCCGCCGAGATGCAGGTGGCGATAATCAGGATAATGATGATCGGGTTCTTAAACTGCCCCAGAAACAGCAGCAGCGGCCCGGTCCTTTTTTTCGCTTTAATCGCGTTTTTGCCATACTCCTTCAGCCGCTTCCCGGCCTCGTCCGCCGTCAGGCCGCCAGCCTCGGTTCCGTACGCCCGCAGTGCGTCCTCCGCCGACAGATGCCAGTACCGGATCCCCTCCGTTTTTTGCACAGGCCATCGCCCCTTTCCAGAATAGGCTTCGTACTCTGCTGCGCGGCCGTGAAACAGTCGCTATTCTCTTATTCGGGGGCGGCGCTCCGCTTCCCTTTCGCCTTGTCCGCATAATTCATCAGCGCAATATCCGCATGCCGGCCAGAAAAAATAAACGGGACAGGCCCCGGTCGTTCCTTGACCGTATCGGAAGTTATGTCTATAATGTGGAACCAGAGAAGAAAACGTTTTACCCCGCACAGACGGCCGACCGGACAAAAGGAGGTTTTTCTATGCAGCTTTTGCTGGTGGACGATGAATTTTTCGTTCGTGAGCGAATCCAAAAACAGATCGACTGGAAAGCGCTTGGGATTGACGCCGTGCGCACTGCGGAAAACGGTTTAGAAGCGCTGGACGTCGCCCGTGATTTTAAACCGGATATTCTGCTGACCGACGTTCGCATGCCACAGCTGGACGGTATCAAACTGGCCGAGGAAATCAGCTGTCAGTACATTGAATGTAAAACGATTTTTATCAGCGGCTATTCGGATGTCCCCTACCTGCGCAGCGCCATCCGCCTGCACGTGGTGAACTACATCGAAAAACCGATCGACATGGAGGAACTTTCCGCATCCATCCGTAACGCGGTGGCGGAGATTAACAGCAACCGTCTCGCGCAATGCGGGCGGCTTCACATCGAGCAGAAAAACCGGATGGAACAGCTTGTATCCCTCGCCAAAGGGCTTACCCAGGAGGAGACGGCGGAAGCCTCCGCCGCGTTGTTCACCCAGTTGTTCGGCGCCGCGCGCTGTGACTGCTACGCCACAGCGATCACGCAGATTCTGGGCTTTTCGGAACAGACCCACGTAACGGAGGAGGATGTGCAGGGCTACCTGGCGCAATCTTTTGTGGACCCGGAGGTGCAGTGCATCGGCTTTCTGCGGCAGGACCGAATTGTGATGCAGTTAATGTGCCGCTCCCCGGAGGAGCGCCGCAAGGATCGCCTGAAACCGTACTTCCGTCGGCTGATCAGCCTCCTGTCTCTTAACGGGCTGACCGGTTTCAGCGTCGTAGGGCGGTTTGTGAAACAGCCCGGCCAGCTGCATGATTCCTACCAGAGTGCGCTGCTGTGCCTTCCCCGGTGCTTTTTTAAAGAACCGGGCTGTCTGTACCTGTATCGGGAGAACGTCGGTAACGCCTTTGACATGGACAGCGTTTCCCTTTCAGAATATTCGCATGCTTTAAAGAAGGAGAACGACAAATCCGTAATATTCCTGCTCAGCAATCTGACCGCACAGCTGAAAACACACGACGAAACCTCGCCCTTTCAGGTCGTTCGTTTTTACTACTCCATTCTGGTTTTGCTGTATCATGCCGCCCAGAAAGAGAGCATCCTGCTGTCCGACCGTTTTGCGGACGAATATCAGGTGCTGGATTACATCAATCAGTTTCATTTTCTGGACGAGCTGCACGAGTTTACCGTGCAGATGATCCAGCGGTATTATGAAGCAATCAATAACAGCCTGACGGAGAACACCATTGTGAACCGGATTCTTGGCTATCTGGAGCAGAATTATGAAAACCCGGACCTGAGCGTTACGATGATCTCGGAACATCTCAAGCTTTCCTCCACCTATGTGTGCCACCTTTTCAAGAGCACCATGGGCACAACACTTGGCACGCACCTGACACAGCTGAGGATTGACAAAGCGCTGGAGCTGATGGAATCCGGTAATTACAAAGTGAAAGAAGTCGCCCGGCAGGTGGGATACCGCAGCGGCAACTATTTTTCGTACAAATTCAAAAAACGGATGGGCTATTCGCCCAGCGGAGAAAAGGACGAGGCGTAATGACCAGCATCCTGCGCAAAGGTTATCGCTCTTTCCGGGAAAAAACCCGCAATTGCCGCCTCGGCACCAAAATGAGCGCGCTGATCTTCGGTTCGGTGCTGATTCCGCTTTGCATCGCAATGCTTTTATTCAATGTGTTCACCGGCGACAGCCTGGCGCGGCAGGCGCGCGCCAATGCCCAGAACGCCTTTTCTCAGCTGTACGATATTTTCTCCAGCCGGTTTGATATCGTAAAGCAGGATACGCTGCTTTTACAGCAGGATACCAACATCCGCGCGCTGCTGCAACAGCAGATGACTGGGAAAGACATCCTTCAGCTGGTGCAGAACAAGGCGCTGATGAATACCACGTTTGACTATATCCAGAACCGCAACATCTGGGATATGCGTATCCGCGTATACCTTCCGCCCGAAAAAAGCCTGCTGATCGACAACGAGCGATTCTATTCCGCCGCCACTGTGGATTTGCAGCCCTGGTATCAAAACCTGGTCGCCCAGCCTTATAAAAACGGCTGGATTTATACCGCCGACGGCGCAGGCACGGAAGCGGACGCCGGGATGTTCGCCTATACGGTTCGTGTCTGCAACCCGCTGCGTTTTTTGGACACAGCGGCGGTGATCCGGTTTGATTTTTCCATGGAGAAAGTACTGCATACCATGACGCAGTCCCTTCCGCTGGTCAGCGGCGCAACGGTGTACCTCCTGTCCGACGACGGGCAGATCATATTGCAGTCCGCCTATGGCGACAGCACCTTCCAGCCTTCGCCGCCCACATGGAGCATCCCCATCGATCAGCCGCAGTGGACCGATTATCAGGCGGGCGGCCAGCAGTACTATCTGCAGCAGCAGCGGTTCCGTTATAATCCGTGGTGCCTGATGATGGCGCTGCCCAACACCAGCGGCATCCGGTTATTATACCGCAATTCACAGTGGAGCTTTATCCTGCTGATGACGTTCATCGGCGGAATCGGTATCCTTGCTTTTTCCCTGCTGTTCTCCCAACGGATTGTGAAGCGCCTCACGCTGGTCACCAACGGCATGAGCAACCTCAAGGACGGCGTGCTGCAAAGCCTGCCGGCTCCGACCACGCACGACGAAATCGGTATCCTGATCGAAAGCTACAACTACCTCACGGAAGAGCTGAACATGCTCAACTCCGCGCGCGCAATGGCGGATTCCAACCAGAAGCACGCGGAGATGATCGCGCTGCAGGCGCAGATTAACCCGCATTTCCTTTACAACACGCTGGAAATGATCAACTATTTTGCCATGATGGGCGACGCCAAGCAGGTAGAGCGTATCGTGATGCTGCTGTCGCGTTTCTACAAGCGCTGCCTCAACCAGGGGGAAGAGTATTCCACCCTGTCACAGGAGCTGGAACTGACACAGGCTTACATGAGCATACAGGAGATCCGTTACAGCGGAAAAATCCGTTTCGTTCAGGAGGTCGCTCCGGAACTGATGCATTGCAACATTCCGCACATCGTGCTGCAGCCCATCGTGGAAAATGCGATTCACCACGGCATTATGAATAATCCCGATCAGGAAGGAACCATCACCATCCGGGGAGAAAAGAAGGGCGATCTTCTTCTGCTGACCGTTTCGGACGACGGCGCCGGGATGACCGAGGAACGGCTGCACCAGCTGAACGACGGTCTGGACCTGCAATACAGCATGACCGAAGTTGGCAGCCACTTTGGCCTGCGCAATATTCACGAACGGCTGATGAACCTGTACGGCGAGCAGTACGGGCTGACCTTCCAAAGTTCGTTGGGCGTAGGCACCACGATTACCATTACCATTCCCCTGTGCAGCGACTGATAAGCCGCCCGCAGGCAGGCAAAGCGAACGGGCCGACACACCCGATCCGGTGCGTCGGCCCGTTCGCTTTGTGAAGCTTTGATCAGAAACGGAATTCTTCCGCGGGAGTGGTCGGCGGGAACGCTTCCAGCACAGCGGTGCCCTTTTCCAGATAGAACACTTCAAAGATGGGGTTGTCCGGGCTCTTGTACAGGCCCTTTACGCCGGGCATCGCTTCCATTACGCGGGTTTTGGCTTCCAGCGCAGTGTCAAACACCACATGCCCGCTTACGCGCACATACTGGGAATAGTTGGGCTTGCAGAAGATCACTTCGGCGTAGGGCGTTTCCTTCAGTTGACGGTACACCTTTTTGGTGTTGTTGGTGCAAAACCAGAACTTGCCGTCCTCGTAGAAAGCGAAGCCGAAAGGGCGAACACGCGGCTGGTTGTCTTCCGTAGAGGCAAAGAAGCCTACTTTGCCAACGCTGTCAATCAGATCCAGAACCTTTTTCATGCGATAACCTCCTGATGTTTCTAGTTGTTCCGATAATCTCATCATAATCAGTCTGTCACATCGTTGCTCTGCGAATCTCTGCTTTCCGATACGATTTTTTGCTTTGTACGATGCGGACGAAATTCGTACGTTTTTGCCATGACAAAATATCCATGCGAATCGCAGTAATTTTGAGAACAGCCCGACGCATCCGCCCTATATAATAAAATCATCCGAAAACGGAACAATCGTTCAAAACTGTCAAAGGGGGACTCATCGTGATTGGAAACGCTCCCACGCCGATCCAACCCGGCAGCAACCGCGGCCTCAGGCATATTTACAACAACAGGTTTCTGTATTTAATGCTGATCCCGGCCATCGTCTATATCGTCGTTTTTTCCTATCTGCCCATGGCCGGCATCGTGATCGCGTTCAAGAAGTTCAATTATGTGAAGGGTATTTTCGGCAGTGACTGGGTGGGTCTGAACAACTTCAAGTTTCTGTTCAGCTCCAACAAGCTCTGGTTCCTCACCCGTAACACGCTGCTTTACAACCTGGCCTTCATTTTCCTGGGTATCTTCGTGCAGGTCGCCTTCGCCGTAATGATCAACGAAGTGCGTATTCGCCGCTACAAGCGCGTGTTCCAGTCCTTCATCTTTTTACCGTACTTCATCTCGTGGGTCGTGGTCGCCGCAATGGTGCAGGCTACGCTCGGATATGAATACGGCATGGTCAACCGCCTGTTGGAAGCGCTGGGGATGCAGCGCCTCAACCTGTATGAAAGCGCCAATCCATGGCCCGTGTTGCTTGTGCTGATCTACCTGTGGCAATCCACAGGGTACGGTTCCATCGTCTATATGGCCTCCATCACCGGCATCAGCCAGGAACTGTATGAGGCGGCATCCATCGACGGCGCGAACCTGTGGCAGCGGATTCGCCACGTAACCCTGCCGGGGCTGAAACCGACGATCATCATCATGTTTCTGCTGGCTTTGGGGCAGGTGTTCCGCGGTGATTTCGGGCTGTTCTATCAGATGGTGGGCAACAACGCGCTTCTGCTTCCCAAAACCGATATTCTGGATCTGTACGTATACCGCGCGCTGGCGTCCACCAGCGATCTGGGCATGGCGAGCGCAGCCGGTTTCTACCAGTCCCTGCTCTGTTTTATCACCATTATGACGGTGAACGGCATCATTAAAAAAGTACAGCCCGAATACTCGCTGTTTTAGGAGGGAGACCGTATCATGGATATGTCTGCAAAACCGATGCGCACGGGGACGAAGATCCACGAGCCGGATCGTATCGCCTTCAATATCATTTCCTACACGCTGATCACCCTTTTCGGGCTGATGTGCGTTCTGCCCTTCGTACTGGTGCTGGTCACCTCCTTTACCACGGAAACGTCACTGATGAAGAACGGCTACACTTTCTTTATACCGGAAGTTTCCACGCAGGCGTACGACCTGGCTTTCCGCAATCCGCAAAAAATCCTTTGGGCATATCGGAATACGGTATGCGCAACGCTGATCGGCACCGTATGCTCGGTGCTGCTCTCCTCCATGACGGGCTATGTGTTACAGCGCCCCGATTTTAAACCCCGCAACAAATTTTCGCTGTTCTTCTTCTTTACAACGCTGTTTAACGGCGGCCTGGTGCCATGGTACGTGCTCTGTTCCCGGTACCTGGGGTTCAAAAATAATTTTCTGGCGTTGTTGCTGCCGCTGATGTTTTCGGTGTGGTACATGATCATCGCCAAGAACTACATGAAGGGCATCCCTTATGAAATCACCGAATCCGCCAAGATTGACGGCGCAAACGACCTGCGCATCTTTTTCCAGATCATCCTGCCGTTGAGCACGCCGCTGCTGGCAACGTTGGGCCTGTTCTCCGCGCTGGCCTACTGGAACGACTGGTATAACTCCCTGCTGTTCATCAGCAAAGACGAATGCAAGAGCCTTCAGTATTTCCTGCAGGAAATCCTCAACAGCATTCAGGCGATGAAAAACCTGGTCAACTCCGGCGTGGATGTTAGCTCCATGTCGCAGAACCTGCCGCAGGAAACGTTAAAAATGGCGATGACCATCATCACCACCGGCCCCATCATCCTCTTATATCCGTTCATCCAGCGGTATTTCGTCAAGGGCCTCACGATCGGGGCTGTTAAAGGGTAACACAAGGCAGGATTGCCTTGAAAATAGAGAAGGAGGATTCTAATATGAAACGGTTACTCTCCATCCTACTGTCGCTTGTGATGCTGGTCGCGCTGTTCCCCGCGTTCGGCGCCCTGGCGGACGACACGGTCATGACCGCGACCACGTCGGACGGCCGGTCGATCATGGTTGCGACCGACAAAACGGACCTCAGCACGCCCGTTGCGCCGGAGAACAATCCCTGGTCCAGCTTTGACACGTCCGAACCCGTACACCTCGTGTTTTACGTGGTGGGCACGGAGGGCGAGGACCACCAGAAGGTGATCGATCTGGTGAACCAGCGCATGCAGCAGCTCATCAACACGACCATCGAAATCCCCGTGATGCCCCTTTCCGACTTCCAGACCAAGTATCCGCTGGTGCTGGCGGGCGGCACGGATTGCGACATCATCATGACCCATCCCTATATCGGGCCTTTCTCCACGCAGGCCGACAATGGCGCCTTTATGGAGCTGACGACGGATTTCCTGAACAAATGGATGCCCGAAACCATGAAGTCCCAGGCCCCGGTCAGCTGGAAACAGGCCATGTACAAGGGCAAGTTGTACCAGATTCCCCGCAACGAATCGGACTACGAGCAGGCGTACGGCGTGGTCGTATTGAAATCCCTTCGTGAAAAGTACAACATCCCGGAAATCAACAGTCTGGATACTTTCCAGCAATACCTGTACGCGGTGGCGGACGGCGAAAAGGACACCGGCATTTTCCCGATGTACGCCAACCCCACCTGCCCGATGACCCTCACCTTCTTAAACGGCCCCGAAAACTGGCAGACGGTGAGCACAGGTTTCGTTTGGGACGCGGACAACAAGGAATTTAACCCGGACGATATCTTTATCTCCACACTGAGCGACGAATACCGCGCGTACTGCCTGCGTATGGCCGACTGGGCCAAGCACGGCGTATGGCCGTCCAACGCGATCACCAACGTAACCCATATCGGCGATCTGTTCAAAGACGGCAAGAGCGCTTCCGACATCTGCATGTACAAAGCCGCCAACGAAGACGTGGTAAAGCTCAGCAGTCAGGGCACGGACGCGGAATTCTTCAACATTATGCCCGCCACGGCTAACACGCGCATTTCTCCCTACAACTACGACGGTCTGGCAATCACCTCCTTCTGCAAAACGCCCGAACGCGCCGCGCTGGCGATCGACGTGATGAAGAACGATCCCCTGATTGACAACCTCCTGCAGGGCGGTCTGGAAGGCGTACATTACATCCTGAATGCCGACGGTTCCCACTCCGACGGCCCCAGCGCGGAGAAATACCCCTGGAGCGGTTGGGCCTGGTGCCTGCGCAGCCAGCTGAACCCCACCGTGGGCGGCATCCTGCCCGCCATCGCCGCGGTACGGGACCAGTTCGCCAAAGCCAACATCGACCCCGCCCGTTTCCCCGTGGACGGCTTCACCTTTGACAACACGGGCCTGGAAGACGTATCCGCCACGGTGAACGCGCTGAATCAGGAATGGGCCGCGTCCTTTGACCTGGGCGTGTTCGGAGATGATACCGGCGCCAAGCTGGACGAATATATCGGCCTGCTGAAGCAGGCGGGTATCGAGAAGCTTCTGGACGCCTGCAAGCAACAGCTGAAGGACTTCTTAGCCGCACAGGCCAGCTAAACTGAATTTCCCACTATCCCCTGGCTGGGGTTCCCGGGGAGCCCGCTTCCAAACGGCGGGCTCCCCGTTTATCCAGAGAGATGAGCCTCGCCGGACTTTATACTGTTTCAAAACCGTTCGCGATCTATGCCGCATTATGGATTTGAAATAGTATTACCCCCCTTACGAAACGGAATACCGATACGGAGGCAGACCCGCCATGAAGAACCGCCTGGAAATGATGGAAAAAGGTCCGGTTGCGAAAAGTATCCTGACCCTCGCGCTGCCCACGATGCTTGGCATGGTGGTGCAGATGATTTATAACATGACCGACACCTACTTTATCGGCCAGACCAGGGACCCTTATCTGGTCGCGGGCATATCGCTGGTGATGCCGTTGTTTTTTGTGATTCAGGGCATCGGCAACGTATTCGCCGTAGGCGCCGCCAGCCTGATCTCCCGCCAGCTTGGTGCCAAACAGTTTGAGGACGCCAGACGCACCAACGCAGTTTCGTTTTATACCACGCTGATTCTGGGCGGCGTGATGACGCTTCTTCTGATGATCTTTAAAAACCCGCTGATGTCGCTGATCGGCGCGAGCCCCGTTACCTATCAGCCCGCGGACGATTATTTTTCCATCATCTCACTGTTTGCCATTCCGATGGTGCTTGTGATTACCCTTGGCGGACAGTTGCGCAGCGAAGGCGCCACGATACAATCCACCATCGGCACAGCCATCGGGCTTTGCATCAATATCGTTCTGGACCCGATCTTCATCCTGACTCTGAATATGAAAGCCGCCGGAGCCGCATGGGCGACCATTATCGGCGCGTGCTGTTCGGTGCTGTATTATATTCTGTACTATGTGCGAAAAAAATCGGTTCTCTCCATTTCACCGCGTTACTTTAAACCCTCCCGCAGAATCTATTCCGAAACGCTCAAAATCGGCGGTCCCGCCGCCCTTTCGCAGATTGTGATGAGCGCCGCGTCCATCCTGAACAACAACGTCGCCGCCTCCTTCGGGGACATCATGGTCGCGGGCGTCGGCGTTTTCATGCGGGTAGGCACCCTGTGCCTGATGCTGCTGTTGGGGCTGACCACCGGCTACCAGCCGTTTGCCGGTTATAACTACGGCGCGAAACACTATCAGCGGCTCAAGAGCGGTATCAAAGTGACCGCGCTGATGGCGACAGGGCTTGCCTGCGCGTTCGCCGTTCTGTTCCTGACCGTCGGCGATCAGATGATCCGCTTTTTTATCGACAACACCCCCACCGTGGAAGCCGGCACGCTGCTGCTGCACGCGCTTTGCGCCTCCATGCCGTTCGTCGGCCTTCAGCTTACGCTGATGGTTACGTTTCAGGCGCTGGGCAAATCCGTAAGCGCCATGATCATCACGCTGGGCCGCCAGTGCCTTTTCTACGTACCGCTCGTGCTGATTCTGCCCCGGGTGTTCGGCCTGAACGGTTTCGCGTTCGCACAGCCTATTGCCGACATCCTGACCACGATCATCGCCGTGCTGCTGTCGCTGTCGCTGTTTAAACACCTCCGCACCCTTACGGACGGGCAGACGCAGCCGGTGCCGGAAAACCCGGCGGACTGAAAAGCAAAATCGTATACAGGATAACCGAATATTCGCCGTCTCTTTCCCGGCGAAGAACGCTACAATGGAAGAAAGAAGAACTGGATAAGGGAAAAGCTGGCTGTCGTGAAATCCAATGACCGTCGGCAAGCCCCCGGGCACAGACAAAACAAAGGCCGCGTCTTTCCGCACGGCGGGCGGTCTTATCACCGGGCAGAGAACAGACCGTCCCTGCTCAACAAAACGAGGAGGAAACTGTATGAAAATCGGCATCATCGGCGCATCCGGCAAAGCCGGAAGTATCATCGCCCTGGAAGCAAAACAGCGTCGGCACGAAGTGACCGCGATTGTCCGCGACAAGACAAAAGTAGACGGGAAAGGCTACGCCGTTCTGGAAAAAGACCTTTTCGACCTGACCGTGGAGGATCTGAAGGGATTTGACGCCGTTGTGGACGCGTTCGGTACCGCGTTTGACCCGGCCAGCGCGCAGGCCCACCAGACGTCGCTTAAATATCTGACGGACATCATGGAAAAGCTGCCCGAAGTCCGCCTGCTGGTTGTCGGCGGCGCCGCCAGCCTGTATACGGACCGTACGCGCAAGCAGTTGGTTCTCGATACGATTCCCGCGGAGTGGCAGGCTGTGCCCGGCAACATGAAAGCAGCCTTTGAGGAATTGCAGAAGAGCCGCGCGAAATGGACGTATTTCTCCCCTGCCGCCACATTCGATCCGAAAGGCCCCCGCACGGGCAAGTATAAGCTTGGCAGCAACATCCTGCTGCACAACAGCGATCAGGAAAGTTATCTGAGCTATGCCGATTACGCTGTCGCCATGCTGGACGAAATTGAGGACGGCACGCATATCCGGGAGCGTATTACCGCCGTATCGGAAAAAACGCCCAACAAAGACGGGTATTACGGGATCGAAAACAAGAAACCCGTTTTTGAGGGGATCAGCACCTATCGCCCACATCTGAACCACGAGCTGACCGGCCGCTGCTTCCGCATGATCATGGATCGCACCGGCGACCAGATGGTCACCTTCCAGACCGATACGGTGCTGGAATACACGTGCGGCGGCCGCACCAGCCGCGAGCCTTATCAGTGTGCCAAGGGCGCGGAACTGGCCTATTTCGTCAACTTTGAAATCAAGGGCGCCGTACCCCGCGACAACGTAACGCTGATCATCGATCTGCAAACCAATCTGGTTACGGTCGTCAACACCTATACCGGCTACAACGACCGTTATCCCACCATGTGCGACAGCGATTACGACTTCGGCGCAATCGACCTGCCCGACCGGGAGCTGCCAAAAAAGCGCCACGGTTATACCACCGACCTGGTGGGGAAGCGGATTCAATGGCATTACGGCCCGGAGTTTGCCATTATTCATTGTTACTACCACCCCAACTACGTCCGCGCCACCTTCGACCCCAGCATGATCGACCGCCTGCCGCCCGCCCCGCCGGAAGACGAGGAGGCCTGGAAAAAGAACCCCTACGACGAAAAAGCGGTTTACGTAAAGATTCGGGACGGGCTGTATGTGGTGAGCTTCGTGGAGCAGAGCATGTCCCGGCGCGGCAAGGTCGGCAACAGCCTGCTGTTCTTAATGGACACCGACCGTCTGCACGACGTGGGCCGCTCCTTCGGCCATTCCGGGCAGTTCGGCGGGCAGGGGTATCTGCCGGAGAATTACCTGTTCGGCGCGTACGGCGAGTTCGTCCCCGCCGGAGACGGGCTGGAAAACGATCCTCCGTACTATACGGTGTAAGGGGGAGAAGCATATGAGAATCGGCATTATCGGAGCCAACGGAAAAGCAGGAAATCTGATCGCCGCGGAGGCTTACCATCGCGGGCACGACGTAACCGCCATCATCCGCGACGCGGAGAAGATGCCCGGTATCCCCTATCACGTTCTGGAGAAAGACCTGTACGACCTGAACGCGAAAGACCTGAAAGATTTTGACGTAGTCGTCAGCGCCTTCGGTCTGCCCTTTGGCGGGGATCATCCCGACGACGCTTACCAGCAGGCATATGATCATCTGATCGACGTGTTTGAAAAGCTGCCCAAGGTTCGTCTGATGGTCGTGGGTGGCGCCGCGAGCCTTTATCAGGATGAAAGCCGCACCGCGAAAGTGATCGAGAAGTTCCCGGAAGCGATGCGCAAGGACCCCGCCGACATGGCCAAAGCTTATAAAAACCTGAAAAAGAGCAACGTGAATTATACCTATTTCTCCCCGGCCTGCTACTTCGATCCCCGGGGCAAGAAAACCCGCCATTACAAGGTCAGCGACGACGTGGTGATCCTGAACCAGAGTGGGGAAAGCTACATCAGTTATGCGGATTACGCTTACGCCATGGTGGACGAGATCGAGCGTGGCAACTATATCCGCCGCCGTTTCACAGCCGTAAGCGACAGCCGCCGCCCGGTTGTTACGGAGCCGTATTACGGCATCCGAGCCGAGCGCCCTGTTTTCGAGGGGATGAGCCAGTACCTTGAAGCGTATAATTTCGAGCTGGCGGGGAAAACGCTTCGTTTGGTTTTCGACGACGGAAAAAAGTACGTGGCGGAATTTCTGGACGGTCACACCCTGCGCTGGAGCGAAATGGGTTCAAAGGGCACCGTGGAACATTACGACTGCGCCAAAGGCGCCGAGGACGTTTACTTTGTCAACTTCGAGTTTGTGAACGCCAAGCCCCGCACCAACCTGACGCTGGTCGTCGATACCGCCGAAAGGCTGGTTACGATGGTGAAAACCATTACCGGTTATCATCCGAAGTTCCAGTACATGACGGACAGCACCTATCATTTCGGCGCGATCGACATGCCGGGCTTTCCCCTGCCTGCCCGCCGCCACAAGTTTACCGCGGATTTGATGGGCAAGCGCATCCACTGGCATTACGCGCCGGGGATTGAGATTGTTCACGTATACTACGCCACGGACTACATGCGCGTTACCCGGCCGGACGGAAAAGGCTGGGGCACCCTGGACGCCAGCGAGTGGGACGAGCTGATCGAGCGCGAGCCGTACGACGAGCCGGCGGCGTTCATCAAAATCAAACACGGGTTGTATCTGGTCAGCTGCATGGAAAAAAACATGGCCTGCCGCGGCTTTACGGGCAACTCGCTGTTATTCCTCATCGATACGCTCCGCGTGCACGACGTGGGCCGTTCCTTCGGCCACGCCGGGATGGAAACCGGAAAAGTCCATACGGAAAATTACCTTTTCGCCGCGTTTGGCGAGTTCGTTCCTTCCGACGGCGTGGTGGAATCCAAGCCTAACCGTTATCGGGAGCATCAGATCTACTGACCAAAGGGGAGGGAAGCCCGCAATGGCAAAACATCTGTATCCGCAGTTTACCACAGAGGAAATCGACCGGATCATCCGGGAATCCAAACCCTACAACGTCGGCGGGCTCGGGGGCAACCGCCCCCCGCTGTGCGGGGAGCTGATCGGCCAAACGGTCACCTTCCGCTACGATAACGGAACCGTGCTGATCTACGAATTTAAAGACCTCAATACCCTGACCTGGCGGCACGCGGGATGCGCCGAAACCAAAGAAGAATATTACGAAGCTCTGAAACCGGACGAGCATGTGGTGTTTTTCGAGCATATCGTGGAAGGCAGCCGCCCACAGGAAGCCCGGATGGTCGTATGGGATACGGACACCCGTCTGGTAACGACGTTCTTCGTGCGGATCGGGAACGAGTTTTCCACCCGCGAGGTGGACCGTGACATTGTGTTCGGTTACGTTGACGACGGCGGAGAAGCCCCAGCCGAAAGGCAAAGCCTTACGGAAGATCTGGTTGGACGCTCTATCATCTGGACCTACTCGCCATCCTTCACCATCCAGCACATCTACGCTTCCAAATGGTATTCCGCATTCGTGGACTTCAACACCTTCTATGGCGGACAGTTGCTGGATTCGCCCTGCAACTACGTCAAAATCAACGATCACGTTTATATATACTCGTGGATCGAAACCGAGGGCGCGGGCGTGCAGGGTTTCGCGCTGATGAACCTGTACACCATGCACGACGTGGGCTGCTTTTTCGGCATCAACGGAAGCGGACGGTTCGAATGTTACACCTTCGGCGCGACAGGCGAATACGTGGGGCAGCTGACCAACCTGAACATTCCCAACGACATGAAAACGGACTACCCCTGGCCCCCTGTCCGGCCCGAGAGTGAGAAGGAGGCTTAAACCGTATGAGCAATCAATTGCGTCCTTACCGTTCCGGGATGCTGACCAAAGCGATGACCGAGCAGGAAGTGGCGGCGCTGGCGGCAGCCAGCAAGGACTACTTTACAGGCGACCTGTCCGGGCGGCGGCCCGCGTTCACCCGGAAGCTGACCGGAAAAACGCTTGTGCTGCGCTTTGATAACGGCGGCCCTTACCTGACGCACCGCTTTACGGACGAGCACACGCTGCTGTGGAAGTACGAAAACGGGGCCGAGCGCGAGGAGTATTACGAAGCATTCGAAATCGACGATCAGATTTTTATGATCGCCTATCTTCGCCGCAACAGCCGCCCGGCTACCTCCTGCACCTGCGTGGTGGACCTGAAAATGAATCTGTCCACCCTGATCGTCTCCGCGATGGGCACCCGTCAATCAGCCCGCGATATCGACCAGCGCGTGTACCATGGCGTTGTGGAACGGGACGGCCTTCCCACGCCCTATGTGTGGCGGCATCACCCGACCCGTGACCTGACAGGTCGTTCCATGGGCTGGTCCTACCGCGACGACATGACCAGCCAGCACATTTTCGGCTCTCCCCATTCCATTTCCTGGGTGATTCTGCAAGGGCCGGGCACGGGGCTGCTGGGTTCCGCGCCCTGCAAGTATTTTAAGATCAGCGATCACGTATACCTGTATACCTGGCTGGAAACCATGGGCTCCGGGCAGCAGGGCGTGGTGCTGATGAACCTGAAAACCATGCACGACTGCGGCACATTTTACGGGATAAACCATAACCAGCGGTTTGAGTTTTACACGTACGGCGCACGCGGTTATTCTCTGGGCAGTTATGAAACAAAGGACCGATTTGTCTGGTAATCTGCGCCCGGCCGCCGTTTCCGGCGGCCGGAAACGATACGGGCGAACATACGCCCATACCGGAACCGCAACCGCGAAACAGGAGGGAACCGTATGAAAATCGGCGTGATCGGCGCTAACGGGAAAGCCGGGCGGTGCATCATCCACGAAGCGGCCCGCAGAGGGCATGAAGTGACCGCCATTGTACGTAACCACGAAACCATCATGGGCCCCGGCTACCCGATACTGGAAAAAGACCTTTATACCTTAACCCCCGACGACCTGAAACCCTTCGACGCCGTTGTAAGCGCCTTTGGGCTGCCGTTTGACGGCAAACACCCGGAAGGTTCCTATCAAAGAGCCTACGGGCACCTGATCGGCGTGATGCGTGCGCTGCCCGATACGCGGCTGCTGGTCGTGGGCGGCGCGGGCAGCCTGTATACCGATGATACGCATACCCGCACGGTGCTTGATACCATGCCGGAAGGGAAAATGCGGCAGGACCCGGCCGACATGGCCAAAGTATACGCCATGCTTCGGGACAGCGGGCTGAAGTACACGTTCTTCTCCCCCGCCTGCTTTTTCGACCCCAAGGGTGGCCGCACGAAGCAATACCAGACCGGCACGGATACCGTGATCCGCAACGCCGCGGGCGAAAGCTACATCAGCTATCAGGATTACGCCTGTGCCATGGTGGACGAGGTGGAACAGGGCCGCTTCGTCGGCGCGCGCTTCACCGCCGTATCCGAAAAAAAGTACCGCGAAGAGCCGCCTTATTATGGCATCTGCCCCGAAGCCCCAGCCTACGATGGTCTGAGCCAGTACCGGGAACCGCTCAACTTCGAGCTGACCGGCCGGGTTTTCCGTCTGGCGCTGGATCAAACCGATCCCTGCGTGATCGAGTTTCTCACCGGAAACACGCTTCGCTGGACTGTCGGGGGCGCGGAAGGCGTGGAAGCTCCCTACGAATGCGCCAAAGGCGCGCCGGGCGTGTATTTTGTCAACTTTGAGTTCGCCACGGGCAAACCGCGTACCAATATCGTGCTTGTGCTGGATGTGGACGAACGGTTGGTTACGATGGTAAAGACGATTGGCGACTACGACGAAAAGTACCCCTATCTGGTAGACAGCCAGAATTACTTCGGCGCTGTGGATGTGCCCGGCTTCCCGCTGCCCGTGAAACGCCACCGCTATACCACCGACCTTGTCGGCAAGCGCATCCAGTGGCGCTACGGACCCCATCTGGGAATCACCCACGTCTATTTCAGCGCGGATTATCACCGCCTCACCTTCCCCGCAGGGCCGCTGAGCGGCGTGCCCGAGTCGGAGTGGCTGGATATGCTCCGCCGCGAACCCTACGACGAAAAAGCCGACCAGATTAAAATTAAGGACGGATTATACCTGTTCAGCTGTATGGAGCAGAACAAGGCCAAACGCGGCCAGACCGGCAACTCGATGGTTTTCCTGATCGACACCCAACGCGTGCATGATGTGGGGCGTTCCTTCGGCCGCTCCGGCGTCTGGAACGGACAGGATTACGAGAAGGAAAACTATCTCTTCGGCGCTTTCGGCGAGTTTGTGCCCTCCGACGGGGTTGTCGAATCCTGGCCGAACAACTTTCTGCGCGACTGGAAAGCGCAAAGCAATACCTGACCGGGAAACCGGGAGGCCGCTGCCATTGCGCCGGTCTCCCGGTTTTTCGATTGTTTGAAAGGGGCATGTATCATGACAGACGAACGTCTGTATCCGGAAATATCACTGGACGGTTCCATGTTCAAGCGTAAAGGGGCCTGGTTCGGCTTGTTCCAGCAGGGCTGCAAGTACGGGGACATCCGGCTCTGGCTGGGCACCTGCCGGGGGATGGCGGTACAAGCGCCGGAGCGCAATCGCCTGATCGAGCTGTTTCCAACGTATGAGGGGCGCAAGCTCCCCTTCACCGTAACGGCGAAGCCTGACGAGATGACCCTCGTGACCCGGCATGGCAACGTGCGCTTCACCTTCGCGGATACGGCCCTGCTGATGGCGGAGGGCGACCCGGGCTTGGGGCTGACGATGGAAAAAGTGATGGTGAAGCACGAAACCGTGCACCCGCGGAAGAACGGCGCGTGGGAGGCGTTCTTTCGTTTCACAACCGCCTTTATATTCAAGGGGTTGGCAGGCTCCTCCTTTGATTTCAACAACGGAAAAGACTACTGGAACTGGGAAACCTTCTCCAGTGACCGCGTCAGGGGGCGGACCCATACGGCGGCGGACGGAACCTTCACCCTTGCGATGGAGGAGTTTGTATACGACGGCGTCGTAAGAGACGAGTACCCGACCTATACTCAGGCCAAAGCTTCCATGGCATCGGATTGGGAAGCCTTTATCCGCGCGATGCCATCCTTCTGCGCTCCACTGGAGGCAGCGCGCGTCGGGTGCGAATACACCCTGTGGTCGTATCTGGTTGCCCCTACAGGGCGGTTGCGGTATCCGGAAATCCAGATGTTCGCGGGGATTATGGCGTCACAATGGCAGCTGTGCCAGAATGCCGTAGCATTGCAGGAACATATCGGCCTCGCCGTTGATCTGCTGCTGTCCCCGCTGGACCGCGCCTGCGAAACCGGCCAGCTGGCGGATACGTTTGACGACGCATCCTGCGAAACCATGATGGTGAAGCCGCCCATCCATGGTTGGGCCATCCTTCAAATCTTGAGCCATCACAATCTGCTGGCGGAGGTTCCCCGGGAAAAAGTCGAGTGGCTGTATCGCGGCGTGGGCGCGTGGGGGGATTGGTTTATGACCTGCCGGGATGAGGACGGCGACGGCCTTCCCTCCCTTTTCCACGCCGACGAAACCGGACTGGACGACGCATCCATGTTTACGCGTCACAACGTGCTTTCCACACCGGATGTGGCAGCCTATCTGGTGCTTCTCTTCGAGGCGGTCGGTGATTTGGGCAAAGCTCTTGGCAAACCGGAAACGGAAACCGCCGCCTGGTATGAAAAATCCGAAGCGACGCTGCGCCGCCTGATCAGCCGTCTGTGGGACGGCGAGCATTTTATTGCGCTGGTGCCCGGCACAGATGAAAAAGTGTTTTCCGGTTCGCTGGTGCACTATGTTCCTGCCATTCTGGGCAGGCGGCTGCCGCAGGCGATTCTCGATAAAATGGCAGACGATCTGTCTGCGCCCGGCCACTACCTGAGCCAGTGGGGGCTGGCGGCCGAAGATATGACCAGCGACCGTTTCTGCCTGGATCGCATGTCCATCGGACGGGGCCGCATTGTTCCGCCACAGTCGCTGTACATCTGCACGGGGCTATGGGAAACACACCGCCGGGACGTGGCCCGCACCATTGCGGAAAACTACTGCAAGGGGCTGCGGGACAGTGGCTTTACTTTCCTGATTAACCCGATGGACGGCAGCGGCTCCGGCCACTTCGGCGGCAGTTGGCCCCGCTGCGCCTACACCATTCTCAGTCGGATGCTTAGCGAAGAAACGCCGCAAGAAAACCGCCCCTGATCACACCATAATGAACACCCCCCGGGAGAGCTTTCTCTTCCGAGGGGTGTCCTTTTTCATATTTAAAACAATCTTGCCATCGTATGGGTTTCCTGATATTTTACAGCCTGCGCGCTACTTTATCGCCATCTTTCCATATGCTTCGCCCATCAGCAGGTGCAGGTAACCCGCATCCCCGTCCGGTGTTGCCAGAAGGCTGAAGTCCACCTGTTTCTGGAACAGCATCACAATATCCGAACCGCCAAACAGGAAGGTGCCCAGCATATCGCCCTTCTTCACCTGTGCGCCCACCTGCACGCTGTTTTCGAAATTGACAGAGGATACCTGCGACATCCCGATAGGCATGACCGCCACCAGCCCGTACTTGTCCGTATCCAGGATCACGCAGCCGCGCGTTTCGATGGTCTGCCAGCCGGGTGTTTCATCCAACAGTACATACTTGCCCAGGTCCGCGTCCCATTGGGTAATGCCGCCTGCCGCGTCGTCTGCGGGAATGATTCGTACTTCCTTCACCGTGCCGCTGACGGGGAAGTGGTAGCGGTGGTAGTCGTTCACATCCAGGAATGTGTGCGTTAACGTTCCGCCTGCGAAGGCGTCCGCATAGGCGCATCCCGGCCCCAGCAGGTTCGGGATGGAGTTGAAATACTCCGACTTGATCTGCACACCGCCCTGCTGTACAATGTTGGAGTTTTCGTCAATCGCCCATACGCCCTGCGGCTTAGAATCCGCCGGGGCAACCACCACCGACGCGTCGTCGGGAGAGGCGATAGGCCGCACATCGGGCGATACCAGATAGCGCGAGAAGAAATCGTTGAACGAGTGCCAGTTATCGGGCGATTCATACCAGCCTTTGGAGAGGCCGAAGCGGTCGTCCGCCAGCGCTTTCTGGTAATAATCATTATTCCAGGAAACCGCCATGCTCAGGTACTCGCCCCATGCCTTGGTAAAGTGAACCAGCCACGTACGGTACGGCTCCACATACTGGATGGAGTTGTTGTAATACCCTTTTCCCTCCAGTTCCGGCAGAGGTTGATCGTTCAGATAATACATATAGTCGATGCTCTGGTCAATCTGCTCGTACAGCTTTGTATAGGGCAGGTCGCTTAGAATGTTCCACGGCATCGCCAGCGAAGCCCAGTCGATGTAGTCGTAATACCCTTCCAGCGTCTGGGCGGGGTTGGTGATGGGATCGGGGTTTTTCTCCTTGGCCAGCGCAATGGATTCCACCAGCATCTGTTTAAGGTTGTCATCGTGCTCCACCATTGTGATCAGCTGCCGGGTAATGGGCTGATATTGCGGCTCGCCCGCCAGCGCCGCGGTCCCGGTCCATGCGGTAACCGCCAGAATCAGCGCAAGAAGTATTGCAAGTCTCCTCATCAGAACCGCCTTTTTCATCACGCATCCTCCTCCAATGTTATTATCCGGATTTTTCACATCCATCCATCAGCGTTCCGGCAGAGTAGCAGGGCTTGGGGAAAGCCCTGCCACTCCTACCGGAACGCCGCACAGAAAGCGTCAGTTCTTGCTGGGGTCGTCGTGCATCGCCGACGCGCCCATGCCCTCAATGTTCCAGTTAACCACCTTCGGGATCACCTGATTCGTCAGGACCCGTGCGTCGTCCAGCGCCTTCTGGGCAAT
>Ga0116170_10001225_pt1 | contig 26263 bp, 25 predicted proteins | sample AD_JPNHW1_MetaG_FD_89797 | JGI IMG/M metagenome (GOLD analysis project Ga0116170, IMG submission 89797) | Active sludge microbial communities of municipal wastewater-treating anaerobic digesters from Japan - AD_JPNHW1_MetaG | ecosystem: Engineered > Bioreactor > Anaerobic > Digestate | place... | reverse complement strand
GCGTTATCCAGGTGCGCCGAGGCAGCCGGGGTGGGCGCGAGAGTGGGAAAATGGCCGCGGGCGGGCGTTATCCAGGTGCGCCGAGGCGGCCGGGATGGGGGCGAGAGCGGTAAAATGGCCGCGGGCGGGCGTTATCCAGGTGCGCCGAGGCGGTAGGGGTGGGGACGAGAGCGGGAAAATGGCCGCAGGCGGGCGTTATCCAGGTGCGCCGAGGCGGCCGGGATGGGGGCGAGAGCGGGGCAGCGCGCGCCGAAAAATCCCTTGTTTCGCAGCCAAATTTTTCCTATATAATGCCACGACAATGCAGGGGAACCCACATACCCGGGAGAAACGATATGGAACATGACCTTGAGAAACCGCAGGAGGCCGGTCGTCACCAGAACCGGCCCGGTTTCGCCCACGCCGGACGCATGGATTTCAACCAGTACTTTCTGCTCTTTTCTCTCCTGGCCGTGCTGGTGCTCTTTTTCCTGATGATCAAAAGCTTTATGGTGCCGATCATCGTCGCGGCCGTCTTCGCCACTCTCTTCCACTCCATGTACCTGCGGCTGGTGCGCTGGACACGGGGCCGCAAGGGGATCGCGGCGATCCTGGCGTGCCTCATCCTCCTCCTGGTCCTGCTCATCCCCCTCTATGTGCTCTTTAACGTCATCATCAACCAGGCGAGCTCGCTCTATGACTCGATCGGGCCGGCCATCGAGGAGTTCTTTACCAGCGGCACGTTCACGCCCGAGGCGCTGACCCGCCATCCACTGGCGGTCAAGCTCAAGCTCGATCAAATCGACTGGCAGGCGACCATCAAGGAGGGGATCACAACCATCTCCGCCTATGCGGGCAAGGCGATCAATGCAACCTCGCGCAGCACCTTCGCCTTTCTCACCAATCTTCTTATGATCTTTTTCACCATGTTTTATTTCTTCCGGGACGGCGAGGGGATCGTCCAGCAGATCATGGCCTTCCTGCCCCTGGAGGAGGAGTACAAGCGTCAGATCATTACGCGTTTCGATGCGACCTCGCGCGCGACGATCAAGGGCAGCGTCATTCTCGGAGCCATTCAGGGCATCCTCGGCGGAATAACCCTGTGGATCTTTGGCTTCAATGCTGCTGTAATGTGGGGGATGGTGATGGTGATCCTCTCCCTCCTGCCGATGGTCGGCGCCTACCTCATCCTCATCCCCGCGGCGATCTATGATATCGCCATGGGGAACACCGGCAGCGGCATTGCCATCATTGTCATCAGCGTCGTGGTGATCTCCAACGTCGATAACCTGCTGCGCCCGCGCCTGGTCGGCCGCGATGTCGGCATGCATGACCTGATGGTCTTCTTCTCCACGCTCGGCGGCATCGGTTTCTTCGGCGCCCTCGGTTTCATCATCGGACCGGTGGTCGCCTCCCTGCTCATTACCCTGCTGGATATTTACAGCGCCGAATTCAAGCGCCTGATCAAGCGCCAGAAAGCCGAGGACGCTGCCGCCGTCCCGCAGCCGTGAGGCCGGGCGTACGCCGCCAAGGTGAATCCGGCGGAGGCGCCGAAGCGGGCATCTGCGCCGTCCCGCAGCCGTGAGGCCGGGCAGCCGCTGCAGCAGTGAATCCGGCGGAGGCGCCGGGCGAAGGCCTGCACCCGCTTGCGTTATCCACTCCCGTGGACCCTTAAAAAAAAACGCCGTTTTCCTGCAAAGGAGACGGCGTTTTTTATGGTCCTGGACGATGCTTATTGCATCTTGATCATTTTGCGGGTCAGAATTTCCTGGCCCATTTGCAGGCGGTAGAGATAGGCGCCGGAGACGACGTTCTGGCCGCGATCATCCCGGCCGTCCCAATGGAGATAATGGGTGCCGGGCTCGAGCTGCTGGTCCACCAGGGTGGCGATCCGCTGTCCGAGCAGATTGTAGATCGTCAGGCTGACGCGCTGCTGAGCGCCGGAGGGGATCTTGAAGGCGATATCCGTCCCGGGATTGAAGGGATTGGGATAATTCTGGCCCAGCTCGAGATTCTCCGGGAGCTGAATCTCCACCGTCACCTCCGAGGAGAGGGTGGCGCGCCCATCGAGGTCGATCTGTTTGATACGGTAATAATTGGTTCCGGTACCGGGCCGGGCGTCGGTGAACTCGTAGCCATGGGCGGTCTGGCTGGTTCCCTGGCCCTTGAGGAAGCCGATCTTTTTCCACTGGATATCGGCGGTGTTCCTGCGCTCGACGTCAAATCCATAGTTGTTCGACTCGGTGACGGTCGTCCACTCCAGCCGGACAGCGCCTTTGACGAGGCTGGCCTTGAGCGCCGTCATCTCGACCGGAATGACGGTATTGGTGCGCGGCATGACCACCACTTTCAGCGGCGAGCGGGTGTACACCGCAAGCGAATCCCCCCAGGCCGCAGTATGGTAGGCCGGCAGATAATAAAAGGTGGCTGAGAGGTTCTGATCAGAAATATCGATCGATTGCGTCAAGGCGGAAAGCTGCACGCCGCTGTCGGCGTAGGCGAGGGTATCGCCGGTATCGCCGATGCCGTCGCGGGTTACGCCATGACTCTTGTTGGAATCATCCACATAATAGAGCGAAAGCTGCGTGCCCGGGACGGAATCCAGATCAAATACCGTGGCCGCCGAACCAAAGTCCCCCTGAACCATGTACCAGTTTACGCCGGGCACTTCAAAGGTTTTGTCCGCGAAGGCATCCGGAACGCCGTCGACGAGGATATCGGCCCCTTTGGACCAGTGAAAAAGGGAACCGGACACAGAGGGCAGATAGTCCACCGTCTGGCGCATTTCGGTCATGCCGAGGTAGCCGGGAAGGCTCTCCTTGACCATGTCGATCTTGTAGGACCAGGGATAGAACATTGACTCGAGTTCGAGGGTGATGCCGATATCGATCCCCTGCCAGATCAGCTCATAGACGCGGCGGTGCAGAACGCGCACCGGGCCCTTGCGCACCAGCAGGCTGGTATCGCGTAAGGCGCTTTGCTCGCTTTCGATATAGGAGGGCAGCCCGAAGCCGGGTCCAATGCTCCCCTTGAAGCGGATCTTCCAGCGGTCCAGGATATCGGGGCCGTTGCTCTCCCCGGACCTGAGGCTGAGATAATCGGGAATGGCATCGCCGTTCTGGCCATAAATGTAGGAATCCGCCCGGACCGTATCCGATCTGCCGACGGCGCCCTTTTTATACGCCATATAGGGGGTAAAAGCGGGCGTCAGTACGGCGGAGCGATAGACATAGGCATAGGCCTTGCGGGCGGGCACGACACTGGTGTCCCAGGCCGCGATCTGGTAGCGCTGAAAGAGCGTAGAGTTGATATCCGCGATCCAGCGGTTATCGGCGACGCTGTCGCCCATGTCGGCCGCCATGAAACAGAGTTCGTCGCTGGTATCAATTACAGCGTTATGCAGCGCAAAATAACTGTCGAGCCCGATGCTGTCCTTGTCCACCTGATCGATCTGGAAGGGGATCGGCTTCCAGGCCCCCTCCTTGAAGGCGTAGACAAAAACGTCCCCGGTATCGGCGCCGAGGAAGGCGCTCATCCGGTCTCCCCGGACCACGACGGGGTCATACGGCCGATGCAGATCGGCGCCCATGAGGAGCGCCGGAATCCCCATGGCCAAAAGAAGTACCAAAAGGCGGAGATGCTGATTCTGTAGCCGAAGGCTCATCAAGTTGCCCTCCATTTTATGCAAAAAACCTGCTTGCATGAATCATGCCATGGACGACGGCTGCTGCGGGATACTCTTCTAATTCTAATACTGATTTATTTGAAGTTAAAACAGTTTTACCGGCGATTTCATTCCAGCGCCGGGGAGATGCGCCGGCGGCGGTATCAATGTGAGGCAAACCGGCCGGGATGATTCGTTTTGATACAAAGCCCGGAGGGTGTGCTGCGAGCGCCAGAAACCCCGCAAGGAAGTGCGGCGATACAAGGGCGCTTGCTGCACCCAAGTTTAGCTATTTTTCCGGATATAATCAACCAATAAGTGCAAACCCTCGCGATAGGAATCAAATCCTTTTCCCGAGATCTGCGCCAGGCAGACCTCGCAGATGACGCTGATGCGCCGGAAGGGCTCGCGGGTATGGATGTCCGAGAGATGGACCTCGACAGCGGGCAGGTGAACCCCGGCGATGGCATCGCGCAGGGCATAGCTGTAGTGGGTGAGGGCGCCGGGGTTGATGAGAATCCCGCCGGCCTTGTGACGCTGTGCATGGATAAAGTCGATGAGCCGGCCCTCATGGTTGGACTGCATCGTCCGCAGGCGGACATGCAATTCCGCCGCGGTGTGTGTCAGTTCCTTATTGAGGTCGGCCAGGGTGCGGCGGCCATACTGTTTCGGCTCGCGCTCGCCAAGCAGATTGAGATTTGGCCCATGCAGGACGAGAATGGTGAGCATGACGAATCCCGTTTTCTAGTTCCATTCCTCACGGCAGGCGAAGCCGATGGCCTCGAGGATCATGCCGGCGGGCACATCGCGGACGATACACGCGTGTCCGACATCTTCAAGCAGGATCCAGATCTGGCTGCCCGCATCCCACTTTTTGTCGTTGGCCATGTAGGAGAGTACCCTGCGAACGGAGAGGTTTCGCGCCGGTGGTGGTGGCGAAAGGCGCGCCAGCAGCTGCCAGGCGGCTTGCGCCTCCTGCGGTGCCAGGCGCCCGGTCTCGCGGGAGAGCCAGACGGCGGCGGCCATGCCACGGGTCACAGCCTCGCCATGGCGTAAACTGCGATACTCCCCGATTGCTTCCAGGGCATGGCCGATGGTATGGCCGAAATTAAGCAGGGCGCGGTTGCCCTGCTCGCGTTCGTCCTCCGCAACAATGCTGGCTTTGATCCCGCAGCAAGTGGCGATGACCGTTTCGAGCAGATCCGGATAGGTCAGATCGAGCAGCGCATCCAGATTGAGGGCGAGGAGGGCGAAAAGGCGGCGGTCACGGATCAGGGCATACTTGACGATCTCGCCCATTCCGGCCAGGCGTTCCCGCCGCTCCAGGGTGGCGAGGAGCAAGGGATCGATGCAGACCAGCTCCGGCTGGTGAAAGGCGCCGATCAGGTTCTTGCCGAGGGGATGGTTGATGCCGGTCTTGCCGCCAACACTGCTGTCGACCTGGGCGAGCAAGGTGGTAGGGATCTGCACCAGGCGGACCCCGCGCAAAAAGGTGGCAGCGACAAATCCCGCGAGGTCGCCGACAACGCCGCCGCCGAAAGCGAGGATGACCGTGGAGCGGGTGCAGTGCCGCGCGATCAGTTCGCGGTAGAGCTGCCCGCACTGTTCCAGTGACTTGGAGGTTTCCCCCGCCGGAACCTGGAGCAACTGCACCTCACGGCCGGCTGCGGTAAGGAGCGCGGTCAGGCGGGCACCGTAATGCGCCGCCACTTGCGCATCGCTGATCGCCACCAGCTCACCATCGAGCCCCTGGCGGGCCAGCAATTCGGGAAGCTGGTCGAGGAGGCCGGCGCCGATATGAATGGCGCTTGAGAAATGGTCCAGATCGACCGTGATGCTCCTCATGGTTCATCCCGCAGGTAGAGAAAGATGGTTTCAGCGAGCTGGGAGGCCGTCACCTCTTCGCGGCTCTCGAAGTGATAGTGGGCCTGCTGGTAGATCGGAGCGCGCTCGGCATAGAGATCCTCGATGCGGCGGCGCAGGGCCTCCGCTCCAAGGCCCTGCACGAGGGGCCGTTCGCGTTTGCGGCTGAGGCGGTTGGTCAGCACCTCGAGTGAGGCCTCGAGGCAGATGGTTATTCCGGTTGCGCAGATCAGGGACCAGTTGTTGGGCCGCATGACCGCTCCGCCGCCGAGGGAAATCACCCACTGCTGGCGGCCGCAAATCTCCTGCACGACTTCGTCCTCGAGTGCACGAAAGCTCTCCTCCCCTTTCGCGGTAAAAATGGCACGGATGTCCATGCCGGCACGCGCAACGATCAGGTCATCGGTATCGGCGAAGGGACGGCCGATCAGCCGGGCAAAGGCACGGCCGACCTTGCTCTTGCCGGTACCCATAAAACCCATAAAATAAACGTTTTTACCATCCCAGGGGTACATGCGCCAGGTTCCTGTAGTTAATCTCCATTTCGGAGAGAGAATCTCCCCCCAGCTTGAGACAAAGGGCATCGGCGAGCACCAGCGCCGTCATCGCCTCCGCCACCACCGCCGCCGCGGGCACCGCGCAGACATCCGCGCGCTCGTGATGCGCGGAACAGGGCTGCAGGGTTGCGACATCGACCGAACGCAACGGCCGCGCCAGCGTGGGCAGGGGCTTCATGTGCACGCGCAGGATGAGGGGCTCGCCGTTGCTCATCCCCCCTTCCAGCCCGCCGGCGTTGTTGCTGCCGCGGCTGTAGCCGCGCTCCGGATCATAAAAGAGCTCGTCATGGATCTTTGAACCCGGCTCGCGGGCCGCTGCGCAGCCCAAGCCGGCCTCCACCGCCTTGATCGCGGGAATACTCATCAGCGCCCCCGCCAGCAGGGCATCGAGGCGGCGGTCCCAGTGGACGTGGCTGCCGAGACCGGGCATGAGGCCCAGGACGACGATTTCGGCCACCCCGCCGAGGCTGTCACCCTCGGCCCGGGCTGCATCGATGGCAGCGATCATCTCCCCCTCCGCCCTGGCATCGGGACAGGCCAGGGGCGAGGCCTCGACGGCAGCGAGGGCGTCATGCCAGGCGGCGCGGACCGCCGCTTCCCGCGGATCCTTGCCGGCGAAAAATGCGGCGGCGCTGAACCCGGAGGCGATGCCGCGGATGGCGGTCACGTGGCTGGCGATCTCGATCCCGAAATGGCCGAGCAGGCTGCGAGCCACGGCGCCGGCGGCGACGCGCGCGGCGGTCTCCCGCGCCGAGGAGCGCTCGAGGATGTTGCGCAAGTCGTCCTGACGGTACTTGATCATGCCGGCGAAATCGGCATGCCCGGGCCGCGGCATGTGCAGGGCCGCCACCGGTTCGGCCGCGGCCTCGACGGCCATTTTCTGCGTCCAGTTCGGCCAGTCGCGGTTCTGCAGCTCCAGGGCGATCGGGCTGCCCAGGGTCTTGCCGTAGCGGACCCCGGAGAGAATCTGCACCTGGTCCTTTTCGATTTGCATGCGTCCGCCGCGGCCGTACCCACGCTGACGGCGCGTCAGATCACGCGCGATCGCCGCCGCCTCCAGCGGCAATCCTGCGGGCATCCCTTCGAGGATGGTCACCAGCGCCTGCCCGTGCGATTCCCCCGCAGTCAGAAAACGGATTCTCTCCATCATTCCAGTTCGTTCAGTAAAAGGGTTCTCACTTTAGATAATTCGGCCGGCGCCAGACGATACTCCGCGCCAAACCACAGATTCAGCGCCGCCAGGCCCTGAAAGATCAGCATATCCAGTCCCCCCTGCACGGCTGAACCCCGCGCCGCGGCTTCCTGCAGCAAGCGGGTCCGGCGCGGGGTGTAGATCAGATCGTAAACGAAGTGCTGCGGGCCGATCCATGCCGGCTCGGCCAGGGGCGTCTCATCGCAGCGCGGCTGCATGCCGGCGGGGGTGGCATTGATGAGGATCTGCGCCTCCCGCACCGGCTCGCTCAGGCGCGGGTCGGCCGCGGCGAGGCTGCGCAGCCCGGGAATGCCGAGATGCACTCTGCAAAATCGCTGCAGTTCTTCGGCGCGGGGCAGCGAGCGATTGACGATGGTCAGATGGGCGATGCCCAGACCGGCCAGTGCAAATGCCACGGCGCGCGCCGAACCGCCAGCTCCGAAAAGCACCACGCTGCTGCCGCGGAAGCGCCCGGCTTGTTCGCCCAGGGAGGCGGTGAATCCGGCAGCGTCGGTGGTGGCGGCGTCAATGCGGCCCTCGCGAAAGATCAGGGTATTGGCCACGCCGAGCCGCTCGACCTCCGGGGCAACCCGGCTGCAGTGCGGTACGACCGCCGCCTTGTGGGGGATGGTCACATTCAGGCCCGCAAAGCCCAGCGCCCGGGCGCCGGCGAGGGCCTCGGCCAGCGCTGCGGGCGGGACGTGCAGCGCCGTATAAACCCCATCCAGGCCAAAAAGGCGAAAAAAATGGTTCTGCAGGAGCGGCGAGAGGCTGTGCGCGACCGGGTCGCCGATGACCGCAAAAAGGCGCGTGCGGCTGGAGATGCGTCCCGGGCCGCCTCCTGGCGGTGATGCAAGCGATGCGGGGCTCACGGCGGGTTCAGGACTCCTCTCTGCAAAGGCCGATGCAGCAAGTCACGGACAACATGCACAAGGCAGTTCTCAGCGTAGGGGCCAGTGGCGCACGGATCACGGCGGGCTCCAGTCTCACTCCTGGCGCAGCCGGCCGAGCAGCTCGAAAAAGCCGGGAAACGAGATTTCGACGCATTCGCTCTCCTTGATCAGCGTCTCACCGCTGGCGATCAGCCCGGCGATAGCGAAGGCCATGGCGATGCGGTGGTCGCCAAAACTCTCGATCTCGGCACCGTGCAGTGGGGTCGGCCCGGTGATGATCAGGCCATCGCGGGTCTCGCGGATATTTGCACCCATGGCCTGCAGGTTTTTGGCGACGGCAGCCAGGCGGTCCGATTCCTTGAGGCGCAGTTCGCCCGCATCACGCACCACGGTCACGCCGTGCGCCTGGGTGGCAGCGACCGCGAGAATGGGGATCTCGTCGAGGATGCGCGGGATCATCGAGCCGCCGAGGCTGGCCGCATGGAGCCGGCTACTGCGGGCGGTCAGGTCGGCGCGCGGCTCGCCCTGCACCAGGGCGGCGGGCGTCATCTGGATCATCGAACCCATGGCCAAAAGCGCATCGCAGATGCCCATGCGTGTCGGATTGACGCTCACCTGCTGGATCGTCACCTCCGATTCGGCGAGGAGCGAGGCCGCCACCAGGAAAAAGGCCGCAGAGGAAAGATCGCCCGGGACCTCCAGATCGCAGGCGTGCAGAGTCGCCGGGCCCTGGACGCCGGCGCCCGCCTGGCTGAAGCGGGCGGTCACGCCAAAGGCTCCGAGCATGCGTTCGGTATGGTCGCGCGAGGGGCTCGGCTCGGTAACGCGCGTGGTGCCGTTGGCATAGAGCCCCGCCAAAAGGATGCAGGACTTGACCTGGGCGCTGGCGACGGTCGAGGCATAGTCGATGGAATGGAGCGGCCCGCCCTGGATCACCAGCGGCGCCTTGAAGCCATCGCTCTCGATATGCGCGCCCATCTGCTCGAGGGGCTCGATGATGCGGCGCATCGGGCGTCGGCGCAGGGAATCGTCACCGGTGAGTGTGGTGGTGAAGGGCTGGGCGGCGACGACGCCGGCGAGCATGCGGATCGTGCTTCCGGAATTGCCGGCATCGAGCGCCTGCTTTGCCGCGCGGAAGCCGTGCTTGCCCTTGCCGGTCACGGTGATGCCGGCCCGGGTGGTGGAGATCTTGATGCCCAGGGCTTCGAGGCAAGCGCGGGTGCTCGCGACGTCGCGGGCATCGGAGAGGCCGCGGATGGTGCTCTTGCCCTCGGCCATGGCGGCGAGAATCAGGGCGCGATGGGAGATCGACTTGTCGCCCGGTACGCTGAAATTCCCCTGAATGGCGCGAGCCGGTTGGATCAGGATATCAGCCATACTAGTCCCTCTTTCTGCATTCGAGATCGCGGGACCTGAGCAACTCCAGGGCCATCTGCCGGTCGGATTCCGAGGCAAAGGCCAGGCGCATGGTTCCGCCCTCATTCTCCCGTATCTTCAGGATCTCGATATCCTTGATGTTGATCTGCTTCTCGACCAGGGCGTTGGCGATGATCGCCAGCATGCCGGGCCGGTCTTGCACGGCCACCAGGATGTCAAAATGGGGCCGGAAGAAACCGCGCGTATCGCGCGGAATAGACAGGCGGTTGCGTGCCGACTGGTCAAAGATGGTGCGCATCTCGTTATGCTCGAGCGCCGCCCGGACGTGCTTGAGCTCTTCGATGAAGGCATCGATGTAAGTGACGATCATATCGTCATTGGTCGCAAGAATATCCTCCCAGATGCCGAAGGGGCTGGAGGCGATCCGGGTCATGTCGCGGAAGCCGCCGGCCGCCATCTTGAGAAAGTGGCTGCTCTCGCTCTGCCGCCGGGCCGCCAGGCTCATCAGGGCGATGGCGGCCATCTGCGGCAGGTGGCTGACCGCCGCGGCAATCTCGTCATGGAGATGAGGCGAGATCAGCAGCACCAGGGCGCCGGTCATCTCCACCAGGTCGCCGATGGCCTTGCGGCGTTCCTCCTGCATCGGTTTGGCCGGGGTCAGGACCCAGGTGGTATTTTCAAAGAGAAAAGCGTCGGCCGCCTCGATGCCCTTGAATTCGGAGCCGGCCATGGGATGGCCGCCGATGAAATCGCATTGCGAGGGAAGGTGGATGGCGGCCGTCTCGACGATCTTGCGCTTGGTGCTGCCGACGTCGGTGATCAGGGTTCCCGGCTGGATGTAGGGCCCGATGGTGCGGAGGTGGCCGAGAATCCCGGAGATGGGGGTGCAGAGAAAGACGAGATCCGCGCCGTCCAGCGCTGCCGCGATCTCCTCGGGGGAATAGCTTTCATCGATCGCCTGACGCTGCCGTGCCACCTCGAGGACCTCGGGCCGGTCCACGCCGATGAGGAGGCCCTTGAAACCCTTGCGCTTGAGCGCCAGGGCGAGTGAGCCGCCGATCAGTCCGACGCCGATAATAACCACCCGTTTGAAACTGGGATTCTCGTCCATGGTCCGGATTCTCTTCTGCTAAATGCGTTTGCCGATGGCCCAGGCGATCATGCGCAGCTCCTCCATCAGGCGCTGAAACTGGGTCGGGTAGATGGATTGCGCCCCGTCGGAGAGGGCGTGATCGGGATCGTGGTGGACCTCGATGATCAGGCCGTTGGCGCCGGCAGCGACGGCAGCGCGGGCCATCGGCGCCACCTTGTCGCGGCGTCCGGTGCCGTGGCTCGGGTCGGCGATGATCGGCAGGTGACTGTGCTTCTGGGTGACCGGTATGGCCGAAATGTCCATGGTATTGCGCGTGTAGGTCTCGAAGGTGCGGATGCCGCGTTCGCAGAGGATCACATTGTAATTGCCGCCGGACATGATATACTCGGCGGCCATGAGCAGTTCCTCGATGGTGGCGGAGAGGCCGCGCTTGAGCAGCACCGGCTTGCGGATGTGGCCCAGTTCGCGCAGCAGGGCGAAATTCTGCATGTTGCGCGCGCCGACCTGGACGATATCGATATACTTGAGGATTATCTCCAGCTGCGCGATCTCCATAATTTCCGAGACCGTGGCGATCTCGAGTTCCTGCCCGACCTGCTGCATCAGCTGCAGGCCGGTCTCGCCCAGTCCCTGGAAGGCATAGGGTGAAGTGCGCGGCTTGAAGGCTCCGGCGCGCAGAACCTTGGCGCCGTACTTTTTCACTTCGCGCGCGATGGTATAGAGCTGCTCTTCGCTCTCGACCGAGCAGGGGCCGGCGCAGACGGTGACGACCTCGCCGCCAAAGGAGGCCTCTCGCACCTCCACGACGGTATTGTCCGGGTGAAAGGTCCGGCTGGCCAGTTTATAGGGCTCCGTGATGCGCAATACCTCATGGACGCCCTCCATGACCTCATATTCGCGGATATCGACGCCGCGAATATCCCCGATGCCACCAAGGATGGTCTGGTTGACCCCGACCACCTGGTGAACCTGAAAGCCCTGCTTTTCAAGTTTTTCCCATACGGCATGCACCATCCCCTCAGTGGCGCTGTCTTTCATGACAATGACCAAGTGCTGCCTCGCAGTTGAAGAAAAGGGTTAGGCCAGGGCCTGCAGATCGCGGCAAGCCTGAATAATCTGCTCAAAGATCCCCACGATGGCTTCATTAGGGAGCGGGCCCTGATTGTAGCTTTCAATATGATAGAGTACCGCTTCTTCGCGCTGTTTGTTGCGGATCGAGAGTCCGGCGCTCCCTTTGAGGGTGCCGATCTCCTGGGCCAGGGTCGCGCGCTCGCTGAGAAGATCGACGATCTGCTCGTCGATGCGGTCGATCTCCTGGCGGAGGGATGAAAGGTTCATGCCGCCTCCTTGCCATAAAAAAGCCCACCAGATGCAGAGCGCGGTGGGCGGATACGGTCGTCGTTGTGGAGTTCGCCGGGGGGTTATCCGCTGCTGCCGCAAAACAGGCTGAAAAAATAGTAGAGGGTGTTGCGAGAAAGATTCATCGTATTGCACGTTTCCCGTACGAATGGATTATACTCTGAATTTACGAAAATTATGACCATTCGCAAGTCTTTTTTTATCTCCACCCTGCGCGGTGGCTGGTGCCGCCGGGGCCTGCGGTGGGGTCAGGGGGCGCCTGGGTTGCACATGTGCAGCGGCCGGCGCTGCCGGGGCCTGCGGTGGGATCAAGAGGCGCCTGGAAGTCTTTTTTTATCTCCACCCTGCGCGGTGGCTGGTGCCGCCGGGGCCTGCGGTGGGGTCAGGGGGCGCCTGGGTTGCACGTGTGCAGCGGCCGGCGCTGCCGGGGCCTGCGGTGAGATCCGGATCAGGTTTCACTGTAGCGGACGGAAAACTCGTCGTTTTCAGCGACCTCCACCTCGACGATCCCGGCCTTGGCCGGCAGGTTATTCTTCATCCACTCAAAAATATAGCGGGCGAGGTTTTCGGAGGTCGGATTCATGGTGTCGAAGGGCGCGACCTCATTGATCAGGCGATGGTCGAACACCTGCAAACACTCCTCGAGCAGCGTCTTGAAGACCATCAGGTCGAGGACCATGCCGAGTTTGTCGAGTTCAGCGCCGGCGATGGTGGCGCGAACCTGCCAGTTATGGCCGTGCAGGCGCTCACAAGCGCCGGGATAATAGTCGAGGCGATGGGCGGCGGAGAATTGCGCCCTGGCGACCAGCTTGTACATGCGGTTCCTCCAGTCAAGGGATGCGCCGGCCAGATTGGCCGGCGTGATTGCATCCTGTAACCATGGCGGGCGGGAAAATATTCGCCCGCGACCGCCTAATCCGGCATCTCCGCAGCATGCTGCTGCACTTTGCGCACCGCCGCGGCGATCTCCTGCATATCCTCTTCGCTGCCGAGGAGGATGCTCTGCGTGAACCAAATCCCCTCCTCGTAACAGGCCTTTTCACTTTCGGGGCAATAGTTTCCGGTATAATCGACCGGCAGATCGACCTTTTTGCCGCGCGGGCCGAAGCTCTTGTTCACAAAGACCGGCTGTTTGTAGAGCGGAATCGAATAGCCAGGACTGGTCGGGATGCCCTCCTTGCGCATGGCATTGATAAAGGCGCCCTTGGACTTGCCGGCGAAGGCGGATTTGTCGTAGCGGAAAATGTAAAGATGGCAGGAGTGACTGGTCACCTCCTTCTGCATCGCCAGGGGCGAGATTCCGGGAATATCGCTCAGCAGCTCGTTGAGGAGGTCGAGATTGGCGCGGCGGATCGCCTTGAGCTCCTCATAGCGGCCGAATTGGGCGAGGAGGACGGCGGACTGGAACTCGGTGATGCGATAGTTCCCTCCGAAATAAAAATGCTCGTACCAGAGCCCGTCCTCGCTGCGGCCGCAGTTATGGTGGGACCGGGCAAACTTGGCAACGACATCGTCGTTGGTGAGGATGATGCCGCCCTCGCCGCAGTTGACATTCTTCGAGGACTGGAAGGAGAAGCAGCCGGCGGCGCCGATCGCCCCGACCGGACGGCCGTTCCAGGCGGAGCCCCAGGCCTGGGCGGCATCCTCGATGACCACCAGATTATGCCGGGCCGCGATCGCCATGATGGCATCCATGTCCGCCGGACGCCCGGCGAAATGGACCGGCATGATGGCCTTCGTGCGCGGGGTGATGGCGGCCTCGATCAGTTTGGGATCCATATTGTAGGTATCGCGATCGATATCGACGAAAATGGGGATGGCCCCGGCTTCAACGGCAGCGCTGGCCGTGGCGATGAAGGTATAGGCGGGAACGATAACCTCGTCGCCCACGTCGATATCAGCCGCTGTCAGCGCGACGCGCAGGGCGGTGGTGCCGCTGTTCAGGGCGATCCCGTGTTTGGCGGCATGCGCCGCGGCGAACTGCTGCTCAAAGGTTTCGCTCTCCTTGCCGGCCAGACGCCCCCATTTGCCGCTCTTGATGACCCGGGTCAATCCTTCGATTTCCTCATCGCCCCAGACGGGCCAGACCGGGAACGCCGCCGTGCGCACGGGGGTCCCGCCGTTGATTGCCAATGCCATGACTTGCCTCCTGTGGTAGTGCTGAACAGAGTTGATCTTGCACGGCTGTGCCGGACTCAATCCAGGAGCCGCGGAAAATACCAGGCGAGCTGCTCCTGCAGCTGCCCGGCATCCTCAAAATGGATCGCATGCATTCCCATGGCCTGCGCCGCCGCGGTATTGGCGGCCAGGTCGTCGATGAAAAGGGCCTCCGGCGGCGCCACCTCCAGCCGTTGCAAGGCATACTGGAAGATGCCCGGATCGGGCTTGAGAGCGCGGGCACTGAAAGAGGTAACCGGCTGTTCAAAGATACTGAAAACGGGATAGCGTGCAACGATGTAGCCGTAATGCAGCGGGTCGGTATTGCTGATGATCGAAAGACGTGTCACCGGCCGCAGCCGCTGCGCCAGCCCGGCAACCGCTTCATTGAGGGAAAAGATATCCGTATAGATTTCATGGAATCGGCTCCACTCCAGATCGACCTGGAGATGGCGGATGAGGCGGCGATGGAATTCGCCACCATCGATCGCCCCGCTGTCGAGGAGCTGCGAGTCGGGCCGCAGCGCCTCGAGCCGGCCGGGCAGTTCCGCAGCGGCAATGCCGGTCTCCCGGGCCAGTGCCGCGACGAAGCGGTCGAAGCGCACCTCTACCAGAACCCCGCCCAGATCGAAAAAAGTGGCACGAATCCGTGTGTTCGGAGAGGCTCCCCTCATCGGGCCTCCGGGGCGATGCGCACCTTCATGCCGGCAGCAGCTCTTTGGCCAGGTCGACCGCGCTGGCGGCATCGGTGGCGAAGCCGTCGGCGCTGATCTCATCGGCATATTGCCGGGTCACCGGCGCGCCGCCGATCACCACCTTGACCTGATCGCGGACGCCGGCGGCCTGCATCGCCGCGATGGTGTCCTTCATATTGAGCATCGTCGTGGTCAGCAGCGCAGAAAGCCCGACGATCTGGGGCTGATGTTCCTTGACCGCGGCAATGAATTTGTCCGCTGCGACGTCGACGCCGAGATCGATCACCTCAAAGCCCGCCCCCTCCAGCATCATCGAGACCAGATTTTTACCGATATCGTGGAGATCGCCCTTGACCGTGCCGATCACGAACCGGCCGATCGGCTTGATCCCGGTCTCCACCAGTTTGGGGCGCAGGATCTTGATGCCGGCTTTCATGGCGCGCGCGGCAATGAGCATCTCGGGCACATAGAATTCGTTGTTGCGGAATTTGATCCCGACCACATCCATGGCGGCGATCAACCCCTTGTTCAGCACCTCTTCCGGCGCCACGCCTTCTGCCAGGGCGGCCTGGGTGTATTCCTCCACTTTTGCAGCGTTCCCCGCGATCACATTTTCAGCCAGCATTTCGAGAACCGACATGTCTACCTCCGGAAAGAATGAACCTGGCCTCTTCAGGACCAGTACTCCCTTTTGAATCGCTCAAAATCGGTGATGATGACACGATGTCCATCCCGTTCGATCAGCTTCTTGCTTTCAAAGACGGCCATCACCCTTGAAATGGTCTCGCGGGCGGTTCCGGCCATGTTGGCCAGATCCTGCTGCACCGGCAGCTTGGCGATGATCATGCTGGGGCCGCGCATATAGCCGGTCTGCTCGGCGACATGGATGAGGGTCGATCCGACCCGTCCCACCGCATCCTGCAGGGTGAGATTCTCGATCATCATGTCGGCCTTGCGGATGCGGTCCGCCAGGACGCGCAGCATCTCGAGCCCGATCGAGGGGAAGCGTTCGAGCAGAAGGTGGAAATCGTTGCGCCGCAGGGTGAGCAGTTCGGATTCTTCCATAGCGATGACTGAGGCCGAGCGTCCCTTGCCGTCGAGAATGGCCAGTTCGCCGAAGAAATCGCCCGCCTTGAGCATGGTGATAATCACTTCGCGCCCCTCATCGCTCTGCCGCGTGATCTTGACCGTGCCGCGCAGGATAATGAAGAGGGTTTGCCCGACCTCCTCCTCGACCAGGATAACCTGCTCTTTGTGGCAATCCTTGTGGAGGCAGCGGTCCGCCACCTGTTCGACATCTGCATCGCTCATTTTGGCGAACAGCGGCACACGTTTGAGCAGCCGGATGACTCGTTCCTCTGCCATAGCGTACTCCTCTTGTCTTGTCAGATACGGCACCGTCTTCTGGACGGCGCCAGGGGGTGCGGCAGACCGGGTTAGCCGCGGCGGTTGATCAGACCGAAGCCCCGGGGTGCAATAGACCGGATTGGCTGCGGCGGTTGCTCAGGCCGAAACCCAGAGGTGCGGCAGACCGGATTGGCTGCGGCGGTTGATCAGGCTGGTGCCTGCGGCGGGTGTGCGCTCGAGCCGCCGTGCCGCGCCGCCGCCCGGGCGTAAAGCGCAGCGAGCCCGCGCAGCATGGCCGCGCGGGTGAATTTCTCCTCAACGGTCGCCAGCGCCCGGGCGCCAAGGGCAGCGCGCAAGGTGGGATCGGCAACCAGGCGCTCGACCTGCCGCGTTAAATCCGGCGCATTCTGCGGTTCGAAGAGCAGGCCGTTCTCCTCCTCCACAACGATATCCAGCACGCCATCGCAGCGGGTTGAAATCACCGGACGGGCCACCGCCATGGCCTCGATAAGCACCAGACCGAAGGCTTCGGCGCGCGAGGGAAAGGCGAAAATGTCCATAGCGGCCAGTACGGCCGGCACGTCGCTGCGGAAGCCGGGCATCAGAACCGCCGTTTCCAGGCCGAGGCTGCGGCGGCGCGCGAGTATTTCATCGGCGCGCGCCTCCTCGCCGCGGGTGGGTTCGCCGACGATGACAAAACGCACCTCGGGATGGCGGTCATGCACCGCCGCCGCCATCTCGAGAAATTCCAGGTGGCCTTTGCCGGGCTGCAACCGGCCGATCGTCCCGATCAGCAGCTCCTCCTCCCGCAGGCCCCATTCGCGGCGCACCCGCGCGCGCGCCGACGCATCGAAACGGAAAGTGCCGGTGTCGATGCCGTGATGCAGAATGCTGACGCGGTCGGGCGGGACCGGATGGGTCGCGAGGAGATTCTCCTCGATGACCCGGGAGATGGCAATGACCTCATCGACACGGCCATAGATCCAGCGGTGCAGGGGATCGCGTTTGGGACGCGCCGTGCCGATGTGCTTGATGAACACCAGCGGCCAGCCCCCGGCGCAACGGACGGCTGGAGTAATGATCCAGAGATCCCGCGCATAGTGCGCATGCACCAGATCGACCCCCCGCTGCCGCAGCTGCCGGCGCAGCCGCAGAACCGCCACAAGATCCAGGTAGCCAGCCGGCGCAAAAGGCAGCGTCGGCACCCCCCGGCGCCGGGCCTCGGTCTCGAGCGGCGAACCCGGGGCACACCAGATCTCCACCGTATGCCCCTCCTCCGCCAGCCAGCTGGAAAGGACCGCAACATGCATCTCCAGCCCGCCCCAGGCCCGGGAAGAACAGATTTGCGCAATATGCAGGGGCTGATCCGGCATCGCCTGATTCCGTCAACCGCGGAAGAGCTGGTGACGCTCGATATAACGCTCCACCGCCGCGGGCACGAGATAGCGGATCGAGCGGCCTTCCCGGACGCGCCGGCGGATATCGGTCGAGGAGAGATGCATCAGCGGGGTGTCCACCCGGAGCACATCCGGGAAACAGGCCGGAATGCGGCCGCAGTAATCGCTCTCCGGCCGGTCGGCCACCACGACGCGGCAGAGACGGCTGATCTCCTCCGGCTCGCGCCAGCGCGACAGGTCGGCGAGATTGTCGCCGCCGATCACCAGCAGCAGATCAACGCGTTCGAGCCGATAACGCTCCCGGAGAAGGCGGAGCGTCTCCACGGTAAAGGACTTGCCGCCGCGCTGCAGTTCGAGATCGCTGACCCGGAAACGGCGATTTCCGGCGATCGCCAGCCGCACCATCGCCAGACGATGGGCTGCCTCGATCATCTGATCGTCCGGCTTGAGCGCCGGCACCGAGCAGGGCATGAAGAGCACCTGCTCCACCTCCAGGGAATCCGCCACCCGCTCGGCGATGATCAGATGAGCATAATGGACCGGATTGAATGAGCCGCCGAAAAGCGCCAGTTTCAATGGCTTGCGCCCCACCTCAAGGCTTCCCCGTAGCGTTCGCCGCATTCTTGCCCGCGGCCTGCAGGGCGGCCAGCCGCTGCTTCGCCTTGTTCACCAGGGCGTGATCCGGGTATTTGTCGATGACACGCTGGTAGGCATCCAGCGCCTCAGCGGTTTTGCCGATATGACGGTAGCACTCGCCGATATAGTATTGCGCCATGGGGCTGAATTTCGAATCGTAATGCTGGTCGAGGATGATATTGTAATAGACGATGGCTGCTTCGTAGTAAGCGAGGCGGTAATATTGCTCCGCGGCGGCATAGACCTTTTGCGCCAGCTTGTTGCGGCACTCGTCGAGCTTGGCCTGCACCTGCTTGACCAGATCGCTGCGATGGTATTCCTCGAGGAATTCCTGAAATTCGCGGATGGCCTTGTTGGTATACTCCTGATCGAGAGAATACTTGGGGGAAAGTTTGAAATAGCTCATGCCCAGCTTGAATTTGGCGTCATCCACCCATTCCGAGTTGGGATAGACCTTGAGCAGGCGTTCATACTCGCTGCCGGCCAGGATGTATTCCTTCATACCGTAATGGCATTCGCCGAGATAAAACTGCGCCTTGTCAGCGAGATTGCTGTTGCTGTAGCTGAGCGTGATGATGCGGAACTGGTTTTTGGCCTCGTAATAATCCCTTTTCTGATACAGCTGCATGGCGGCGGCCATGCGCTCCTCCAGGGTCATATTGGCGCGGAGCTTGGCATTGCTGCAGCCGATGCTGCTGGACAAAACGAGTGCAGCAAGGGCGGCGATAACCGTTTTGGCGGCGTAGTTCATAGGTTTCCTGTTCAGTTACTGCGGAAAGAATAAAAGAGATAAATGATCCCCCCGGTGATGGCGGTGAGGACCAGGGGTTCGAGCAGCCGTTTCAGGCGCGAAGGTGGTGTGCGCGCACCTGCGGTAAACGGATATTTCTGGTCCTCGAGGGCCGCCAGCTGCCGGGTGGCGACCGTATCGCTGCGGATCTGCTCCAGTTCGCGTGAGAAGATCAGCTCCCCCGCCGCATTCTGGTATTTGACATAGAGCCGTGCGGTCGCCCGGCGAATCGTACGATTCCCGCCGGCGGCCGGCTGCGCATAAGCGATGCTGAGCTCCAGTGGGGCATAAAAGAGCAGCGGCCATTCCAGTGCAGCGGCATCGACGCGGCGCAGGCGCAGGGCGCGTTTGCTGCCGAGCTCGTTATAAAGGGCTTGCTCGAAAAGCCATTCCCATGCGGCGGATTCTTTGGGGGCGGCGTAATTCAACCGGGCGGAATCCGCAAGGGTGATCGGACGCGCGGCCTCGTCGGCGACAGCGTGAAGGGTGCTGCTCAGCAGCTCCAGATTGGCGGGCGGCGTCTGGGCGGCGAGCCATCCGGCCCAGAGCAGCAAGTAAAGTGCCGGCACACCATGTATAACCATCTTGTTCGTAAGGAGTTCCCTGTAAAAATCGCGGCGGTGCGCAGCGGTATCCTCGCCCCAGCGCGCCGGCCCTGGTGGCGCACGTCAAAGCCCATGATAAAAATCGCGCCGGTGCGCAGAGGCATCATCGCCCCGAGAGGCGGGCCTCTGCTGATACGTTACGCACAACGCGGGAAAGAATCAAGTTATTTTGCAGCGCGCCGGCGCGCGGCCTCCGCAACCACGATGCCCGCAACGGCGACGAACCCGCAAAGCCAGGCGAACCAGTCCCCGCGGCGGGTATAGAGGGTGGAGCGCCGGTAAACATTCAGGGTGCTGCAGAGACTCGCCTGCTGAAAAAGAGCGCTGCGCTGCGTCACGCGCCCGAAGGCATCGACGTAGCAGGAGATGCCGGTATTGGCGCAGCGGGCGATGGGCATCCGGTTCTCTATCGCCCGGAAGACTGCGAACTGGGCATGCTGGAAGGGCGCGGAGGTCTTGCCGAACCAGGCATCGTTGGTGATGATGCACAGGAATTGGGCTCCACCGGCGGCGAAGCGGCGGACGAGATCGGGGAAAGCCGATTCATAGCAGATCGGCGTCGAGAATCGCAGCGGCCGTCCGGCATGGCGGCATTCGAAGACCGTATACTCCTGGCCTCGCGCATAGTCGCCGACGCCGAGGGCCAGGTCGCTGAGCCAGTTTTTAAGATAATTAAAGGGAAAATAGTCGCGATAGGGGATGCGCTCGGAGCCCGGGACCAGGCGCATCTTGCGATAGGCCTGGAGAAAGCTCTTCCCGGGTTCGGCGAGGAAAGCCGCATTGTAGTACTCGTACTCTTTTTCGCTGGCAAAATGATAGTCCAGCGAACCTGTCAGCAGCGGAATGCCCAGCGAGTCGGCCAGGTGCTCGAAGCGCCGCAGAAAAGGGGTTTCGCTGCGCAAGTAAAAGGGCAGAGCGGTTTCAGGCCAGACGATCAGGTCCGGATGACCGGCGGCGGCCTGGCGGCTCATGGTCTCATAAATGGCGAGATTTTTTTCATCGCTGTCCGCCGCCCATTTTTCAAAGGGATCGACATTCCCCTGCAGCACCGCCACGACGACCGGCTTGCCGGCCCCCCTCGCCTCCTGCAGCAGCATGTGCCCGCCGTGCAGGGCCGGGAGGAGCAGCAGCACGGCCAGGGCCGCGGCCAGGATCCGCCGGCGCCGGCGCTGCGCCCGGTCGGCGTAGAGCTGCCAGATCAGCACATTCATCACCATCACCCAAAAGCTCACGCCCCAGACCCCGGTATACTCGGCGTACTGAATAAGCGGGGTATAATAGGACTGGGTATAGCCGAGGTAATTCCAGGGGAAGGCCAGCTCGGAACGCGATTGCAGGTACTCGATCGCGAGCCAGACAAAGGGCAGCAGGATCCAGGCCTTTGCGCCGAAGCGGCGCAGCAGGCCGGTATGCAGCAGGCCGTAGAGGGTGAGATAGAGCGGAATGATCAGGATGGCGCCGATAAAGCCTGCCTGGGTGACATGGCCGATCCAGTAGAGGGTGGCGATGCAGATGAAGAGCCCGGTGAGATAACTCCAGCGCATCGCCTCCCTCGCCCTTTTATCTTCGAGGAGCATGAAGTAGGGCAGGAGCGCGAACCAGCCGATACATCCGGTGCGGAAAGGCGGAAAGGCGAAGGCCATCAGGATCGCGGTGAGAAGGCTGAGGATGAGATTGCGTTTCATAAAGCGATCAACTCTCCGGGGGGTGTCGGCGGCAAAAAGCGAGGCGGTCGAGAAAAGCCTGCACCAGGAATGCCGCCGCGATCTGGTCCACCCTGTCGCGCTCCTTGCTTGGATGCCGGCCGCGCTCGATCAGGCTTTTATGGGCGCTGGTCGTGGTCCAGCGTTCATCCAGGGTAAAAACGGGCACCGTAGCAGCGGCGGCCAGACTCCTGGCATAAGCCAAGGCCGCCTCGGCTTTTTCGCCAGGGCGGCCGTCCATGTGCAGGGGCAGGCCGACTATCAGAGCTACGGCGGCCTGCTCCTGAACCAGGGTGATTATTTCGTCAATGGGGAGACTCGGCCCGCGGCGGAACAGGGTGACCAGCGGCGAGGCGATGGTCTGCAAGGGATCGCTGACGGCGACGCCGATACGTTTTTCGCCATAATCGATCCCGAGGAGGCGTCCCAGCGGCAGGTGCTGGAGGGGTATCGCATCAAGTTCTGCCATGCCGGAAGGCCGTCCCACGCGGGCGGGCGGTTACATGTTTTCCCGCGGCAGGGGTTGCTTGAGCACCTCTTTCAGCAGCTTGCCGGCCTTGAAATGGGTTTTGCGGCGCGCCGGAACGTAAATGATCTCTCCGGTCTTGGGATTGCGGGCTTTGGGTTTGGGTTTGGTCTTTTTCACTTCAAAGACGCCGAAATCGCGAATTTCGATACGCACTTCGGGATTGGCCTCTGACATGAATTCGCGCAATGCCTGAAATACGCCATCGACCACTTTTTCCGTCAGATATATCTTTTCGCCCACGATTTTTGCGGTTCTTTTGGCGACATCCTTTTTCGTTATCGTGGATTTCAAAGCGTCATCAGACATGGCCAGCTCCTAAAATTGGGTTCGACTATAGTTAAGCGGATTCCGTCAATTGGATAACATCATAATTAATAAACATAAATAACCATTTTTTTTATAAAAGACAACAAAAAAATGCACGCAAGACCGATTTTTTGAAAAAAATCGCGTTATTTCATTCACTTAGGCTCGGACCAGCGGCTCACCGAGAGAACACCGGCGACTTTTTTGATTTTTGTCATGATCCGGTTAAGATGTTCCAAATCATAGACTTCAACGCTGATCATGCAATTGACCAGGGAAGCGTCCGAACTCATATTGGCACTGGTGATAATGCCGTCGGTGTTCGAGACCGCATCGGAAAGCTCAGCCAAAAACTTGCTGCGCCGCTCGCACAGGATGTACAAACCGGCAAGAAACCGGTTGCCCTTGTCGACATCCCAGGCCACATCGATGATGCGCTCGGTCTCCTGCATCAGGCGCAGCAGGTTGTTGCACGAATTGGTGTGCACCACGATGCCGCGGCCGCGGGTGACGATGCCGGTGATCGGATCCCCCGGCACGGGATTGCAGCATTTGCCGAAGCTGAGCATGATATTGTCCATCCCGGCGACGCTCACCCCCTTGCTCGATTTGCGCGCCCGCTCGATGAACTTTTTGAAAAGGGAGCCCTCCTCCGCGACCGGCTTGTCCTCCGGCAGGATCTTGTGCAGCACCGCCTCCAGTTTCAGCTCGCCGCGCCCCAGGCTGGCCAGCAGCTGCCGCGGCTCCTTGAGATTGAATTTGGCCGCCAGATCGGCGAGGTTGATCTCCTTGAACTTTAGGGAAAACTTGCCGAGCGATCGCGTCAGGATCTCCTCGCCCAGCGCCACACTGCTCTCGAACTGGGTATCGCGCAGCCATTTCTTGATGCGCCCCTTGGCTTTGCTGCTTGTGGCAAAACTCAGCCACCCCTCATTCGGGCGCTGGTTGGCGGAGGTGATGATCTCGACGGTGTCGCCGCTGCGGAGTTGGTGGCTCAGGGGGACGATGCGGCCGTTGACCTTGGCCGCCAGACAGTGCAGGCCGATGTCGGTGTGCACGGCAAAGGCGAAATCCACCGGCGTGGAGTGGGCCGGCAAGCGGTAGAGATCCCCACGCGGCGTAAAGACAAACACCTCATCCTGAAAGAGGTTGATTTTCAAATGCTCCATGAAGGAGCTCGATTCCACCTCTTCATCATCCGCCGCCTCGAGGACCTGGCGCATCCAACCCATGTGCTTGTCCAGCTCGTCCTCCTGGAGCCGTCCCTCCTTGTAGCGCCAGTGCGCGGCGATCCCGTCCTCAGCGGTGCGGTGCATCTCCTCGGTGCGGATCTGGATCTCCACCTTTTTGCCGTCCGGACCGATCACGGTGGTGTGCAGGGACTGGTAGCCGTTGGCCTTCGGCACGGAGATGTAATCCTTGAACCGCTCATGGATGGGCGTATAGAGGGAGTGGACGATGCCAAGGGTATGATAGCACTCCTCCACTTTCTCCACAATGATGCGGATGGCGTGGAGATCATAGATCTCCTCGAAGAGGATGCCGCGTTTGACGATCTTGTTATAAATGCTGTAAAAATGCTTGGGACGCCCCTCGAAGCGGGCATGGATCCTGGCTTCGACCAAGGCCTCGCGCACCGGGCGGGTGACATGCCGGATCAGATTTTCGCGCTCCAGGCGGCTGGTGTTGACGCGCTTGACCAGATCGGCGTAGATTTCCGGCTCAAGGAACTTGAGCGACAGGTCCTCCAGCTCCCACTTGATCTTGTCCAGCCCGAGCCGGTGCGCCAGCGGGGCGTATACCTCGCGGGTCTCCAGGGCAATGCGGCGCCGCTTTTTCTCGGGCAGATATTCGAGGGTGCGCATGTTGTGCAGCCGGTCGGCGAACTTGATGATGATCACCCGGATATCCTTGACCATCGAGAGCAGCATCTTGCGGAAATTCTCCGCCTGGCGCTCCTCGAACTCGAGCAGTTTGATATCGGAGATCTTGGTAACCCCGTCGACCAGGCTGGCGATGTTGGGCCCAAATTCGCTCTCCACCCGGCCGATCGTATACTCGGTATCCTCCGCCACATCATGGAGAATGGCCGCCGCGATGGTCTCAAAATCCATCTTCAGGCCGACAAGGATCTTGGCGACTTCAAGAGGGTGCTCGAAATAGATGTGCCCCGACTTGCGCAGCTGGTTGCGATGCGCTTCATAGCTGAATTCAAAGGCCTTGCGCAGCAGCGCCGCATCCATCGACTGATTGTACCGCCGGATGCGCCGGATCAGCCCCTCAGTCACCTTTTGATAGGATTCTTCCATGCTCGTCCGCTTCCTGCCGCATCAATAAGGCGCCGGAGAAATGACAGGAACGTTCAGGCGCGGCGCGTTCTTGCTCTGAAAGAGGAGATATTCCTTGTAGAAATAGAGATTAACGCTGTCGGTCGGGCCGTTGCGCTGCTTGGCGATGATCAGCTCGGCGTCATTCTCCTGTCCGGGCTCGACCGGGCCGTAAACCGACGGCCGGTAGATGAACATGACCACATCGGCGTCCTGCTCGATGGCGCCCGATTCGCGCAGGTCCGAAAGCATCGGCTTGCGCTCGCCGCCGCGCGATTCGACCGCGCGCGACAGCTGGGAAAGGGCCAGCACCGGAACATCCAGCTCCTTGGCCAGGGCCTTCAGGGATTGCGAGATCTGGGCGATCTCGATCTGCCGGCTTTCGACCCGGCCGACACCATGGACGAGCTGGAGATAGTCGACGATGATCAAACCGGCATTGTATTCTACCTTGAGGCGCCGCGCCTTGGAACGGATCTCCATGATCGACATCGCCGGTGAATCATCGATATAAATGGGGGCCTTTTCCAGGGTGCCCACCGCAGCCGAGAGCCGGCTCATCTGGTCCCCCGGCAGCCGGCCGATACGCACGAGGTGCGCATCCACCTGGGCTTCCGAACACAACAGACGCATAGCGATTTGCGGAGCGGCCATTTCCAGGCTGAAAACGCCGACCGGCACACCATGACTGGCAGCTTTGCGGGCCATGTTCAACGCCAGCGCCGTCTTGCCCATGGAGGGCCGCGCCGCGAGAATGATGAGATCGGAATTCTGCAGACCGGAGAGGAGCTTGTCGAGATCGTCAAATCCTGTCGGCACACCGGTAATGCCATCGGCCCGGGCGCTATAGTTGTCGATGAGATTCACGGTCTTGAAGAGGATCGGGCGGATATGCTCGAAGGAGCGCTTCTTGCCGCGCTCGGAGAGGGTAAAGATCTTTTTCTCGGCCTGATCGATCACATCATAGGCATCCTCGCCGCCCTCGTAGCAGTCCTGCTGGATCTCGCCGGACACATCGATCAGCTTGCGCAGCAGCGCCCGGTTGAGGACGATGCGGCAGTACTGCTCGATATTGGCCGCCGAGGGGATGCGCTCGACCAGTTCGGTGAGATAGTAGAGCCCGCCGATCCGCTCAAGATCCTGGGACTTTTCGAGTTCGGCGGAGACGGTGAGCACATCGATGGGCTCGCTGCGGCTGAAAAGGTTGCGGGCGGCGAGAAAGATGCGGCGGTGAGCGTCCTTGTAAAAGCAGGTGTCGTCGATAAGTTCGAAGAGGGTATTGGCGGCATGGGCCTCGATCATGATCGACCCCAGCGCGGCCATCTCGGCTTCGATCGACTGCGGCGGAAGTTTTATCGGCGTTTCGTTTTGCTCAGGCATGATCGGCTCGCTCAGCGTGGAAGGGTTTTCGCCAGGAACTCATCATAAAGGCGGCGCAGCATCTGGACGTCTTGCCAGGTTTCGGTCTTGAATTTGGGATACCGCAGCAGGGCAGCCGGATGATAGGTGACGATCACCTGCGCCCCGTTGCGCTCGTGCACCCGGCCGCGCAGCTGCGAGAGGGGTGCGGTGCTCTGCAACAGGGTCTGGGCGGCAAAGCGCCCCAGACAGAGGATAAAGGCCGGCCGGATCAGCTCGAGCTGTTTCTCGAGATAGGGCAGGCAATTTTGCACCTCATCCGGCAACGGATCGCGGTTATTGGTCGGGCGGCACTTGAGCAGGTTGCAGATATAGACCTCGCTGCGCTCGAGCTGGATGGCCGCGAGTATTTTGGTGAGCAGCTGCCCGGCCTCG
>Ga0116170_10001224_pt1 | contig 26265 bp, 14 predicted proteins | sample AD_JPNHW1_MetaG_FD_89797 | JGI IMG/M metagenome (GOLD analysis project Ga0116170, IMG submission 89797) | Active sludge microbial communities of municipal wastewater-treating anaerobic digesters from Japan - AD_JPNHW1_MetaG | ecosystem: Engineered > Bioreactor > Anaerobic > Digestate | place... | reverse complement strand
CAAAGTGATTGATTGTCCAGAAATATTTTTAATTTGTTTTACTATCTGACCGTATGAATTGTAAACTATTAAAGTAGAATTATCAAATACTTTATCCGTCTGAATTATGCATACGTTATTAAAAGGGTTTGGGGCGATTTTAAGGCTCATGTTTTTCTGGTACTCAATAATTCCAACAGGCTGACATATTGTATTCGTATCTGGAAACAAGGTCATTCCATTTTGAGAAAAACAAGAAAGACCGCAACCCCATTCAAATGGTGGAATGAGTTGATTAAAAAGTCCTAAAGTACTTCCAATTCCTTCAATTAAGGCTGCATAATTTGGAGCAAATGAAGTGCTAATCCAAAACCTTTTTCTATATGAGTTACCTATTAAAATTGAATCTATAGAAGAAACAAAATTCTTAAATGATGAAGTATCATTAATTAATGACGGAGCCAATGTATCACCAATAGACAAATTAAAATCATAGAGTAACGTGTCACTTGAAAGATTGGAAAAACTAAAAACTTTTTTCTGAATAGTGTCTTGTCTGATAGCACCAATATAGTTATCCCATGAGTACACAAATTGCGAACAATCGTTAACCCAATAAGAGCCGAGTTGATAGATTTTGCTATAATTATTAACACCCAGAATCGTGTCACCTACTAAGTAATTTTTTGTATCATAACAACGAACACTTGGCGGGATAGATGCACCAGGGCCACTACAGCCTTCTCTCCATTCTGCAGCTGAATCAGGAAATGGGTGATAAACATTTGTTTGTCCTTGACCAACAGTTATTGTCAGAAAAAGAATTGTCAAAATGAGTAATTGTTTTTTCATGGGTAGTGGTTTTTTTGCATTGTGGCTAACGATTTGTGTTAGCGTATTACGTTTATTTTTACTTTAGTTTTTCGATTGCATTTATTCCATTCTTCCACTTTAAAAAACTTATTATCTGCTGATTAAATATTCAAAACTTAATGTAATTTTACTGCCTCTGTTAATTTCAAAACATAAAAATACATAAGTTTTGATTATCTGTATATTTTATTCAAAGAAATTTTTCAAAATAAATTTATCCGGTATTCTGTAATAAGAAAAATCCCTTCGCATTTGTCACGAACCGGGATTACACAGCCATGCTTACGGCATCCCGATAAAAAAGATATAGCCTCCACCGGATATGACGGAAGTTTATACCAAAATAATCAATTCCTTTGTGAGGCTTTGAAGTTTACACCTTAGGTTCTTCTTTTGCCTTTTCTGCTTCGGATTTTTTCTTGTGTGTCAGAATATAAATAATCGGCAAAATGCCGGCTGTGTTGATAAGTGCAATACAAACGAACCACACAAGATGGTTGTTCCTTGCCGATTTCCAGAAGGCAATAAGTTTCCAGACAGTTTCCCAGGCGACAAGAAAAATAATTACAGGAATTAACCAGGCATAAGCTCCGCAGCATGAATCAAATTCGCACATAATGGTATGTTTTTTGGTTACTAATATTTTTCTTTCACAAATATAACTCTTTTATTAAAAAAATGTAGCTTTGTAACAAATATTCTTTCATTAATTTTTTTTTAAATCAACATTATGAAATATTTAAAATTGTTTTTCGCCATCCTCCTGTTTTCAGGATTTTTCAAATACAGCCATGCCCAAAACGTCGAGCTGACCAGCGGTGATGCCAGCATTCTTAAAGGGCAGCCGACAATTCAGGTTACCTTTAATTATGACAAAATGAAGATCGGAGAATTTACAGAAGAATTATACATAAAACAAAAAAAATCCGAATTCAGAAAACCTGCTGATGCAGATAAATTTATCGCAAAATGGAAAGCAGATTTCAAAGACAGCCACCAGCCGAAATTTATTGAACAGTTTAATTTCAACACTAAAAAACTGAAACTGCAGGCCGTCACCGACGACGAAACCGCAAAATACACGATGATCGTAAACACCGATCTGATCGACCCCGGATTTTCAGGCAAAGGTATCGCAAGGGAAACTTTTATCAATTTAACCGTGAATATTGTTGAAAGCGCCAACCCTGAAGATATATTGGCATCCATCCTGGTCGAAAAAGTTGTCGGCGTGGGTGAAACTACCGTTGAAATGAAAGATCAGCAGGCAAGAATCACCAATGCATACGGCAATGCCGGACTTAGACTTGCTAAATTGCTGGTCCGGCTCTGCAAATAGTTTTTTTTACAACACCCCTATCTTCATTTCCAGCAGGATAATGCCTATTGACAGGATAAAGGTCAGCAGGGTTGTTATTATTCCGGCTTTGAAAAATTCAAAAAATCCAATTTTCACATGTTGATTTTTTGCCGATTCGATGACGATGAGGTTCGCCATAGCGCCTATAATTGTTGCGTTTCCGGCAAGCGTAGAAGCAGAAGCCAGGGCTATCCACAAGGCATCCGACGAAAGCGTTTTCATCAAAGGCAGTATCGCGATGGTAAACGGAACATTGCTGACGATCTGCGAAGCCACAAGGCTGATACCATGAAGCGCAGCAACTCCGGATAAGTCGCTGCCGAGCGGTTCCGAACTGATCACATACTGCATAAGCCCTGCTTTTTCAATGCCGTGAACAACAATAAATAAGGAGGCGAAAAACAACAGCAGCACCCAGTCGATACCCCTGATGACCTCCGAAGGTTTGATTTTCCCAAATATCAGTATCATCGAGCCGCCCAGCAAAGCAATCATCGAAATGGACAAATCCAATATATTGCTGAAAAAGAAAAGCACGACCACCCCAAGAAATATCGGGACTGATATTTTCATTGACTTGAAATTGTATGTAAATCCATTGTCACGAATCTGCAAGGGGGTTTTATCCCTGAAATTCTTCGGGTACAACCAGCGCATGACAACCACAATGATGACCATGCCCAGCAAGGAGACAGGCAACAAATGAAGCAAAAAGTTACCGTAAGAAATTCCCGAACTAATGCCGATGAGCATATTCTGGGGGTTTCCGGTTATCGTCATCGCACTGCCGGTATTTGAAGCCAGTATCTCGGCGATGAGGTACGGAACAGGGTTGATCCCGTAAGTCAGGCACAACGCAATGATTACGGGTGTGAAAAGCAACACCACCGCATCGTTCACCATAAAAGCGCTGGAGATACCGGTAACAAAAACAATGATGACCAGCAGCCGGAATTGTGTCCCTGAATAGGCCATGGTTTTTTGCGCTATCAAAGAGAAAAAGCCGTCGAGCTGTAACGTGGATATAATGATCATCATCCCAAGCAACAAGGCTATCGTATTGAAATCAATAGAAAAAACAGCTTCTTCAAAGCTCAGCACATTCAGCAACATCATGGCAACGGCGCCAAAAAAAGCTGCCGAAGGCCTGTCGATATTGATCCACGGCAAGCGCGTAAAAATAATACCGATATAGGTGATGATGAAAATTAGTAAGGCGATGATCTGTATCGTATCCATACGGTTAATCATTTAAATCACACCACCAGGCGCCCGAGTGCCGGGTTGAATAATAGGGCTTTCGGAGATGATCGCACTGCCTGGCCCATTTGGTAATATTCTTTACTGAATTAGAAGCATCAAAAATAATTAAGCCAGGCTGATATTGGTTCAGAAGCTCCTCTATCGTGATATCCGGATTTTTTGAGATCAGGAGATAATCCAGCGCCAGTTTCCGGGTGTTGTAGGTGGCCTGGTCAACGATCGCAAGCCTCTTTCCGGCAAAATAATAATAGTTCTTTTTAAAATATAAAAGATCTTTTTTGCCACTTACATTTTTATCATTAACGACAACCGGGTTAACATCCCGGATCTTACTCCGGCAACGGTTGTTCATAATGTGAAAATCCTGTTTTTGTATATCAGATAGAAGCGCCGGATCACAGATAAAAAAAGCCGACTTTCCGTCAACAAGATCAATGGCCGTGTGTTTGTTAATGTTATAGATAATAATCTCTTTTTGTGCCACAGCCTGAAAATTTCTGATCGTCACCGATACCAGCAGAAGTAATAAAAAGCTCACAGACATTACAAAGGCTTTGCTTTTACGCTGCAAAAGAAATGCACAAAATGCAATGATGATGGCATAAACCAGCATCATCTCGATAAAATTGACTGATACCGCCCTGGTTACCGAATACGGCAATTCTTCGATAAAGGATATGGACCCGTTTAGTAGCATCAGTGAATACGAAAGTACCCTGGCAAGCAATAAGGACAGCCACGGCCAGAACGACAACACCAGCACGGCAATACCCAGATATATGATCAATCCGGACAAGGGCACTGCTACGATATTTGTCAGAAGAAAATAGTTGGGAAACTGATGAAAATAAAACAGGCACAAGGGAAAGGTGATTAGTTGTGCCGCCAGCGAAACAGCGATCAGCGACCATAGTTGACGGAGCAGCCAGTACTTTGGCGTCCATGCTTTATGGATATAGGGGTACAGCGCTACAATGCCCAGTACCGCAAGGTACGACAACTGAAACCCGACAGCCGTGATCATATAGGGATCGAACATCAGCAGGACAAATGCCGAAGCTGCTATGGTATTATAAATATTGGGCGGTTGCCTGAAAGCGTTGCCCACGATCACAAAACTGAACATGGCCGTGGCCCGCATCACCGATGGCGACATACCTGTGAGTACAGCATAGAACCAGATAAACCCGAGCAGCAATACTGCTTTGGGGATGCGGCCGTATTTTGTTTTATCGAAAAATAATAATAAAAAATTCAAAACGATAAAAATCACTCCCACATGCAGTCCCGATACACTGAGAATATGAACCGCTCCTGTACCCTGATAATCCCTGATCAGCTCCGGGTCTAAATTATCGGTATACCCGATCAGCAAAGCGGAAACAACAGCCAGTTCATCACCCTGCAATTCATCATTTTTAAGAATATGAAGTAATTTCCCCCTCAGCTTATAAGCAAAGCTATAAATGACATTCCCCTTACCGGTGGAAATTAATTTCCAGTTATTTTTTTTAATATATCCGCTGTATTCAACCGAGCGGTACTTCAGATAATTTTTATAATTATACTCCTGGGGATTCATCGGAGGAGAAACTTTCGAAAACCGGCTGTTTAAAAAGACCTCATCGCCATAATCAAGCTTTTCGGATAAAGAATCTTTTTCAAAGTAAATAATAGCTTTGCCGGATGTCTGGTTCATCTGAACGGAGTCCTTAACTGCTTTTACATCCACTACACATTTACAGACTTTCTCCCGTATCTGAACCGGTTCGGTTAACTGGACCAGCGCATAATTCTCATCTGCCAGATATTTGTTGAAATAGCTGACATTATTTTCGCTGTTTTTTAATGCTGTCAACTGGTAGCCGGCAAGAAGATAAAAAATAACGATGAAGGAACCTGCCAGCCATCGCATACGGTAACTTAGTTTTTTCTGAAAAAAGAAAACAATGGCTGAAATCAGCAACACCAAAACAACAAAGACATAGATGGGAATCAGGATACCCAGGTCAAAATACAAAGCAAAACAGATCCCCGACAAAAAAGGTATGAGTATTCGTGCAAAAGGATATTTATTCCAAAACATGTATCACTTTATAATCAGCTCGTCATAATTGACGACCTCCACATCTTTATAATAAAACTTGATTATTTCAAGGTAATTATAACCGAGTTGAGCCATTCTGATAGCGCCCTGCTGGCTAAGGCCAACGCCGTGCCCGTAACCTTTGCCTTTTAATATCACGTATGACCCTGAGGGCGTTACCGAGAACCAGGTTGACCTCAGGCCCAGGTCATAACGTATGATCGATAAAGGGATGCTGTCGCTGAAATAAACTTTTCGGGTATCCTGTTTAAAGTTAAGTGCGTAGTTCTTTTTTTCCGGATCGTTTACAGGATAATTGAATTTACTGGCCAGATAGTCGAGCCAATTGACCTGTAAAATCTTCTGTTCCCAGGTAGACCCGGACATTTTCAATGAAAAAGTATCATTGACGGCTTTCAGGTACGTGGTGGAAATTTTCCAGATGTCCTCTGAATTGACGGTCAGCCCGCCTGAGTTGGCATGAAAAGCTGCCGATATCATCTTGTTGTCTTTGTCCACAATGACATTACCGGCAGTTTTGAATGTGGCCGCCAGTATTTCGTTGGTTTTGCAACGGCCCACATACCTCTGGCAATGAACGCTGTCGCAAAGGTTAAAACCCTCTTTAGCATGTTTTTTAATATTGTTGAGCGCGTAAGTACGGCAGGTGATGGCCTGTACAAGATAGAAATCATTGTCCTTAACGCTTCCGCCACCCTCCGACTGTACAACACCTGCCACATAGTTTTCGAGTTCCACCTGGTTGATGATCAGAAAATAGCCATCCTGAACAGAGATCTGTAAATTGTCATCGTAATTGCGTTCTTTGATATTATAATTGGCGGGTTTGATCTTAAAATTATTAAGTAAGCCGCTGCCGCTGATGTTGAGGGATGTGTAACTGCCGGTTTTTTTATTTGCACTATAAACCAGAATTGAATCATTAACGATTTTAAAGGTGATTGTCTCGTTCCTGAGGATATCAAAAATTTTTTTATCGGCATCAAACACGGAATACTTGCCCGACAAGGGTGTGAAATTGAATGTATTCACCCGGTAACCCGTAAAAATCTCTATATCGATAAAAGTACTGCCGCATAAGGCATTCGTCAATAACAGGAAAAAAATAAAAATAGCAACTCTGAAAGATCTCATCACATCAAACTTTTAATTCATATCACGTTCTACAAAAATATGATTTATTTGACAACGGAACGAAAAAAGTTGTTTGATTTGATAACAGCGTACTGTTAATTGAAAATTACTAATTGATCGCACTGTTGTCCGCTAAAATTTGTCCTTTTTAAAAGGATGTAAATGATTGAATCTTCCTATTTCCTCTTATCCTAAAGCCTGCCTGCCGCCGAGGCTGGGAAGAATTGATTTTCAGCAATTTACATCCTTTAGGAACGAGGCAAAATAAATTGCTGAAAAGCAATTCTTCAAATAACATAATGAAGGTCAAATTTTATATCATTGTCTGAAAGTACTTAATGACAAGGCTTTTCGTATATTTACAAAATTTTAACCGGACACTAGTGAATTGATCGTTAAAATTTGAGCATTGAAATTTGAACATTGAAAATTGAACATTGAAAATTGAGCATTGAAAATTGAGCATTGAAAATTGAGCATTGAAAATTGAGCATTGAAAATTGAGCATTGAAAATTGAGCATCGAAAATTGAGAATTGTCCTTACGGCTTATTACAACCTTCTCTGCCCTTTGCCCTCAGCCCTTCGCTCTCCGCTTCCGCCCTTCGCTCCTACTTCTCCCTTATTTTCTTATCTTTCAGGCTACCCTCAAAAATCTCGAACTTCACAAACTTACATTCGAGCGGGCCATTGAATAAAGTTATTTTTTTCCCCGGTTTCAGCCCGATGAATTTCAGGGCATCAAAATGGGAGCTGATGATCCATGCTGCATAACCGGCACAATTATTTTTCAGGGTATCGCCGATATCTTTGTAAAGCCGGATGATGTCATCGGGTTTTATACGTTCGCCGTAGGGGGGATTGGTGATAATCATCCCTTTTTCTTTCGGAAATCTGAATTCGCGGAAATCGCATTGCGTAAGATGTATGTCTTTATGCAGATGGGCAGATCTCAGGTTGTCTGATGCGGCTGCCAGAGCGGAGCCCGAATTGTCGGAGCCTACAATCTCGCATTCGTACTCTGCGATTTTTTCATCAGCTTCGTCTTTCACTGCCTGCCAGAGCGCTTCATCAAAATTGTTCCACTCTTCAAACCCGAATGATTTGCGGTAATAGCCTGCCGGGATATTTCCTGCTATCATAGCTGCTTCGGTCAGGATAGTCGCCGAGCCGCACATGGGGTCGAACAGGTTTGTTTTTTTGTCCCACCCGCTGAGTAAAACCATTCCCGCGGCCAGTACCTCGCTCATCGGCGCCATGCCTTGTTTTACACGATATCCCCTTCGGTGCAGCGAGCCTCCCGAACTGTCGAAGGATACCGAACATTCATGGCCACGGATATGCATATGAATTCTGATATCCGGATTTTCGAGTTCCACGGAGGGCCGGCGGTTATACTTTTCGCGGAAATGATCGGCAATAGCATCCTTACATAAAAGAGAAACATAATGGGAATTTGTAAAAAAAGTATCCGACATCACCGTATCGATGGCTATAGTTTTGTCAGGCTCAAAAAATTGGGACCAGTCGAATTTTTTTATCAATTCATAAAACTGTTCCTTATCCCTGAATTTAAAATCGAGTACCGGCATCAGAATATGCAATGCCGTCCGGCAATTGTAGTTAGCTGCATACATCATCTGCAGGCCGCCGCGAAACGATACGGCGCGGGTCAGCAACTGTATGTCTTTGGCGCCAAGAGCCTTCAGTTCTCCGGCAAGAATATCTTCCAGGCCAAACTGTGTTTTCGCAATAAAAAGCTGATTTTCGTTCAATTTTTTTCACAAAGATAAAAAATAAAAAAGTGCCGGAGGCACCTCCATGGGTTATATGTTATTATTAGCAATTTAAACTTCATTTAGTAAGTGTTTCTTAATTTTTATACTTTTGTTACAACTATATTAGAAGTGAACGTCTGTTATGAAGTTATTGGTCATTGAAAACATCAGGATATCCTTGATTTCCATACGCAGTCATCTTTTGCGCACCATACTGACCGTGCTGATCATCGCATTCGGCATCATGGCTTTGGTCGGAATACTTACTGCCATAGAATCTATCAAAGGCTCTATCAGCAGCAATTTCGCCCGCATGGGATCGAATACATTCAGCATCCGCAACCATGGCATGCGAATGCATGGCGGCGGCGAACGGCCAAAAGACTTCAGAAACATCACCTATGAAGAAGCCATGGAATTTAAAGAACGGTTTAATTTCCCGGCACAGACATCCATTTCAACGGTCGGAACCCGCGCAGCCACTGCCAAATACGCTTCAAAAAAAACAAACCCAAATATCGATATCCGCGGTGTGGACGGAAATTACTTAGCCACTTCCGGTCAGGAACTGGCCTATGGCAGAAACTTCTCAAACAAGGAACTTTTCAATGGTGATAAAATGATCATCGTTGGAAGCGAGATCGTCAAAAAACTTTTTACCAACAATGAAGATCCTATCGATAAGCAGATATCTGTCGGCCTGCAGAAGTTTCAAATTATCGGAGTAATGAAAGAAAAAGGATCCAGCATGGGTTTCAGCGGCGACAAAAGCTGTATGATCCCTTTGCAGGCACTCCGTCAGTTTGTTTCTGGCAATGAATTATCTTATACGATTGAGGTGATGGTTCCGAACACCCTGATGATGGATATTGCCATCGGAGAAGCCACGGGGACTTTCAGGGTTATCCGTAAAGTGCTGCCAGGCGATAAGAATAATTTTGAAGTGGAAAAAAGCGACAACCTGGCACAAATGCTTCTTGAAAACATTCAGTATGTAACGCTTGCAGCCACGATCATCGGATTGATCACCTTGCTGGGTGCCGCTATCGGGCTGATGAACATCATGCTGGTCTCTGTCACGGAACGTACGCGCGAGATCGGCATACGCAAAGCCATGGGCGCCACTTCAAACATGATAAAAAACCAGTTTCTGGTCGAAGCTGTTGTGATAGGCGTGCTGGGCGGGTTGCTTGGAATATTTTTTGGCATCCTCATCGGAAATATTATGTCGCTGATACTTGACAGTAGTTTTGTGGTACCATGGTTATGGATATTTTCCGGCATATTGATATGTATCGTGGTGGGCTTAGTCTCGGGCATCTTTCCTGCTATGAAAGCTGCCCGGCTTGATCCTATTGAAGCGCTGAGATATGAATAAATCCTGAATTTTGAAAAACCGCGTTGTACATATCGCCATTTTTTTTATTTTAATTGTCGCACTGGGAATTTCATGCAGCCCTATAAGGAAATACCCGCAAGGCCAGCGTCTGTTGGTCCGCAACAAGCTGATCATGAATAAAAATGCCATTGATGCTTCAGAGCTCAAGTCCCTTTTCAAACAAAAACCCAACCGCAAAAACTTCGGGTTATACCTCAACATAAGATTCTGGAATTATGCCACCAAAGGTAAAGAAACCCGGTTTAAGACATGGATAAAAAACACCTTTGCGGCTGAGCCGGTAATTCTGGATACTACCCTCAACGAAAGTTCCAGGAAGCAGTTCAATTACTACCTCAATAATCATGGTTACTTCAACTCAGACATCAGTGACAGCGTGATATACCCCAAAAAGCGAAAGCGGGCCGCCAGGGTCGTCTATAAAGTTAAGACCTATACTCCCTACAAAATTAATTCAGTAAGCTATACCATCAGCGATGCTACACTCAAAGCCTTTGTTTACTCCGAAAAAGCGGATTGCAGGCTGGTACCCGGCGATATCTATAATACCGATAATATTGATACTGAAAGGGACCGCATTACCCGTACCCTCCGAAATAACGGTTATTATTATTTCAGCAAGGAATATATAAATTTTATCATCGACAGTTCTTTAAATTCTCACCAGGTGGACATCAGGATCAGGATCTCTGATGCCCTGGCACCCTCAGAAACAAAGGCCGATTCGCTGGTAACGGTCAAGCACAAACGTTTTATACTCAATAAAATCATCATCAACACCGATTTCGAGCCGGACAAAAACATCATGAAATCCTATGATACAGTAAGGGTCACCATTCCTGCCAGGCAAAAAAACCGCCCACATAAAGTATATTATTATGTGTTTAGCGACAAACTCAAAATCAACAAGAAAACAATCTCTCAGTCCGTATTTGCAGACAGCGGCGATATCTTCAACATTTCCGATGTAGAAAAAACGTATAAAAGCCTGCTCGATCTTAAAATTTACCGTTTTGTCAATATCACATTCAGTGAATTGAGCAGTACTTCGGATCGTACGGGTGCACTCGACTGTTATATCAAACTGACAAAGTCGGCCACACAGGCTGTAGCCATAAGCACTGAAACGACTAACAAAGGAGGGGAATTAGGCCTTTCGGCAGGCATCGTATACGAAAACAAGAACCTTTTCCGTGGTGCAGACCTGTTTAACATCAAGGTGAACGGAGCCGTCGAATTTCAATCGCTGAAAAAAGATGCCATCAAAGAAGCACCGGTAATAAAAAGTCTTCCTTTTATTAACACGGTAGAAACAGGCATCGAACTGAATTTAAAAATCCCACGGTTTGTAATCCCGGTAAAACAGGAAAAATTTCCAAAATATTTCAAACCAAAAACCAATCTCAGCGCTGTATTTAACTACCAGATACGCCCTGATTATGAACGGTACTACCTCTCCGGATCCTTTGGTTATCAGTGGAAAGATAGTGATTACAAAACACATATCCTGACTCCTTTTCAGGTAAATATGATCAAAATTAACCCCGACTCCACTTTTAAAGCACAGATCGATGCCCTTAACAATAAGTCCCTGCAAAACGCCTACCGCGACCACATTTCTACCTCGCTAACCTATAGTTTCATTTACAACACCCAGCAGATCAATAAAAATAAAGATTTTATTTACCTGCGGACCAATATCGAACTTGCAGGTTTCATTTTCTGGGTTTCCAACCAGATACGAAAAAAGCAGGGGGCATATACCCTGATCGGAATACCCTATTCGCAATATTACCGTCTTGATGCCGACTTCAGGTATTACATGGTATTCAATGAATTTAACCGGATCGTATACAGGGCTTATGCCGGCTACGGCGCACCGTTTGATGATAAAAATGTGCTGCCCTTCGAGAAAAGTTTTTACCTGGGAGGCGCCAACAGCATGCGTGCATGGCGATTGAAAGCGTTAGGCCCCGGCGCTTATAAGCAACCGGATAGTATTTCGCTTGAGAAAATCGGCGATATATCCCTCGAAATGAATGTAGAATACCGCTTCCCTATTTATAAAATCCTGCGCGGTGCCATTTTTGTGGATGCAGGTAATATCTGGCTGCGCAAACCATCCAACCAGCAGCCTCTTGCCGCTTTTAATTTCCGGACTTTTCTGAGCGAGCTGGCTTTTGATATGGGGCTCGGGTTAAGGCTTGATTTCGGGTATTTTGTCATCCGGCTCGACGGGGCTACCGTATTTAAAGATCCTTCAATGCCCATACATACCCGGTGGATAGGGCAAAACAGTAACAAATTCAAAGTCATTGGAAATATCGGGATAGGATATCCATTCTGATAAAAAAAAATCCGGCATCGGCCGGATTTTTTTAATATTTATCTCAGTTATTAGCTTCTTACCAAAACAGGAAAACGAAGCTTTGCCAAATAGAAAACCCCGAAGAACAATCCTGTATAGAACAGGTCACCTAAAAGGCTGTTCATGAAAAATGATATTCCTAAGCTACCATTGTTGAAAAATACCAGCCCGGCAGCATAAGATTCCATAAGCCCTGCAAAGTTCTGAGGATACATAGGGTTTCCAAGCCATGCGCCAAAATTCGTAATGATAAAAAATAACACCGTAGATGACAAGGAGGCTCCAATGACATTCAGAAACCTGGGGTTACGCAGCATATACATACCCAAGACAACCGTAATTATAAAACTGATATAAACAGCCGGCATCGTACTGTGAAATCCGAGCAACAGATCGCTCAGGAACAAAGCAGCAAGGGGAATAATAAATGCCAGGTATTTTTTACTCATGTATGCGCCGCCAAACAACGCTATAGCAGCAATCGGTGTAACGTTGGGCCAGTGGGGTATCAGGCGCATTGCGGCACCAGCCAGAATCACTGTAAGTACAAACCAGAAACGTGATGTGAAGACTTTTGAATTCATGATAATTTGTTTTAATTTCTTTTTGCAAAAATAGAAAACATTTTCAATAATTAATTTTTTTTCTTTCTAATTATTAACATGAGCCATGTTTATAAAAGGCAAAATTATAATTTGAGGTGCTGAAACTAATCAATGGGTGCAAAAAATTATTATATGAGTCCACTCCGAAAAGTCCCGTTTTTCTTATCCTGCGACTTCCTGCCCTTAATCCCTAAAGGGAAGTCGCAGAAAATCAGCCTCCCTTTAGGGTCGGGGCCAAGCTGATTTTCAAAAATCATACTTTTCGGAGTGGGCCCCTATATTAATTTGAAAAATAATTGTAAGGGAAAGTGCTGGCGATCATTTCACTTGTTTGTATTTTCATCCTCGCTGACATTTTTTTACCGTAATAACCCAGTCTGAGTAATAACAGGTGCAGCCTGCCTGGCTCGGCAGACAGGAGCACCGTAATATCTATAAAAATTATTAACGTTTGAAAATTAAGGTACAGCCTGCCTGTTCGGCAGACAGGCGTACAGGAATATGAGGCTCCTGATTATGGACAGCCCTATTTGCATTGATGGGTAAATCTTGTATTTACATTCGAAAAAAAGACATTGTTCCCAAACACAGCGTTGACAAAAATCATTACCATGCTTACACAACCAAAAGTCTGCATTTGTGAGTGTGTAGCTTTTAGTATGTTACGGTGCCCTGCACCTTACTTTTTTGAGGGGTACCATTTCTAACAAATATTTCGGGGCTCTGCCCCTGATAAGTCCTTTTTTATAAAATAATGTTTCGGGAAAAACATGAGATTCTCAGGCAAATTTGAGTTGTCATTTTTTACCAGCACCTCAAAAAAAAATTACCTTATAAAATGATTTTATGCAACGTATTTTGTTTTCAACATCAATGAATTATAATTTTTATTATTATTTTTCGTTTTTTTTACTGATTTTTGCAACAAATATGAAATACACTGGTCATATATCTAAACTGACAATTTTTTAATTCACAAATCAACATCAATAATTCTTAAATCCTATGAGTATATACGCCATCCTGACAATAGTATTCTTTATTGCAACAATGATCGGATTATGGGGCCTCTTTGCCAAAGCAGGCCAAAAAGGCTGGATAGTTTTGATACCTTTTTATAATTTTTATATCTGGTTGAAGATCATAAAAAAGCCCTTGTGGTGGTACATTTTCATTCTTGTTCCGTTTATCAATGTTTTTACTATCATGCTGATGATCGTCGAACTGGTGAAATGTTACAACAAGAATGGATTAGGGGCACAGGCACTTAGCATCCTGGTTCCTTTTGGCTACCTTCCCTACCTTGCTTTTGTCTCCAAAGAAAAATATACCCACCCCGACAAACAGAAACCATTTAAAAAATCTGCTGTTCGCGAATGGCTTGACGCTATTGTTTTTGCCGTGATCGCCGCTACCATTATCCGCACATTTTTCATCGAAGCTTATACCATCCCGACATCTTCTATGGAAAAATCTCTTTTGATCGGCGATTATCTTTTTGTTGACAAGATCAGCTTCGGGCCGAGATTCCCGATGACACCGCTGTCTTTTCCCTTTGCCCACCATACATTGCCGATGACCAAATTCACAAAGTCTTATCTGGAATGGATAAAACTGCCCTATTATCGTTTTCCCGGATTTACAAAGATCAAGAATAACGATGTGGTCGTGTTCAATTATCCAGATGGCGACACCGTTGCACTAAACATGCAAAACCAAAGCTACTATTCCCTTGTGAGAAATTTCGGACACCGTGAAGTATGGAAAGACAAGCGTAAATTCGGGGATATCGTGGCACGTCCTGTTGACAAACGTGAAAACTACATCAAGCGCTGCATAGGGATTCCCGGCGACACCTTAGAGATCAAAGACCAGATTGTTTTTATCAATGGAACGCCATTGCCTGATGTGGGCAAAAAAGAATATAAATACATCGTGCAGACCGACTCCTCCGCGATCAACCCGCGCATTTTCGACAAACTGGATATTACCGAAGACGTTACCCAGATCGATTATGACAAGTATATCATGACACTCACTTCCGAAGCATTTGATGGCATTAAAAAACTTAATTACGTCAGGAACCTGGAAAAAGTAGTTTACCCCAAAGGTGAATGGCATGAATATACTTTTCCGTTCGACTCCAATTACCGCTGGAACGAAGATAACTACGGGCCCTTATATATTCCTAAAGCAGGAAGCACTATCCCGATCAACACCACAAATATAAGCCTTTACAGGCGCTGCATCGAGATTTACGAAAACAATGATGTAAACATCAAGGGTGACAAAGTTCTCATCAACGGCAAAGAAGCGACATCTTACACCTTTAAATATGGCTATTACTGGATGATGGGCGACAACCGGCATAATTCCGCCGACTCCCGTTTCTGGGGCTTTGTCCCTATTGATCATATTGTCGGCAGGGCGGTATTCGTATGGCTGTCGCTCGAAGGACAGGTTTGTGATAATCAACAGCTCAACAGTATCAGGGGAAAACAAAGCTTTTTCGAACGCCTGCGCTGGAAAAAAATGTTCCGGTTGATAAAATAACCGATGGGCGTAAGCCACCATTTATCACTCCAAGGGCTAACAAATGACCAGTCGCTTCAGTTCTCTGATTGACTTTTTCACTTCACTGCTGAAAGACGTTTTCAATACGGTGCTGATACTATTCCGTATTATGATCCCGGTTTCCATTATAGTTAAAATATTGCAGATACTGGGTTTCATACAGGTCATCGGCGATGTGCTTTACCCGGTCATGAAATTTGTCGGACTGCCCGGTGAGATGGGACTGGTTTGGGCAACAGGCATGATCACAAATTTATTCGGCGGCATTATCGCTTTCCTCAATATTTCCGGTGGTATGGACCTATCCATTGCACAGGTAACGACGATCAGCATCATGATGCTGGTGGCTCATACATTTCCTATCGAACTGGCGATAGCCCGTAAAACGGGTGTGCGGCTCGCGGCCATGTTTTTTATCCGGTTGTTTTTCGCTTTTATGTTCGGATTTGTAATTTATCAACTTTATCATATTCTTGGCATAAATACCGAAACAGCCCGAATAGTCTGGCAACCTGAAAGGGTTATGGATGAATCACTCGCCTCATGGGCTATCTCCGAATTGAAAAACTACCTGATGATCATTTGCTTCATTTTTTGCCTGATGCTGTTGCTGAGGATTTTAAAAAAAATAGGTTTCATTAACCTCATCACACGTGCACTGAATCCTTTTCTCAAGTTTCTCGGCATCGGCAAAGACGTAAGTACCATAGCACTGGTAGGGCTAACGCTCGGTGTTGTATACGGTGGCGCACTCATTATCAATGAAGTTAAATGCAATCCCAATATTCCCAAAAAAGATGTTTTTTATGCCATGGTGCTGATGGGTCTGTGCCATAGTGTGATCGAAGACACCATCCTGATGATTTCCCTCGGAGCGACATTTACCGGAATCTTCGTCATCCGCCTCCTGCTGAGCATGCTGGTTTTGTTCATACTGGTAAGGCTTACACGAAATGCTCCGCAAAGGTTTATGTATAAAGTGTTTTTAAGGCCTGAAAAAAAACAAATTCAGAAATAAAACAGATCGGGAAAATTATTCACACGAATTGCGGACAAATCAATTGGCAATAATCACCGGAATATGATAATCCCGATTCCCGCCCATAATTCTAAGAAAATATATTCCGCTTTGAAGGCTTGAAACATCAATCTTGTTTTCATTTCCTTGCATACCAGTAACAGATAATATTTGCCGGCCTGTAACATCGTAGATATTCACAGACTTTTTCTGTGAAAAATCATCGGTGGTTTTAATTACAATTGCGCCTTGTGCCGGATTGGGAAAAACATTTACTGCCAACAGTCCAGACGTTTTTTCATCTATAAAAACGGGGGACTCACCGAATACATCCTGCAGAACATACCGCATCACTACTTTAGATTGTATGCTATCCATATAATACAAAGGAAACGACAACAAAACTGCATTATAATTACCACGGTATTCTACCCCTACCGGCAATCCTTTCATAATACCCTGGCTGGTAGTGCTATCATAATCCGTATTGTATGAATAAACCGCGTTCCCCTCCGCTGAAGGATACACAGCTTGTATATTAGCCAAATGATGATTAAATGCCGGATACGTTTTATTCGTATCCACATCCAGCATATGATAACCTGCAATCAGAGGTAACCCGCCAATAAATACAGCGCCGGTCAAATATGCTGTCGAGTCGGTTTTCAGCATATCATGTAAAAAAGACCCTTCCCGCCATGTGTGGTGCAAATCAACAGTATAATCCAACATTTTTGACGGTTGAAAAATGGTAAAAAAAACATTACCTCCCAACTGCATATATTGTCTCAGTTCCGCAAGTGAACTGCGAAGTTCGGGGATGATATTCGCCCTGTTGATATGCCATACCACTGATGAATACGGCCCAAGCCCGGCAAGGGTCAAGGGGCCATTTTGAGTGGCATCATATTCAGTAACATTGAAATCGCTGCACAAATAACGATAATAGCCATCGACTAACGAATCCGGCGGATCAAAAAACCCGCCTTCCGAATCATCGACGATCAGTATTCCCTGATCGAGGTTCACAATAGCAGGCCGGTCATTCAGCTCATTTTTAATCCCTTCCCGCCCTTCAGTATTTACCGCAGAAACTGAAACATAATAAAGGGTATCCGTTGTTAAACCCGAAAGGATAAGTGAGGTGTCGGCAGTAGCATATACGGTGTCGTATGTTAAAGGGGACGTTCCAAAGTACACTTTGTACATGGCAATGTTATTTTCCGGATTTGGCCTCCATCTTGGAACTAAGGAATGTCCGTCGCCAGGATTGAAAATTTCGAAATCCACCCGTGTGGGGACTATGGATGATTCCATAAGCATGCCACAGGCAGCACGGGCTATCTCTCTGCAATAAAGCCCATTAATATTGCTGTCTACATCCGACAACTGGTGATAATAAGGGCTAAAATAATCTTCCTGCAAGAATATGGCAGGTAAGCCTGCTAGAAAGAAAGGATCGCTGTCGGAACCAATCGGTTCATTAAAAAAAAGATTAAAAGTGCCCAACTGTGTATAATCGGCAGCAATTTCTGCCCCCATTCCACATATCCATTCATTACCCAAATAATTGTTAAACTGAAGCAGCCAGGTCGTATCGGCAGGTTCGTGACCGACCATATCCAGATTGAACATGATTTCCGGTTTTTCATTACCCGCCTTAATGTCATCAACAAAATGACGGCTGCCAAATGTTCCCAACTCTTCCGCATCAAAAAAGACAAACCTTATGGTGGCCGGCGAAGAAAAATTCTTTTCTTTCAGCACTCTTGCTATTTCCAACACGGCAGCAGTTCCGGAGGCATTATCGTCAGCCCCGGGACAAACAAGATAGGGATCGTAACCACCAAATTGAAGGATATCATCATAATGAGCCCCGATGACATATTGCACATCAGGGCTGATCACCCCACCGAGTTCCGCAATAACATTATATTGCATGTTTGTGATCATGCTATCGCTTCCAGCCGGCCATTCTACAGTTATTTCAAACGAATCAAGCACAGCATCGGCATAACCGAACGAGATCAATTTGTGCTGCAGCCAAAGAGAAATATCTTTATGGCCCGGAGCAAGTAAAAAACGGGTACCATATGATTGCAGGTACAGGATGTGGCTCATTATAGAATCGGCATTCAGCCCCGTAAGCACATCACTGATCAGGGAATCATGCACTGCTTTTTTTATGACATTTGAATCCATGTCTTTATTGGATTTTGGCAAGAAAAGAGCCGCATTTGTCGTGCTTGCTTGCGGCAAAGCTATATGCTGACTCCCGGTACAAATATGCATACTGAGACATAAAAACAAAATGGTAATTATTTTTTTCATAGATATCAAGCTATTTATTATAAAAATAAAATTTCTGAACACCATATGATAGAATAAACCAGTTTAAGGTATATATTTTTAAGTTAACGGTTAAAAAACGATGATAATTAATAACAAACCTTAAAAATGACCAGAGGCCCAGGATAAAATAAATAAGACAATCAGGGTTTTACAAATCTATATGCTGATTACCATCCAAAGATAACTTTGCAGTTTTTGATATTTCAACCGGAAAATGATTGTTTTACAGTTTTCAGTATTTGGGGTGAACTATCCCTTAACGGCGGTATTGCCAGGTGTTCTATGCGGATTCAATCCTAACGGTCAATTTTTACGTTAAAAGCATTCAGGCCTTTAACTCCTTTTTCTACTTCAAAAATTACTTTATTGTTTTCTTTGACAGGTTCCAGTAATCCCTTCATATGAACAAAAATGCTTTCCTGGGTGTCGGTATCTTTTATAAAGCCAAAACCTTTGGAATCATTAAAAAAAGTGACGATCCCTTTTCGAATTTTTGTTTGTGTTTCCGTTTCACGGTTTCTTTCGGTTTTTATTTCAATATCTTCAGGATTTATCTTTTCTCTTTTTGAAAGATCCTGTGGTTCTGAAGTAATGTTTCCAAATTCATCCACGTAGGCAATCATATCGTCAAGCCTGTTAGAGCTCTTGTTCTCTTTTCTTTCCAGGCGTTTTTTTTCTTTTTCTTTTCTTTTTTTCTCTTTGTTTTGCTGTACTTCTTTTTTGTTGCCTGCCTGGTGCATTCTGCCCATAATTTTATTTTCTATTTAATGATTAAACAAATAAAAAAACCGAAAAATCCGCTAACCCCTTAAAAGGTTCATGAATATCCTGTTTTGTAACTGCGGGGCGATAAGAGAAAACGAAAGTAAATATTTCACACGTGCAATTATCTGATGCAAAGGTAACTTAATAATCCTGAATACTGAAATTAAATTTCATTTTTTGCAAACAATCGCCATCACGTCAGCATTAAAAAGCCTCTCATTCGTTCTTTGCACTTTGATGATTTATCCTAAAAAAGTTTACACATTCACAAACTCAAACTCGTTCTTATTCAGGCGTAGCTCTACTTTGCTGTCTTTTACCACTTCTCCTGAGATAATCTGTTTTGCCAGCTTGTTCATCACTTCCTGCTGTATCACCCTTTTTACCGGTCGTGCGCCGTAGTTCGGGTCATAACCAAGACTTGCGATTTTTTCCAGGGCTACCTCCGTTACATTAAGTTGAATATTGCTCTGTTCAAGCATTATTTGCACATTTTTAAGCTGCAAGCTCACGATCTGCTTGATCTCATCTTTTGTCAAAGGTTGGAACATAATAACTTCATCAATACGGTTCAGAAATTCCGGGCTTATGGTTTGTTTCAGCAAAACGAGCACTTCTGAACGTGTATCGTTGATAATCTTCTCTCTGTTATTATCTGCCAGTTCCGAAAATTTATCCTGAATAATACTTGAGCCAATATTCGAGGTCATGATGATAATAGTGTTCCTGAAGTCGGCGGTTCTTCCCTTGTTGTCGGTAAGTCGTCCGTCGTCGAGCACCTGCAGCAAAAGGTTAAACACATCGGGGTGGGCTTTTTCTATCTCGTCGAGCAACACTACGGAAAATGGTTTGCGGCGCACGGCTTCGGTAAGTTGTCCGCTTTCATCGTAACCGACATATCCCGGAGGCGCTCCAACCAAACGAGAAACCGTATGGCGTTCCTGGTATTCCGACATGTCAATACGCACCATAGCATTTTCGTCACTGAACAGAAATTCGGCCAGAGCTTTTGCCAACTCTGTTTTTCCGACGCCCGTGGTGCCCATAAACAGAAACGACCCGATGGGTTTCCTGGCATCCTGTAGGCCGGCCCGGCTTCGGCGTATGGCATCCGACACGGCGACAATGGCTTCCTCCTGCCCTATGACTCTTTTATGTAATTCATCTTCAAGATGGAGCAGTTTTTCTTTTTCGCTTTTAAGCATTTTACTCACAGGAATTCCCGTCCATTTCGAAACTATTTCTGCTACCTGTTCTGCATCAACTTCTTCATTGATCATGGCCGAGCCTGATTTCTTTTCTTTCAGTTTTTCCAGTGCTGCTTCGGCTTCTTTGATTTTTCCGTACCGCAACTCTGCCACAAGTCCATAATTACCTTCCCGTTCGGCAGCATCCGCTTCAAACTTGTAATTTTCAATTTCTTTTTTGCGCTGCTGTATGCTTTCCACAACCTCTTTCTCCTGCTGCCATTTGGCTTTCATGCCGCTGTGCTCATCTTTCAGCACGGCAATCTCATTATTCAGGGCATCGAGTTTTTCCTTATCATTTTCGCGTTTGATGGCTTCCCGCTCGATCTCGAGCTGGCGTATCCGCCGATCCACCTCATCCAGTTCTTCAGGTACCGAGTTAATCTCAAGCCGCAGCCTTGCTGCCGCCTCATCCATCAGGTCGATGGCCTTGTCGGGCAGAAACCGTTCGCTGATATAACGCTGCGAAAGTTCTACCGCTGCAATGATCGCCTCGTCTTTAATACGTACCTGATGGTAAGTCTCGTACCTCGACTTCAGCCCCCTGAGTATTGAAATCGAATCCGCTGCAGAAGGCTCGTCAACCATGACCATCTGAAAACGTCTTTCAAGCGCTTTATCTTTTTCAAAATATTTCTGATATTCATTAAATGTGGTTGCTCCGATAGCCCTTAATTCTCCGCGCGCAAGCGCCGGCTTCAGAATATTGGCAGCATCCATAGCGCCTTCTCCGCCACCTGCACCTACAAGTGTATGGATTTCATCAATAAATAAAATAATTTGTCCTTCTGACGAGATCACTTCTTTGATAACACTTTTCAGTCTTTCCTCAAATTCTCCTTTGTATTTTGCCCCTGCTATCAAGGCTCCCATATCGAGGGAATACAACTGTTTGCTTTTCAGGTTTTCGGGTATATCGCCACTGATGATACGGTGGGCAATGCCTTCTGCTATTGCAGTTTTACCCACACCTGCCTCACCGACCAGGATAGGATTATTTTTGGTGCGCCGGGATAAGATCTGCAACACCCTTCGTATCTCGTCATCACGTCCTATCACAGGGTCAAGTTTCCCGGAACGTGCAAGGTCGTTAAGGTTGCGTGCAAATTTATTCAGTGCATTATATGTTTCTTCAGCCGACTGGCTGTTCACTTTTGATCCCCTTCGGAGTTCGCTAATCGCGGAACGCAGGTCATTCAGATTGACCCTGTTGTCCTTCAGCAAACGTGCCGCGGTGTCATCACATGACAACATCCCGAGAAGCAAATGTTCAATAGCAACAAATTCATCCCCCATTTCTTTTGCTATATCCCCGGCTTTAATAACCGCCTTGTTCGCATCTCGAGAAAGATATTGATCTCCTCCTGTAACTTTTGGAAACGAAGCGATGATCTGGTCCAGCGCTTTTTTGAAGACAGGCAGGTTAACATTAAGTTTTTGCAACAGGTAAGGCACCACATTTTCATCCACGCTAAGCATACCTTTCAGCAAATGGGCATTTTCAATCTGCTGGTGCTGAAAAGCGGTGGCTATCTCCTGAGCCTTTTGAACAGCTTCCTGCGCTTTTATAGTAAGATTACTTAAATTCATTGGCGTTTCTGTTTATAATTTCCTCAAAGTTACATCAAAAGAAATACCATCAGAAAAAATACTGCTTTCCACTGTCAAAATTGCATTTATAAAGACAAACTTGCAGAAAGTAAAAGAACCGGACTATTGCACGACACTATTATGGCAACAAATCTGATGCTGTGCATATTTTTTGTTAACATACCAACAGAAATAATACCGTATGAAAAAAAATACATCTTAAAATAGAATAATGAAAATACCTAGTTCCATGAATACCCATATTATCTATTGAAACAAGCTGATTTTTTTGAAAATATTTTTATGGATCCCGGATAACCTTGATCGAGAGCCTTAGAACAAAAAAGTTCAAGGCAGTAGAAGTTTGAAAACCGCATTTTACTATACCTACATGCCCATGCTGAGCCTGCCGGAAGCAAGGATTTAAAGAACATAGACGAACGAAGAAATTTGGAATTTTTAGAGGTGCCCTGAATAATTGTTGCTGTTGATTATATATACGCTCATGAGTTTGCCATTTATCCGAGCCTATCCGGCCCTTCTCTATGAATTATTAATATAGGTATATTTACTACTTTTAATATATATAATTATTATTCCGGTTTGTATATGTGCTTTTTATAGATGAATATTAATAAATACCAGATTGACTATGTTTCAACAACATGCAAAATAGTGAATAAATATTTCAAATAAAACTTGCTTTTTGTCAAACTTTATATTATATTTGACACTATTAATTTTAACTATATCTGACAATTTTATATTGTTATATATATATATATATATATATATATATATATATAGGAACGACAAAAATATGCAGACATGACAATAAGATACAATGATATGTTTAAAATTTATTCATATGAAAAAATTTCTATACACACTATCGATCATACCTGCTTTACTGATGTCATCGCAGGTATATAGCAGTTATGTTATCTCGCCATTCAATTACACATGGTGTGGGCCTATCCTTCCGATTATGTTACAGCAAATTTTTCAATTACCGAAACCTCTGTCAGCGGGAATACCGGATTTACAAAAAACCAAATCAACAGATCTCTAATCATCACTTTGCCTGCTAATTTTCAATTTAATACTACCAGCACGACAGCCAGTGTTACTATCGGTTCGACTGCGCCATTAATCCCCGAGGTGGTGATTAACTCCTTTGTATTCAACAGCACAAATCAGATCACCGTGTGGATCACGACAGCCCCGACAAATGTCCAATATAATACCATTTACTTTAATGATTTTGAAATAAAGGCAGTAAGTCCGGTTTTAAATGGATTACTCCGGAGAGGCACAACGCCCGGCACTTTTCTGATTGATAATTCTGTTTACACGCCTCCTGCATCCCGCCCGTTCGGGACTTTAAATGCCAGAACCCCCTTTGTTTATAATGCCTGCGCAGTAACCCAACTAGTAACAACAACTATTAACCAATATTCCGTTAATAACGAGATATTGAGAATGAGAATTTTCGGGTCAGGAAATTGCGGGTCGCCTATAACCCGTTTTGATTTCTCAACTTTAGGATCCAATGGAACGGACTCCTTAAGAAACATTGACCGGGTTGAAGTATATTATAGCACCTCCTCCACATTTAATTATGCTACTGCTTCCCTCTTCGGCTATTTGGATACACTTACGTCTACGGAATTTTCTATCAATGGCTATTATGAAATGCAAAATTCGGTTATGTATTTTTACCTGATCTATGATGTGCCCGGTGATGCATATACGGATGATGACGGTAACAGGCTGGATGCTAAACTAAAATCTTTTGTAATTGATGGTATCACCAGAACCAACGCGTCTACTCCTTCTCCCTCCGGGTACCGGAGAGTGATACCCTCTGCTTTTTATTATTCAAAAGGGAACGGAAAGTGGACAGATAACATATGGGCCGTTTATGATAATGGCCCCCTTTGTAATTGCCAGCCTAACGGGGCTGGTGTTGTAATTCTAGACACAGGCCATCATGTAATTTTAAACAAACAACGGAAAGTGGATGCGTGTGACGTATTGCAAGGGGCTTTTTTAGAAGGTCAATCTGCGGCATTCAGGTTTTATGTTACTCAAAACATGAACGTGTTTGAGGGTGCTCATTACGAATTCCTTGCTGACCATATTGTAAGAGGAAATTTAAGTTTTTTCACAGGCGACACTTCGTGGTTTCACAAGATTGATTCGGTAGGAGGCAATCTGCTTATAGCACAAAATTCTGCTTTGGTAAATTTTGCATCGGCGACAAACGATTTACAGGTATGCGGCAATCTGACCGTAAACGGCTATTTACAAAATTCAAACGCCATAATCACCCTGTTCAATAATACTGATGTTGACGGAACAGGAGTGATAAAGACCAATAATCTGGTGATACGTACCGGGGATAAAAAAGTCCTGCCGACAGCAGACCTTTTAATAGATGGTGGTGTACTGATAAAAGGGAAATATATGATCGACAATTTCGGGAAAGTGAATGTCCGGGGAAATATGGACGGAGACAGCACTTTGTCTCGATGGATCAACGAGCAATATTCCGTTCTTTCGTATGGGGGGCCTGAAAACATGTTTAAAACCGAGGGCTATCTGGAGAGCTTTGCCGACAGCAATACTGTTCGTTACTCCGGACTTACAAATCAGGGTATCATCGGGCCAATGAATCTGACATATTACAATCTTGTATTGGAAGGTGCTGGAGCAAAATCATTGGTAACAGATATTCATTTACATGGTAATATGGATTTTTATGCTACATTGCAACACTTGCAAAAAAATATTACCGTTGACGGTTCGCTCATGCAATATTTCAGAGGCACGGTAACCCCCAAGGCATTTAGCCTCACCATGGATAACAATCAGAATGGCCTTACCTTACAGATTCCTGTTTTTTATAATGGCCACCTGAACCTGATTTCCGGAAAGATCTTCACGACAATGACAGACATTCTCGCTGCAACCGACAGTGCTACTGCCAGCACGGGTTCCGACATCAGTTTTGTGCACGGGCCTATGCGGAAGATAGGCGATGATGAGTTTGTGTACCCGGTTGGCAAACTTGATATCTGGGCACGGATAGGAATTTCGAAACCTGCAACAACAGCATCCTCATTCACCGCTGAATACTTCCCTGCCACTTATTTAGATACCTCGGTACTTGTTCCATTGGATCATGTAAGTGAAGTAGAGTATTGGAATCTTTTTCAGGATGCAAAGGCAGGTGATTCCGTCCTGATATCATTGTACTGGGAGAACCCTGTAAGGTCAGGAATCTTAGAGTATTCCTCAGATTTAGTCGTTGGTGGATATTCCGGCCCATGGCTTAACAGAGACCAAAGTGATATCCTGCCAGCTGATCACGGGAATGTCACCTCAAATTTGGTACATGAATTCGGGGCCTTCACTTTCGGCTCAAAATTTAATCTTAACCCTTTAAAAGAGATCAATGATCCATTACCAATTTCATTATTAAGTTTTGATGCCATAGAAGATGGTGGTCATATAAAAATAATGTGGACTACTGCCACTGAAATCAATAACGATTATTTCACCGTACAGCGCAGTGCCAACGCCAAAGAATTCAGCGACGTTGCCATTGTTCAAGGCTCAGGCAACAGCAACGAAATTATTCATTACAACACGTATGACGAAAGCCCTATGCCCGACATATCCTATTACAGGCTTAAACAAACCGATTTTGACGGAAAATTCTCCTTCTCAGAAATTGTGGCGGTTGTTTCCGGGGATTCACACTTAAATGCTATTTATCCCAATCCTTTTACTACCAGCCTTAACATCGAATTAAATGAAGCTCCGTTGCCGGACAAAAACACAGTATT
>Ga0116170_10001222_pt1 | contig 26283 bp, 19 predicted proteins | sample AD_JPNHW1_MetaG_FD_89797 | JGI IMG/M metagenome (GOLD analysis project Ga0116170, IMG submission 89797) | Active sludge microbial communities of municipal wastewater-treating anaerobic digesters from Japan - AD_JPNHW1_MetaG | ecosystem: Engineered > Bioreactor > Anaerobic > Digestate | place... | reverse complement strand
ATTAACAGCAAGCCCAGCATACAGAAGCTACGATGAATAAATAAACCTGGCACAAGCAGGCCTCTTTTCATAAACCGGCAAACAACTCAGTGCTTATATAACGCTCACCCGAGTCAGGAAACACGGTTACAATCGTCTTGCCGGCGTTTTCAGCCTGCATGGCCAGACGCGCCGCAACGGCCATTGCCGCACCGCACGAAATGCCAACGGTTATACCCTCTTCGCGATGCAGGCGCCGGGCAAATTCCATAGCTTCTTCATTGGTTACCGTGGCCACCTCATCAACCAGACTCATGTCGAGAGTATCAGGTTTGAAGCCTGCGCCTATGCCCTGAATTTTATGCGGCCCAGGCTTCAGCGCTTCACCGTTTCTAAGCTGTGTAAGAACAGGTGAAGCAGCCGGTTCGACAGCTACCGCCCAGACGGCAAGGCCCCTGCCCTGCTTCAGATATCTGCTTACACCCGTGATGGTGCCTCCGGTTCCAACTCCGGCCACAAAAATATCAATTTTGCCTTCGGTATCTTTAAAGATTTCTGGCCCGGTTGTCTGATAATGTATTTCAGGGTTAGCCGGATTCTTAAACTGCTGCGGGCTGAAAAACCTTTCAGGGTCGGCAGCCACAAGCTTTTCCGCTTCCTCAATAGCCCCTTTCATTCCCCGGGCGCCTTCGGTCAAAACAAGTCTGGCCCCAAAACCAGCCAACATGCGCCGACGCTCAACCGACATGGTTTCGGGCATCGTCAAAATCAATGGGTACCCCCGGGCCGCACACACAAAAGCCAAACCGATACCTGTGTTGCCGCTGGTTGGCTCTACAAGAGTCACTTCTTTGCTTCCGGGTGTGAGAATCCCTCTCTTTTCAGCATCCCAGATCATTGAGGCAGCCACCCGGCATTTAACTGAATAAGCCGGATTTCGCCCCTCAATTTTAGCCAGCACCCTGGCCGGAAACCCTCTGGTTATATTGTTGATCTGAATCAGCGGGGTGTTGCCGATACTTAGGCTGTTATCACTGAAAAACATAATAAAACTCCTTATTAAATCTGGAAATCCGCTGGTTCATCGTGGCGTTCTCTCTGCGTAAGAACCAGTTCTTCAAGCGTGATATTCTTGAGAGTATCTTCAATCGCCCGATTAACTCTTTGCCACACAGTATTTGCGGCACAAAAACCTGGCATTGAGCAGTTCTGCCGCCGCACAGCACAATCTGCGATCTCAGTTCTGCCCTCAAGCACACTGGTAATCTCTAAAACATTGATCATTTGCGGCGATCTGGCAAGATGATAACCGCCATTCGGCCCGCGCATTGCCACTACCAGTCCGGCGGTTCGCAATTCTCTGATGAGAACATGAATGTAGTTTACCGAAATATGCTGATTCGCGGCAATAACGTCGGCCATAACCGGTTCGCCGCTCTGCCGCAAAGCCAGTTCAAGCATTATGCGCAAACCATATCTGCCTCTGGTCGACATTTTCATATAATATCCTGAATGTGTTCTTAAGTTTGTTAAGCGTTATACTTAATAATATAACAAAACTGCCAGACTTGTCACGCAAAATTTTTCTAAAAAGGAACCGCAGTCTCAGGCACTATAGCCCTGAGACTGCGGTCGATCAGCAAACCTTAATAAGAGCGCGGCGAGTATTTCTCGGGGATTCGACGGCGCGGCCAGTGACGACCGGGTTGCTTTGAAATACTCAACCAGCCTTTGTATTACTTTTTCAAGATAACACCGGTGGTCGAAGGAACATTGTAATCGCCTTCGGCAGTGTATAAGCCAGCGTCATTGAACTTTTCGCCATCGCAGATGACTTTCCAGGTGCCGCCCAGAGGCAGTTTGAAGTTAACCCAGTTGTTCTGGTCGCCATTGAGAAGCACCAGGAAATTGGTATCACCCTTGAGAAACATGCCCAGACCATTGTTATTGGCAGGCTGAACCCATTCAAGATGCTGATTATTAAGAGCGACCGGCTGACGGAAATTGGGGTATTTTTTGCGCATCGCGATCAGGCCTTTGTAGAGATCGAAGATATCGCGATTCTTTTCTTTGGTCTCCCAGTCGATGTAGTTGGTGTTGTTGTCCTGGTCGTAGGAATTGTGGTTGCCGCCCTTGGTGCGGTTGAATTCCTGGCCAAAATGAATCATCGGAATACCCTGGGCAGTCAACAGGGCGATGGCCGCCAGTCTGGTTTTCTTTTTATCGCCTTTATAGAGGTCATTGAGTGTGTAACCGTCATGGGCTTCGAGATAGTTGAGGCTTTCGTCGGGTTTGGCGGCCCACCAGAAGCATGACCCGGCAAGAACGGTCATTACGTCGTTTCGTTCTGTCTGACCGTTGAGCATGGCTCTGACTTTTTCACGGAAATCATCGTTCCATTTTGAAAGGCGGGTATTTCTGAAGTCGCTCTTGCCCCACTGATTGCGCTTCCAGTCGGCGGCCCATGGTTCTGAGGTAAGAATAATGTCTTTGGGCAATTCATCAATGATGCGCTGCATCGTCTTTTTGTCGATGATTGTGCCGAGATCGAATCTGAAACCATCGACCTTGTATTCGTCAACCCAGTATTTCAGGCTGTCAACGATCATTTTGCCGGTCATCGGGTTTTCGGTGCGCATTTCGTTGCCACAGCCGGTACCGTTCCAGTAGAATTTGCGGTTGTCATCCATCAGGCGGTAGTAACCACCATTATCGAAACCCTTGAAATTGAGTGGCAAACCTTGATGGTCACCTTCGGCAGTGTGATTGAAAACCACATCGAGAATCACAGCGAAACCCTCGCGGTGCAGACCATCGATCAGACCCTTGAATTCTTTAACCGCGTCTCCGCCTTTGCCTGTAGCGTAAGAGCATTCGGGGGCGAAGAAATGGCTGGTCATATAACCCCAGTGGTTAACTGTGCCGGCGAAATTATTATCGAATTCATGAATCGGCATCAGCTCGATAACATTGACTCCGAGTTCTTTAAGGTGGCCGAGAACTTTGCCGGTACCCTTCCCTTGGAGAAGCCCGAGGTATTTGCCCTTTTGCTGGCCAACAACTCCAGAGCTTTTATGTGCCGTAAAATCTTTAACATGCATTTCATAGATAACCGCATCTTTAGATGCCGGCCGCTTGAAATCTTTCACTGTCCAGGTGAAGTTGCGATCAACGACGATGCTTTTGCCGTCATGGTCAACATTGGCGAAGGCATAAGGGTCGGAAAGCAGTCGTTCGGGATCAAAGAGATAACCCGGGCCTTTCGGGCCATCTGTGGTGAAGCCGTAATAAGTGCCATAGATCTCACCCTTGATAGAGTGGCGCCAGACTCCGTCGTTACCCTTGGTCATCTGGAAAGGAGTACCCTTTTTATCAGCGGCTGCCTTGAAAAGGTGAAGCTTAACATCGGTCGCTTCGGGTGCGTAGACCGCAAAATTGGTATTGCCGTTAACAACGTTGGCACCAAGCAAACCCGAAGCGGTGCGCCTGGCCGGAGCGGCAGCAACCCGGCTGGTGCGTCGGGCCTGCAATGTCTGGCTGTCAACGAAATTTTTATCTGAAGTGCTGGCATAACTGTCAGCGACATCTTTGCGGATATCAGCCATCAGTGACAGCTTGCCGTTCAGTTTCGGATTTTCGGTCTGCGCCAGAAACTTGACCCGGCCTTCGAGAATCTGCATTCCCTGGTCAAAAGCACGTTTTTCAGCTGTTGAGCCGACCCGTGCGCCATAGACGCGCAACTGTTCTGTTGCTTCATCAATCTGGTCAACGGTTTCAATAGTGGCAACCAGACGCTTAAATGAATCAAGGCCGGCCGATTCACGAGCCAGCGCGGCTTTTGCTTGATCCTGGGCTGAACCGGCCGCATGAGCAGCCTGAACCGCTATGTGCATGTCTCGCGCCACACGGTTGAGACCCTCGGCAAAATCCTTGTCAAAATCTGCCGCATGAGCAGAAAGCGCAACGAACATCGCCAGAGCCAGGCCTAAAGAGCGTTTCAGGGCTGTTCCGTACATCTGGTGCCTCCGGGAGAAAATTTATTACCATAGTATTATAAGGTTTTTTCTCTTGATCGTCAGCCCCCTCGCGACAAATAAAAAACAAAAAAAAAGCAAACCCCCGCGGCCTCGCAAACTGCGAAACCGCGGGGGTTTTAGAGTTTTTAATCAGTCAACGCTCAAATGAATAACCGTGGCACCATCGTCGGCACCTTCTACGCGCAACACTCTGAGAATGCCCTGCCGCGAGGTTTTGAATCTTTCCTGAAGCATCAAAAGGTCTTTATCAACTTTTTTGGTATTGGTGCCAAAAACCACCAGATCTTTTTCGAAGCGCTTGATCATGCGGCGCAGGTCTTCAATATCAGAAGTTGTCAGATTGCACTTTTTGATTACCTGGCCAAAATTCGGTGCCTGGGCAATTTCGATAACGTTCTCGCTGATATGTTGAATCAGTCTGACCGCGTAGTATTTATCCAGAGGGCGCATCCGGGCGACTCCCCGTGAGGTCTGAGTTTTGATCCAGCCCTTCTGCAGGAAGGTTGAAAAAACAGTATGAATTTCATCGTTATCGGCAATCTTTGGTGACGGGTTTGAATTCCAGACGACCATGCTGCGTCTGGAATCAAGCTTCGGCCTTGCCTGGTTGCGTGTCAATGGCTCGGTATTGGGCGGAATGCGCAATGACAGAGTCACCTGTTTATCCTGGATTTCCTGAGGCACCGGTATGGTAATCGTCGAATCGGCTTTAACCGAAAAGGTGAAAACTCCGGCAAGCGCTACCATCATTCCAAACGGAACAAGGGTTCGCAGGCCTGGCAGTAATTTAGTCATGTAGTACCTCCGGAATAAATTCATTTCAACGCCGCCTATCGGCAGACTTCACATAATTTTTAACCGCCCGCAGCAGGCAGGTTGCAAAATTTATTATCGCCCAGTTTCAACTGCCTCGACTAAGGGCGCTACCACCGCCAAAACCGTGAATCTGAGAAACCTCGTATTGGCATTTGCAAAAAAACTATTTACCCTGTATTTTTCGACGATCAATTGTTATTATGCCAGACAGGAGCATCGAGCATTTCTCACCGATTCGACGGCATCGACTGTCAGCGGGGTTGTTTTGAAATATTCAATTAGCTTTTATAAAGCAGCCAATAGCCCTGAAGATGCCATCGACAGCATCCGGCTGCAGACTTTACCGGTAGCATTCCAACGCTCGCCCCTGAAATGCATACAAGAACAGAAAGAAAAGTCATGAAAAATCCGCTTCAGGCTCTGGTTATAATCGCGGCAACCATGATCAGCAGCTGGGCGTCATGGCAATACTGGTCTGGCGATGCCATCATTCATCTGGTGTATGCCGAAACCGGTGCTGCCGGCCGCTGGTTCGAATATAACCCTTGTGAGATTTCCGTAGGCACCTCGAGTATTGGCTGGACCTATCTGATGAGCTGGCTGGTGCGTCTGCTTGGCCTGAAAATAGCTCTTTTGTCCCAGAAATTCATTCTGGTCGTCGCAGTTTTTTCACTGCCCCTGGTCATCTGGCAATTTTTCAGGCGGCATTGGCCAGATAAACCCGGCATTGCCATGCTCAGCGCCTTGACAGCAGCGGCGAATCCGGGCACATCTTTCAACGCCCCCCTGGGCATGGAAAACGCCGTATTTGCCTGCCTGACCCTGTCTGCATTTTTCCATGTTTCGCCGGCAATTGCCACACGGAAAAGTCTGGCAAGCTCGATTGCCGGCGGCCTGCTTGTGGGTTGCGCTGTATTGTTGCGCCCCGAAGGCGTAATGGTTCTGGGCATTGTCTCGCTCTCCCTGCTGATTTCGCTGTTTCATTTTGGGTGCGCACGGCAGGGAGTCATTCGTATTGCTGCTTATTATCTCATCGCACTGCTTATCATCTTTTGCGGGTTCGGTTTTTTGTATCAGCAGACCGGGGTGTTCTTTGGCGGGGCTTCTGCCAACGCAAGAGTCATGCAGGCCCGCACCCATTCATGGCAGTTAATTCCGGGCCTGTTGTTTTTCGAGCCAAAGGTCTTTTTCAGAGCCATGGGCTATCTGCCCCTGAGTTTGTCGATAATAGCCCTGATTTTCTTTTCATTGAGGCGAATTTTCAGGCCATCCTTCTCTTTCAGCGGCGCCTGCGAGTTTTTTGCAAAACGCATCGAAATATTTCAGGCAGCGTTGATGGTGGTGGCGGCATTCGGTCTCTATGGCTTTGTAACCGGGGCAGCACACCTTGGCAGGTATCTCATTCCGATCATACCTTGTGCCGCGGCAACTTTTGGTTACTGCCTGTTGAAAATGAGCGAGATCAGTTCACCAGAACTCAACCGCCGGGTGATAAGTCTGGCATTATTGTGGATGATTTCGGTCTATTCTCTTGAGTTATACCTGCGTGCCCGAGACCCCGGGCAAAAACTTTCAATCAATCTCGACTGGATAACCGGTGCTGCCCAGCCAGAAAAACGCCAGAAGCGCACCGACGATTTGCTTTCCAGATGCGGCATAAAAAATGCGTCACGTGCAAACCCGGCGCGAATCGCCTGTGTTGAAGTACAAAGCCGCTTCGAATTTGACGACCGGGTCAAGATTATCAGCATGGATGGCCGGGTCTGGCCAATCAAGACCCCGATGCTGTTTGATGAACAGGGTTCAGTGCGCTGGCTTGATTTTATGGCGTTTTTCAAACCCGACCTGATCATCGAACAACCTCAATATGTGCGAATTGACGTGCCTGACCTCATAACCGATCTCTTTGCCAAACCGAACGGCAGCGCAACATTGCTCACACCAGGGCTTTCAATCAGGCGGGTTCAGGAAGGCCTGAAAATCACTTACGAATAACCATGGAACTCTCACCAGACCTCCCCGGGCAATAAAAAAGCTCCGAACCGGCGCTCGATGAGCAGTTCGGAGCTTATAAGCAACAGTTCAGTATTGCATCAAACCTTAACTTCGAAAAGAGCGTTCGGGGTGCTGGTCAACTGCAGCAGACCCTTTTCTTTGACCAGAAAAACGTCTTCGATTCTGACGCCGCCCCATCCTGGCAGGTAAATGCCTGGCTCAACAGTAAAGGCAACGCCAGCCATGATTTTATCAGTGCATTTCTTCGACAGTGAAGGCGTTTCGTGAACTTCGAGACCAAGCGAATGGCCAAGACCGTGGCCGAAATTTTCGCCATAACCCGCATCGGTAATCACCTTGCGGGCTACCGCATCGACACTTTTGCAGACCGCGCCGACCTTGATGGCCTTAATGGCCTTCTGCTGTGCTTCCAGGACAATTCCGTAGATTTTTTTGAATTTTTCAGTGGCTTTGCCAAGAAAAACCGTTCTGGTCATATCAGAGTGGTAACCCTCATAAACCGCGCCAAAATCTATCTTCAGCATGTCACCCTGCTTAAGTTTGCGTGAACCAGGCTGAGCGTGAGGGCACGACGAGTTCGGGCCAGAAGCAATGATTGTATCAAAGCTTGGCGCATGCGAACCGGCCATCTTCATAAAAAATTCAAGGTGCGCCGCAACCTCGATTTCGGTCATGCCAGGCTTAACGATCTTCATCAACTTGGCAAATGCGTGGTCGGCAATCTCAAAAGCCTTTTTCAGTGATTTTATTTCTTCGGGTTCCTTGGTCTGTCTGAGTCTTTCAACAAGGCTTTCAGTGGGAAAAAGATCGAGTTTAAATTCTTCAGAAAACAGCAGGAACTGCCTGATATTAAGGCTTTTTTCGACGCCCAGAGCTGAGATGCGGGCTTTTTTGATATGTGCCTTCAGCGATTTAACGAGGTTGTTCTTGAAAACGACAATCTCGGCAGTATCGCCAATTTCGGCTGCGCTCTGTTCCTGGTAACGAAAATCCGTAAAAAAGACTGCATCTTTTTTGGTTACCAGCAGGGTGCCACTTGAGCCTGAATAGCCGCAAAGATAACGGATATTGTGGAGATTGGTAATCAACAGCCCATTGTAATTTTCGGTAAAAAGTTCGCGCAGGGCGGCAAGGCGTTTTGAATAGTTCATGCAGGTCTCCTTTTATGACGCTGAGGGAAAGGCGCGGCCAAGACTGCCAACTTTGACAGTGCGGCCCGAAAAGCGACTGTCAGCCAGAATGCCTGCGGCATCGGCATTTGGGGCAATCATGGTGATCGCCATTTTTCTTTCGTCGAGAATTTCACGGGCAACGAGTTTTATGTCTTCATCGTTAACTTTGAGGTACGGGGCCAGGGTATTCTCTGGCAACTGTGGCTCAACATTATACAAAAAGCCCGTAGAAAGACGATTCATGCGGTTCGTAGTACTTTCGAGAGCGATCAGCATGTTGCCTTTCAGCTGTTCACGGGTGTCTTCGAGTTCACGTGCCGTCAAGCCACGATTAGCCAGCTTTTCGAGTTCAGAATAAAATAGTTCGAGCACATCTTTCAGGTTTTCCATTGATGTGCCGGCATAAACTCCGAACAGGCCGGTCTTTTTATAAGAAGTATGATATGAATAAACTGTATAAGCCAGGCCCCGTTTTTCGCGGATTTCCTGAAACAACCGACTGCTCATGCCGCCGCCAAAAGCGGCATTAAGAATAGTCAGAGCAAAACGGCGCCGGTCAGAAAACGAAACGCCTTCGGTGCCAAGAGTCAGATGCACCTGCTCGATATCTTTTTGAAAGACAGTTGCCGTGGTAGAAGCTTTAACGAGAGCTTCGCGGGGCTTGAATGTACCCCGGCGCAACGGTTTAAGTTTTTTTTCGACGAGCTTCTTCAGCTCGTCCCAGTCGAAATTACCGGCGACACAGATCAGCAGGTTCCCGGTCACATACTGGCGTTCAAAAACTTCGTGAATCTGATCACGCTTCATACCCGCAACCGATGCGGCTGTGCCGAGTATCGGGTTGCCGAGTCGGGAATGTTGCCAGATGTTCTGGCCAAGCAGCTCGTGAATGATTTCATCTGGGGAATCTTCGTACATCTTGATTTCTTCAAGAATGACACGACGTTCGCGCTCGAGTTCTTCGGCATCGAATTGTGAATTGATAACCATGTCAGAGAGCACGTCGACAGCGGTATCAATACGGTCTTTGACGACCCGGGCGTAGTAACAGCAGTAGTCTTTGGCGGTAAAAGCGTTCAAATAGCCGCCAATGCGGTCAAACTCGCTGGCTATCATGCGCGGCGACCGCTTTTTTGTGCCTTTGAACATCATGTGTTCAATAAAATGAGAAACCCCCATGAGTTCGGGCTTCTCATGAAGCACACCGCTTTTAAGAAACATGCCAATTGAAACGCTTTGCACGGTATCAAAGCGTTCGGCAATGATTTCGACACCGTTATCGAGAGTCAGCTTTAAATAGGGCGAAGCTTGCAAACTAGTTCTCCGGGGTCTGAGTTGGAACAGAATCAGCGCTGTTATCTTCTATCGGCACAAGTCCCTGACTGTCGTTGAATTCTTTTTCGCTGGCCTTCTGATCGCGCACCGCATCAGGGCGCTGGCCTTCAGGAGTCAGCTGATCCGGAATATCAACCGATGGAACCGGCAGTTCCTTTAGGTTTTTCATGCCGAAGTAGTAAAGAAAATCTTGAGTGGTGGAATAGAGACGCGGGCGGCCGAGTACCGGCTTTTCACCTGAGACATAAATAAGTTTCTTCTCGAGAAGATTGCCAATAACCCCATCGCAGCTTACGCCACGAATGGCATCGACCTCGGCTCTGGTGATCGGCTGTTTAAAAGCAATTACCGCGAGAGTTTCGAGGGCCGGCAGCGAGAGCGAGACCAGCTTTTGCCCATCAAGACGCTGAATAAAAGCCGAAATACGAGCCTTGGTTGCCAGCTGAACGCCAGTTTCGAGCACGGCGATCTGCAAGCCACTCGTTTCATCAGCTTCATAAGCTTTCCGGCGTGCCTGCACTACCTCGGTAACACGCTCCGGGCTTATGGAAAGCACCGTCGCCAGTTTGTCGATACTGATCGGCTTGTTCTGCACGAGCAACAGGCCGTCAAGAGCCGCACAAAGAAGGTCAAAGTCTGGTTCTGGCAAAGACGGGGTCGTTTCCCCGTTATGTTCGCCATGGTCAGGGTCGCCACTGGCGAGTGTTTCGCCCGCATCGTTATCGTTGCTTTCGATGTTTTCGATGTTTTCAATATTTTCTGTGTTTTCTGTGTTTTCTGTGTTTTCCATGATTACTCCTGGGTTTCTTCGGCCTGCTGCCCGGCATCTTCTTCGAGAATCTCGCCAGCGTTGCTGAACTCCTGGGGTTTATCGGCTTCGGATTCGGATTCGGCCGGGGCAATCTCAGGAGCAGGTTTACCATTGCTGCCATGTCGCAGCAGGATCGGAGCAAAATTTTCTTTCTGTGAAAATGCCAGTTCGCCGGTACGGGCCATTTCGAGAACCGCCATGAACGACAGTACAGTTTCGTAGCGGCTGTTGATGTCTTTAAGGAGTTTGATGAAAGTAATCGAGCCTTTGAATTTCTTCAAGATGGCCCGGATTTCACTGATACGCTCAAGAATGCTGATTTTTTCGAGCACCACCCGATGAATGGGCGGGCTGATACGGCGTCGCACCAGAGCGTGATAAATATTCAACAGTTCGACAGGGCCAATATTAATTTCGAGTATCTCTTCAGGTTGCCGCTCAAGATCGGCAGAACGGGTATAAATGCGCGACGCGTGGCGTTCCATTTCGCGAAGTTCAAGGGCAACCAGCTTGAAACGCCTGTATTCGAGCAGTTGTTCGACAAGGCCGGCGCGAGCGTCTTCTTCATACATGCTTTCGTCGATGTCTTCATCGCCGCTCAGCATTTCTTCGGGTTTTTCTTTCGGCAGCAGCATCCTCGACTTGATTTCAAGAAGGGTGGCAGCCATGATGAGGAACCCTGAGGCCACTTCCATGTCGAGAATTTCCATCATCTGCAGGTATTCAAGATATTGGCTGGCAATATGGGCAATCGGAATATCGTAAATATTGACCTTCTGCTCTTCAATAAGATGATAGAGCAGGTCGAATGGGCCTTCAAAAACCGGCAGTTTAACCTGATAGACGCTCATTAATAGATGAATCCCATGGCCTTTCTGACTTTTTGCATTGTCTCATGGGCGACGGCATGGGCACGTTTTTCGCCGGCGGCCAGCACCTCGGCGACATAGCCCGGCCGGGCTTCGAATTCAGCGCGTCGGCAGCGAATCGGCTCAAGCATATTGTTAAGGCGTTCGAAAAGGATATTTTTGCAGTCACGACAGCCAATACCGGCACTACGACAGCCGGCGGCGATTTCTTCGAGGCGGTCGGCAGTGTAAATCTTGTGATAAGCGTAGACCGCGCAGACCTCGGGGTCGCCGGGGTCATTACGTCGCACCCGCTGTGGGTCGGTAATCATCTGCTGAATTTTATCTTTGAGGCTGGCAGGGGTCTCGCGCAGTTCAATGCTGTTGTTGTAAGACTTGCTCATCTTGCGCTTGTCAATGCCAAGCAGCAACGGCACATCTGAGAGTACGGCTTCGGGTTCAACAAGGATATCACCAACGTTGCCGTTGAAGCGTCTGACAATCTCGCGACTCAATTCGAGATGCGGCAACTGGTCGCGGCCTACCGGAACGGCTTCTGCACCGTAAACAACAATATCAGAAGTCATCAGAACCGGGTACATCAGCTTGCCAAGCGAAACCTTTGATCTGGCTTCTTCATCACGGACATCATCTTTGAAAGTTGGACAGCGTTCAAGCCAGCCAAGAGGGGTAAAATTGGCGAGAATAGCATTAAGTTCAGCATGCTCATACATCGACGACTGCCGCATGATGACTGATTTTTCAGGGTCTATGCCGACACTGAGCCAGTCGATAACCATATCATCAATAACCTTCGGCAGGTCATCAATCTTGAGACGGTCGGTGAACGCGTGCCAGACCGCGGCAAAATAAAAGCATTCATAGCGGTCCTGAAGAGAGACCCAGTTTTTGAGAGTACCCTCAAGGTGCCCAAGATGCAGCGAACCAGTTGTTCTCATGCCGCTGACCAGTCTTTTTTTTGCCATTTTCTTCTCCTGTTGTGTAACTGCCTGCTGTTAGTATTCAGTGGCCTTCAGTGCTTCTTCGGCGGCCTGAAGCGTATCTGAAGCGGGTTTCAGCAATCTGACTCTTTCCCAGCATTCACGGGCCTTGTCGAGCTTCTTCAGCTTGAAATACCCGACGCCGAGGTTGAATTGCGCTTCGGCGTAGTCAGGATCAATCGTTACTGCTTTTTCCCAGTGTTCGACGGCTTTTTCAAGCTCGTTTTTCTTGTCATAGAGGTTGCCCATGGTAAACCAGGCATTCTGATCGTCAATACCGGCACTCAAAAGTGGAGCCAGCAGTTGTTCGCTTTCGGTCAGACGGTTCTCGTAATAATAGGCGCGGGCCAGCAACAGCTTTTGCGAGTTTTCAAGGCGGTTTGTGCTCATAAAAGGCTCGAGAACAGCAATCGCCAGCGGGTAGAACCCTTGGCTGACCGCCATTTTTGCCACAGCAAAGGCTTCATTGTGAGTGGTGATGTTAGCAGGGTTGATACGCTGAAGATAAGCTGCGGCGCTTTCGCGGTTGTAGTTCGCATCTTCAATGCTTGCCATCTGCATCAGCAGACGGGTATTTTCGGGGTCACGGTCGCAGGCGGGGCGCACAATCTTTTCGGCACTTGAAAACCTGCCGGCATCAATAAGCGCCTGGCCGGCTACGATTGCCTCATCGGTGTTCAGCTGACTTTCCTGGGCTTTTTGAAAGAGTTTTTCGAGTTCAGGGTCACAGATGATGCCGACTGATGAATCTTCAAGTTTAAAAATCAGAACCGGGGTCACCTTCTGCTCGCTGTCGATCTTAAAATAGAGGTCGATTCTAGACTGGGTCGAAGGAAAAACATTAAAAGGAACTTTAGCGGCTCTGCCTTCCTGGTCGAGGGTGGCGGGGAAACTGTTAAGCAGTTCAAGTTCAAAATCTTTTAAAGGATCAATATTGAAGGTTTTAACCCCGGTGTTCACCATGGTCAGATTGATAAAAACTTCGTCCTGACGCGACTGGCCGCCAAGCCCGGATTGAAAGGGCTGGCGCTTGCATTCATTGACTGTCAGCACAAACCCCGAAGGGTGCAAAACATCCTCGCCCATGAAAAAATTACTGACCGGCACGCCGGCATGGGCGCCCACACAAAGAACAAGCAAAGTAGTGAGCAAAAACAGGAGTTTGAGGCAACGCATAATTTGACTATTTTATCACAACGCCAGGCGCATTTAAAACAGCAGTTTTGAAAATTTAAAGCTTTCAGTTGTGAAACATCAGCAGATAGTCATAAGCGTCACAGGTGCGATCAACGGCCTTGTATGTCAGGCGCGAACTTTTGTAGGCCGCTGAAAAAGCCTGACGCATCGGCCCGATCAGTTCCTGCTCGTAAATCTTCGGGGGCAGATCACGGCCTGACCATGTTAAGGCGGCACTGTCAGCCCCCGCAGCCAGTCTGACAAACAGCGACCAGTCTGAAGATTTTTCAAAGCTGATCAGGTAGTGGCGCAAAATATTGCGAAGGTCGCGTCGGCTTTGTTCAAGATCGGCGTAACCATGAAACCATGCGTGATAAATGATTTGCAGTTCGGTTTCGCTGTTTTCTTCGTCTTCAAAAAGCAACGGGAAAACAATCAGCGGGTTCTTGCCGGCGGCCAGTTCTTCAAGCGGGATGCAGGAAATCTCGACCCGCCCCGAGCGACCACGCACAAAACGCTGGTGCTGATTCAGGTAATAAGCCATTATCTGGTCAGGCTCGTAGATGATTCTGGTACCAGCCTTCTGATTTGCAACCCAATAGGAAATTATCTGATACACCACCGACCAGAAAATTTCGCGCTGCTTCTCATCTTCGATTTCATAGGCTGCTTCGCGCCAGTAAAAGAGATAATCAAGCTGCTGGCTGCCAAAAAATCTGTCTTTCCAGGTGCGGAAAGGGTTTAGGTCGAGCTCAAGGGGCTTTTTGATCACCTGATTGAATTTCTGCAAGTTTCGTTCACCGAAACCGCCGTCACGGCAGTTAATCCAGGCTCTGGCCAGCATCGCCTGACTGTCCACCGGCGAATTCAGATAAAGGGTGATTTCTTTGCGACTCAGCCAGTTTAATGCCGAAAATCGGTGAAAATATGGGAAAAAGAGGGAATCGACACCGGCGTGTTCGGCGGCGGCTTCGAGCAGCCATGACGATTGCAGTCGCAGCATTTCAGATTTTCCTGATCTGGTAGTCCTGGGAAATATTCAGCCATAAAGCAATCAGGTCTGGGTCAAACTGCAGCCCTGACTGCCTCTCAACTTCGGCGTCAATTTCCTTCATATCGGTATAGTTTCTGTGGCGATAGGGCCTGGTGTGACGCATGGCTGAAACCGCATCGGCCAGAGCCAGTATTCTGGCCGCCTTAGGGATTTCTTCGCCCTTGAGATTGTCAGGGTAGCCAAGACCATCCCATCTTTCATGGTGCCATCTTATAATTGCCGGCACTTCGTCAGGCGTTTCAATACGGGTTTTCAGATGCAATTCGCCTAAGATAGGGTGGGTGCGCATGAGATCGACACGCTCATCATCGAGCCTTTCTGAGGTTCTGAGAATGTCTCGCGGCAAAAGCATCTCGCCGATGTCGTGCAACATGGCCGCTGCGCGAAGACTTTGCAATTGCTCTGCGTCAAAACCGGCTGCCGCGCCTATTTTTTCGGCAGTATCAGCCACTTCAGCCGAATGAGCAGCGTCATAGCCCTCAATGCGATCAACAATTGAGGCAACTCCGGCCAAAAACTGTGCGTAACGCCCCTCAACCGGCCCGGTACGTTCGCGCAGCTCGAAATAGCGATAAGCCAGCCAGGTAATGAGAACGATCAGAGCTGCATTAAAAAGGGTTATAAGCATGCTCAGAAACCGAAGTTCGCGCCAACAATATAGCGGTGCCGATCATAAACCCGGCTTGGGGTGTACAAACCGAAATCGAGACTGAGAGCTTCATCGAATGCATGCCGCAAGCCAATGACAAAATCATTGCCGGCATAATCAATAGTAAGTTTTGTATCAACATCAATATTGAGATTGGCACCCATGATGAAAAACACCGGATCGACATCGGCGCCCTTCTGGCTGTAACGGCCAAAAGCTGCTTTCTTTTCATCAGGATTCATGGCGATATTGGTGCCAACTCCAAGCACTACCCGATTACCGGGCATGCCAGAAAGCAGCATAACTGAGTCCTGGTAGCCTTCGTTCGGGTCAAGAACTGCAGCCACCGCCATATTCTCACGCACTTTGTATTTGCCGGCAAACAGAGGTTCAGTCTGCTCAGAGCGACCACGAATTGCAAATCTTTTGACAATCGCAACTTCAGAATCGTCTGAGAAAGCGAAAACCCCTTTAAAAGTGGCTTCATTGAATTCGGTCTCACCGATCATGTGCACCGCAGCCCGTGCTGCACCGGGGGGCAGAACCTCAAGACCCGGAACAATCATCGTGCCGCTCAGACCATGTACAGTCGCATTGGCAAACACCGGGGTCGCTGATGCAAGGAGCATCAGCAAACAGCATGCAACAAAAAAGCCCGAAACCGACCCGTCAGTAACCCTCGATTTCCTGGAGTTTCTGCCGGATATTGTCGGCTTCACTATGATTGGGAAATTTTCGGAGAAATTCCTCATAGGAGGCTCGGGCCTTGTCATATTCTTTCAGTTCCTTTTCATAGAGTTCGCCTTTGCGCAGGAAGGCATCTGCTGATACATCGGCATCGGGGAACTTTTCGGTTACCGAATTATAATAATCAATGGCTTTTTCAACATTCTCGGTACTCTTACGATAGCGAATCTTACCATCGATAACCTGAGTCTTCATTGAGTCCATGTCTTCTTCGTAGATGCGACCCAGGCGATAAACCAGATCTTCGTTACCCTGCGCGTCAGGGTAACGCTGCATCATTTCTTCGAGGGCCTTGGCAGCGCCTTCATAATCTTTTTCTTTTTCTTCGAGCATGCCGATGAGCTTCCGGTAACCAGAGATCGCATCATCTGAATCGGTGCTTCCCTGAATCGCTTTTCGGTAGGCGGCAGCCGCATCCTTGAAGTTGCCGGCCTCAGCCTGCATATCGCCAAGATCCATGTTGGCTTTAACTTCCTGAGTGTTATCAGCATCGGCGGCAATGTTGGCCTGGGCTGCGATTGCGCCTTCCTGGGCAGAGGTGCCAATAGAGAGTTTTTTCATTTTTTCCTGGGCCGCCGGTACGAATGTGCTGTAACCGTAATCGGTAACAATCTTTTTGTAATTGGTAGCGGCCTGGTCGTACATTCCCATGGCTTCCTGGCAGGTGGCCAGGTTGTAATAAACCTTGTCTATGGCCAGAAAAGCCGGGTGCTCTTCAATAATTTTGTTATAGATATCAACGGCCATAACATAATTTTTGATTCTTTCTTCGTAAATTCTTCCAAGGTCATACAGCGTTTTAGGCAATTCGGGGCCGCTCACCCCACCTGCATTGATGCCGTTATTGAGCATATCAGCGGCTTCGCTGAAATGAGCCAGAGAATTACTGAGTTCTGCCTCTGCCTGTTTAATGCGGATTTTACCGATTTCTACCATGGCCGGCGAATGAAACTTGCCGTTGCCAAGCAAAGTTTTAAGCTCTTCAATTGCCTGTTCATAGGCGCCCTGCGCCAGTGATTGCATGGCCTTTTGATATTCTGGAGTTGATTGTATTGGTTGAGCACCAGCTACATTCAACATCAGGGAAAACATAACCAGAACCATGGGAATAATAATACGTTTCATTTTTTCACCTGAATTTTTTCAAGATTTATTGTATGACTATACGATGGCATGATAACATATCTGCAAATTCATGTTGAGTGAGATGGCAAATTTGTAATGATTAAAAACCTGTTAAATCTGCAAAAAGATTCTGCCGATAGTAATATCACGGACTGTAGCGGATCGTGTAACTACCCGGAGATGGAATTCAAACTTCTGCCGCTTGAAAAAGTCTACCCGAACCCGAATCAGCCCCGCAAGATCTTTGAAAAACAGGCATTGGAAGACCTGGCCCAGTCAATACGCGAAAACGGCGTTCTGCAACCAGTTCTGGTCAGGCAGATCGGCGAGCGCTATCAGATCGTTTCAGGTGAAAGACGCTTTCGGGCAAGCAAAATTGCCGGCATGAACAGCATTCCCGCGGTCATTCGCAAACTCGACGAAGAAAAAACGATGCTGGCAGGGCTGATCGAGAATATTCAGCGCCAGGATCTCAACCCGATCGAGGAAGCCCGAACCCTCAGAGACATTCTTCTGAACTTCGGGCTGACACATGACCAGCTCTCAGAAAAGGTTGGCAGAAGCAGATCAGCGCTCACCAACAGGCTCAGGCTGCTGCAACTTCCCCCTGAAGTTCAGCTGATGGTAGCCGATGGGCAAATATCGGCCGGGCACGCCAAAATGCTGGCTGGGCTTAAAGAACCCCATGAAGCGCGGCAATGGGCCAAAAAAATCATCACCGATCAGCTATCGGTATACGAAACCGAAAAACAGATCGCCCGTGAGAAAACCGAAAATTCCAGTGTCTGTCCGAAGAAAGGCAGATTGTTGATGAATTCAGATATGCATGTCAGAGCGGTTGAAGAAAACCTTCAAGAGCTGCTTGGCGCGAAGGTTCGCATTCGTCAGGGCAAAAACAAGGGCCGCATCGAAATTGAATTTTACGACAGAGACGATCTCGAGAGAGTTGTAGAGTCAATGGTTTCGGTGTGCCTGTAACCACAGTCGAAAGGTAACTGGTGTGATCATTAATTTCTGGGGGGTCAGAGGCTCGATTCCTGTCCCTGGCAAAGATACCGTCGAGTTCGGCGGCAACACCACCTGTATCGAAATTCTCACCTCATGCGGGGAGAGACTGATCTTTGACGCCGGCACCGGCATCAGAGTCTTAGGCAACTCCCTGATGAAACAAGAATTCGGCGAAGGAAAAGGCATGGCGCATGTTTTCTTCACCCACTCCCACTGGGATCACATACAGGGCTTCCCCTTTTTCGCACCCGCCTATGTCGGCAAAAAAGACACCAGGGGCACCCGGGTAGAAGATGCCTGCAATGTTTTCAACCTCTACGGGGCGACCGACGTTGGCAACCGCATCGAAACTACATTGCGCGGCCAGATGGATAACGTTTATTTTCCTGTCGATCTGAACTACCTGTCTTCGGTCATTAATTTTAAAACTCTTATCGATAATAAAACCAGAATCGGCAATGCCACGATAACAGCTTTCATGCTGGTGCATCCAAACGGCGTTCTGGGTTACCGCATCGAAGAAGATGGCAAATCAATAGCAATTGCCACTGACTGCGAGCATCCAACCGACGGTTCGATCGATCAGAATCTCTTGAAACTGGCCAGCAATGTCGACATTCTCGTCTATGACGGCCAATACACAAGCGAAGAATATACCCCGCATAAATTCAACCTCCCAGGCCCTGGTCGCCAGGGGTTCGGCCATTCAACCCCCGATGAAGGGATAAGAGCAGCCAAAGCCGCCGGGGCTCGCCGTCTGCTCATCACCCACCACGACCCGCTGCACAATGATGTAAGACTTCGTGAAATGGAAGCCCGGGCAAAGAATCTTTTTTCAGCCACAGATTTTGCCCGCGAAGGCATGTCGATCGAAATTTAAACCTTTTTGTAGTTACGGCCCTGCCGTGTATGCTATGATGTGCACAACATGGCACGGGCTTCCTTCACAACTCCAGTCTATTTCTTTACCTCTATTAGAGCAGGTTCCGGCAAGGCTTCGATTGTTGCGAACCTGTCGATTTTCCTTAACAGCCTATCACAAAAGGTTGCCCTGATTGATCTTGACGGCGAAACACCACTAAAACTCAAGAATACTTTTCCGCAATCAATCAATCTCCAGGCTTACGCAGACCTTGGTCAACTGGCTCGCTCTGACGAGAACCGCTTTCAGAAAAACTTCTATTTTACCGAAACCAGCCAGATTTCTTACTTCCCCGCCCAGAAACTTGCTGACCCTGCTTCCCTGTTCACCGACACCTCGCTGCGCGATTTTTTCATTCAGCTTAAAGCAAGCTTTGACCTGGTTATCATCAATTTTCCTGCGGGCATCCAGCACTGCCAGAAAACTTCCGAACTCCTTTCCAGAAGCCACTTATGGCGTGGCAGTCGCCCGATTTCCCTTATCGTTTCGCAATCTGACGAGAAAAGCCTGGTCACCCTTGATAAAATGCTGCAACAGAACCCGGCATTCTCTTATCAACTCCAGGAAAACACCTGCCTGATTTTTAACAGGGTTCCATCAGCACCTGATGAACAACACCTCGCCGGCACAACCCTCAGCGGGCACGAACTTCGCCAGATTTTTGATCAGCCCAACAGCTATCTGATTCCGGTCTGCGAAGAATTCGTGCTGCAAAGGCATCAAAGCGGAGCAACCGTTTTAAAATCGGATTCTCTGATGCACCAGACCATTTCCGGCCTGAACCGTCTGCTGGTTCACAGTGGCGATAATCCGCTCAAGCAGCTCAGCGCCCGGCCAAACGATTATCAGGCCTGCCTTGACGGCGAACTGCTCGAAAAACTGACGCCATATCTTGAAAGAATACAACTGGCGGCCGCAGCCCGGCTTTATGTTCACCCGTCTGAGCTTCAGGTCTTTCTCGAAGAAGGGCCAGAGAACTTCCGTATCCGACTGAGAATCTCAGGAGTTAACCAACCACTGCTTGGTATCAACACAAGAATCCGCCAGGAACCCCTCTGTCAGCTAGTGCAGCGCAGCTCTCCAGATGCTTTTGCTCAGACGGGTCTGACCGACGAGAATTCACCGGTAATACCTGCCGGACGCGTGACAATCTCAGCTATCAGCATGCGACCGGTTTACAAGTTTCCAGACAATTTCAGCTGCCAGGCAGACCCCAGACTGCACCCACAGCTTGATCTGCTACCCGACAAAGCGCCGAGACCATCGCCAATCCTCTTCAAACAGCAACTTGATCTGCCCGAGGTACCATCGCTTTCGCACATACTCGGTTTTACCCGCCGACAATATCGACAGTTTCAGTTCACCTCGCTTGAAAAGCATCTCACCACCGGCAGTGTTACTCATTTTTTTCTGCCGCCCGAATTCGACCTCAGCTGGTCAGCCACCCCGTTTTTTGACGAAATCTTTGCCTGCAATCTGGCAGCGTGCCAACGCACAACCCTCAATCACCCGATTGTTTTCGCTCTGGCCGATCAATGGCCCGACCTGCGAAACGCTGCGGCACCACTGCTCTTCGATATCTTCGCCCGCCACCAGTCGCTATACGCAGTATCAGCTCACCAGATCAGGGAAACCATACCACCGCCGGCCGACTTCGCCAGCGCCAGTCGTCGCTACACCGGAAGCCTGCTGGAAAGCTCTATTTGGCCAGTGCCATGCCGGTTTCTGGCGCCACAACCTTCGGCATTGCTTCTTAAGAGCGCAGAACTGATAGCCATCATGCCCTTGTGGGTCGCTGAATCAACAAATGAGCCAGAACCGCAAGAAAGCCTGCGGAATCATTTCAGAATGCATGTTTTGCAGGAATACGAACGTTTCAGCCTTGACGTTCCGTTGCCGCGACCTTTTTTTGCCGAACCGAGCGGCAAAGTGCCTTCAATGAGCATGGAATCCTGCGTTTTTTTCTCGCTCCATGCCTGCGAACAAACAGGTGCGCCAGTTGCTCCGACCCTCTGCGAAAATTTCCGCAGAGCCTTGCGCGAATCGCCTTCACAACTAAGCTTTATGCAGCAATGCTTAAACAAAAAAGAAGCATGTATTGCCCCACCTGATGTCAGATTCCCTGAAGCCTTTAAATGGGAAGACCTGCTCATGGAGCACGTTTATCAAGACGTCAAACAAATTGTTACCGGGCGCAGTTTTTTGATCAACCCTGTAAAAGCCCTTTTTTCATTCAAACCCACCCACCCACTCTTCTTCAGGCTCTCATTTAAAGGGTTTCGCCAGGATGTCATCAACAGTGAACTCCCGGTTCCAAAGGCCGAAGTCAAATTGTCTTTCCGCTCCCCCGCCGCCGCGCTAAAAGTTGTGGCCTTTAAATTTTCAGCAGGCCCGGCCAGATTGATTGACGATCTTTTGCCCGTTAAATACCGACACCAGAAAGACCTCGGGCACCGCGATGCCTTAGATCAGTCAGTCTACAAGAGCGACCGGGTAATCGACAGCGCAATAAAAAACCGCAGACTTGCTGCCAGCAAAGGTCGCATGCTGCAGATAAATATTCAGAGCGGTAATCAGCCGGCTTTTTCAGCCAAAACATCGGCACAGAAACTAAAAACAACGACCACGACAATGAAGTTTGCCCCGATGGTTCTATTAAACAAGGCGATAAACGTTGCGAACATCGCCAGAGAATGCCAGCTTGACCACCTGCCATCTGATCTATTCGCCAACTACAAGCCATTGCCGACCATTCAGAACGGCAAAGAATTTTCGGCCGCCCATAACCGGAAAGTCCAGACAAAATCTCTATTCGCTATTGAACCGGTCGAGTTAACCACAATTTCGACAAGAAGAGATACCCAGAGGTTTTTTGCTTTTCCTGGAAAAGGGGTCTCGCTGCTGATCACCTATCTGCCAACCATAGCCAGGAGGACATTCAGATTGCCTTCTATCAACGGAAACCACCCCGAATTTGCTATCAACCACGATCAGATTCAGCTGCCCGCTGCCCTTCCCCTGCGCAATCGCCGGGTCGAGTTTCCTGATCTGAACCGGGCGAACGACAAACAATTTTCCCTCAAAATCCAGTGTGATATGCATGCCATTATTCACAAGACTGGAGCAATGAATGAAAACATCCTGGAACGAGCCAATCGAAGCCAACGCCCGGCCGAACGGATGGCCAAAATGCCAATGCGCTACCCGTTAGCGATATCTGCCCAGCGCTCCCTGCGCAGCCTCCCCCTTAAAAAGTCGACTTTTTTTATCAGGTTTCCTGACATTATCGAGGTATTTTATGAGCATCTGCGCTGGTCTCTACGTGATGAACGAGTCAGCGGGCTTGCTTTTATTGACCATTTCAAGAATCAGAAAGCTGAAGGGAAATTGCCGGCCTTTTTAATCAGACAAACCCTGCGCCTGGCCTGCCATGTTGATTTCCGAGAAAGATTAGCCCTTTTCAACCGTTTCGACAAAACCGCCCGCGAAATTTACCCGATCAGCAATCTCAGATTGCGCGACCTAATGAACCTGGCCAGGCAGACAAACCAGAAATTCAATGAAGTAAACCAGAAGATACGGGCATGACCCTGAAGATTCCTTTCAGATACTTTCTTCCCGTCCTCGATGCTCCGGCAAAAAGACCGGGAAAAAAGGTTTTTGTAACCAGAAGGCCGATAAGCCTTGCCGGCAAGCCTTTGCTGGCCGAGAAACACCTGCCGGTGCAACCATCTTTTTCTCTTGCAGCGCGCAAATGCTACGCCACCACTGTTGCAGCCCTTTTTAAGCAGGCAAAAAGCATTGCGCGAAAAACCAGATTTAAACCAGATTTCAGCTTTATAAAATACGAACCGCTGGTTTTTGAAAATGCCAGGTCAGGTTTTTTTTCTACCCCAGGGTTGCCTGACCCTGAGCGATGGGCCGGGCATATTATCGAACCAGCGACCGGCCTCAAACATTCCGGCCAGTCAGAAAGATTGGCCATCAGCGTTGATACTAATCCGCACCTGGCATTTACCATTGCAGATCATCCTGACCCCGAAAACATCCTGTCTGGCTTTCTTCAACGCTTTTCAGAGCCGGTCATGTTGCCTTCGCCCAACGAAAAAATTGGTCTTTCCGGTCAGGAAACCTTTATTGAACCGGTTACTGCCACGCCTTGCCCGGCCCGGCTCATAAATCTGGCCATTTTTGAATCACGCAAAAAATTTATCTGCCGGCGCCCCAGCCTTAATCAGACTTTTTCGTTTGCCGGGGCTGAGCACAACTTTACTCTTTTCTGGCCAGAAGTCTCTTTCGCACTCGCACCGGCCAATCAAAAGCCGCTCAAAGACCTTACAGAACCGGATTACAGCCTTTTTCGTTCGCAAAAATTCATTGGTTTTGGCTTTTTTCTGAAGCTTGATCGGGCAAAGAATGGCCCTGAACGCGAAATTCTTGCCAATTTTCTTCTCGAAAGCAAGATTGTCTTTTCGCCGGTCTGCGACAACCTCATTCATTCAAGCATTGGAACCCCCCACCAGAGCAGTTGTCTGCAAGATTCACGTGGTAACCTTACCCCGAAATTTAAATCAGAGGCATCCAGCATTCCTTTAAGGGGCCTTCCCAGCTATCTCCCGGCTGACATCAAGATATCTGGAGCCAGAAAGGCCACCATGAGCCTTTGCCTGCCACCGGCACGACCCGCCAATCTTTGCCGAACCCATGCCCGCCACGGAAACTTTCAGATTGCCGACCATGCGTGCCGTCTAAAACTCAGGCTTAAACTGCGGCGCATGAACCCGTCAGCCCCCGATACCCGCCTGAAAGTGATGGTTCCTGCCGTATCGCTAAGGCCAGCCACCCGGCCCACAGGCTTTTTACAGGCCAGTTACAAAGAAATCCGCTCAAAAAACCCGATCTGCAAAAGTTTTGAGCACTCTGATGCAAGCATTGGCCGACCGCCGGCCAATGATTTTCACCAGAAGCGCAGTCAGTTTTATATTCGCGCCGCAAGGCACGCGCAATATACTCTGCGGCTTCTGAAAAACATATTTACCGCTAATCAGCACCGGGCAAGCAATCAGGTCATGCTGAACCACATGTTAACAGCAATGCCCGAGCTAACATCAACCGCAAAGAAACTTCGCCAGCCCGCTGCTTTCAACCCATTTTCCACAAAGCTTTCTTTGACTGCCAGCCCCGCCAGCAAAATTGTCAGCTCAACCGTTGCCCTTGCAGAAAGAAAACTGCCACTGAGTCTGCTCGCAGGCCGAGCTTGTTTTAATGATATCTGCACTCCTGAACAACCCAAAAAAATTGCCACCGTAACCACTCAAAGCGCCAACCTTCATCATGAAACCCATGCAAAGCGCACCCGAACCCTGCGAATGCTGCGCTTCAAACTGCATCCAGTCAGCACCGCCAACCTCTCATACCGGAATAGCCCGGCACGGTCGATAGGCTGTGCGCGAATTTCGGCAGCGATTATTTCGCGGCGTGCCCAGAAGGTCAATCTGCCGGCCGGCGAAACCATGGCCATTAAATTGCGCGACCGACAACTCCAGGCCAGGCACCGCCTCCGTTTACGCAAGGTCGCCCTAAAAATTGATCTTCCAGGGCAGATTAAACCGAACATGACCCTGCTTCTCGGCATCGAAGGCACAGATGCCCCGGCGACCCTCTGCCAGAAACATTTTGTTTACCCCAGCATCTGGAAACGAAAACAGCGATCGTTCAACTGCCGACTTTCTCTGCTTCCCCATCCGTTCGGCTTCCCTGACTTTTGTTTTTCAGAAAATGTATTTTCATGCCTGGTAAAGCCAGTGGCTTTAACTATTCCGCTACCGGCCAGGCAAAAAGCAATGCTGACCGGTAGTTTTGTCATAAAACGCGAAAAGATTTTTTTGCCGCCGCTAAGCATGAAAGCGCCACGCCGCCTGCTCTACAGCCTCAGCATGCCGCATGAGCTTAAAGAGATTTTCCGCGCCCCTCGGCTTATTACAACTACACAGCTGCAGCCCGCACCTGTTATTGGCTCTTTCACACACACCTGGCTGTGCAACCCTAATCCCCGAAAGATTTCTGCAGATACCGGCATGCGTATGACCAGAACCCGGCGGCATAAAAGCAGCAGTTTCGTAATGCCTGATCGAGTAATTAAGAGCCATACCTTTCTGGAAACAGCCGAAGCGCCTTCCTGGCTCGAATTACCTCTGATAAAACGAATGTTGCTACGGGCCAGACGCTTTGCCACAACCCGACAATCAGCAAATTTTTGCCCTGTCAACGGGCCAACCAGTCAGCGGTTTTTGCCAGCCATTGCATTGCCTGCCATTGCCAAACCATTGCAAAGACTCAATCTCGCAGGGTTCAGTCTTTTCACACCGGTGGCCCGACATTTTCTGCATTGCTGGCCGCTTGTTGACCGGCTTCGTTGCCCGGTCGATGACGGTAACCGCATGCGTTTGCGTTCCTATCGATTCCCATGGCATCCCGAAATGCCACCGACAGGGCAACACAGCCTCAGCTTCAGCGACCGGCCGAGCTCCAACCAGACCCACAGCCTTGATTTTGCTGATGAAGTCAGAGCTGCATCATTTTTCTTCCCATGGATTGACCAGATAAGCATAGCAAGTGCCTACCGGAACACTGACTCTGCAAAGGGTTCAAAACCGGTTACCACCGTCTTAAAAGAAGTTAATTCTGCCCAAGCAACGTTTCTTGGCCGCCCGATCGGCATATTTGCCGGCATGCAACTCAATATTCCAAGCTTCAATCAATTCATTGACCCAGCAAATTTCTTCTGCTGCAACGAAAAACCACCGGCACCAATGCAAAAAACACGACGGCACTACAGTTTAAAGCATGCAACCCGGCGAATTCAGCCCGAAAACGTGATACTCAATTACTCAGAATACAGCCTGCAAAGTGCACCCGGTGCAACCTTACCAATGGATCCCCTGCATTGGATAATTCTGATGCGCAGTTTTATCAGTGCCAGGCCACCGGCCCTCGATTACCAGTTTGCGGCCACCTGCGCAACAAAAACTTCTTCGCCAACCCATGGCAAACCCTTTAATACCAGTTTCCCGGCATCTTTTAACCATGTCGGGGATGCCCCCCTTACAGGTCATCTCAATCAGGATGCGCAGCAGACCATGCCTTTGTGCCTTGCCAGCCTGACCGCGAATTTTTATGCCCTGCCGCTAAGATTAACCAGGTCTGAGATTGCAGCACCTGAAATACTTGACGAAAAATTTGCCCAACTGGTTCACAAAGCGGTTTTTTCGGCACACCATGAAACGGGAACTCTTTTTGAATTGCATCGGAAAAGCATGTTGCTGCCGGCAGCCACAGATCATTATACGTTGGCAACGCTCGCATGCGCCACGCACATCCCCGCCTTTAAAATTTCTGCCCGGCGTGCCCCGTTTATTCCAGATGCGCGTCTCAATCTAGCGCCCGCTGGCTACAAACATGCCAGTCTGCCCGACTGGATTGACAGCCACCACGAAAGACCTGGCCTCAATCAATGATGATTTTTCCAAAGGCTCATTGAATATTTTAAAGCAATGCGGCTGACAGGCCGCGCCATCGACAGCAATT
>Ga0116170_10001221_pt1 | contig 26284 bp, 18 predicted proteins | sample AD_JPNHW1_MetaG_FD_89797 | JGI IMG/M metagenome (GOLD analysis project Ga0116170, IMG submission 89797) | Active sludge microbial communities of municipal wastewater-treating anaerobic digesters from Japan - AD_JPNHW1_MetaG | ecosystem: Engineered > Bioreactor > Anaerobic > Digestate | place... | reverse complement strand
TTAGTTGACAGTTGAAAGTTAATCCTTAATTAACTTGCCTACTTATCAACTTATTTACTATTCCTTAATCATCGTAAGCAGCATCTTAAAACGTTCAGTTGCCTGCACTGCATGAGTAATATTAGCTGGCATAATAATAGATTCTCCTGCCTCGAGGTCATTGGGATTACCTCCAATAATAACTCTTGCTTTACCTTCAATTACCTGAACCATTGCATCAAATGGGGCCGTGTGCTCACTAAGACCTTCGCCTTTATCAAAAGCAAAAACTGAGATGTTTCCGGTGGAGCGTTTTAGCACATTCTTGCTAACTATTCCTCCACTAGCATATTCCACCTCACTCGTGAAGCGGAATTGTTTACCTTTTTGAAATTCATTTATCATCACTTTCAATTTAAAGGATTCATTTAACATTAAAGAACTTTAGTAGTCCCTTGTGGATTCGGGGTTTTTACTACAAGAATTCTGGTAATACTAATACTTTTGTTACTTATAAAATGAACTATTTCCTTAGGACTCTCAACCAATGTATCAGCAGGAAACACTTGTGCTTCATCGCCAATATGAATAGTTGGTGTGCCTTCGAGTACATAAAAGAAAACATCAACTGGAGTTTTATGTGGCTTAAGTGATTCTCCTGGTTTTAAAATAATTTGCATAACCTGGGCATCAGGTTTACTATACATCTGTCGAACCTCAACTTTATGAGGATTATCTTTTAAAGGCGCTGTTAAAATATGCTCTGATTTCATCACTACCTATATTATTTTTTTAAAAACTCATTTAAAATACTTTGGATATCATCCTCGCAACCACCACAAACGGTACCCGCTTCGGTTTCACGCTGGATATCCTCAAAAGTTTTACATCCTTTCTCTTTAATTGCAGCAACAATTTGACCTCGGGTAATCTGCATACAATTACAAATTATATTCTCGTCCATATACAAATATTTAAAACCCTGACAGAGTTTAAACTCTGTCAGGGTTGTGTTAAATTATCCAATTAAAAGTTTAATATCCTCATCAACAGTAGTGATTCCGGCTATACCAAAGTTATTAACCAGAACGTTAGCAACATTTGGCGATAGGAATGCTGGTAATGTTGGGCCTAGGTGAATATTCTTTACGCCTAAATATAGAAGCGCTAGAAGTACAATCACAGCCTTTTGCTCGTACCATGCAATGTTGTAGGCAATTGGTAGCTCATTGATATCGTTTAGCTGGAATACCTCTTTTAATTTCATTGCGATAACTGCCAATGAATATGAATCGTTGCACTGACCAGCATCAAGAACTCTTGGAATTCCATTAATATCTCCTAAAGGTAGCTTGTTGTAACGATACTTGGCGCATCCAGCGGTTAGGATAACAGTATCCTTTGGAAGTTTCTGCGCAAATTCGGTATAGTACTCACGGCTCTTCATTCGGCCATCGCAACCAGCCATTACAACAAACTTACGAATAGCACCGCTCTTCACAGCAGCAACAACCTTGTCGGCAAGGGCAAACACTTGCTCATGAGCAAAACCACCCACTAGTTCTCCCTTCTCAATTTCTACAGGAGACTTACAGGTTTTTGCTAATTTGATAATCTCTGAAAAATCTTTTGGTTTACCGTTTACTCTATCTGCAATATGATTATTACCTGGGTATCCAGAAGCACCGGTAGTAAATACTCTATCTTTATATGTAGATGTTGAACTTGGCGGAACAATACAGTTTGTAGTAAAAAGAATTGGCCCATTGAAAGTCTCAAAATCTTCCTTTTGATGCCACCAGCTACTTCCGTAGTTTCCAACAAAGTGTTTGTACTTCTTGAATGCAGGATAGTAATTAGCAGGAAGCATCTCGCTATGCGTATAAACATCAACACCAGTTCCTTCAGTTTGAGCAAGAAGCTCTTCCATATCCTTTAAGTCGTGGCCACTTATAAGTATACCGGGGTTGTTTCTAACGCCAAGGTTTACCTTTGTTATCTCAGGATTGCCATACGAAGAGGTATTAGCTTTATCGAGTAATGCCATTGCGGTTACACCGTATTTACCAGTTTCCATAACAAGGGCAACAAGCTCATCAACGCTCTTTTCGGTAGTAATATCGGCCATTGCTTTCTGCATGAAGGCGTAAAGACTAACATCCTCATACCCTAAATTGTAAGCATGCTCGGTATATGCAGCCATACCCTTCACCCCAAAGGTAACCAGCTGGCGAAGCGAACGAATGTCTTCATTGGTATCAACAAGGATTCCGACCGAAGTTGATTTTGCCTCGTAATCTTCAGGTTTTCCTGTCCATGTAGTACCCTCAAAATGGGTATCAACCTTAACACCCTGCTTAGATGCTTCGTTTTTAAGAGTTTCTCTTAGCTCTAGCGCACGGGTAACCCTATTTGCTATAACTTTCTTATCAAAGTTAGCATTGGTAATAGTTGTGAATAGGCTATCGAAAACAAACTTATTAACGATAGGATTTTCATACTTTTTCTGTTCGCGTAGGGCTGTGCTATAAACGCAAATCCCTTTAGTAACGAACATGAGTAGATCCATCATATTGGCAAGGTCATCGGTTTTACCACATACCCCTTTAATGTTACAACCTGTGCCTTTTGCGGCCTCTTGGCATTGAAAACAAAACATGCTCATAGTAATTGATTTTTTTAGTTGTTAATCGTTAGTTTTTAGACTGTTACTATTAATTAATTTTATGTTTTCTGTAGAAAGTATTGAGTATTTAGTAGCTAGTAGCCAATTAAGTATAACCTACTGGCTACTTTCTACTGTCTACTTCTCATTACACCCAAGTAGATTCAAGGATATCTCCCTGTAGACCCACTGTTGTTACCTTAATTGGCACCTTACGCGAAGCCTTATCGGCAGCCATCTTTACAAGTTGAACCAAACCACCGCAGCAAGGAACCTCCATCTTCATAATAGTAAGAGTATCAATTCCACCCTCGTCAATAAGCGCTGTAAGTTTTTCAACATACGATTCCTTGTTTGAATCGAGCTTTGGACAAGCAATAGTTAACGTTTTACCTTTTAGATAATCGCTATGGAATGCTCCCAACGAGAATGCCACGCAATCGGCTGCAAGTAAGAGGTTTGAACCCTTAAAGTGAGGAGCATAAGGATTGATAAGGTGCATTTGAATTGGCCAGTGGGTTAACTCCGACTGTGCAGATACCATATTAGGTGCTGCTTGAACTTTCTCAAAAGAACGTTCGGCTGAACCGGGGCAGCCACAGGCACCACCATGTCCATGATTATGATTTGGCATAGCTGTAAACATTTGTTTTGGTTGAGGATTTTTCATTGCTCCAGGGTTGTGACTATGAACTGTTTGAATCACTTCATCTACTTCAAATGGAATTTTATCTCGATTTGCAAGCATCCATTCAACACCCTGACGCATATACTCTTTTTGAGCATGATCCTTTAAATGTTTAAGGTGAGCAATAACAGTGTTTTTACCATTTTCAACCATTTTCGAAAGAGTTAAAACTTCGTCATAGGCTTCTGCCTCGCGAGATTCTATTGCAATAGCACCTTCAGGGCAATCGCCAATGCAAGCACCAAGTCCATCGCACATTAACTCGCTAATCATTACGGCTTTGCCATCGACAATTTGTAACGCGCCCTCGTGGCAACCTGTAACGCAAAGTCCACATCCTGTACATTTGTCGCGATCGATTTTTATAATGTCTCGTTTCATATTTTTAGTTTTTAGTTTCTTGTGTTTAGTGTATCGTAAATTTATTTTCCTAAATCTGACGTCTAGAATCTGATGTCTAAAATCTAGCGTCTGATTTTCGATACAAACATAGGGCAACCTCAATTCATAGAATGTAACATATGATACAACTAAAAGTTTTTTTAAAAATTTTTTTGAAGCATTTAATAAATGACATAAATCATCCATATTTATTCCATGAACAAACAATTCGGCTTGATTTTTTTAATAATTTCGTTTTCAGTCAATAATTGCACGATATATTAATAGTATTGTACAAAATCAGGAGATATTGAAATGAAAAAAACTACACTTTTATGGATCATAACAGGTATTTTGATATTTATAAATATCATCTTCTACCTTACAGGCCTTGGTGGTGAAAAAGTTTTACTTTTTGTAAGCGATATACTACCTATTATCTGTTCGTTTATTGCTTCAATATGCTTGGTTATTGCCTTTAATGGGTTCAAAGAATATGATTACACCAAAATAGCATGGATAATGATTTTCACAGGCATATTCCTATCCTTCATAGCGGAACTTCTTTATGGTTTACAAGAGGTTGGCTTAGGAATGAATATGAATGAGGTTTTCCCATCAATAGCCGACTACTTCTGGTGCATAGGATACATTCCTTTATTTATCGGGCTAGCCATGATGTTTATTGGGTATAAAAAAAGCGGATTCCCATTGGGTAAAGCAAGAGTATATGTTCTCCTTTCGTTTTCATATTTGGCGCTATTTGCAATTATTGCATACTTCTTATTAATACCCATAATTAATGACCCTGAAACCAGCGGCCTACAAACATTTTTTTATCTATTTTACCCTATAAGTGATATCTTTTTGGTAGTTCCTGCAGCTATATTAATGTACATCACAAGTTTATTTGGTAAAGGGGCTATCTCAAAACCTTGGAAACTTCTTGCTCTTGGGTTCTTAAGCTTTGCTTTTGCTGATTTGATTTACTCCTACCTTAGCTGGCAAGATAAGTATGGTAGTGGAAATATGATTGATGTTGCTTGGCATTTAGGCTATCTTTTAATTGGGCTTGCAGGCCTTTACCAAAGAGAACTAGTTGAAAACATTAATTATAATGAGCTATGATAACCTATAAAAACTCATATACACAGAAAATATACGCCATTCTAATTCCACTAATTGGCGACTATATGGCTCGAGGCGTAATTAAAAATCAAGTTGCTAAACTCGGACTTACTGAAGAAAATGTTGCAAAAAAAGATCTTCAAAACCTCGCTGAGGGTATAAAAAAAGGGTTAATGGCCTTTATTGGTAGCGAAAAGGCAAATCAAGTGGCTAGTAAAATAATCTCAATAACATAAAGCAAATCAACAAAAGTATTTTACCCTTATTCAATTATTTAAGCAACTCTAAAATAGAAAGATAAGTCATATTGTCACTTACCTTTTAAATTAAAATCTAAAAAAAAGGAATTAATGTCATAGGAAAACATAAAACTATGACAAGGAATACTTTTTGTTCAGTCATTTTGTTAAAAATCTATAAAATGACTAACAAAACAAATCTCTTGTTGATAGCAAGTAAAACAAACAAAACACCATTTTGTTTGCTCGGGTTAGTCCCCCTTGAGTACAAAAATCATCGAATAGTGGGTGCAAATGTAATACAATTTTTCAATTGTACAACCCTATCACCTACCTATCAAGAACGAAACGTTCTATTCAAGAATAAAAATTTTAAATTTACGTAAATGTTAAAACAACAAGTATTTAAAAGAATTCTAGAACTAGAAGGTGTTATTTTCGACTCTTCTTACATTAGTGCTGGTGGTACTGTAACAAAAAAAAGGTTTGTTATCTGTCACCCCAAATGCGGATGACTCATTTCTCAAACATGATGTTCTAAGAGCGTTATTGAGATTGCATCACGTATCTGAAGAAAGAGAATTTTTCTCAAAAGGCAGTACAGTTACCAAAGCTTCATTAGTGGCAATTTACAATTCAATTCTATCAGAGCAACTTGCTGCTTAATTGTGACGAAACTTGAGAAGTTTTACAACTTCTCAAGTTTTTTATTTCAACATTAAATGTTATCATTACAGGCCGATTAACAAACGTTCACACTTTATTTTGCATTATAATAATGGCCAATCTTTTCTTCTCTATAATAGTCCCCACCTTCAACCGTCCCGATGAGGTTGATGAGCTAATGGAGAGCCTTACCAAACAATCATATAAAGATTTTGAGCTAATACTTGCTGATGGTACTCCCGATGAGAAATTAGTTCCAATAATCGAGAAGTACAAAAATCAACTTACCGTTACTCATTTACATAGGCCATACCTTGGCATTAGCGATTCGAGAAACCTTGGTTGCCAACATGCCAAAGGTCAATACTTTATTTTTTTAGATTCTGACTGTGTTTTACCAAAGGATTATCTTTCAAATGTATCAAAAGGATTGAACGAATATGGATTTGATGCATTCGGGGGACCCGATGCTGCAAATGAATCGTTCACATCACTCCAAAAAGCCATAAGCTTTTCAATGACATCATTATTAACTACAGGAGGAATAAGGGGAAAAAAGAAGCATGTTGGACAATTCCACCCACGCGGTTTTAACATGGGAATCTCTAAAGCAGTTTTTGAAAAAACGAATGGCTACTCCTCTTTAAAATGTGCTGAAGATATAGAGTTCAGCATTCGAATTATCAATTCAGGTTTTAAAACTGGATTAATCCCCGAAGCTTTTGTTTACCATAAAAGAAGAACAACATTCAAAGCTTTTTTCAAACAAGTATTCCGCTTTGGTGCTGCTCGAATAAATATCTACAAACTTTATCCATCGGAACTAAAACTAACTCACTTCTTCCCTGCAGCATTTCTGATTGGTGTTTTATTCATTCTTCTCAGTCTATTAGTGAGTTTCAGAATGTTTACTGTACTTTTTGCACTACTAGTGTTCTACTTTTTGCTAATATTTATTGAATCTACCATAAAAAACAAAAGCCCCAAAGTAGGGGCTCTATCTATAGTTGCTGTAATAACACAGTTTGGTGGGTATGGCAGTGGATTTATTGCTAATTTTGTTCAACTCCTAATCCTTCGAAGGAAAAACCCAATAGTTTAAAACGCTAATTACTCCTTTCCATCCAAATAAGCCTGAAGGTAGCTATAACGTTCGGTTAACTTCCCATTCTTTAGAATTGTTGCACGCTCAATTACACCGTCACAATCGCCACACAAGAAGTGTGGAAATACCTTTTCAACTAATGTTTTACCAAAATCCTCACTAGCATCTCGAGGCAGCTCTCCCGGCAGATTATCAATTGACATAACTGTAACATTTCCCTTTCCAGAAAAAGCAGGTTCCTCTTTATCGGTAGCTGGATTATAATCAAAGAATGGATCGGCAATTGTTGATGCTCTAAGTGTTGATGGTATTGGCCCTGGTATGTCGCAGCTAATATCAGCAACAATACTAATTCTAAAATCAGGCTTTACCATATCCTCCTTCGTGAAGAAAACAGGAGAGCGGAAATCCCAATAATGGCAAGCAACCAGAATGTCGGTTACCTTAGTGTATGGCAAAAAAGTTGATTCATGCTCCATTGGCGATTGCACCCAGTAATTCCAATCGAAGGGTTTTCCATCTTTTCGCTTAGCATAATGCCAAGGATCTATTCGACAAATTACTGGCTCACAATACTCCTTTGTAAGAAAATCCTCAGGCGACACTTCTTTAAGGTTTATTGCCTTAAAAATCTCCAGTGCTCCATTTGCCACACGGCCTCCGCCTGTTATTAGAATTTTCTTTGGATCAAGCCTTACCTTTCTCAATTCGCCAACCAACTCCTTATAATCGTGGCATTGGTGAGCCGCAGGAAGGTAATATCTATTTGTCTTCACCCCTCTTGCACGAAGTGCATTGTATGCGCCAACAACACCAGCCCAATGTCCAAAAGCCACTAAACGAACACCATTTTTATCAGTTAAGTATTCATGATCCAAAAGAGTTATGCCTTGTTTAGCAATGGCTTGTATTAGTTTTTGGTTATGTGGTTGTTTCTTTGCAACATGAGCAAAAAACAGATAACTCTTATTATTAGCCAAATAAGGAATCTTAACCTCTTTTACCCCAAGAAGCAAATCACAATCTGACAAATCTTCTTTCAGCTTTACACCTAACGATTCGTACTCTGAATCCTTGTAACAGCGAATATCACTTGGTTGAACAAACACCTCAACATCAGGGAAGCGTTTTGTGAGTTCAAGTGCCTGCATTGGTGGTAACGCAACTCGTTTATCTGGAGGAGTTTTAGTTTCCTTTAAAACCCCTATCTTGAACTTAGTATTCATAGCTATATGCAAATATTATCTTTCAGTTTTTGACTTTTGCGAAAGTAATAATTCCAATTTATTATTTGCTGGGATAATCTACCAAAATAGCCTGTCATGTTTTATAACAACTCTCAAAGCCCATTAAGAAAGCCAACAATGACGAATATCACTAAAAAAAGAAAACACTTTTTGATTAAATCAGAATTCTTACATATTCTGATTTCAAACGATTTCAGCAAAATTAGCATGATTAGAACCATTTCAAATTGCTAAAGAACATACAACTTAATGGCTTTTTCTATTACCTTTGTTTGTTTTTTTTAATACGCATTTCAAAATCAACAAAATTCAAATTCACAATGACAAAGAATAAAAAATTCATTTCTTGTGACGGGAACTACGCTGCTGCTCACATAGCATATATGTTTAGTGAGGTTGCTGCTATTTATCCTATCACCCCTTCATCCACCATGGCAGAGTATGTTGACGAGTGGTCTGCTTTTGGTAGGAAAAACATTTTTGGAGAAACAGTAAAGGTTGTCGAAATGCAATCAGAAGCTGGTGCTGCAGGTGCTGTTCATGGTTCATTACAGGCTGGTGCATTAACTACAACCTACACAGCCTCTCAGGGTCTTTTACTTATGATCCCAAACATGTATAAGATTTCTGGGGAATTACTTCCAGGGGTTTTCCATGTTTCTGCCCGTAGTATTGCCGCTCAGGCACTATCTATCTTTGGTGATCATAGCGACGTTATGAGCACTCGCTCATGCGGTTTTGCTATGCTTGCAACTGGTAGCGTTCAGGAAGTTATGGATTTAACTGGTGTTGCTCACTTAACATCTATCAAAACCAGAGTACCTTTCCTACACTTCTTCGATGGTTTTAGAACATCACACGAGATTCAAAAAATTGAAGTTCTAGAGAACGAAGATCTTGCTGGTTTAGTTGATCAAAAGGCTCTTAAAGCATTCCGCGACAGAGCTCTTAACCCAGAGCATCCTGTTACCCGTGGTACTGCTCAGAACCCAGATATCTACTTCCAATCACGCGAAGCAGCGAATAAGTTCTATGAAGTAATTCCTGATGTAGTTGAAGATTACATGAAAGAGATTACAAAAATTACTGGTCGCGAATATCATCCTTTCAACTATTACGGTGCAAAAGATGCTGAGAATATTGTTGTAGCAATGGGCTCAATAACCGATACTCTAAGTGAAGTTGTTGATTACCTTAATGCAAAAGGTGAAAAGGTTGGTTTGATTTCAGTTCACCTCTACCGTCCATTCTCTGCTAAATATCTATTAAAGGTATTACCAAAATCAGTAAAGAGAATTTGTGTTCTTGATCGTACAAAAGAGCCAGGTGCTAATGGTGATCCACTATACTTAGATGTTAAAGAAATTTTCTATGGACAAACCAATGCTCCACTTATTGTTGGTGGTCGCTACGGTTTAAGCTCAAAGGATACTACCCCTGCTCAAATGCTAGCAGTTTTTGAAAACCTAAAGCTAAAAGAGCCTAAAAATCAGTTTACAGTTGGTATCGTTGACGATGTTACCTTTAAATCATTACCAGTAGGTGCTGAAATTAACCTCGCTCCTAAAGGAACGTTCCAAGGTAAATTCTACGGTATTGGTTCTGATGGTACAGTAGGTGCTAACAAGAACTCTATTAAGATTATTGGAAATAATACTGATAAATACTGCCAAGCTTACTTTGCTTACGACTCAAAGAAATCGGGTGGTGTAACAGTTTCTCACTTGCGTTTTGGTGATAAACAAATTCGTTCACCTTACTTAGTTACCACACCTGACTTTGTTGCATGTCATGTTCCATCCTATTTAGGAAGATATGATGTACTAAGAGGCCTAAGCAATGGCGGTACTTTCCTTTTAAATAGCATTTGGGATGTTGAAGAAACAAAATCTAAGCTACCAAATTCAATTAAAAAGTACTTAGCTGAACATAAAATCAATTTCTACATTATCAATGCTACTAAAATAGCCGAAGAAATTGGTCTAGGTGGAAGAACAAACACCATTATGCAAAGCGCATTCTTCAAAATCGCTAACGTTATCCCTTACGAGATGGCAGTTAAAGATATGAAGAAAGCTATCGATAAATCATTCGGCCGTAAAGGGGAAGAGATTGTTAAGATGAACTATGCAGCCGTTGAACGTGGTGGTGATGTTACCAAAGTTGAAGTTCCTTCAGAGTGGGCAAAGCTAACTCCAGAGAAACCTATCGCAATACAGGGTGCTCCAGAGTTTATCAATAAAGTTGTTGTTCCAGCTAACAACCTAATGGGCGACGATCTTCCAGTTAGCGCGTTTATTGACCGCGAAGACGGTACTTTCCCATCAGGTACAACAGAGTACGAAAAACGTGGTATAGCAGTAAATGTTCCTGAGTGGATTTCAACCAACTGTATTCAATGTAACCAGTGTGCTTACGTTTGTCCTCACGCAGCTATTCGCCCATTCCTACTGACCGATGCCGAACTGGCAAAGGCACCTAAAGGGACCGAAACTGCTAAAGGTAATGGTGGTATTAAGGAGTTCAATTTCCGTATTCAAGTAAGTGCTCTTGATTGTACTGGTTGCGGTAACTGTACTGAAGTATGTCCTGCAAAGACAAAGGCTCTTGTATTGAAGCCTCTTGAGAGCCAAATGGCAGAAGCTGAGCGTTTTGTTTGGATGCATAAAAATGTTGGCTATAAAGATATTCTTGGAAAAGAAAAATCAGTTAAGAATAGCCAATTCGCTCAACCTTTATTCGAGTTCAGCGGTGCATGTGCTGGATGCGGTGAAACACCATACATTAAGGCGATTACCCAACTTTTCGGCGATCGCATGATGGTTGCTAACGCTACAGGATGCTCTTCGATCTACGGTGGTTCTGCACCATCTACCCCATATTGTGCAAACAAAGAAGGCCATGGTCCTGCTTGGGCTAACTCACTTTTCGAAGACAATGCAGAGTTTGGTCTTGGTATGGCTACTGGTGTTAACAAAATTCGTCAGCGTATCGCTGAAAGATTAAATGTTGCAATCGAAGGCAGCTACAGCGAAGATATTAAAGCCACAATGAAAGAATGGATTGCAGGTAAGGATAACGCTGAGGCTTCGAAGGTTGCTTCAGAAAAACTTATCGCTGCTCTTGAAAAAGTAAATAATGATTTATCGAAAGAGCTACTTGCTCTTAAACAATACTTTGTTAAGAAATCGCAATGGATATTCGGTGGTGATGGTTGGGCATACGATATCGGATATGGTGGACTTGATCATGTACTTGCATCAGGCGAAGATGTAAATGTTCTAGTTCTTGATACTGAAGTATATTCGAACACTGGCGGACAAGCCTCAAAATCTACTCCAATTGCAGCAGTTGCTAAATTTGCTGCATCAGGAAAGCGTATCCGCAAGAAAGATCTTGGCATGATGGCAATGAGCTATGGTTACGTATACGTTGCCCAAGTTTCAATGGGTGCTGATCAAAACCAGTATTTCAAAGCCATTAAGGAAGCTGAAGCTTTCCCAGGCCCATCAATTATTATTGCTTACGCTCCATGTATTAACCACGGGTTACGCAATGGTATGGGTATGACACAGCACGAAGCTAAACTTGCTGTAAAATCAGGCTACTGGCATCTATACCGTTTCAACCCACTTCTTGAAAACGAAGGAAAGAATCCATTCCAACTCGATTCAAAAGAACCAGATTGGAGTACATTCCAAAGCTTCTTAAAAGGAGAAGTACGTTATACATCACTACAGCTATCATTCCCCGAAGTTGCTGCAGAACTATTCCAAGCGGCTGAAGAGAATGCTAAGTGGAGATACAAATCGTACCTAAGGATGTCAACAATGGATTTTTCTAAGTAATTAGAAGCCTACCATAAAGATTGAAAGGGTGTCGTTTGACACCCTTTTTTATTATCTTAGCAAACAATAAGATAAATCTACTACCCTTGAATTCTAATTTTTCAAAATATCATTTAAAAACAGCCCTGTCTAAGAGAATTATTTGTTTATCAATACTCTTTTTACTTAAAGGAGCTACCGTATTCTCTCAAAAGAATGCAGATCCTGTATTTCGGAAATACACTGTTGATGAAGGACTGCCCTCCTCAACAGTATATCATGTTTTTCAGGACTCTAAGGGGTATGTTTGGTTTGCAACGGCAAATGGGGTTAGCAGGTATAATGGGTATAAGTTTGAAAACTTTGACCTGCAGTCAGGGTTAGTAGACAATGAGGTATTTGAAATTTACGAAGACTATAAACATAGAATATGGTTTATACCAATGTCTGGTAAGCTATCTTATTTTGAAAACGGGAAAATAGTTAGCTATAAATATAATTATAAAATAAAGGATCATTTGCCAGAAAGTAGAGGCCCAATCAAAGGTTCTTTCTATGTTGACAGCCTTGATTATATTTATTTAGCATTAAAACAATTTGGACTAATTAGCATTAGCCCAGAAGGGGTATATAATAGAAAGATCGAGAATGATAAGAATATAGACTTTAGTGCAAAAGAGATAAAACCCCACCAATTTCTGATCTCATACCCCCAAAGCAATTCTTATTCAAACAAAATTCATATAGAAGGGTTGTATGAAACTGTTGATTACTCACTCCATGAACTATTTGGAATAACTGGGCGAACTCACCATCACCTTTTTGTACTTTCAAGCAAAGACAGCAGCATTATATCAAGTGAATCTCAATATCTTTTAAAAATCAAGAATGGAATTATTGAAAAATACAAATCCAAACTAGACTTTATATGGGTAAGTATAGATAGAAATAATCGACTTTGGCTAGCGCTACAAGAAGGAGGTACTATTTGTTTTGACAACTGTGATTTTTCAAAGAAACCAACATATTCCTTCCTAAAGGAAGTACAAGTAACCTCTGTTTTACAAGATAGAGAAAACGCATACTGGTTTTCTACGTTGAACGATGGGGTTTACTATTGTTCAAATATAAATATGTATAACCTAACAACAAACAATGGCTTAGCGGATAATCGTATTGGGGCACTTGAGGTCAGCAAAAATGGTATCTACATTGGTTTTGAATTTGGCTTTGTGGACTACCTTTCGAAAGATGGAATTAAACATTTCAACAGTAAAATTCAAGTAACTAAAAATTCCTTCGTAAAAAAAATATTATTCGACACAATTAAAAATATTATTTGGGTATGTGCTATTGATAATTTGTATAGAATTAAAAACAACACTGTAATCCCTTCCAAACAAATTACTCCTGGGAGTTTTCTCCATCCCCGTAAAATAGTAATCTCAAAATCTAAAGATTACTGGGTGGCTGCAACTAGAGGAGTTGTCAAAATAAATGAATCCGATTTTTTATACAATTCAGGGCAAAAAAAAGAATTTAGTGCATTAGTTTATGATTTAGCAGAAGACAATGAAGGAGTCCTTTGGCTGTGCACCATAAACGGACTGTGGAAATACAGCAGCAATACTTATCAATACATCAATTATAATCCCTTGTTTACACAAACACTAAACTGCATTATATACAATCCAATAGATTCAAGTTTATGGATGGGATCAAATGGGAATGGCATTGTTATAAAGAGAAACGAGAAAATATCTAATATAACTTTAAAAGAGGGTCTTGTGTCAAACTCAATACAGCAACTTTACCAATCAAAGAATGAAATTTGGGCTGCCACACGTCAAGGACTTTCAAGAATTATCTTAAATAAAGACCAAGGTTATTCAATCCAGAATTTTACAAGAGCAAATGGATTACCAACCAATGAGGTCACATCAGTTTGTGAAAGCAATAATATTATATACGTAGGCACATCAAAAGGTTTAACATACTTTAAAAAGGATAATTTTGTTGAGGATACAACACCTCCGAAAGTATCAGTAATAAGTTTTAAAGTAAACAATTCATTAATTGATATTGGGTCACCATCAATAAAACTAACCTATAGGCAAAATACTTTGAATTTCAATTTTGTAGGTTTTGTTTACCGGAAAGTTGGTAATGTAAACTATCGTTATAGAATTATAGGGATTGATTCTAACTGGGTTTACTCTCAAACTCCAAATTGTTTATATAGTGGGTTAACCAGTGGCAAATACAGATTTGAGGTTGAAGCGCAAAGTCATAATGGCGTTTGGAGTTCTACTCCCGCCACAATCTCTTTCACTATTACACCTCCATTTTGGAAAAGAGGATGGTTTATTGTTCTTATCGCTTCCTTTTTCTCAATGTTGATCCTTATAATTTTTAAAATTCGCATTACCTCTATTAAACGAAGAAATGATTTGCTACACAACATTAACCTATACAAGCAACAATCCCTAAGGCAGCAAATGAACCCTCATTTTATATTCAATACACTTAATTCCATACAATTATACATCCTCGAAAAAGACCCCATAAGCTCGCATAAATACCTTACCAAGTTTGCACGCTTAATGCGAATGACCCTAGATAATTCTTTGAGCCCAACAATTCCCCTTCGCGATGAGATTGAAGCATTAAAACTTTACTTGGATCTTGAAAAACTTCGGTTTGAAGGGAAATTTGAGTATGTGCTTGACTTTGGAGGTGATGAGTCGATACTAAACCAAAGAATACCTACTCTTCTTATTCAACCATTCGTTGAAAATGCAATTTGGCATGGAATCTCGCTAAAACAAGATCAAATAGGTATTATTAAAATATTTATTATCGAAACCAGTAAATCTATAATTTGCACAATTGAAGATAACGGGATAGGCCGAAGACAGGCCGATCAACTAAAAAAACAGAGTCCAAGCGAACATAAATCAAGGGGATCATTGATAACTCAACAACGAATTGATTTACTGAGCTCGCTATATAAAGAACGGTTTAAGATTGAGTACGAAGACCTATACAACAACCTTGGCATACCTACTGGCACAAAGGTATATGTTACTATTCCTAAGAATATTACAATAAATATTCAATAATAGTTCTTGCAAAATAGCCTTTTAAAGTGATCAATTTTTATAATTTTGCACTTTCATACTATTAATATTTATTGTCTGCAAACACCAATTATGCTCAAAGCACTCATAGTTGACGACGAAATAGCTTCTATTAAATCTCTGGAGATCTTGCTTAGTAAATTTTGTAAGCAAGTTGAAGTTATTGGAAATGCGCAATCAATTGATGATGCTACAATTCTTGTTCAAAAACACAAACCCGACGTTGTTTTCCTTGATATAGAAATGCCTTCGGGTACAGGGTTTGATTTTTTGGAAAGATGCCCTGAAATAAATTTTGATGTTATTTTTATTACAGCATATAATAATTATGCAGTAAAAGCCTTTAAGTATAGTGCTATTGATTACATCCTCAAACCAATCGATATAGAAGAATTAGTAAAGGCAGTTGAAAAAATATACGATCAGAAAAAGAAGGAATTTAATAGCAGTAACAAATACAATGCTCTATTCGATAACCTAAAGGAGCTAATTCCTCAAAAGCTTGTAGTAACTTCTAATGGGAAATATGAGTACGTTGACTTGAGAAATATGGTTTACGTTGAGCAAAAAGAGAATTTTATTATTTTTCACAACGATAATAAATCAACGTTAAGTATTGAAGACCCAATCGATTCAATTGAAGAACAACTTCTCGAACGTAATTTCTTTCGTATTCAACAAAACTGCTTGATAAATATTCTGAAGGTTAGCAAAGTAATAAAGATGAATGGCTTTTGCGTCGAATTTGTTAATGGTGAACTACTCCCAATAATCAATACAAAAAGGGACGAGCTTATTCAAAAGCTATCTGAAATAAATATTCATCATGCTTAAACTTTAACAAATTAGATTTTGGCTAGAATACTTTCTCTTGATATTGGGAAGAAAAGAACAGGAATTGCGGCAACCGATCCCCTGCAAATAATTGCAAACGGGATATGCACTATTCCCACCAATGATATAATAATTTTTTTAACCGATTATCTAGGTAAAGAAAAGGTTGAACGGCTTGTTGTTGGCTACCCCAAACAAATGAACAATCAACCGTCTGAAGCTGTTAACTACATTAATCCAGCCATTAATCGTATTAAGAAAGCATTCCCAGAGTTGCCAATAACTCTTGTTGATGAGAGGTTTACATCAAAGATTGCTTTTCAAACTATGATTGATGGCGGTGTTAAAAAGAAGGATAGACAAAACAAAGCGCTTGTAGACACTATAAGCGCTACAATAATACTCCAGTCGTACCTGGAGAGCATTAATTTAAATAAGTGATTTTATGATTCGCCCAGTTTGCATTTACGGCTCACCCATTCTAAAAAAGGTTGCTCAAGATATTGACGCATCATACCCCGACATAAAGCAGCTAATTGAGGATATGTTTGAAACCATGCACCACTCCGATGGCGTTGGACTAGCAGCACCTCAAATAGGTTTGTCTATTCGTTTAATTGTGATTGATGCCTCTCCCATGGAAGAGGATGACCCAACGCTCAAGGATTTTAAAAAGGTATTTATAAATGCAAAAATAGTAGAACGTTTTGGCGACAAAAAACTTTACAAAGAAGGATGCTTAAGCATTCCAAACCTACGCGAAGAGGTTGAAAGGGAAGAAAAGATTCGCATTCAATACCTTGATGAAAACTTCAAAGCGCACGATGATATTTTTGACGGAATCCCAGCGCGAATTATACAACACGAATATGATCACCTCGAAGGAATGCTTTTCACTGATAGGGTTTCTGCTCTTCGTCGAAGATTGCTTAGCGGAAAACTATTGGCAATATCCAAGGGTAAATTTGATATTGACTACAAATACAAACTGGCAAAATAACATTAAAAAAGAAATATAATTTTTATACGCCATAAGATGAGATACTTCTCATCTTATTTTTTTGTAACTTGTTGATAGGTTAATATTTTTATTAAAATGAATTTGCCTATCAGCATAAAAGAAGTTCCATTTTTTAGGTTACTAGTTCCTTTTGTAGGGGGTATTGTTTTTCAGTATTGGCTTCAACTACTAACTTACTCCTGGATTAACTTTATCATTCTACTATTACTACTAAGTTTTGTTTTCATATCCTATTTCTTAGCCTCAAAATGGCACTTAAGATGGTATTTCGGTCTTTCATTAACTCTATTTTTATTTTTTGTTGGCATAATAATAACCATAAAACAACCAATAACCGACAAGCTAATTAGTAATAGTAGCAATAAGGTTGTATTCGACCTACTCGACACCCCCCAGCAAAGGTCAAAATCAATTAGAGCAGAGGTTGAAGTAAAATACATACAATCCAATAATGTTTGGCTGCCTGTAAAAGAGAAGATGCTTGTTTATTTTGACATTAGCGATAGCTTAGCATTGAATCTCACCTACGGATCGTCAATTGCTGCCACCATTATCCCCCAACCTGTTCAACAATCTGGAAACCCGAATCAATTCAACTATAAACAATACCTTTCCGACAGAGGAGTAAACTTTACAACATACTTAAAGCCCGATTGCTGGATTAAACTTGGGAATAATGGAAACTACATAAAAAGCATTGCTTTAAAGCTGAGGAGCAGGCTATTATCCCTTTTTATTTCGAATGGATTATCAGGAGACGAACTTGCGGTTGCCTCTGCATTAACGCTTGGCTTCCAAGATTTGCTTGATGATGAGCTAAGGCAAGTTTACTCAAGCTCCGGAGCTATGCACATTCTATCAGTTTCAGGATTACATGTAGGCATACTTTACGTATTGCTTTCGTTTCTACTCTCTTTTATGAACAAAAAGGTATTGACAAGAGCCCTTAAGGCTTTAATTCTATTGGCGTTTTTATGGTTCTTTGCAATACTAACAGGGCTTGCCCCTTGCGTTCAACGATCGGCATTAATGTTTTCATTCCTTGTAATTGGTGATTTCTTTATGAAAAAATCCAATATATATAATACCCTGGCATCATCGGCATTTGTACTATTGATTATTAATCCTTACAACTTATTTGATATTGGTTTCCAGCTATCATACCTTGCAATTATATCAATTGTCTTCTTCTACCCATACATTTACAAATTATTGTATGTGAAAAGTTGGATGATCGATTATGCATGGTCATTAGTTTCAGTATCTATAGCAGCGCAATTTGGAACCTTCTTCATTAGCCTTTTCTACTTTAGCCAATTCCCAAACTATTTCTTACTCGGAAACCTAATCGCTATACCACTATCAACAATTGCACTATACTTATCTGTTCTATTAATCATTACCTCGCCTTTTCATGTGATTGCTCATTATGTTGGAATAGCATTCGCATACTCTATTCGGTTTTTAAATAATGGTTTAGAGTTGGTGGAAAAACTACCCTTCTCCGTTTCAGAGGGTCTCAAAATTTCAACATTACAAATGTTCATCCTTTTCGGGGTTATTCTAATACTTTCATTTTACCTGATTACAAAAAGGTACCGATATATCTTTTCAACTCTCATTCTTTTATCAATATTCCTATCGTTAAACCTCTACTCAACAATAAAAAAAGCGAAAACAAGAGAGTTTATCGTATATAGTATCAACAAGAAATCATTAGTTAGTTTCAGAGTAGGAGAAAAACTAGTTTTCTTTGATGCAGATACATCTAAGCAAGCCTTTGAGGATAAGTACAATTTCTATGTTAAGGGTTATATATCAACTGTTGGTGCAAACAAACAATATAAAGTTCATAACCTTTCATCAGGAATTAAATCAGATGTATTAGGTGAGTCAATAAATGCAAAAGCCCAAAAAGGAATTACATTGGTAAGCTTTGAAGGTAAGACAATTGTAATACCTTTCGAAAAATCCTTAGATAATCAGATTAGTACACAGAAACTGAATATCGATTACCTCATTATTAACAGATACTACCCAAAAAGAATTTTCGATTTCGTAAAGCCCAAGCTAGTAATTATCGACTCGTCAGTATCAAAACGCACATTAACAGACATTACCCTAAAATGTAACCAAGAAGGAATACCCTATCATATAACATCATCGAAAGGTGCTTTTGTCTTAAGCCTAGCAAATACTTAAGCTACTTTGCTGAAACATTTACCGCTGAAAGTTTAAAAGGCGCAATTTTGCTGTAAGGATCCAACTCATCCCTTGTTAACCTATTAACCTGAGATTCGGTAAAGTGCCAAGGCATAAAAAGCTCACCTTCAAGAACCTCTTCGCTTATCTTAAGTTTTGTTTCAAGTTCACCTCTTCGGGAAGCTATTTTGACCTTTTGCCCATCGGATAAATTTAGCTTAATAGCATCGTTAGGGTTCATCAACACATAAGACGCATCAATAAAATCACGAAGTACTTTTGTTCTGCGACTCATTGTGCTTGTATGGTAGTGGAAAAGAATTCTTCCGCTATTGAGCAAAAATGGATACTGAGCATCCACCCTTTCATTCTGTTCTGCATAATCAACTGGAAAAAGTTTCCCCTTTCCTGATGGAGTATTGAACTTGTCAACATAAAGAGTAGATGTTCCCTGATGATCAGTCGTTGGGCATGGCCACTGGATTCCATGAAGCTCAATTCTTGCATGTGAGATTCCTGCCATAATTGGAGTTACCCTCGCCAGCTCATCGAATATTTCCGATTCGTTATTGTAAATAGGCATTGGAAAGCCCATTCGATTTGAAAGTTCGTGAATTATCTTCCAATCCTCCCGAGCATCACCATAGCAATCAACCGCCTTGCGAACCCTTAGTACCCTTCTATCGCTATTAACAAACGTACCATTCTTTTCTGCCCAAGTTGATGCAGGTAGAATAACATGAGCAAATTTTGTAGTCTCGGTATGAAATATATCCTGAACAACAAGAAAATCGAGGTTCTTTAGAGCCTCCTCGGTATGGTTTAGGTTGGGATCGGTTAACATCGGATTTTCCCCCATTATATAAAGGGCTTTTACCTTACCCTCATGAGCAGCCTTAACAATTTCTACTGTTGTTAAGCCAGGTTTTGATGATAAAGCATCAAATGGTACGCACCATTCCATCGAAACCTTTTTTTTATTCTCATCATTTGCCACAGGAATATAACCGGGGTACATAAAAGGATGGCAACCCACATCGGTTGCGCCCTGAACGTTATTCTGCCCCCTTGGAGGATCTATACCACAACGTTCCCGTCCCACCTGACCAGTAATTAACATGAGATTTAGCAAGCAGAACACATTATTAGTACCTGTAACCTGCTGACTCATACCCATTCCGGTGGCAATCATTGCTGTTGCCGACCTTGCATAAAGTTTGGCAGCAAGAATTATTTTATCTGCCGGAACTCCTGTTATTCGCTCAACATAGTCGGGAGTGTACTTTTTTATTAAGCTATCCAATTCGTTAAAAGCTTCTATTCCACCTTCAACCCGTTCCATAATAAATTGAGGGTTATGCCAACCATTGCGGATAATTACATTTATAATTCCATTCAGCAGTGCCACATCGGTACCAAGTTTTGGCTGAAGCCACACCGAAGCATAGCGAACAATTGGAGTCCATTTTGGATCGATCACAATTATTTTTTGTCCTCTTGCTGCACCTCGTTTTACATAGGTTGCCGTTATTGGATGCGTTTCAACAATATTATTTCCAATAATGAGTAGGCAATCGGTAGTCTCAAAATCCTCGATTGGGTTACTTCCAGCGCCATCACCAATAGATTTAAGCATTGCAGTAACCGTTGAAGCATGGCATAAACGGGTGCAATAATCTATATTATTGGTTCCAAACGCAATACGAATAAACTTCTGAAAAATATAGTTATCCTCGTTTGTGCATTTGGCCGAAGCATACCCGGCTAATGCGTCAGAGCCATACTTCTCTTTAATCTCAAGAAATTTTGATGCAATAAGATCAAACGCCTCGTCCCATGATGCTTCAACAAACCTACCCTCTTTCTTTATCAGTGGAGTTTTTAAACGATCATTGCTATGAACAAACTCATAGCCAAATCGTCCCTTAACGCAAAGCCTGCCATCGTTGGGCGAAACACCTTCAACGCCAAGGCTTCTAACAATTTTATCATTTTGAATAAAGAGTTCAATCTGACAACCAACACCACAATATGGGCAAGTTGTCTTTACCCTTTTCTCAACCTTGTCAAGGTTAATTGACTCTCTATTTGGTTTCTCAACCAATGCCCCTGTGGGGCATAGCTGAATACATTCACCACATCCATCACACTCACTCTCGCCCCAAACACCACTCCCTGCAATAATGTATGAATTGATTCCCCTATCGTTGAACGATAAAACGTTTTTTCCCTGAACTTCGTCGCAGGCTTTTATGCAACGAAAGCATTTAATGCACTTCGAGGGTTCATATGTAAGAACGGGAGAACTACTATCAACCTTAATATTGAGACTCTCTAGCACAGATTTAAAGAACCTATTCTCCTTTTTATCCAATCCATACCTGAACATCAACACACGAAGTTCATCCGAATAGGTATTATCATAGGTATCGTTATGTTCACTTAAAAGGTAATCCAATAGGAATCTACGGGTTTGTTCCAGCTCCTCATCAAAAGCGGTTACTATCATCCCCTCCTCAACCTTTAGCGTGCATGAAGCAACCAACCCTCTCATCCCTTCAACCTTAACAAGGCAAAGCCTGCAGGCACCTGTAGGCGATAGCTTATGATGAAAGCATAGACCAGGAATATCGAAACTGTTCTCACGAGCAACTTTAAGCAAATTTGCTCCTTTGGGGGCAGAAATCTGTTTACCATCGATGGTAATAAAAACATTCTTGCTCATGCACCTATGATTTTACTATTTCATCAGAGAAATTTGTCCAAGCACTTTTCAATGGCAATATTGGCGATTGCCCTAATGGGCATAATGATGTTTTTGCCATAATTTCGGCCTGCTTAATTGTATTTAAAAAGATTGATTCCCTCTCTCCTACATTCGACTTCTCAAGGCTTTCAACAACAGAAAGAATATGGGCTGTACCCAAACGACAAGGAACACATTTTCCACAGCTCTCGTGCTTAAAGAAACTCAGGATTGACCGAAGCATATCAAGCACACTCCGACTCTCGTTTAAAACAATAATTGCGCCTGAACCAAGTGTCAACCCATTCTCTTTTAAAGCATCATAATCGAGGGGTAGCTCTAAATGTTTTTTTGATGCAAAAGTACCTGCAGCACCGCCTATTAGTATGGCTTTGATTTCGTTACCACCTTTAACGCCTCCAGCAAAATTATTTATCAAATCGCCCAACTTCATACCCATCTCCACCTCATAGTAACCGGGCTTGTTAACATCTCCGCTTATTGTAAAAATCTTAGTCCCATGTGATTTCTCTGTCCCAAGGCTTTTATACCAATCGGCACCAAAAAGAATAATAGGAGCAAAGTTTGCTAAGGTCTCAACATTATTAATAAGAGTTGGCACACCCCACAAACCTCTTTGAGCAGGAAACGGGGGCTTAATCCGAGGGTAACCACGCCTCCCTTCTATCGATTCAAGCAAAGTAAGCTCCTCCCCACAGAGGTACGAACCGGCTCCAACTTTAACCTCAATGTCGAAGTCGAAACCTGAACTTAGAATATCTTCACCTAAAAATCCCTTTGATTTGGCCTGATCGATGGCTTTTTTTACTCTTTCGATGCTCTTGTAGTACTCACCCCTTATATAGATATAACCTTTTGTGGCTTTTATGCTCCAAGCAGCAATGAGCATCCCTTCGATAAGGCTATGAGGATCGGTTTCCATAATAATCCGATCCTTGAAAGTCCCTGGCTCCCCCTCATCAGCGTTACAAACAACATATTTCAAGCAATCCTCGCAGGTTAAGGCGGTCGATTTTCCTTTTGCTCCGCTAGGAAAGCCAGCACCACCCCTACCACGTAAGCCAGATTCTATAATGGTTTCATAAACCAACGAAGACTCCATGGCTAAAGATTTTGCTAAAGCCTGGTAGCCCCCACTCTGAATGTAGTCCTCAATGCTCTCAGGGTTTATTAAACCTGAGTTTCTAAGTGCAATTCTTTTTTCTTGTAACATTTTTTGCTACTATAATGAAGCCTTTAGTTCAAGAATTAATGAATCAATCTTTTCGGGGGTCAAGTTCCCGTATACTGCTTGGTTTAGCATTAAACAAGGCGATTCACTGCACTGTCCTAAGCATTCGGTTTCCTCAATGGTGAAATTTGCTTGTGCTGATTTATCTGGGAAATGCCTATCCAATGATGCTTTAACAGAATCAATAACTGTTTCACCACCCATCAAACTACAAATAGGCGATTTGCAAGCCCGAATCAAGTATTTGCTTCTTGGTTTTGTGCTAAACATTGAATAATACCCAACTACACCATGTACTTGAGCTAGCGAAACATTCAAGTGGTTTGCTACTTGTTTTAATGAATCATTTGAAAGGTATTGACAAGGTTCTTTATCTTGGATTTCATGAAGGATCTCCAAAATGTACTCCTTCTTTTTAGGGTATTTATTAAGGATTTCTTTTATATCCATAGTTACCTTTTTGCCATGAAAAGGTAAAGAAAAAATTAACCTAAGTCAATTTATTCCATGCATAGGAAAATTTTTCTCCTGAAGTAAAATTTACTACTAGGTAATTTTACATAATAAAAAAACTTTCCTAAGTAGTATAAACTACCCAAGAAAGTCATGTCTTTCTACTAAGTTTAATTAACCTTTTGCTACTTCTGTTTTAGTAACAACTTGGCTATATGCGGGGCAAGTTTTCTTAGCACACGAGCTGAATACTACTGCTACCACAACCAAAACTAGTAATACTGCGAAAAATTTTTTCATAGTTTTAATCGAATTACGTTTTGAGAGTCCTTTGCTAATTTATTTAAAAAATCATTATCTACAAAAAAAGTTAGCCCCTATTATTTTTCACCTTTAGATTTGTGCTTGCATAAGCAGGGCAAGGAATGTTATTCGTACACGAAAACATTCCTATCAAAAAAGTTACCAAAAATAAAAGAGCAATAATACTTCGTTTCATAAAATCTCCAGATATAAGAACGTTAATTTACAGGAAACAAAAGTATTAAAAAAAAAGTTCAATTATTTTATCAAAAGAAGATTTAAATCATCAGAAAAACTATAATTATACATTTTAAATGGTGATTAATAAAAAAACTATCAGATATACTCTCGCTTGCGCTCGTTTCCAGATGCGAGCACAATCACCAACCAAAGGAAAAACACTAACAGGTTCTTCGAAACCTATCCGGTTTTTTACAAAAAAAACCCTGTAAGAGTTTAAAACTCTGACAGGGTTTAAATATCAAAGAAGATTGATTATTGCTTAATCATCTTTAATGTAGTTTTTTCGCCCTTATCGTTGAATAGGGTTACAAGGTACATACCTTTTGGTAAACTTTCAGTATTAACCGAAGTTCCAACTATAATCTCATTCTTAACAACTTGACCAGTAATGCTGCTAATTACAATACGTTTAACGTTTTGAGTAGCATCAATCTTAATCTCATTACTGAATGGGTTAGGATAAACGGTTAAGTTAGATAATGTATTATCGTTAATGCCAGTTACATCGCTAACATCACTAGAACGACGAGGGTATATTTCATAAATTGAACCTGTATTGAACCATGTCATTACGCCAGTAACGTTATACCTATTATTTACAGTGAAAGTTAATCCAGAATAAAGACTATAATAAGCTGTAAGGTCTCCAGATCCATCATTCAATACCCCACCGGTTGCAACAGGAGGAGTAGCTGTATTATAAGTTATGCTTGTACACTTTGCCCATTTTACCTGGATTAAAACGCTCTCATAAGCCTCACTGCTACCAGCAACCTGAGTTGTAATAACTGCTGCTTCAGGAAGGGTATTGCCTTGGTTAATAACAGTAACTCTATAAACAGGATCAATTTCTGTAAGTTTATTATACTCCTTAACAAAACCTTCGATTGAAACGCTATCACCTTCTGCTACAGTTGTTGTTGTTGGAATACTAAATGCATATACCGCACTCCAAGCTCCAACGCCATCCTGTACATAAGCAGATTGATAAGATCCACCTTTTATAGCTGTAACAATACCTTTAAACTTAACAATTTGGTTTAGTTTTGGACTATCACCAGAAGCATCAGTTGTGTACTGAATATCATGAATTGTGGTCTCTGTATAAACTAACCCAATTCCATATTCTTGAGTAGTTAAATCCTGTGCTTTTACTCTAATCACATAATTCTTTACAGTTGAAAGAACTGTGGTACCAGTTGCTACAGTTGTTCCTGCAGGAGCTGTATAAATTTCAAATGTAGCATTAGGAGAAACAGTAAGAGCAGCTTTTAAATCAGCAACAGTTGTTGTTGCAGGTACGCTAATAACCAGTTTATTGGTTTCATCAACGCTACCAATGGTTGTTGATACAATAGCCTTAGCACTTGAAAGTAAAGTTGTGAAAGTACGATCCTCCCCATAAGTGGTTCCTTCAACATTTGTAGCATACGCTCTAACGTGATATAAAGTATTTGCAGTTAAACCAGTTAAGTTACCAGTTATTGTAGTTCCTACGCTTGCATCAGCTATTTTACTATCAGCTGTGGTTGGGTCAGCAGTTGCTCCCCAGCAAATACCTTTCTCGGTAACAGCTTCGCCACCATCTGATGTAATGGTACCTTCCCAGGTTGCAGTAAATTCACCATTTGTAGTAACAGCAGCAGCGGTTGTAACCACTGGAGCAGTTTCAACCAAGGCAGCAATAGTTAAATTATTTGAGGTTAAAGTACCATTTGCAGTTAACTCGCTTGCATCAACAGTTACATTAACGGTAGTAGAATTAACATCAAAATCAGTACCATCATAAGCAAGGGCTACTGTTGCATGCTTACTATCAACATAGGTAACCCCGCTAATAGTAACACCTGTAGGTGCATTGTTTAAGGTGAAGTTCGTTTGAGTTAGAACATCATCAACAAAGGTATCATTTAGAACTACTAAAGAAATATTTGAACCGTTAAGATTAGTTTCTGTAATGGCTGGAGTAGCAGAAATTGATAATGCAGGTACCAGTGGTGAGTGATATTGATATAATGCATCTGTTAGATTGGTTGTACCATCATTTAGTGTCATCTGAATATCAATACCATCACCAGGGTCAATGGATGAAGGCATTTCAATAGCTAAAGTAGCAACACCTGTAGCATCAGTTTTTGCTAGTGTAGCGGTAAATGAAGTATTCA
>Ga0116170_10001215_pt1 | contig 26349 bp, 40 predicted proteins | sample AD_JPNHW1_MetaG_FD_89797 | JGI IMG/M metagenome (GOLD analysis project Ga0116170, IMG submission 89797) | Active sludge microbial communities of municipal wastewater-treating anaerobic digesters from Japan - AD_JPNHW1_MetaG | ecosystem: Engineered > Bioreactor > Anaerobic > Digestate | place... | reverse complement strand
TTTCAATTAAGCCCATCAGAATGATTACATCGCTTGGGCTTGTTATTTTTCTGATAAGCATATTCATGCTGATTTATTTCCTTATTAGGCATTTTACGGGTGCAACCGTTACGGGCTGGACGTCGCTTGCCGTATCTCTATGGGCGCTGGGCGGATTACAGCTGCTCGCAATAGGCGTTATCGGTGAATATATCGGGAAAATCTATCTCGAAACAAAGGAACGTCCTAAGTTCATTATTGACGAATATTTAAAATAATTTTTTACAGGAGAATTTTAGAATGACAAAATTACTAAAACTCATATTGCCGTTGGCGGTAATGCTTTCGGCATTTTCAGGCTGTAATAATATAGTTAAAGACAATTCACAGTCATCTCAGGAAACAACTTCTCAGACGGCATCTGAAACTGTGTCTGAAACCACAGCTTCACAAACCGAGGCGAAAAAAGAATTAAAAGGCGACATGACGATAAAAAAAGCGTATAAGCTTCCGGACTTAGGATTCAAAATTGGTTATGAATTTCCTTATCTTGTAGGAAGTAAAATTATAAGTGGAGTAAGAACGGGCGAGGCACTTATAAATTACACCTTTAATGACGAATTTGGCGAATATAATATTGGATTCTATCCGATAGATATAGTTGTAACTGATGCTATTACGGGCGAACAAAATATAATTTATTCCGACGTCATGCAGGATTCATATTTCATAATTCCGGGCAATGATGAAAAGACTGCATATCTTTTATATTTTGAAAAAGCCAATATGGTAGACACGTCAGAGGTTAAATCCATTGAAGATGTTACTAAACATAGAAGGGTTATAAAGATTGACTTAATTAATATGACATATAAGGAGCTCGATTTCTCAAAATATGAAGGAACTCGAATTTTGATTAATCCTTTGGGGGAAAATAAGCTTATAATAACTCAGTTCAAAGAGTTCCCAGTGACTGATAAGGACTTTGAGGGGCGTAATGTCGAATTTAGCTATGAGGACAGCACAGTCGAGTCAAGGACCATTGATATAATGGATTTGGATTCAGGAGAAGTTAAAAATTTCTACTATGATAAAATGGATGAATTTAAGATTATTCCGGGAGAGAAAAAAATTGATAGCATTAGGACTTGTTATTATGATAGTATGACTATTTTTTATACTGAAGAGCTTACGGCGGAAAATACTTATAAATTGGAAATTCAGGTATATGACGAAAACATGAATCTTATATATGAGGATGTTGTTGACAGCATTGACAATTATAAGGACGGAGATTTTATCGACATTAGCAGCGGAGCTTGTAATGGAGATATTTATGTTTCATGGAATAAATGTAAATCTGATGGGACTGATTATTATGCTGATCGTATCTATTATAAAAAGGGCAATACCTATGAAAAATCTCAGCCAAAGATAAGGACAAAAGCCAATGGGGGATATTATCAATATACAACGAAAACACACCCTGAATTTAATTACGGAATAGATCAGTTAACGGATGATACAAACACCTCGACGCAGTTGAAATTATATAATTATTGTACCGAGGAAGAACTTTTTCTTGATATTGATGTTGAGGGTTTTAAAACACCAAAACTTATAACTCATAGTTGGATAGAAAATCATGACGGAAGCGGTAATATGCTTATTGTCGGAAACGGCTCAGACAGGGAAAATAACCTTGAATTCTGGTTTGTGCCTAAAGAGGAAATAAAGCGTGCTCTATACGGTGAATAATAAAAATTAAAACATGATCAGGAGAATTTTATGATGACAAAACTATTAAAACTCATACTGCCGTTGGCGGTAATGCTTTCCACATTTTCAGGCTGCGATAATATTTCTAAGGGTGATTCACAACAACCTCAGGAAACAACTTCTCAGACGGCATCTGAAACCGTATCTGAAACCACTGCGGAACAAACTGAGGCGAAAAAAGAAATAAAGGGCGACATGACGATAAGAAAAGCATACAGACTGGATTACAAAGATTATAATGCTTATCCGACACTTGTCGGAAAAAAAGCGGTAGTTGGAGTAAAAACGGGTGAGGCACTTTCAAAATATAGTATAGTTACCGAAATGGGAAACGATTATGAAATGGGCTTTTATCCGATGGACATAGTCGCTATTGACGGTGTTACTGGGGAGAAAAAGACTGTTTATTCCGACATTATGCTGGACTCATACAGTATTACCCCAGGCACTGATGAAAAGACCGCATTTCTTGAATATTACGACAAGACCAACATGGCTGACACAGCGGCAGTTAAAGCCATGGAGGATGTTCAGAAGCACAGAAGAGTGATAAAGCTTGATCTTGAGAATGGAACGTATAAAGAGCTTGATTTTTCAAAATATGAGGGGAGCATTATAATGCTCAATCCTTTAGGGAAAAAGAACCTTATAATAACTCAGTTCAAGGACGTCCCCGCTACAGCAAAGGACTTTGAGGGGCGCAATATTGAATTCAGCGATATGCACAGCACCGTCAGGTCAAGAGCAATTGACGTAATGGATGTGAATTCCGGAGAAATTAAAAACTTCTCTTATGATAAAATGGCTATGTATGTAATTGTTCCGGGCGAAAAAAGAATGAATATGCCTTTTTATTATGACGATACAGTAATTTATCAGACGGAAGAGATTACTTCGGATAATGTCTATAAAGCAGGCTTTCAGGTATATGATGAAAATATGAGCCTTATTTTTGAGGATGTTGTCGACAGTATTGACAATTATCAAATCGGGAATTACATTAATTTTTCAACCGGTATAAGCAGCGGCGACATTTATGCTTCGTCAAGCAAAAGCAAGGCGACCGCAGAGGGAATAAATACCGAGGAGGATCTTAAAGTAACTTCTTCGTATTATATCTATCATAAAAAGGGTAATACCTATGAAAAATCTGAGGCAGATCCTCCTGCTGACGAAAATATGCCTTTTTACCAGGTTACACCGAAAACGCACCCTGAAATTAATTACTCAATGGTTCAGATAACGGACGACACAGGAACCTCCACACAGCTGAGCTTATCTAATGTGTGCACAGGGGAACAGCTATATCTTGATATTGACGTTGAGGGACTTGAAACGCCTGATCTTATGCACCACAACTGCGTAATTAATAATGACGGAAGCGGAAATATGATTATTCTCGGGAACGGCTCGGACAGGGAGAATAACCTTGAATTTTGGTTTGTCCCAAAAGAGGAAATAAAGCGCGCACTTTACGGGGAATAATATATCTCACATATTCCGTCAGCAATTCATAATATAAATCAAACATAATCGGGAGAATTTATGCGCAAAAGAATGCTCACACTTATAAAAAGCGAAGCGGTATTAATTATTTCATCGCTTGCGGCAGTTATTACAATGTTTTTTGTTCCGCCCGACGCGCAGTATATACACTATATAGATATAAAAGTAATTGTACTTTTGTTTTGTCTGATGGCGGTTGTTCAGGGATTTGTAAAAAACGGATTTTTTGACGTCGTTTCAAAAAAAGCACTTTCCCTTTCGGATAATTCAAAGACAATTTCATTTATTCTGATAATGCTTGTGTTTTTTTCGGCAATGTTCGTTACCAATGATGTTGCGCTTATCACCTTTGTTCCGCTGACGTTCGGGATTTTGGGGAATATCCGACAAAAAAGCCTTATCTTCACCGTCGTTATGGAAACGCTTGCGGCGAATTTAGGCGGAATGGCCACTCCGTTCGGTAGCCCGCACAACCTTTTCGTATACACCTATTATCATTTTTCTCCGCTTGAATTTTTTAAAACGGTGATACCGCCTGCGGCTCTGGGGTTTATAATAATTTCAGTTATTGCGCTTGTGAAGAGATTCGGCGAAACCGCAAAGCCTCACAGCTTCACCGACGAGAAAATGCCGATAAAGCCGCTTGTTATATATTCCGTGCTATTTCTCATAAGCGTTCTCGGCGTTTTGAATGTCATACCGTATTATATTTGTCTTTTTGTTGTGCTTATAACAATTCTTATTGCGGACAGAGCGGTTTTAAAAAACGTGGACTACTTCCTTTTGATAACCTTTGTGGCATTTTTTATTTTCGTCGGGAATTTAGGACGTATCGATGCCGTGAGGGAAAGCATTTCACAGGTTATAAACGGCTCGGAATTTTTCACAGGACTAATACTAAGTCAGGTTATAAGCAATGTCCCCGCAGCGGTTATGCTTTCTGGGTTTACCGAGAATTCAAAGGCACTTCTTTTAGGAGTAAACGTAGGCGGCTTAGGAACTCTTGTTGCCTCGCTCGCAAGCCTTATTTCCTTTAAGCTTTACATAAAAACCGAAAATTCAAAGCCCTTGCAGTATATTCTGATATTTTCTGTTTATAATTTTGCCGTGATGGCGGCGCTTGTCGGCTTTGTGTTTTTTGCGGGAGTTTAAATTATGGAAAAACGAAATTATCAGCGTGAGCTTGACGTTTTGATTAACAGACTTGAAAATAAGCCTAAGCTGCTTCTCCATAGCTGCTGTGCTCCGTGCAGCAGTTATGTTCTCGAATATCTTTCAAAGCATTTTGATATTACTGTGCTTTATTACAATCCGAATATTTATCCCGAAAATGAATATTTTTTCCGTGAAAATGAACAGGAACGCTTTATAAACCAAGTATTTTCTGATGATGTGAAATTTATAAAAGAGATATACAATCCTGATGAATTTTATACCGCTGTAAAAGGATTTGATGGGATAAAAGAGGGCGGCGAGCGTTGCTTTAAATGCTATCTTCTCCGTCTTGAAAAGACAGCTCAGCTTGCAAAGGAAAATAACTTTGACTTTTTCACGACAACGCTCTCGATAAGTCCTTATAAAAATGCCGAAAAGCTGAACGAAATCGGCGAAGCACTTTCGGAGGAATATGGTGTAAAATATCTCGTTTCCGACTTTAAAAAGAAAAATGGCTATAAACGCTCGACGGAGCTTTCAAAGGAATATAACATATACCGTCAGGATTACTGCGGCTGTATATTTTCAAAAGCTGAGCGGGAAGCTGAAAAAACATAATCATAAAAGAAAAACGCCCCACCGGTCTGCAATCCGTGGAGGCGTTTTCTCCTTTTCTTAAAGAAAAGGATTTATTATATATGGTAATCATCCGATGTTGCAAAATTAAGCGGGAGTTTCTACAGGCTCTTCCTGAGGAATAAAGAACGTAGTCTTTCCCGAAAGGACGCTGACTGTTGCTGTACCGGCAATTTCCTGTGAATTTTCGTCCTTACTGATATTATATGCAATGAAAAGATAATATTCCTCATTATTTATAAAAATATTTTCTTTCAGCTTTATCTCGTATTTTTCGTTCCCGAATATCTCATTGCGGCAGACAAGCTCATACGCTTCTTCGACAGAAATCGATTCTTGTATGTTTTCTGTTCCAATCTCTTCCTCTGGCGAAATATTTTCCTCTATCATCGTCAGCGCAACGATGATAAGACATACCGACAACGCGGCGACTATGTAAATCATATTGTTTCCCTCTGTTAAATATTATTGTCTGATTTTATTATATACAAAACTTTATTACATTTCAACAATATAAATATTACATTTTAGTATAAAAATGACAGCAGCTTTAAAATCCCTGTAACCTTTGCTATTGCTTTGGCTTTAAAAATGTGATATAATAAACAATGTCTACTGAATAATTCGCTTTGCGAATTATTTATGCAGAAATCTGCATAAATTTAATTAAAAAGGCTTTATAGAGCCTTTTTAATTAAATTCAGACATTTCTTTATGTCACAATGAACAGATTTTCAAAGAAAATCTTAAGACAAAGTGCAAGACAAAAGACAAAAGAGGTCAATTTTAAAAAATCCTTGCACTTTGTCTTTTCAAAAATGCTGTTTTGTCGCTTTGCGACAGCATTTTTGAATTGTTCATTGGACATTAAACCAATATTATTTTGTGAAGGGAGAACACTATGGCTGAACTTATTTATAACGAAAAGGGAAGACTTCTTTTTACTGAGGAGATGAAAAAGGAATACACAATCCTTATCCCTATGATGCTCCCCATTCACTTTGCACTTCTTGAAAAAATATTTATCCAGCACGGCTATAATATGAAGCTTTTAAAAACAAACCACAGGAGAATTGTCGATGAGGGACTTCGTAACGTCCATAACGACACCTGTTACCCCGCTCTTCTGGTTATAGGGCAGTTCCTTGACGCTTTAAAGTCGGGCGAATATGACATAAACAAGACTGCACTTATGATTACACAGACGGGCGGCGGCTGCCGTGCGTCAAACTATATAAATCTTTTGAGGAAAGCTCTTAAAAACAACGGCTTTGAACAGGTTCCCGTCGTTTCGCTCAATATGTCGAATATGGAGAAGAACCCGGGCTTTAAGCTCAGCGTAAAGCTTCTTTATCAGCTTGTTTCCGCAATATGCTACGGCGACGTGCTTATGTGGGCGGCTAATCAGGTAAGACCTTATGAAATAAACAAGGGCGATGCCGATGCGCTTGTCGACAAATGGGTGAACGAATTAATCAAATCGGAAATCGGCATAAAGGGCTTTAAGGAAAAGACCGCGCGCATGATAAAGGAATTTGAGGCAATCCCCGTTAAGCACGAGGAGAAAATCCGCGTAGGTATCGTCGGGGAAATTTATATAAAGTATGCGCCGTTGGGGAATAACTGCCTTGAGGAATTTTTACAGTCTGAGGGGGCGGAGGTTGTCGTTCCCGGACTTTTGGATTTTATCATATTCATGTGCGACCATCACATTGTCGATACAAAAATTTATCATGTGAGATATAAAAAATATATCGGCTCGGCGGCACTCAAGGTTTTCCTTGTTTCAATGCAGGACAAGCTCATTTCAAACTTTGAAAACAGCCGATTCAGAGCACCTCAGCATTTTGAAAAAACGAAGTCCTTTGCGGCGGAATATGTTTCAACCGCAAACAAAATGGGCGAGGGCTGGCTTTTGACGGCGGAAATGCTGGAGCTTATTCATTCGGGCGTTGAAAATATCGTATGCGCACAGCCTTTTGGATGTCTTCCCAACCATATCGTAGGAAAGGGCATGATAAGAAGCATACGTCAGAAGCACCCCGATGCGAATATAGTTGCTGTTGATTATGACCCGGGGGCAACAAAAGTCAATCAGGAAAACCGCATAAAGCTTATGCTTTCAACCGCAAAGGAAAATCTAAAAAATAAATAACGCACTGACGGAGCGCATTTTAATAGCTTTTGTTAATTTTTTCACATTATTCTTCCTCGGCGCCCGCCTATTGATATAAATGACAGGGAGAGTGTTTTAAATTGACGGTGATAAGAGAAAAGGTACTTGAATTTTTAGAGAATAACAGGGGCGAGAGCATTTCGGGGAGCATGATAGCCGAAACTTTAGGCGTTTCAAGAAATGCGGTCTGGAAAACTATAAAAAAGCTTCAGTCGGATGGATATATCATTAACGCATCGACAAACAGAGGCTATTGCCTTTGTGCGGAAAATGACCTTATTTCCGAACAGAGCATAAAAATGCACCTTAAAACGAAATATATCGGTTCAAACATTGATGTATTCAGAACGATAGATTCGACGAATACGTTTGCTAAAAAGCTTGCGCAGCTTAATGCGGAAAACGGAACTACCGTTATTTCCGAGGAACAGACGGCGGGCAAGGGACGTCTTGGGCGGAGCTTTTATTCGCCTGAGCGTTCGGGACTTTATGTTTCGATTATTTTAAGACCAACGCTTTCGCTTGAAAGTTCAACGCTTATTACATCCTGCATTTCCGTCGCCGTCGCAAAGGCAATAGAAAAGGTTTCGGGGCTTAACGCAAAAATTAAATGGGTGAACGATATTTTCATAAACGGCAAAAAGGTATGCGGAATTCTTACCGAAGCGGGGATTGACGTTGAAAGCGGCTCGCTTGATTATGCCGTTGTCGGAATAGGCATTAACGTTTCCACAAAAAAATTCCCCGAAATATTAAAGGACAAGGCGACATCCCTTGAGCTTGAAGCAAAAAAGACAATTTCAAGGAGCGTTCTTTGCGCTGAGATACTAAATTCTATCGAAAAAGAGCTTGACGGAATTGAGTCAAAGGATTTTCTTTCGGAATATGTCAGCCGTTCAAATATTCTCGGGCAGGAAATCACCGTAATAAGCGGCGAAACAAGCTATCCCGCAACAGCCGTCGGCATTGACAAGGACGCCCGCCTTATCGTAAAAACAAAGGACGGCGCTGAAAAAACGCTTAATTCGGGTGAAATCAGCATAAGAGCAAAGGAATACTGACTATTAGGAGTATTGAAAATAAAAGATGCATATGCTATACTTTAATTGATTTTTTATAAGGGGAGGATTTATTCTTGAATATTAATACGGAATCGCTTGGTATATTAATGAAATATGCGGGGCTTATGCTGCTGATATTGCTGCTTGTTTTTGTAATTGCAGTTCTAACACCCAAGCTTTCAAAAATAGTTGAAAAATTTCTCCCTAAAAAGCCGGTTCCCGAAAGGGTGGGAGAAGAAACAAAACCCGATGTTCAAGGGATTTATGATCCCCAGACAGATGAAAATAATGAAAAAAACACTGATAACGGAGATGCAGATAAAAATGGCTGATAATAAAAAAATGGTTGAGGCAATAACCTCAATGGACGAAGATTTTGCAAAGTGGTATACCGACATAGTTAAAAAAGCCGAGCTTATTGAATATACAAGCGTTAAGGGCTGTATGGTTATCCGTCCCTACGGCTATGCAATATGGGAAAATATCCAGCATATTTTAGACGGAATGTTCAAGGCAACAGGACACGAAAATGTGTGTATGCCTATGTTTATCCCCGAAAGCCTTTTACAGAAGGAAAAGGACCACGTTGCGGGGTTTGCGCCTGAGGTTGCGTGGGTAACATACGGCGGGAACGAAAAGCTTGAGGACAGGCTTTGTGTACGTCCGACGTCGGAAACGCTTTTTTGTGAGCATTATTCAAATATCGTACATTCCTACCGTGACCTCCCTAAGCTTTATAACCAGTGGGTAAGCGTTGTAAGATGGGAAAAGACGACAAGACCGTTCCTCCGTTCAAGAGAATTTTTATGGCAGGAGGGGCATACAATCCACGCAACAGCCGAGGAAGCTATTATAGAAACAGAGCGTATGCTCAGCGTTTATGCACATTTCTGCGAGGATTATCTTGCTATGCCTGTTATCAAGGGCAGAAAGACCGAAAGCGATAAATTTGCGGGAGCAGTTTCAACATACGCTATTGAAGCACTTATGCACGACGGAAAGGCTCTTCAGGCGGGAACATCGCATTATTTCGGCGACGGCTTTGCAAAGGCGTTCGACATTATGTTCACCGATAAAGAAAATAAGAAGATTTATCCTCATCAGACAAGCTGGGGAGTTACCACACGCCTTATCGGCGCGGTTATCATGACACACGGCGACGACAGCGGACTTGTTCTTCCACCGGCAGTAGCACCGATTCAGGCGGTTATTATTCCTGTCGCACAGCACAAGGAAGGCGTTCTCGAAAAGGCTAACGAGCTTAAAGACCGTCTTTCTAAGGAATTCAGAGTTAAGCTTGACGACTCCGAAAATTCAACAGGCTGGAAGTTCTCCGAGTATGAAATGAAGGGCGTTCCTGTCCGCATTGAAATCGGACCTAAGGACATCGAAAACGGACAGTGCGTTATCGTCACAAGACACAACCGCGAAAAAACTGTCGTAAAGCTTGACGAGCTTGAAACGGCTGTTTCACAAAAGCTTAAAGAGGTTCACGACGGACTTTATAAAAAGGCTCTCGAAAACAGAGAAAGACGGACATATTCCTGTACGACCATTGACGAGATTACAAAAGCTCTTGAAGAAAAAGGCGACGGCTTTGTAAAGGCAATGTGGTGCGGCGACGAGGAATGTGAGGATTCCGTCAAGGAAAAGACCGGCGCAGGCTCACGCTGTATCCCTATGGAGCAGGAGCAGCTTTCCGACAAATGCGTATGCTGCGGGAAGCCCGCAAAATATATGGTTTATTGGGGAAAAGCATATTAAATCATTTAAAAAGAAGATGACAGCATGAACAAGAAGAAGCTTGCGGCTATATTTACCGTGATGTTTGCTGCTTCACTTTTGCTTTGTATCGGATTCAGAGTTATTTCGGATACTATGAAGATTAATTATCAGGAAGTTCAGGTTATGGTTCTTTCGGCCAGCCAGTCGGTGGGCAGAAAAACGCGGCACACAGACGTTAAGGTTTATTACAACGGAGAGGAATATAAGCTGAACGGTGTATCAGAAATCTGGCAATACTCAATATATCAATCGACAGGCGAGCATATAACGGCTTATATGTCAAACGGAAAGCTTTATGAAGATGTCAGCGACATAAGAGGCGATTCTGCGGCGGCTATAGTATACTTTATATTTATGGGCGTTTCGATAGTATTGCTTGTTCCGATGCTCACTTTCTGGATTGAACACAAAAAAGAAAAGAAAAATCAGCCCAAAGAAGAGCTTTGATTTTCAGAACAGTGCCGTTTTTCGGCACTGTTATTTCTTTAATGATATATCTATGTCAAACTGCACAAAAAGCGATGCAAAAATTCTTATAATTTCTACACACATTTTTTTCTCAAACTATTGTAAATATATATATAGTGTGATAAAATAATTCTTGCGTGACTGCAACAGATATGCGATGAAGCGAAAGGTTGCGGACGGTATGTCCGGTAATTTTCGCAGAGTATGTCCGATTTTAAACCGGGCGACTGTAATAATGAACACTGTATGTGCTTTTTGCTTTTCTTGCGGATACCTTTTCGGTATTACGGCGACAAGCATAGCCTTTGTGTGCGTGAATTTAGTCAAACTCGGAAAACTTATGGTTTTTTCGGGTTTTATTTATTAGATTATCACGATACACACGGTAGCGTGTAAAGAATTTCAGCGTCGTCCCCATTCAAATTATTTTAGGAGGCGATAAAAGTGGCAGTCAATGAAAAAATCAGAATCAAGATCAAGGGCTATGAACACGCAGTAGTCGATGCGGCAGCAGTTAAGATTGTTGAAGCAGCTAAGCGTTCAGGCGCAAAGGTAAGCGGTCCTATTCCGCTCCCTACTGACAAAGAAATCATTACAATCCTCCGTGCCGTTCATAAGTATAAGGACAGCCGTGAGCAGTTTGAAATGAGAACTCACAAAAGACTCATCGACGTAATCAGACCCACAGCTAAGACGACTGAAGCACTTCAGAGTCTTGAACTCCCTGCAGGCGTAGACATCGTAATGGAAATTAAATAATTTTCCAAAAGACGCCGCGCGCAGGTCAAGTTGGTCAAACCAACCAATAACCTATTAGGAGGAAAGAAAATGCAAAAAGGAATCATCGGTAAGAAAATCGGTATGACACAGATTTTCGATGAAGCAGGAAAAGTTATTCCTGTAACAGTCGTTGAAGCTGGCCCTTGCGTAGTAGTACAGAAAAAAACCGTTGAAAATGACGGCTATTCTTCAGTACAGCTCGGATTCGGCGAAATCAACGGCAGAAACGTAACCAAGCCTATGAAGGGACACTTTGCAAAGGCTGACGCCGCTGTAAAGAGAATCTTAAAGGAATTCAGACTCGAAGATATCGAATCTGTAAACGTAGGCGACATTTTAAAGGCTGATACTTTTGCTATAGGCGACATCATTGATGTAAGCGGAACAAGCAAGGGTAAAGGTTTCCAGGGAACAATCAAGCGCAACAACAACTCAAGACTTAAAGAAACCCATGGTACAGGCCCTGTTCACAGACACGCAGGCTCAATGGGCGCTTGTTCATCACCATCCCGTATATTCAAGGGAAAAGTTCTTCCGGGACATATGGGTGCTGAAAAGGTAACAGTACAGAATCTTGAAGTTGTCAAGGTTGACGCAGAAAATAATCTTATTGCAATCAAAGGCGCAGTTCCGGGTCCTAAGGGCGGAATAGTTGTTATTACAGATTGCATTAAGAAGGCTTAGGGAAGGAGGAAGCAGTTATGCCTAAGGTTTCAGTATTTGATATGACAGGCTCACAGGTTTCCGAGACTGAGCTTTCAGAAACGGTATTCGGAATAAAGCCAAATGAAGCTGTTATGCACGCTATGGTAATTAATTACCTTGCAAATCAGCGTCAGGGCACACAGTCCACGCTCACACGTACAGAAGTACGCGGCGGCGGAAGAAAGCCATGGAAGCAGAAGGGTACAGGACATGCAAGACAGGGCTCTATCCGTGCTCCTCAGTGGAGACACGGCGGCGTTGCACTCGGTCCTAAGCCGCGCGACTACAGCTATTCTCTCAACAGAAAAGTAAAAAGACTTGCTATGAAGTCTGCTTTGTCTTCAAAGGTTCTTTCAAACGATGTTGTTGTAGTAAACAATATTTTAGTTGATGAATTCAAGACAAAGACAATCATTAATATGCTCAAGGCTCTCAATGTTGACGGAAAGGCACTTATCGTAATGCCTTCTGTTAATCAGAAGCTTATCAAGAGCGCAGCAAACATTCCCGGAGTAAAGACAACTCTTGTCAATACTCTCAATGTATATGACATCTTAAACTATGACAAGTTCATCGTTGTTACAGATGCCGTTGCAAAGATTGAGGAGGTTTATGCATGATGAAAGCTGCACAGGATATCATTATCAAGCCTGTTGTTACCGAAAAGAGTATGGACGGTCTTCAGTCAGGCAAATATACCTTTAAAGTAGCAAGATCAGCAAATAAGATTGAAATTGCACACGCTTGCGAAGAACTTTTCGGCGTTAAGGTTAAAAAAGTCAACACAATCAGCGTAAGAGGACGTGCTAAGCGCGTAGGAACTAACGCAGGTTATAAGTCTGACTGGAAAAAGGCTATCGTTACTTTGGCTGAAGGCTCAAAGACAATTGAATTCTTTGACGGTATGATGTAATTCATAACTAAAGTAACTCCCTGCTGATTATCGCAGGAAAGTATGGGGAAGAAATTCTTCCTCGCAAAACCTAATGAGGAGTGAAACAAATGGCTATAAAATCCTTTAAACCGACGACCGCGTCAAGACGTCATATGACTGTCACTGACTATTCGGGTCTGTCAAAGGTTGCTCCTGAAAAAAGCCTGCTCGAATCCCTGAAGAACACTTCAGGAAGAAACAGCTACGGCAGAATAACAGTCCGTCACAGAGGCGGAGGAGCAAGAAGAAAATACCGTATAATCGACTTCAAGCGTGACAAGGCAGGAAATGCTACAGTCATGACACTTGAATACGATCCAAACCGTTCGGCTCATATTGCACTTGTTCAGTATGAAGACGGCGAAAAGCGCTATATCATTGCACCTAACGGATTAAAAACAGGCGACGTTATCAGTTCCGGCGCAGGCGCAGACATCAAGCCCGGAAATGCACTTCCGCTTACAAATATCCCGGTAGGTACATTCATTCATAACGTTGAGCTTTATCCCGGAAAGGGCGCACAGCTTGTTCGTTCCGCCGGAAACATGGCACAGCTTATGGCTAAGGAAGGCGTTTACGCACTCGTAAGACTTCCTTCAGGCGAATTAAGAAAAGTACCTGTTGAATGTAAAGCAACAATCGGTCAGGTAGGAAATATCGACCACGAAAACGTTCATCTCGGAAAAGCAGGAAGAAAACGCCATATGGGATGGAGACCTACAGTCCGTGGTTCTGTTATGAACCCATGCGACCATCCTCACGGAGGCGGTGAAGGTAAAGCACCTGTCGGACGTCCGGGACCTGTTACACCTTGGGGCAAGCCGGCTATGGGTTACAAGACCCGTAAGAAACATCATCGCTCCGATAAATTTATCGTAAAGCGTAGAAACGGTAAGTAATACTGAAAGGAGGCAGATGAAAAATGAGTAGAAGCATCAAAAAGGGCCCCTATATTCAGGAGGTTCTTTTAAAGAGAGTACTACAAATGAACGAAGCAGGCGAGAAGAAGGTTTTAAAAACTTGGAGCCGTTCCTCAACAATATTCCCTGATTTCGTTGGTCATACATTCGCTGTTCACGACGGTCGCAAGCACGTTCCTGTATATGTTACTGAAGATATGGTAGGTCACAAGCTGGGCGAATTTGCTCCCACAAGAACCTATAAGGGACACGCAGGCTCAAAAACAACGAATAACGGCAAGAAATAGCGGAAGGAGGAATTCAGAATGGAAGCAAGAGCTTATTTAAGAAGAGCTCGAATAGCACCGAGAAAGGTTCAGATTGTTCTTGATTTAATCAGAAACAAGCCTGTTGACGTAGCTATGGCAACACTAAAAGCAACACCGAAGGCTGCCAGCGAATTACTGGAAAAGCTTCTGAAGTCCGCTATCGCAAACGCAGAAAACAATCACAACATGGACAAAAACAGTCTTTATGTGGCTGAATGTTTCGTTTGCCCGGGACCTATCATGAAGAGAATTATGCCAAGAGCGCAAGGCAGAGCATTTCACATTCTTAAGAGAACATCGCATGTAACAATTGTTCTCAAGGAAATGGAATAAGTCGAAAGAGGAGGTAAACTATGGGCCAGAAAGTAAATCCACACGGTCTCCGTGTCGGCGTAATTAAAGATTGGGATTCCCGTTGGTTTGCAAACAAAGCAACTTTCGGCGACACTTTGGTTGAAGATTACAACGTTCGTAACTACATTAAGAAGAGCTTGTATGCAGCCGGAGTTCCAAGAATTGAAATCGAAAGATTTGCAGACAAAGTAAGAATCCACATTCACTGTGCAAAGCCTGGTATCGTAATCGGTCGTGGCGGCGCAGAAATTGAAAAGCTCCGTCAGAGCGTAGCTAAGATGATGAAAAAGGACATTGACCTTAACATCGTTGAAGTTAAACAGCCTGATTTGAGCGCACAGCTTGTTTCTGAAAGCATAGCACAGCAGCTCGAAAACCGTGTTTCATTCCGTCGCGCAATGAAGCAGTCAATCGGAAGAGCTATGAAGCTTAATGCAAGAGGAATCAAAATCAGATGTGCAGGACGTCTTGGCGGCGCTGAAATCGCTCGTGCAGAAAGCTATCACGAGGGAACAATTCCGCTTCAGACAATAAGAGCAGACATTGATTACGGAACAGCAGAAGCAGCAACAACCTACGGCAGAATTGGCGTTAAGGTTTGGATATACAGAGGCGAAGTTCTCAAGACTGCTGAAAATTCCAACAGACCAAGGAGAAACCGCAGCGAAGGAGGTAACAAGTAATGCTTCTTCCAAAGAGAGTAAAGTACAGAAGAGTACACAGAGGCCGCATGAAGGGCAGAGCAACAAGAGGCAATGTCGTTTCAAACGGTGAATTCGGTCTTCAGGCAATGGAGCCATCTTGGATTACCTCAAACCAGATTGAATCAGCCCGTATCGCAATGACACGTTATATCAAGCGTGGCGGTCAGGTATGGATAAAGATATTCCCGGATAAGCCAGTCAGCCAAAAGCCTTTGGGAACCCGTATGGGATCCGGTAAAGGTGCTCCGGAATACTGGGTTGCAGTTGTAAAGCCGGGAAGAGTAATGTTTGAAATCAGCGGCGTTTCTGAAGAAACTGCCCGTGAAGCTATGCGTCTTGCTATGCACAAGCTTCCTATCAAGTGCAAGTTCGTGACTAAGGAACAAGGAGGCGAGCAATAATGAAAACAACCGAAATTCGCGACATGACAAGTGCCGAACTTTCTCTTAAGCTGGATGACCTTAAAAAAGAGCTGTTTGCTTTACGTTTTCAGCTTGCTGCCAATCAGCTTGAAAATCCGACACGCATAAAGGCTGTTAAAAAGGATATTGCCCGTATCAAGACTATAATCCGCGAGCAAGAGCTCAAGTCAAGCGCGCAATAAACGAAGGGAGGATTAAGCCGTGGCTGAGAGAAACCTTAGAAAAACAAGATTAGGCAAGGTTGTCAGCAACAAGATGGACAAAACTATCGTAGTTGCAATTGAAGACAACGTAAGACATCCGCTTTATAAAAAGATCATCAAGAGAACAGTTAAGCTGAAGGCACACGATGAAAACAACGTATGCAACATCGGCGACCGTGTTGAAGTGATGGAAACCCGTCCGATCTCTAAAGACAAGAGATGGCGTCTGGTTGAAGTGGTAGAAAAGGCTAAGTAATATTCCGGAGCGGAAAGTGAATATCATTTTCCGACTTCATATTTCTGATTTCTGAAAGGAGGAACGTACTGTGATTCAGATGCAAACATATCTTAAGGTTGCTGATAACACAGGTGCAAAGGAATTAATGTGCATCAGGGTTTTAGGCGGAACACGCAGAAAATATGCAAATATCGGCGATGTTGTTGTTGCTTCGGTTAAAAAAGCAACACCAGGCGGCGTGGTTAAAAAAGGTGATGTTGTAAAAGCAGTTATCGTTCGTTCAGCAAAGGGTCTTCGTCGTGAAGACGGAACATATATCCGTTTCGACGAGAACGCTGCTGTAATTGTTAAAGAAGATAAAAACCCTAAGGGAACACGTATTTTTGGCCCTGTGGCAAGAGAACTCCGCGACAAGGAATACCTTAAGATTTTAAGCCTTGCTCCGGAAGTATTATAATTGGAGGTGTCGTATAAAATGAATAAATTACATGTTAAAACAGGCGACACCGTCGTTCTTCTTACAGGAAAATACGGTGACAAGTTCACAGACAAGAACGTAAGAAAAACCGCAAAGGTGCTTGAAGTGAGCCCTAAAGAAGGCAAAGTAATTGTTGAAGGCATTAACTTGGTTACAAAGCATGTTAAGCCAACACGTATGGGACAGCAGGGCGGAATCGTAAAAGCAGAAGCTCCGATTTACGCTTGTAAGGTAATGGCTGTATGCCCTAAGTGCGGAAAGCCAACAAAGCCTGCTCACAAAATTGCCCAAGACGGAACAAAAACAAGAGTCTGCAAAAAATGCGGCGAAGCATTCTAAGAAGGAGGAGAAACGATATGGCTAGATTAAAAGAATACTATGTTAGCAGCGTAGCTCCTGCTATGATGAAGAAGTTCGGCTACAAAAGCGTAATGCAGATTCCTAAGCTCGACAAGGTTGTTATCAATGTCGGCGCAGGCGAAGCAAAAGAAAATGCAAAGGTTATCGACGCTATCATGACTGATATTGCAACAATCACAGGCCAGAAGCCTATTATCTGCAGAGCGAAGAAATCCGTTGCTAACTTTAAGCTCCGTGAAGGAATGCCAATCGGCGTTAAGGTTACTTTAAGAAGTGACAAGATGTACGAGTTCGTTGACAGACTGTTCAACGTTGCATTCCCCCGAGTTCGTGATTTCAGAGGAATTAACGGAAACTCATTTGACGGACACGGCAACTATTCAACCGGTATCAAGGAACAGCTTATTTTCCCTGAAATCGAGTATGATAAAATCGATAAAATCCGCGGAATGGATATTAACTTTATCACAACCGCAAACACAGACGAAGAAGCAAAAGAGCTGCTGACACTTCTCGGCGCTCCATTCGTAAAGTAATAAGGGAGGAAATTTCAGATGGCTAAATTGTCCATGAAACTAAAGCAGCAGGCAGAGCCTAAGTTTTCCACCCGCGCATATAACAGATGCAAAATTTGTGGAAGACCACACGCTTATATGAGAAAGTTCGGCATCTGCCGTATCTGCTTCAGAGAGCTGGCTCACGACGGTCAGATCCCAGGAGTTAAGAAGGCAAGCTGGTAAACTTAAGTAAAAGGAGGTTCGGCGGCATGCAAATTACAGATACAATTGCTGATATACTCACCAGAATCCGTAATGCGAATTCTGCAAAGCACGCAACAGTTGACGTTCCATCTTCAAACATGAAGAAATCTATTACACAGATTCTCGTTGACGAGGGTTATGTAAAGGGCTATCAGGTTATCGAGGACGGAAAGCAGGGTATCATCAGAATTACACTTAAATACGGTGAAAACAAATCACAGGTTATTACAGGACTGCGCAGAGTTTCTAAGCCGGGCTTGAGAATTTATTCAAGCTGCGAAGATATGCCAAAGGTTATGAAGGGGCTCGGAATTGCTGTTGTTTCCACATCAAAGGGAATTATGACAGACAAAAAAGCTCGTGAACTTAACGTAGGCGGCGAAGTTCTCGCATTTATTTGGTAAGGAGGACACGAAATGTCAAGAATAGGAAGAATGCCTGTCAGTGTTCCCTCCGGAGTAGACGTTAAAATCGACGGCTCTACTGTTACCGTAAAGGGTCCTAAGGGCACATTAACAAAAACATTCGTAAAGATAATGGGGATTGCGTTAGAAAACAACGAAATCATCGTTACCCGTCCGAATGAAGAAAAAGAATCAAAATCCCTCCACGGCCTTACAAGAACACTTATTAACAATATGGTTGAAGGTGTTACTAAGGGATATTCAAAGTCACTCGACATTGAAGGTGTAGGTTACCGTGCTGCAAAGCAGGGCAAAAATTTGGTTATGAACCTCGGTTATTCGCATCAGGTTATCATTCCTGAAATCGATGGAATCACAATCGATGTTCCCGCACAGAACAAGATCATTATCAATGGTATTGATAAAGAAATCGTAGGCCAGTTTGCTGCTGAAGTTCGCGAAAAGCGTCCTCCCGAGCCTTATAAGGGCAAGGGTATCCGCTACACAGGCGAACATATCATCCGTAAGGAAGGTAAAGCCGGCAAGGGCAAGAAATAATAAAGGAGTGAATTCGAGATGGTTAAAAAGCCTGATAGTAACAAATCAAGAGCAAAAAGACATTCCAGAGTCCGCGGAAAGATTTCCGGTACTCCTGAGTGTCCACGCCTTAACGTATTCCGCTCCGCAAAGCACATTTATGCTCAGGTCATAGATGACGTAAACGGCGTAACTCTTGCTTCTGCTTCAAGTCTTGTTAAGGACTTTGACGCAGACGGCGGCAATATTGAAGGTGCTCGCAAGGTAGGTCAGCTTGTTGGAAAAGCTGCTGCTGATAAAGGAATAACCACGGTTGTATTTGACCGCGGCGGTTATCTTTATCACGGCCGTGTTAAAGAATTAGCTGAAGGCGCCAGAGAGAGCGGACTCAAGTTTTAATGAGGAGGTAATTATTTTTGGCTATGATAGATGCTTCAAAGCTTGAATTAGCAGAAAAGGTCGTTTGCATTAACCGTGTATCAAAAACAGTTAAGGGCGGCCGTATCTTCAAATTCGCAGCTCTCGTGGTTGTCGGCGACGGAAACGGTACAGTCGGCTTCGGAATAGGAAAATCAGGAGAAGTTCCTGACGCTATCCGTAAGGGAATTGAAGATGCAAAGAAAAATCTTGTTAAGATATCACTTAAAGGCACAACTATTCCTCACGAAATCGTGGGCGAATTCGGTGCTGGCAGAGTTCTTATGAAGCCTGCTGCTCCCGGTACCGGCGTTATCGCAGGCGGACCTGTCCGTGCTGTAATCGAAGTTACTGGAATTAAGGACATCAGAACAAAGTCATTGCGTTCAAATAACGCATGCAACGTAGTTAGAGCTACAATCAGCGGTCTTTCGGCATGTGCTTCCGCTAAGGAAGTTGCTGAAAAGCGCGGAAAGACTGTAAAGGAAATTTTAGGTTAAGGGAGGATAAAGCTCATGGCATTAAAAATCAAACTTATCAAGAGCCTTAACGGCAGACTTGAAAATCAGATTGCTGTCGCTCATTCTCTTGGATTAACCAAAATAGGTCAGGTTGTTACACAGCCTGATAATGAGCAGACTAAGGGCAAGATCGCAAAGATATCCCACCTCGTCGAGGTAGTAAACGCGTAAGCAAGGAGGTGCGAACACAGATGAAAATTCACGAATTATCCCCCGCATTCGGTGCAACAACCGAAGGAAAGCGCAAGGGACGCGGACACGGTTCCGGAAACGGAAAGACTGCCGGTAAAGGTCATAAGGGACAGAAAGCACGTTCGGGCTGTTCGTTGAGAGCAGGCTTTGAAGGCGGACAGATGCCGCTTGCAAGACGTATCCCTAAGAGAGGCTTTACCAATGTTTTTGAAACAAAGTATACAGCAGTCAACGTTTCTTCACTTGAAGTTTTCAAAGAGGGCACAGTGGTTGACGCAGAGCTTTTGGCTGCGGCAGGCATTGCTAAAAAGTCTAACGATGGAATCAAGATTTTAGGAAACGGCGAACTTACAAAGAACCTTACCGTAAAAGCTGCTGCATTTTCTCAGTCCGCAAAGGACAAAATTGAGAAGGCAGGCGGGAAGGCTGAGGTGATGTAGTGTGTTTGAAACCTTCAGAAATGCTTGGAAAGTTCAAGATTTAAGGAAGAAACTTTTATTCACATTATTTATCATCTTAATTTTTAGAATAGGCTCCGTAATTCCTGTTCCGTTCCTTGATGCTGAAGTTGTCAAGGCTTGGATGCAGAGTCAGGGCACAGGCAATATTCTCAACTATATGGACATTCTCTCAGGCGGTGCGCTGTCACAGGCTACAATATTCTCAATGTCTATTACGCCTTATATCAACGCACAGATTATCATTCAGCTTTTGACCTATGCACTTCCTCCTCTTGAAAGACTTCAGAAAGAGGGAGAAACGGGAAGAAAGAGAATTCAGAAAATCACGGATTTCACAGGACTTGGCATTGCTTTGTTCCAGGCAATAATGTACTACATTACGCTAAAATCAGCCGGTGCAGTTAACTACACAACAGGCTTTGACGGATACTTTGCAATGGCAGTAATCGTTGCGTCGTTTACGGCGGGTGCTTCTCTTATCGTTTGGCTTGGAAACAGAATTAACGAAAAGGGTATCGGAAACGGTATTTCAATAATTCTTTTCGCAGGTATCATCGCAAGAGGACCTAGCGCTTTGTTGAAGCTTTTTGCTCTTACAAAGGAAAACATGACAAACGTATTTATTGTTCCGCTGGTTATCATTATTTTCATTCTTATGATAGGCTTTATCGTTCTTATGAACGAGTCAGAGAGAAGAATTCCTGTTCAGTATGCAAAAAGAGTTGTTGGAAGAAAACAGTACGGCGGACAGAACACCCATATTCCGATAAAAATTGCAATGAGCGGCGTTATGCCAATCATCTTCGCAATGTCGTTTATGGCTATTCCGTCAACTTTCGGAATGTTCATTAAACCGAAGCCGGAGAGTACAGAGTGGCTGGATAAATTCTATGTCGGCTTCCTTTCATTCTTCAACTATAACAGCGTATGGTATGCAATCATTTATTTCTTATTGATTATAGGATTTAACTATTTCTATGTATCAATGCAGTATAACCCTGTTGAAATCGCGAATAATCTTCGTCAGAGCAACGGAGGAATCCCAGGAATCCGTCCCGGAAAACCGACGTCGGATTTCATTCATAAGGTTCTTTCAAAAATTACTCTTGTCGGAGCAGCATTTCTCGGCGTCATTGCAATATTCCCGATTTTGTTCAACGCAATATTCCCTAACCTGAATATAGCAATGGGCGGAACGTCAATCCTTATCATAGTCAGCGTTGCTCTTGAAACGTCACGTACGCTGGAATCCCAGATGATGATGCGTCATCACAGAGGCTTCCTCGAATAAAGATTATAACAAGGAGGAGTATTAAATGAATCTGATTTTACTGGGTGCTCCCGGAGCCGGAAAAGGAACACAGGCTGAAATAATCTGTGACACTCTTAAAGTTCCTGCAATATCAACGGGCAATATGCTCCGCGAAGCAGTGAAGAACGGCACCGAATACGGACTTAAAGCAAAAGCCGCAATGGACTCGGGCGCTTTGGTTTCCGATGAAATTGTAATAGGCATTTTAAAGGACAGAATTAATCAGGACGATTGTAAAAACGGTTTTATTCTCGACGGTTTCCCGAGAACGGTTCCTCAGGCTGAGGCTCTCGAGGGAATGGGAATAGCAATCGACAAGGTTCTTGAAATTTATGTTCCCGACGAAAAAATTCAGCAAAGACTTTCGGGAAGAAGAGTTTGCGAAGGCTGCGGAAATTCCTATCACATAGACTTTAAGCCGACTAAGGCTGAGGGAATATGCGATAAGTGCGGCGCAAAAACCGTACAGAGAAAAGACGACGAGCCCGCAACAATTCTTGAACGTCTTAAAATTTATCATTCTCAGACCGCTCCGTTAAAGGATTTTTACGCACAGCGCGGAAAGCTTGTGACTGTCAACGGTCAGGAAGAAGTTTCTGAAACATCAAAGCTTACTCTTAAAGCATTAGAGGCGTAAAAAATGATTAACGTTAAATCCACTGTCGAAGTATCAAAGATGCAGCTCGCAGGTAAAATTGCGGGAGGTGCTTTGCAGCTCGCAGGGGAAAAAATCGAAGCAGGTATGACAACAAAAGAGCTTGATAAAATCATTCATGACTACATTGTGAAAAATGGTGCAGTACCTTCCTTTCTGGGATATGGCGGATTTCCCGCTAGTGCCTGTATCTCCGTTAACGATGAGGTTATCCACGGAATCCCGGGGAAGAGAAAGATTTTAGAAGGCGATATTGTGAGCGTTGACGTGGGAGCGTTATTTGACGGCTACCACGGAGATACATGCGCAACATTCCCCGTCGGGGAAATATCACAGGAAGCGAAGGGGCTTCTCGAAGCAACCGAACAGAGTCTTTATGAGGGCATTAAGGCAGCAAGAGCCGGAAACCGTCTGGGCGATGTTTCAAACGCAATAGAAGAGTTCATTCTTTCCAAAGGATATGCCATTGTTAAACAGTATGTCGGTCACGGCGTGGGGAAAAATCTTCACGAGGATCCAGAAGTTCCCAATTATGGGAAAGCAGGACACGGACCGCGGCTTGTTCCGGGGATGACAATCGCAATCGAGCCTATGGTTAACATCAAAGGCGAGGGCGTGAGAGTTCTCGACAACAAATGGACAGTTGTGACAACAAGCGGCTCACTTTCCGCTCATTTTGAGCACACAATCGCAATAACGTCGGGTGACCCTATTATCCTCACAAAAAGGAAATAAGGAGGGCGTTTTGTGGAGATTTCCAAAGGAACGATCGTCATTTCAAATGCGGGGCACGATAAGGATAATTTCTTTGTCGTAACGGATATTAAGGATAACTTTGCTTATATCTCGGACGGAAAGCACAAAAAGCTGATAAATCCTAAGAAAAAAAGCTTAAAGCACTTAAAACCGACTCATACTGTAATTGATTTGACCGATTTAACCGATAAAAAGCTTAGAAGCGTTCTGAACAGCAAACTTTCGGAACAAGCCGTAACCAATTAATGGGGAGGTAAATCAATTTGTCTAAAGAAGACGTAATAGAGCTTGAAGGCACCGTTTTGGAAGCACTTCCTAACGCAATGTTTCAGGTTGAGCTTGCAAACGGGCACAAGATACTTGCCCACGTATCGGGTAAGCTGAGAATGAACTATATCCGTATAGTTCCCGGCGATAAGGTAACAGTTGAAATGTCACCTTATGACCTGACAAAGGGCAGAATTACTTGGAGAGCAAAATAATATTTCTGAAATGGCGCTAGCCTCTCGGCAAATGCCGCGGCAGCAGAATCTCTTCGGGTAAAACAAAAACCATACGATAAACAATTTCAGGCTAGAGTGTCTGGACGGGAAAACCCCGCAAAGGAATAGGAGGTATTTCAATGAAAGTAAGACCTTCGGTTAAGCCTATCTGTGAAAAATGCAAGGTTATCAAGCGCAAGGGAAAAGTAATGATCATCTGCGAAAACCCTAAGCATAAACAGCGTCAAGGCTAACTTAAGCAAACCTATATAATGGAGGTGCAGCTAAAAAATGGCAAGAATTTCTGGTATTGACCTTCCTAAGGATAAAAGAGTCGAAATCGGCTTGACTTATATTTACGGAATCGGTCGTAAAACTGCTGAAATCATACTTAAAGAAACAGGTATAAATCCTGACACACGCTGTAAGGACCTTTCTGAAGATGATTTTGCAAAAATTCGTGAATACATTGAAAAAAATCAGACTGTTGAAGGCGATTTGAGAAGAACAGTAGCCCTCAACATCAAGAGATTGGTTGAAATCGGTTGTTACCGCGGAACTCGTCATAAGAAGGGTCTTCCTGTCCGCGGACAGAGAACCAAGACTAATGCGAGAACACGTAAGGGTCCTGTAAAGACAATCGCTAACAAGAAGAAGTAAGGAGGGAATGAACAATGGCTCAGGTCAAGGGTGGTAAAAAGACTGTCGTTAGACGCCGCCGCGAAAGAAAAAACATTGAAAGCGGTGCTGTTCATATCCAGTCTACTTTTAACAACACAATCGTAACAATCACAGACACACAGGGCAATGCTCTTTCATGGGCAAGTGCCGGCGGACTCGGCTTCAGAGGCTCAAAGAAATCCACTCCGTTCGCTGCTCAGACAGCAGCAGAAACAGCAGCTAAGGCTGCTATGGAGCACGGACTTAAGTCTGTTGAAGTATACGTTAAGGGCCCTGGTGCAGGACGTGAAGCAGCAATCAGAGCATTGCAGACCGTAGGACTTGAAGTTAGGCTTATCAAAGACGTAACTCCTATTCCTCATAACGGATGCCGTCCTCCGAAGAGAAGACGTGTCTAATTAAATACTTGGGAGGTGTAATTAATGGCAAGATATACAGGTGCAGTCTGCAGAATGTGCAGACGTGAAGGCCAGAAACTTTTCCTTAAGGGTGAAAAGTGCTATGGCGATAAATGCGCAATGGTTTCAAGAAAAGAAGGCGCACCGGGACAGCACGGTCAGAGCCGTAAAAAGGTTTCTGAATACGGTCTTCAGCTCCGTGCAAAGCAGAAGACAAGACGCTATTACGGCGTTTTAGAGGGACAGTTCTATCACTATTTTGAGCTTGCTTCCAAAAAGCAGGGTATTGCCGGCGAAAATCTTTTGAGAATTCTTGAATCACGTCTTGATAACGTAGTTTACAGACTTGGTTTCGCTAGCTCAAGAGCACAGGCAAGACAGCTCGTTGTTCACGGTCATTTTACCGTAAACGGCACAAGAGTTGACATTCCTTCATATCTCATCAAGGAAGGCGACACTGTTGCAGTATGCGACAAGAGTAAGTCACTTGACAGTATGAAAGCTTTAATTGAACTGAACGGTTCACGCCCGATTCCTATGTGGCTCGAATTCAATAAGGACGCTTTGAATGCAAAGGTTGCTCGTTTGGCTAACCGCGACGAAATTGATCTTGACGTTGAAGAGCATCTTATCGTCGAATTGTATTCAAAATAATAGGCTGAATATTTTCTCAGCCTTTATGGATGACAGTCCGAACGCGAAAGCGTTTCTTAACATGCTGATTAATTTCAGCGAACGCGAATATAGGAGGGTTTTGAATGCTTGAAAAAATTGAAAAGCCAGAAATAGAAACAGCCGAACTAAAGAGCAACGGGACATACGGTAAGTTTATCGTTTCTCCTCTTGAACGCGGCTATGGTACAACATTGGGCAACAGCTTAAGGCGTGTACTGCTCTCCTCGCTTCCTGGTGTTGCCGTTACATCTGTAAAGATTGACGGAGTACACCACGAATTATCCACAATCCCCGGTGTAAAGGAAGACGTAACAGAAATTATCCTTAACATCAAAGGTTTAACAGCAAAGCTTTACGGTGAGGGACCAAAGACAATATATATCGAAGCAGAGGGCGAGTGCGAAGTTACTGCCGGCGATATTAAAACGGATTCTGAGGTTGATATTCTTGACCCCGGAATGCATATCGCAACCCTCGGCAAAGATGCAAAGCTTTATATGAAAATTATGCTCGATAAAGGAAGAGGATATGTTTCTTCTGAAAAGAACAAACAGCTTCTTGACCTTGGGATAGACGTAATCGCCGTAGACAGCATATATACTCCCGTACTGAAGGTAAACTACAAGGTAGAGGATACTCGAATCGGACAGGTAACCGATTTTGATAAGCTCGCTTTAGAGGTTTGGACCGATGGGACAATTTCCGCTAAGGAAGCTATATCATTAGCAGCCAAATTCCTAAATGACCACCTTAATCTGTTCATCGATCTGTCAGAAGAAGCTCAGACGGCTGAAATCATGATAGACAAGGACGACAAGGGTAAAGAAAAAATCCTTGAGATGACCATTGAGGAACTTGATCTGTCTGTACGTTCCTTTAACTGTTTAAAACGTGCAGGGATAAATACCGTTGATGACTTGATAAACAAGTCTGAGGAAGAAATGATGAAAGTCAGAAACCTCGGAAAGAAATCATTTGATGAGGTAAAAGAAAAGCTTAAGACACTTGGATTTAACCTTAATTCTGAAGAGGAATAAAAAACGCAATAAAGAGTGAAGAAAATTTTTCGACACAGTTGCAATGGTAAGGAGTGAATTTCAATGCCAGGTACCAGAAAATTAGGCAGAACCACTGATCATAGAAAAG